>ENA-ORBV01000097-ORBV01000097.1-microbial-mat-metagenome-genome-assembly--contig:-NODE-97-length-172058-cov-9.329292_pt1 | contig 172058 bp, 167 predicted proteins | sample MGYA00237777_ERZ505514 | MGnify/ENA primary metagenome ERZ505514 (study PRJEB26160, sample SAMN06269048) | microbial mat metagenome | isolation source: Oligotrophic lake microbial mat | place...
GTGAGAATCAGGCGATTAGTGCTGGGTATATTACAAGAAAAGACTAAGAATTCATAACAATAAAATGACTCAAAACTTTCTTGACGAGTTTGTTTCAGTCTTAGGTTCCTACAAAACGGAAAAGGAGCTGAAGTCTTTCGTTCAATCAATTTTAACACCTAAAGAATTGGAAGAAATTCCAAAGCGGTTACAGATAGTAAAACTGCTTAAAAAGCAAATACCTCAAAGAGAAATTGCTGCAAAATTGAAGGTAGGAGTTGCCACGGTCACCAGAGGATCAAGAGAAATTCATAAGGGCGGTTTCAAAGATATTAAATAATAGGAATTGTCTATGCCAAAAAAAGAAACTGAAAATCAGCAACGAATTATTACCTTTGAAGGTATCCAATACATTGTGTTAAAGCTAGGCGGTTTTGGCGTTTCGAGAGGCATGAATAGTGTAAATGGTGTAGATCGTATTAAGTCAGAGATTAAGGAAGCCAATGAATAAGGATATATTTGTTCATGATCTTGAAAAACTAGTAGGTTTTCCCACTCTTACTGGGCAACCAGAGGGTTTTCAGGAAGCTATGTCTTTCATTCAAAAGCAGATATCTCCTGAGGCGTATGTCCAATTGCTTGCCAACAATGGTGAGCCTATTTTACTCGCTTGTAATAAGCCCACTAAAAGTCCTGATGTTTGCTATCTAGTTCATGTTGACGTAGTTACAGCGCAACCACATCAATTTTCAATGCAAGTCCGGGATGGTGTTGCATATGGCAGGGGTGTCAGTGACATGAAGTATTCCATTCCTGTTGGATATGCTTTGCTTAATGACTTGATAGAAGGCAATTCAGACCTCTCCTTTATGTTAGCGATTACCAGTGATGAGGAGCGAGGTGGATTTAAAGGTGCTGGATATCTTGCCGATGAATATCAACTTTCACCAAAGCTACTGATTGTACCTGATGGTGGCGATAACTTTGTACTCATTAATAAATCTAAGGGCGTCTGTCACCTACGGGTTGGCATGCAAGGTAAGCCGGCTCATTCTTCAAGACCTTGGCTGGGAGAAAATGCATTGGTTCCTATAGTGAAATTAGCTAATCAACTGCTGGGAGAATATGAAGAGGCTAATAATACCGAAGGGTGGCACACAACCATGAATATGGGGAAGTTAGAAGGAGGCGCTTCAATTAATCAAGTCGCTGCCGAGGCCCACCTTGATTTAGATTTTCGGTTTCCACCAGAGCACGATTCCATTGACTCTTTGACTGAAAAGATAACCTCTATTGCTCATGAGGTCGATAAAAGGTTAAGTGTTGAAGTATTAGCAACAGGAATTGCCCCGTTCACCGATTTAAATCACCCCGCTTTACAACTGTTTGTTCAAACACTATCGCAGAAACTTGGCAGAGATATAGAAACCGAAGGTGGCCATGGCTCACACGATGGTCGTCATTTCAATAAATATGGAGTGCCATTCATTATGACAAAACCGGAAGGTGGAGATATTCATGGTGATAACGAACACATACACATCGATTCAGTCATTCATTTTTATGAAGCATTACTAGAATTTTTAAATAAGTACACATTATTGGCAAAACAAATCTCTAGCAGTTAAAGTTATATAGTACGCACATGATTTTCCGAACGTCAAACTGAAGAATGTTTATCTAATGTAGTTTTCGAAGGCTTCCTGGATCAGTGAAAAGCAACTGAATCATTAGCATTGGGATCTACTAAAAACTCAAGTCGTAAAGCTATTAGCCTGAACGTTTCAGCATTGTTGGTTAGATTACATACCCCAAACAAAATATTCTTTTGCGTGAGAGAAAACGGATCAATAAGTGTTCCTGAATTGAGGACTGAACTGATTGATAGCAATGCGCCATGTAAGTCAGTGTATAGATCTCCATACCAAATATTGTTTACTGCATGGTGAGTCACCATCAGTTCAATGGCGAATGATGAAAAATCCATGGAATAGCTGTCTTTGATCAGCTTACAAATTCTGATGATGTTCTTAAAATCATCTCTTCCTTGGGAAACTTGATCAATCACGACTAAATCTTGATGTGGAAGAGTTGTTATCCACCCATTTTTTCGATCAGATGTCCCAATATTGAAAAAGATGTCATTGGTTTGTGGGCTTTTAAAGATGCCTGCTGGGACTAAGTCAATCTTCAGATTTTTGGATTGAATGTGCGCCGAAATTGCCTGTCCATCACGCTCGGGTGCATCACCACCAAATGGTCTTACTACGTCACTGACAATCTTTTTTAGCCACCACAGCATCTTGTTTGGGCTAATGCCACTTTGATCATCTTTGTGATAACCACCACTGTATTTAGGGTTTGGGTTCAGCATTCCTAGTCCAGTTCCAAGAATCTGACCGTTTTGTGAGAACTGGCCATTATAGGAATCAATTATCACGAGAATATCGTACTCATCAATATCAGCTACTTTGGTACCCTTAAAATAACTACCAAATTTTAAAAAAGGCTGATGCTTATAAAGCTTTGGCCCATTACTTGCGTTGATTTTAGCTGCAATGTGCTCTAGCAACCACTCTCGGCTTTTTGCAGCCGCAATGATGTCCTTTTGGTCAAGGCGGATGTAGTTGTCAATATATCTTTGAATCAGGGCAGAAACATTTGCCATACTATTTACCTTTGTAAGCCTTATCTAGTGCATCTCGAAAGTACCGATACAGGAGGAATGGTAAGGGAGGACTGCTTGCGAGTAGAGTTGTATACTCTTCGCATTTTTGCAGAGCTTCCTCTGGTTTTAAGTTTTTCTTGCTCGCAAGTGTGCTTGCCTCACGATAAATAACTCCCGACTCATTTGCCAGCCTGCGAAAAGCTAAATAGTGCTCAAAAACGTCTTCTGATAGTAAGAAAGTAGCAACTACCAAAATTAATTTATTGAGTTGAAACAGCTGAGATTGGGTAAAGTTGAAGCTTGTAGCGAGGTAAATGCTCGAAACTGTAATTAATACTATCAATAACAGGGCAACGGATAGAATACTTTCTACTTTACTCGCCAGAAAATTTGTAAAATAAGTTGACTCTGCCAAGTTGTCCATCAGCCGCACAGGTCCAGCCTTCTTTTTGGAGTCAAAGTATGGCGGATTGAACGGAGCTTTGTTTAGCTCGGTTTGTACAACCCACGATCGAATTAATTTAGCCTGAAACTCAGGAATAGAAATGCCTAGACCATCGGCATACATGATGGTTCTTCTGCAAACATCACCTTTTTCTGAAAAGGATCTTGATGTACGTCTTAGAAATAGTCTGAGTATTGGAGTTATAAGGATGTATAACCCCGACAGAGCCACAATTGAGCTTGGAAAGTTTAAAAGGATTGATAAAACAGATAAAATGAGCAGTGATACTGAAATTCCTATGGAACCCCACCAAAATTGTTCCGCTGAATCAAACATTTTGTTACGAATATCGGCATAATCCATAACTCCGAATATATACCAAAACTAGATATAGGAAAAGCATGAGACAGTCCTTTTTTATAGTGTCTCATTTGTCTCATTTTTGATACAATTAGCCTGGAGTTGCCTACTGGAATGAGACAGCGTTATAAGGACAGTTGGGTTCCAGACCCGGGAGCTCCGCCTGCACAACAATATTGCTTTAAGCAAGATTTGGTGGGCAGATGGGATAGAGTTGAGTTTAGCCGTAGGCTTGATCCTGCAGGCAAGCGCTAAAGCGCCTGCCTAATGCACACACGAAGTGTAGGCCACCGCTTCCGCAGAAGGTCTTCGGTTGCGCTTCGGGCACGATCGCGGACTCGCGTGGGCGAAACTTGGCTTGACCCAAGACGATTTAGTGAGGAAGTCGGGAGTGAAGCACACTACTCTTACCAAAGTGGAAAGTGGCTCTGTTCTTAAGCCAAGTGTTCAAACAATGGCAAAAATCGCTAAGGCGCTTAGTGTTTCCATTGAGGATTTATTGAAATAAAAAATTATGAAAACAATTGGAATTATTGGTGGATTAGGGCCAGAGACAACTTCCGAGTTTTACCTCGATATTGTTTTTTCGTGTGCCAAAAAAGACAAAACTGCTCGTCCGGCAATTCTTATTTCAAGTGTTCCATTACCTTACCAAATTGAGGAAGATTTAATTTTGAGAAGTGAGGGTATGGAGCGATACATTCCATTTCTCACCGCAGAAGCACAACGACTAGAAAAATCAGGTGCAGATTTTATTGTTTTGCCATGCAATTCTCTCCATGTGTTTATTGAGAACATAAGAAGTGCGGTCAAAATTCCAGTATTAAGTATTGTTGAGGAAACTGTTAAATTTCTCAAGCAAGAAAAAATGGGCAAAGTTGGTATTGTTTCTACTTCTGCGACAATAAAAAATAAACTTTACGAAAATGCTTTTGTTGAAAACGGAATTGAGTATGTCGCTCCAAACGAACTTCAACAGGCAAGAATGGGAAAGTTTATTTTAAATCTTGTCGTTGGACAACAGAAACATAGAGATCGTGAGGAACTCATTAGCATTATCAATGACTTTGAAGATAAAGGTTTAGATTGTGTAATTTTGGCGTGTACGGACTTACAACTCCTTATCCCGAGTCATAAAAACCTCAAAATATTCGATACGATGAAAATTTTTGCTGATGCTTCGGTTGAAGAAATTTTAAAATAACTTTATGAAATATTACCTATCATCTTACGAAATCGGGAACGAGACAGAAAAACTGAAAAATCTCGTTCCGAAAGGCAAAATTGGCTACATCCCGAACGCAGGGGATTTTACTGGCGCTGACCCAGAACGCCGCGCAAAACGAAACGAAAAAGATATGGGTTCGCTTCGCGAACTTGGGCTTGAAGTTGAAATGGTGAACTTGCAGAACTATTTCGGAAAGACGGACGAGCTAAAAAAGAAGCTCGATGAAATCGGCGCAATTTTCATCAGCGGCGGCAATGTTTTTGTTCTGCGGCAAGCAATGAAGTTGAGCGGACTAGACGATATTTTGAAAGAACTTCGCGACCAAAAAGATTTTCTCTATGCTGGTTATAGTGCCGCCGGATGTGTTCTCACGCCAAACCTCAAAGCGTATGAAATCGTAGATAAAGTTGACACGCCTTATCCCGAAGAGACAGAAGTTATTTGGGACGGGTTGAATTTCGTCGACTTCGCCTTTATGCCGCACTGGGATTCTGACCATCCCGAATCCGCAGATATTGAAAAAGAAATTGCATATTGCAAGGATAATAATATTCCATATAAGGCAATAAGGGACGGCGAAGTCATCATTATTGAGTAAGGCGTTTCAAGGGAGCAATCCCCGCCGTTTTATAATGTTTCTTCAAAACGGCGGGGATTTGTGCGCGCACTGGGCGGGCGGGGTAAGCACATATAGATTTGATTGCGCCTTAGCGCAAACCGAATTGTATGCGCCTCGGGTCGCCGCGAAGATGTAGAAAAGAAGGAACATTTTTGGGTTTTGCCCACGCGAGTCCGCGAGCGTGCCCGAAGCGCAATCGGAGCGTATGATTCAGTTTGGAGCCACCACGCACGCGGAGCGTGCGATTAGTAGCTCTCATCAGGATTCTGCTCGAAATACATTCGAACTTTGTCCAATACACACCGCATAAGGTCTTCGGTTGCTCCAAGACCAGTCTACTATGCTCGATTAGCTTGATGGGGCTTGCTAAAAAAGAGCAGAAAAAACCCCAGTATCCCAAAGATAGCCTGTAATGTTGAAAATCGACTAAAAGACCCTCAAGGTATTTGCGCTCGGTTCTAAGCTTTTGGGGGGAAGAGCCATTTCTAGCCCTAATTTAGTGAAATATCTTCGTTCGAATCCTGTTCTCTGATGTGTTAGTGAAAGATCGAAAGTATTTCGGACAAAATCCGCAGTATTTTGACTAAATATCAGTTTTATTTCTCCTCTTTCACATTATGAGCAACGGCAGTGCGGATAAGCTCTTTCAACGCTATTGTATCCACTTTATCGCTTTCATAGAAGTCTATTGCTCGCGTTTTTTTTGCTTCAAGACCAGAGTTGAAAAGATTGTTTTTGTCTATAAGTTGCGCGCCCTGAAAGAAATTAAACTTCACTTTGTCTTTAAAAATTCCGACAGCACAAACTAGCCCGTTATGAGTCCACACTGGAGTGCCCCATTTCCATTCTTCTGTGATTTTTGTGTCAGTTTCCAGAATAAGCTTACGGAGTTGGGCAAGTGTTTTTCCTCGCCAATCAGCAAGATCTGTTATTTTGTCGTCGATAAGTTTAGATGGATTCATAAATTTTTAATCAAACGTGCTGATATTGCAGATATCCAAGTCCAGCCAAGTACACATGTAGTAATTAAGTTCTATTTTGTTAATAAAATATTTAGTTCTTTTAGAAAAGGGTGAGTACACGATATCAGATTTCTCTCATTAGTTCGAGCAGTTTTCGTGTCGTGTTGACATTGCGAGCCGTCATATGTTTGTACAGATACGTACCAATAAATTTATCCGATTTACTCTCTTTGCATTTTTCACGTTCAAAGTTCCAAATAATTGCACCGGCTTTATAGATCAAATTGTCTACCTGGGGATTAATAACAACTTTTGCAACCTCTTCGACATTGTCCGCTTCCTTCCATAAGAAAATGACGTCGGTCCTCATTGTTTTGCTATTGGTCCATTTCTTTGGAATCAATTCACACACTTCTTCTATCTGCTTTTTACTGCGTAGAAGCACCCGAACTGCAAAACCAAATTCTTTTTCTATCGCGTCCTCTATTACTCTAACTATCTTATCTGAACTTTTATCTGTGGCCTGAAAAATCACATTGCCACTGTTGATGTATGTCTTGATGTTAGTATATCCAAGCCCCTCAAAGACCTTCTTGAGATTTTTCATACTAACCGTATTGTTGCCACCAACATTAATACCGCGTAGTAACGCTAAATAAATGTTATTTTTCATAAACTTTTAATCAAACGTGCTGACACTATAGATATCCAAGTCCAGCCAAGTATCACTGCTAGAGTAAAGGACAGTGTGACAAAAACTAAAATTCCCCCATTTTGTTGCGCTCCAGAAGCAACACCCAAAAATGCTAAGAGAAATATCACACCTGTTGTAATGGAATATTTAGCCCACCCCAGCTCATTAAGAGATTTAAAACGACTAGCAAATACAAAACATGCAGCGATAAGTCCGAGGAATCCAATACTGCCACTCACTAAGTGCATAAGGCCTGAGGTACTTACAGAAACAGGATTTCCAAGCGGGGTTCCGACTGGGAAACCATTCATCGGATCAGCAACAAATATCGACGCGCCGATTAACCCTACCCCATATAGAGCGATGAGTAACGGCCCCCATGTATGTCCGCGTCCAGAAATTAATGCTCGTCGCATACCCATAGCACATGCAATCGTGAGTATTCCTGCTAGGAAAAAATTTGCAATCTGTATCCACCCTAAATCCCCATTACTAAGCAGGCTCCAAGAGTGACGAGTGAAATCAAAACCTTCTCGAGTGAACACTTGTAGTAAACTAACGATTAGATACAAAGGGCCAGCGATAACACCACAGGTGAGTAATGCTTTTGTTGTCCTTGTTTTAGTGTTTGTTGAAATCATATTTGTATAGATAATTTGATCACTCTTACTCTTTTAATAATTTTTCCATACATAATTATTTATTTCCGTTTGAAGATAACGAGTTTATAACCATCTGGGTCGCGAATGACGAATTCACGATTACCCCACGGCCAATCTTTAGGCTCGCTTGACGGCTTTAGCCCCATTGCAATTAAACTTTTATATACCCCATCTACATCATCAACACTGAGATACAGGAATTGTCCTGCACCCTTGTTTTTTGCTTTCGCTTCTTTTTTGAAAGTAGCTTTAGTTTCTTTGTCGCTTTGCAAAAAGTCAATCCAAAACCAGTTGATATATCCAATAGCATGAGCGTCATTCTCTTTCTTAAAAGTAAACCCAAGAGCTTTGTAAAATTTTACGGTTTTAGAAACGTCATTTACATAACAGACAATTCCAGCGGCACTTTTTAATTTTATAATTGGTTTTTCCCTGATAGTTTCCATAGTGATGATATGCCTTGACCTTATGATTTTAAAGTAATATAATCAAGTTACTTAATTTTTAAGATAATGTCAAGGAGCAAGTTATCTATTATGAATGCACAGCACAAAAAAGATTTGGAGAAGCAAATAATCATCGGCACGAGAGAATACGGGATTGAATCTGTACTTTTTCGACATGCTGTTGGCGAGTTACTGGGCGTCAATGTGACTGATATGGAGTGTCTTAGCATCATATATTTCAAAGGCATGGTGAAGCCATCACAGCTTTCTAAATATACAGGTCTCACGTCTGGCGCGACTACGGCAATGCTTGATCGTCTCGAAAAAAGCGGACTAATTGAACGTCGCCCTAACCCACATGATAGACGAGGTGTATTTATCGTTGCTGCAAAAAATAAGAAGACAGAAAAGGTAGGCATCTTATTCGGGTCGCTACGAAAAGCACAGGATGAATTTATTGCGAGTTATTCTGAGAAGGAACTTGAACTTCTCTCAGATTTTTTCCGTAGATTTACATCTATCTGGGAAGAAGAGCGAGATAAACTTCAAAAAACACTTAAAAGAATCTGAATTAAGATACTTGTATATGACAAGAATCTCAAAGAAATGCAATAGAGTTATTTTAGGAATGGGACAGTTATAACGACGCACGGGTTCCAGACCTAGGTGCTCCGCAAGGTTTTCAGCTGAATAGAAATTGCATTTCTACCCCAAACACGAGTATAGTTATATTATGAAGAGAAAAAGCAAAGGAATCTGGTTTACCCCGCTGATTATTTCTCTTTTCCTGGCTATTACTCTCCCCCTCGCTATTTACTTAGCGCAAAATCAGACTTTCCTTCAACCTAGAGCAAGTCTTGATACAAATCTTCAATCCTTATTTCTGGTCACAAAAGGAGATCTTAATCTTTACACAGCTGACACCAATGAGAAAGCACAAGCTGTCAGTACTCATGGGTTTTCTGACTCACAATTGGCACTAGGAAAATTATTTACTTCCCAACAACCTGAAACAATACCTCTATACAGATTTAATACTGGCTCTGGCTATTTCTACACCGGTAGCGAAGAAGAGGCTCGCTCAGTGGCTCAATATAACTGGGCTAAAGAGGGAGTTGCTGGCTATGTATTCCCAGTTTCTAAACCAGGATCAATTCCATTACTTAGGTATAGAAAAGATGGACTTTGGGGCTTAGCAACTGACCAGCTAGGTTCTCAAACTTTTACTGACAAAGGCTTTACCAAAGATGGAGTAATTGGATACTTCTACCCGTTAAGCTATGTTCCTCCTACTCTAATCCCATCACCTTCGCCAACAGTCAGTCCCAATAGGAATACTTCACAACTTGGTGCCTTTTTCTTTTATTGGTTTGATTGTCCTGGAACTACTTATCAATGTGATAAGACAAAGATGCCATATCAGCCTAGTAATTATTCCAGCTACTCTGCCCAGAAACTTGATTGGTTCAAAAATGAATTCTCAGAAATGAGGAAGGCTGGTATTGATATTATTATTGCTGTAAGTTGGGGTAGTCGTCACCCTTCACTCACGACGTTGCATGATTCAAAATCTGTCCCGCTCATGGTCCAAGCGCTGAGGGAAAATAACTCATCTCAAAAGATTGCCTTACTTGATGACACCAACTCGGTGGTCGCAGAGTGGAATGTTTCTCATGGCCGTGTCTATAGCAATCCGACTGAAAATCCAAGTATTCCCAAAATGCCTCTTTCTAATAGTCGAAACTGGTTTTTCTTTTATGACCGAAAGATAAAGTCTTTTTATCAACAGGTCCCCCGCCAGTATTGGGCAACTCATAACGGTGCTTCTCTGGAATCAGGGGGACGACCAATAATTTTTGTCTATGATGCTGCTCGCTCATTTAGTTCTTTAGAAAATAGTGATGAAATGTGGAGGTCTATTAAAAGCTCTTTTAAAAGGGACTTTCAAGTAGAGCCATTTATTGTTTTAGATTACTCGTGGTTTGATTTTAATACTCAAAGAAGTGAGCTTGAAAAAGTTGCTGATGGAAAATTCATCTGGGCTGGAGGCAATGATACTGTCTCAAAGAGGTATACTTTAAATGGATTTACTACTACTAGCGTAGACCCAGGTTTTGAATGCCCCAGCTGGGATATCTACGTAGACTGCAGATCAAAAGATAGACACCTAGATCCTTTATCCGGCAAACGAGGCGATGGTGAACGGCTGAAAGGGAGCTTTAAAAATGCAGTAGGAAGTGACTTAATCCTAGTTGAAACTTGGAATGAGTTAAATGAAGGCAGTGGAATATCTCCCAGTAATCAATATAAGAATGCACGGGGAATGCCTTTAAGGCCTGACTTTTACCAGGATCTTCTCCTCCAACTAAAGCAAACGCACCTGAATAGTGCAAGGTAAATATCGAATAATCCGCTAGTTTCCATCTAGCTTCCCTTTTACAAAGTTACGGCTATAATGATCCCGTACGGACACAAGGTAAGTTTGCTACCATTCGACCATTTTGCTCTCACTGCCATCTCTCCAACTGATGGGCGATACCGCTCACAGCTTCCTAGCAGCATAGAACTCTTCTCAGAATTTTCACTTATTCAGGCCCGTGTTGAAGTAGAAATTAAGTATTTGTTGTTTTTAGCAGATCAAAGATTAATTCCCTCTTTCTCAGAAAATGACCAGCAACAGCTTTTAGATTTTGCTGCTAACTTCGATCTCCCCGCTGCAGAAGCAGTAAAAACTATTGAGCTCACCACTAAGCATGATGTAAAAGCTGTAGAGTATTACCTTCGCCAGAAAATGCAGGCACTAAAGATTGCGGGAGATGAGTTTCTTCACCTAGCTCTAACTAGTGAGGACGTAAACTCTCTCGCCTATTCTATATTAATGATGTCAGTTCAGAAAAAGATTCTAGTCCCGGAGTTGAAAAGGCTGCTTCTTCAATTGAATACTTTTAACCAAACTCATGCAGATATTCCTATGCTAGCCAGAACTCACGGCCAAGCTGCTGTACCCACTACAGTAGGGAAGGAGATTAGCAACTTTGTAATGCGCTTACTTCCCGAAGTTCAGGACTTAGAGAACTTACAAATTGAGGGGAAGTTGACTGGAGCTGTGGGTAACTTTAATGCACATCTGGTAGCTTTCCCTGAAGTGAACTGGATAGTGTTAAGTCAAAAATTCGTCAAGTCTTTAGGCTTAGAACCACAACTCTTTACAACTCAAATTGCTCCCGTCGAAAACTTCTCAAAACTCTTCTCCAACCTAATGAGGATCAACTTTATCTTGCTTGACTTAACCCAAGACTGCTGGCGGTACATCAGCGATGGTTACTTTATTCAGGGTAAAGATAAAGGGCAAGTTGGATCATCTACTATGCCACAGAAAGTTAATCCAATTGACTTTGAAAATAGCGAAGGTAATCTTGGATTAGCAAATAGTCTATTTCAGCACTTTATTACTAAGTTACCTATTTCAAGATTGCAGCGTGATTTATCTGATAGTACTGTAAAGCGGCATTTCGGTACTGCATTTGCACTTTGTTTATTGAGTTATAAATCACTGCAAAAAGGTTTCAATAAAATTCGAGTAGATAACGAGCTTCTTACCAAAGATCTCAATCAGCATTGGGAAGTTCTGACTGAAGCCTTTCAAGTCGTGCTGCGAAAGAGCGGAGACTCTAAAGGTTATGAAAAGTTGCAAAGTTTAGCGCAAGGAAAAGTAATTACTCAGCAGACATTAGTGAGTTTTATCAAAAGTGTAGACATTGATGAGCATGCAAAGAATCAACTCCTTGGCTTGAGTCCCATTACCTATCTAGGTTTAGCTCCTGAGCTAACAAAACAAGCAGTCTCTATTATTAATAAGTACTTGAAGGAGGATCATGACACAACTTCGTCCTAACACCTTTGGTTTCTGCGGTGGCGCATATGGAGATGAGGGGAAAGGTAGAATTGTAGACATGGTCGTTCACCAACTCCGCAAAAAAGGAGAAGTGATTGTGTATCGTGATAATGGTGGTGCAAATGCTGGTCACACTGTGGAATTTGCAAATGGCCAACGGGTCGCTTTTCATCAACTTCCATCTGGAGTTTTCATAGAAGGAGCTACAGTAGTGTTGGGAAAAGAAATGGTCATTCATCCTGAAGATCTTTTGGAGGAGCTTGATCAAATAAATGCAGTTACGTATACCAGAGATCGCGCAGAAATTGTCATTGATGAAATGGCTTTACTGTCTTTAGATACTCACCGTGCTTTTGAAGGTACTTTGAAACAGTGGCAGTCTGGCGGAAAAGGCTCTACCGGCCGTGGTATTTCTCCTGCGTATGCTGATGTTTTATTGAGACACCCATTAAGAATGCGTGACATTATTCAATTTAACGAAGCAAAAGTTAAACAACATTATGATATGTATGCTGCTTTAGTCACTGGGCTGGGAGGAGAGCTGGCCACATCAAATGTAGTGGGGCTGAATGGAGAAAGAACAGTTGGCTCTCAAGCAGAATTTATAAATCAGCTGCGTACTAGCGCAAAAAAGCTTCAACCATATATAAAAAATGTCAGTGGCTGGCTAGCTGAAAAATGGGCAGACGAAAAGTGTGGCTTTGTGTTTGAGAAGGCCCAAGCAATTGGGCTAGATTATCGCTGGGGAGTCTACCCTGATATCACAGCATCTGACACTACTTTTGATGGCATCTTTTCTGCCACTGAAGGAGTAATTGACCCTGATCTCATTAAGTTTAAAGCTGGGGTTATTAAAGCTACATACATGTCTAGCGTCGGGACTCGCCAGCTGCCTACGATTATGCCGGAAGAACTTGCCCATCGAATTCGTGAAGATGCATATGAGTATGGATCTACGACTAAACGTCCACGAGGAATTGCGTACTTGGACCTGCCTGCTCTAAGTTTCTTTGCCAAAGTTGGGAGAATTAACACATTGGCATTAACTCACATGGATGTTAGCTACGAGGATGTACCAATTAAAATCTGCGTGGGCTATAAAATAGGCAAAAAGCCAGCTGCATATCGACCCGATCAGGACTACTTGAGCCAAGTGACTCCAATTTATGAAGAACTTCCCAGTTGGGATGTAATAAAGCTACGTCAAGCGAAGAGTTATAAAGAGTTACCTACTCAAGCGCAAAAATTCCTGGAGTTTATTTCCAAAAAATTAGCACTCCCACTAATGATGATTACCACTGGGCCGCAACGAGAACAAGGGTTAGTGCTGCAATCTCTTAGCTAACCAAATGATCATCGTACGCGAGGTAGCATTATCCTTATCTCTGACAACTTTTTCGCTTAAAAAAGTCATTCGTGAGCAGAGCATAATCTAGTAAATTAACTCTCCCATCAGAGTTCTGGTCTACGGTACGAGGGATAGGTCTTGACCTATTAAAATTTTCTGTCAGCAGTGCATAGTCTAGTAAATTTACGATACTATCTCGATTAGCGTCTGCTCCTAGACAAGCGTTTGCTTGTAACGCCAAAACTTCTTGCCAGAACAGTACTGTCCGTGGCGACTCTATATTGCTGCCGCCTTCTTCTTTATACAAGGAATAAGGTAAATTTGAAGCAGTATCATTTTCTCCTCTCGCAGCTAACTGGAACCAAAAAGCGGAAAAAATATTCGGATTAGCTTTAAGATTTGAAAGCAATTTACTCATAGCTTCTGCTTCGGTAGCTGTGTTGTACTGGCAATACTGTCCGCAACCACGGTATAAGCTGTCTGATGTAAACCCAAACTCTGTAATCCAGAATGGCAGATTTTGCGCCTCAGCAGGTAGTGCCAGCTTCAAGTTGGTTAAGTAACTTGATACTTCATCAACACCCGCCCGATACGGATGAACTCCAAAACCATCCAGCTGTTCCCAGATAGCAGTTTGTGAGACTCCTTCAAGAAACGCTCTCGTGGAAGGCAAAATGCTGTTACCCGTAGTGGCGCCCACTTGCCAATCAGCTAGCCCGGCAGAAACAATGATAGCCGCTGGATCAGCAGCTCGGATAACCTCTACAGTCTTGTTGAGGACTTCCCCATATGCTCTTCCTCTAATCCGCATCTCATCGAGGGACGCCGTCGTAGATGACCACCTTACTGGATCCCAATCAGCCTCATTTAAAACTTCCCAGGCATGGACTTTATTCTGACCATTTCTACCATACCTAGTGACAGTCTGGTAAACGTACCACTCCCACCTACTCCACATCGCGCTGCCATTTGGACTTGACCGTAACCCTAAGTTCAAATCTGGCAAATCATATGTTGGGTTGGTACACCTTCCCTGGGGATCATAGTGACAAGGCAATTGGCCAGACCAATCGAGGTTTGGTCCAAGAATACCAAGTATAGCCGAGTCATTCTCGATGGCAGCGACTTTTCCATCGTTTATCGACCAACTGTATTCGAGTGCAGCTTGATGATTATATTGAACTGTCTCCCATGCAAGAGGTAAGCGAAATACTTTCACCTCGTGCTCGTCTGCATATCTGACCTGCTCAACTAGCTCTTCAGCTTGAAAACTATCTAAATGGACACCAAACCCAGACTGGCCCAGCTCGTATGACGAATAGGCCGCAACTAGAGGTGAAGCCGTAAAAAGAATTGCGGCAAACCAAGTACTCACAATCACTGAAAATTTTACCCACGGATAACAATTCATCACTAGCTATGATACTAAAAAGCAGAACAGAAGCGAAGGGCATACCCTCTACTTATCATTTTGCTAGTGATCCATCTTAATTTCATTGACTATAGGATCTAATTAGAGTAAAATATGCCTTTTCTTTGATCTGGGAGATAGACTTATAATGTCGCTCGTATATGCTCAATGTTAGTATCCTCGTTCCAGTCCTGAATGAAGCCCTTGTGCTGCCAGCTTTGTTGGAGCAAATTGATGCTTCTTTGAATGCTGGAAATCTCACTTACGAAGTGATTGCAATTGATGATCACTCGACTGATGGCTCGCTTAAAGTATTAAAAGAGCTCAGTTTTAAGTACCCTCTTCGAATCTTGATAAAAAAAGGACAGGCTGGCAAAGCTCACTCAATTATTGAGGGTACTCAAGTAGCCAAGAGCGAGTTAATCTGCATGATCGATGCAGATCTTCAGTACCCACCCAGCGTTATTCCAGAAATGGTTAAGTTAGCAGAAGTGCATGGTGTGGTGGTAGCGAAGCGAAAGACTCACAATGGATCTCTCATTAGACGCATAGGCAGTCGTGTAATTGCATTTACGATTGGAAGAATCTTATTGGGCATCAACGTTGACATTCAATCGGGTCTGAAAGTTTTCAAGAAAAGTATTTTGGATTTTTTACCGAAAGGCGAGATTACTCCTTGGGCTTTGGACGCACCGCTACTTCACACTGCTGTTCAGCTTGGACATACCATTGGTGAGGTGCCAATTACTTTTGAGAAACGTTTATTTGGAGAGTCTAAGCTGAGCTTTTTCAAGCCAACCCTTCAAATCATGAAAGGAGCCGTGCAGCTAAAGTTGAAAGCTGTAGAACCTTTTTCGATTCCACCCACTGAGCACCAAATGGTGGGGGCTGGAGTAATTCATAAACAACAACGCTTTATTACTCACACTACTCTTCATCATCGACACTCTGCTTTAACAACCTTTACTACTAGTCAACGAAATATTATTGTCGCTGCGCTTTTCGTCATCGTTATTGCTCTTATTCTCCAGCCTCGTCCCACAGCTATCGTAGTTGTAGCTATTATGAGCTTTGTCTACTTTGTCGACGTGCTCTTCAATTTTTTCTTAATTCTAAAAAGTTTGAATTATCCACCAGACTTATCTTTTACTAATGAGCAACTAAAAGAGGTAAATGATGCTGACTTGCCCATTTATAGCATCTTATGCCCACTGTATCGTGAGGCCCACATACTTCCAGGCTTCTTAGAGGCAATTAGTAAACTTGACTGGCCTAAAGAAAAATTAGACGTCCTACTTCTGTTTGAGGAAGACGATGAGGAAAGTATTGAGGCAGTGAAGCACATGGGGCTGCCTAAGTATGTCCATGTAGTAGTAGTTCCTCAGTCACAGCCTAAAACCAAACCAAAAGCGTGCAACTATGGCTTAGCTCGAGCAAAGGGTGAGTACGTGGTTATCTATGATGCTGAAGATATTCCAGATTCTAACCAACTGAAAAAAGCATATCTTGGTTTTCAAGCAGTCGGTCCAAATGTAAAGTGTTTGCAAGCAAAGCTCAATTACTATAACCCCAGTCAAAATTGGTTAACTCGCTTTTTCACTGCGGAGTACTCTCTATGGTTTAACATCATCTTAACTGGATTGCAGTCAATTGGAACAACTATTCCCCTGGGTGGAACGAGTAATCACTTCCGTAGAGTAGACTTACTCGGTCTAGAAGGCTGGGATCCTTTTAACGTAACGGAAGACTGCGACTTAGGTGTCCGTTTATTTAAGAGCGGATTTAAAACCGCCATTATTGACTCGACTACTTTAGAAGAAGCAAATAGTAACTTCAAAAATTGGATTCGTCAGCGCTCTCGTTGGATTAAAGGCTACATGCAGACCTACCTAATCCACATGCGTGACCCGATTGAGTTTGCAAGCAAAAAAGGGATTCACGCTCTTCTTTTCCAATTGACTGTGGGAGGAAAGTTAGTTTTCATTTTGATCAATCCAATTCTCTGGCTTTTAACTATTTCTTACTTTGTTCTCTATGCCTACGTTGGTCCAACCATCGAGGCCCTTTACCCCAATATTGTTTTTTATATGGCTGCAACTTCATTGATTTTTGGCAACTTCATGTACATCTATTACTACATGATCGGCTGTGCGAAGTGTGAGCACTGGTCACTAGTAAAATGGGTTTTCTTAATTCCAGTGTATTGGCTAATGATCAGTATTGCTGCAACCATTGCGCTTTATCAGTTGATTGTGAAACCTCATTACTGGGAAAAAACGATTCATGGACTCCATCTCAAAAAGCTTGCAACTAAAGTAACTAAGGATGTAGTAGCAGAAGTAGCTGCCCATGCGCAGGACCAGTCACTTCCGAATCAGCCTGCACCATTCGGATTCACGTTACAGCATCTTCGTAAGTTTACTCAAATTCGCTCAAAGATTCAGTTTTTCTCCTTAAGAAATGCTCTTCAATTTTTAAAACGACCTCAGTACCAGAGTGGTATGCTTTTCATCGCCGCAACCCTCATCGCAAACGTGCTGAACCTAGCAACGAACATCTACTTAGGTAGTCACCTGAGTTTAGAGGAATTTGGCGTATTTAACTTTGTAGTCAGCTTGTTATACATGGTTAGTATTCCGATTAATGCATTGGGCAGTACTATTAACTACAAAACTGGATTACTACTAGGAAAGTTTAATCAGAACTCAGCTCAGCTTTTTTGGAAGTATTTGCGGCAAAGAACTTTATTTGTGGCGATTGTGATTAGTCTTGTGTGGGTAATGGCTTCCCCACTTTTACTGAGTGTTTTCCACATTCACTCTATTTACCCTCTGCTCAGCTTTACCAGTGTTTGGATTTTAAGCTTTTTACTTAGCGTTGATTCAAGCTATGTTAGCGGTCGAATGCTTTTCAATCGGATGGCTGCCATCATCTTTATTCAACCATTTATAAGACTCGTGAGCTCTATTATTCTTTCTCGAACCTTTCCTGAGTTGTCTTACTTAGCTATCCCTATTGGCATAATCGCTGCTCTAGGAATTGCCTATTTAGGGGCTAAGAAAGGTGATGATGAAATCAAAGAAAAATACGAATTTCACTTACCTAGAACTTTCTTGGTTGCGTCGTTAGTTGTTGGTTTATCAGGTATAGCATTTTTTAGCTTAGATAACTTATTAGTCACTCACCTACTCTCAGCCAAAGAAATTGGTCAGTATGGAGTACTAGGCTTATTTGGCAAAATGATCTTTTTCATTGGCAGTTTGACCTCAGTTTTCTTAGCCCCTATTGTAGCCAGGTACGAAGGAGCTGGGAAAAGTACGGTGAAGATTTTTCGCTACACACTGCTGTCTGTGATCTTCATGACGCTTATTGGATATGCCATCTTCGGTTGGAGTCTTCCTTTAATAATGAGCTTTTTTCCAGCTAGTGTATCCCTCAAGTTCGATTCAATTCAACATTTGCTGCCAATCTATGGTTTAGGTGTCTCAGCCTTTACAGTTTCTCAGGTTTTTGTTTCTTATCGTCTGCTCAAAAAGGATTACTTTTTCTCCATACTTTCAGTTGTTTTAAGCGTAGCCCAGGTTGCTGCCCTATTACTATTGAGAGGAGATTTACATCAGGTCGTCTACATTATGACCAGCATCGGAATTATTCACCTGGCTGCTTTTACTTTCTTCCACTTTACCTATGTCTGGATTAAAGCCCCGTTAGCAAATGTAAATGACTTACTGGGTTTATTCTCAAAGCTTCCACGTAGAACCCAACCTCCTGAGTCTGATAAGGCCTTCAACATTCTCATCTTTAACTGGCGAGACACCAAGCATACTTGGGCAGGTGGGGCCGAGTTATACATACATCAGATTGCAGTCCGACTGGTAAAGATGGGTCATAAGGTGACCGTCTTTGCGGGCAATGACGGTAAGACTTCTCGCAATGAAGTCATTGATGGTGTTCAAGTTGTCAGACGCGGTGGCTTTTATACCGTCTATGTTTGGGCATTCTTATACTATGTTTTTAAGTTTAGAGGCCTATTTGATTTAGTTATAGATTCTGAAAATGGCATTCCATTCTTGACACCACTTTTCGTCAGGAAACCGATCTTCCTTTTAATTCATCACGTTCACCAAAACGTTTTTAGATCACAGCTTCGCTTTCCTTTGCAACAGATCGCACTCTTTATAGAGGGGGCACTAATGCCGTTGCTGTATCGCCACATGCCCATCATTACTGTTTCAGCTTCTTCAAAGAAAGAAATTCTTGATCTAGCCCTAGGAACTCCAACTTCGATTAAAGTAATTAACCCCGGAATTGAGAGTGTCAAAGAGTCAAAAGTGGCCAAAACAGCTTTCCCTTCTATGAGCTTTGTGGGCAGACTGAAACCATATAAGAATGTTGATATAGCGCTAAAAGCCTTTAAAGTGGTTTTGAGTTCGTATCCAAAAGCAAGATTTATAATTGCGGGTAATGGAGAAGCCGGTCTAGGACTGAAGCAGTTAGCTAAAGATTTGGAGATTAACAATCAAGTCGACTTTAGAGGTATTGTAGATGATCAGGAAAAGGCACGGATCTTTACTCAAAGTTGGATCGCTGTTCAACCTTCCATGGTTGAGGGTTGGGGTATTACGGTTATTGAAGCCAATGCTCATGGCACACCAGTAATTGCTTCAAATGTTCCTGGACTTAAAGACTCAGTTATTCATGGAAAGACTGGACTACTTGTTCCACCTTTAGAAGTAGACGTGATGGCTGACGCAATTAAAAGGATTTTTAAAGATTCTAAACTAAGAAAGAGCCTTTCCCAAAATGCTCTTGAATGGGCTGCAGAGTTCAATTGGGATAAAAGCGCCGAAGAGACATTGTCCTTAATTACAAACACTTTTAAATCTGAGCAGATATCAAAGCCTGATTTTAAGATAGCGTATGAAAAGAAACTCCCTGAACATAAATAACCCCAGCACCACTATCGGCATTCCAACCTATGAAGCAGGTAAGAGCTTAGTCACCACCTTAAACTCTATCTATGGGCAGACAGCATTTGCTGACGTCAAGAAGATTCTGGTAGTAGTGGATGGAAAGAAGAAGATTGACAAAGGAATTTTGATGGCTGTCAAACATCACAAATTGGAAGTGGTTTATAGAGCGAGTAGAAAAGGTCAGTCCTCCCGAATCAATGACATCCTTAAGCTGACCAAAACTAAAATATTAATTCTGACAAACGACGATGTCATTTGGCCAAGAAATACTCTTAAGCACTTACTGAACAAAAGCAAAGTTAGCTCTGCAGATTTAATCACTACCACTGCCGTCCCTATGCCAGCTCGCAATGCAATTGAGTGGACTATTAGTTTAGGAGCAATATTAACTGCTCAAATTTCTGCTCGCTGGAAGAATTATCACAATTACTTATCATGCAACGGACGACTGTTATTGCTCTCTAAACCATTATTCAGTAGTATGAAAATACCATCGAAGCTATGGAACAATGATGCCTATATTTATTTCTTTGCTAAGTATCATGGCTTTACTCATCTACATCAACCAAAGGCTGAGGTGCGTTATCGCTCACCAAGAAGTTTGAGTGATCACCTTAAACAAAGTCATAAGTTTCAGTTTTCATTGAGTGAAAATCAAGCATTTTTTAACCAGGATCTTTCAGCAGATTATCAGATTCCCTCTTCAGAAACGAAGCGTGCATTAATCTCATCTTTGATCACAAGTCCTTTCAGAACAGCACTCTTTATATTATTAACTTTATTTACGAGATTTACTTCTCACAAGAATAGCCATTCAGGTGTAGGATACTGGGCAACAGATACCTCTACGAAAAATATTTAAATTATGACAGAAAAGAACACTAAACCACTCACGGTTTGCTACTTCGGCGTTAATGACAAGATTAGCAAAAACAGTATGACGCTCAAGCGTCTTAAACAGCAAAATATTAATGTAGTAGACGTATGGGCTCAAAATAAGATCACAGATTTAAACTCTGAAAAACACTTAGGGAATTTAGCTTTAATTAAGCGGTTGCTCACTAAAATAAAAATTATCCCAGAAATACTGAAACATTCAGATCGTATAAGGATGAGCGACGTAATATTCGTTGGCTACCCAGGTCACTTTGACTTACCTATTGCCTGGGTGGTGTCAAAGTTCTTCCATAAGCCACTTATATTTGATCAAGTAACCTTTTTAGTAAATACTCTGGCTGATGACGTGGGGATTATGAAGCGTCAAAGTTTGCTTGCAAGACTTACGTATACAGCAGAAAAATTTGTCTATTCTCTACCAGATATATTGTTAGTCGACAGTCAAGTGCTAGGTGATTATATTCACGAAGAGTTTGGTGTTCCATCATCTAAGATCAAAGTAGTGTACTTAGGAGCTGACGAAGAGATTTATAAGTTTCAAGGATTTAAAAAGCCAGGAAAAGTTCTTAATGTCATATATTATGGTATGTACAATCCAATTCATGGTGTTGAACATATTGTTGCAGCAGCTCGTAAGTTATCTACTGATGCCAATATTCAGTTCACGATGATTGGAACCGGCCCCTTGTACCCAATGGCGTATGAATTAGCCCAAAAGTATAAGTTAAAAAACATACAGTTCTTTCCAAGTATGCCTGAAGCAGATGCTCAGAAGTTGCTCAAAGAAGCAGATATCTTTCTAGGCTTTATGCAGAATTTAAGCTCTGCTGATAGATTTATTCCTAATAAGGTGGGTCAAGGAATTGCCTTGGGTAAAGCCGTAATTACTTCTCGAACCAAGGTAATTGAGAGTGTCTTCACGGATCAGGAAAACATTTATATGTGTTTACCAAATAACTCAGACTCTTTAGTCAAAGCCATTACGGACTTAAAAACACATCCACTTCTATTGGAAAAGATTGCTCAGAATGGATATAAGTTATTTAATGAAAAATTTAGTATGCGACAAGTTGGTATTGAGCTTACAAAAATTATGCGCTCAGTTTCTTAAATAATTGAGTTAACTGAGTCGCAATCTTAGGATAATTGAAGTGAGAAACTGCGAGTTGATAACCGTTTTTCCCTAGTTGACGCCGAATTTTAGAAGAACCAATCAGCTTTTCTAAGGAAGTTGCCAATTCCTGCGGGTTCATTGCGGGCACTATTAATGCATCGTGCTCATTTTTAACTACTTCCGCACAACCTGCTCCTGTAGATAAAATCACCGGTTTTTGACAGGCCATAGCCTCAAATGGTGCTAACCCCCAAGTTTGCTCAATAGGAACGAAAACAAATACATCTGAGAGCTGATAATAGCCAACTAACTCCTCGGGGCTCTTATATTTTGGATCAATGATGATTGTTTCTTCTAAATCAAGTTCTTTAATCTTCTTCTCAATTGACGTGTAGTAGGGTAAATCAAAGTTTGGATTGCCACTAATTAATAATTTTACCTTTGCTCTCCTCGCAGGACTTAGCAGAGCAACTGCATCAATAATATCTTCGTACCTCCGATGAGGTTGAAAGTGAGCGTGAACCAAAATAATAAAGTTATTTTTTGGAGCGAAGTTACAGTCACGAACCAAGCGTTTTTTTGCTAACTCACGGTGGTCAGTAAAGTACTGTTCCGCGTGAATCCCTGCTGTAGGAAAGACGAGCGACTCTATTCCATAAAAAGCATCCAGCTCTTTCTTCATTTTATGTGTAGGGACAATAACTTTATCAATTTTTTGAATATTTTTTTTATCAATATTGCTATGAAGTTCTAGTACTTTTCCAAACCAAGGGTATTTTCCGACCAAAGAGCCTGGCTTAGCTTTATCAACTAAAGTAATCGGATCAAAGACACTCCATACCACTGGAGTGTTATGAATTTTTTTATACTTTAAAGCTGGTACATAGGCACAGGACTCTCCAGTAAAGATCAAATCGTACTCAGAATCTTTCATCAAAGTAAAAATGTTCGGTGTACGAATGTAATAATCTACAGCAGCTTGCACCCGACTCATTAAGGTCGTCACGCTCATATTTTTTCCTCGAGTACTCACCTTTTTTAGGTAGCGAATATGTAGCTGATTTGCCAACTCTGGAAAGCAAACTTCAGGGTCATAGTAGTAGGTGAAGACATCTACTTGGTTGCCCAACTTTTGCAGCTCTATCGCGAGCGACAAAAAAACGTTCACGTTACCGGAAGTGGAGTGAAGATATGTAAAAATAAGAGCTATTTTCATATGATTGGTCGCTAAATTTGAAGATACTGGGTAATTTACCACAGATTGCGAATTATCGCTCTTTCATTTACAATCTGCACACTGTTTATATGAAAGCATCTATCAAGTCTTTTTTATTATCAATTCTGCTTTTACTGATGCTGATTGTTGTATTTGCAGCTGTAGTCAAAGGCAAGCCCGGAAATCCTATTGCGTACCAATTTGAAAAAAGCACTGAAGTTGGCAGCCCCTTTGAGTCCACCAACACCGCCTCTCGCTATGCTTTGGTTGAATCTATTATGGAGAATGGACGCTTTGACTTTACGATTGACCAAGCTCGCTTTGCTGCCCCTGACATGGTGCAGTATGGTGACAAGTTCTTCTCCATCTTTACACCCGGTGTTTCTTTTGTGACCCTGCCCTTTTACTTTATTGGTAAACAAATTGGTTTTCCCCAATTAATCGCTTTTACGTCCACCATAGTCTTTGCAATTGTGAACTTTTTTCTTCTTCTCCGAATTACTCAAAGGTTGGGGGCCAAAAAACCAGCTGCTATTTGTGCAGCCTTAGTCTTTACGTTTGCAACCAACGCATTACCATACGCTTTAACCTTAACCCAGCACACAGCTAGCGTAACGATTTTGCTTCTCTGCTTATTAAACGCAACGGCTGAGAAAAGAAGCTTTTTAAACAACACTCTATTTGGATTACTCTACGGAAGTTCGCTACTTATTGATTTCCCCAATTTGTTCCTGCTTTTTCCAATCGGCATCTATATTTTGTCAAAAAACTTTACGATAAGTGACGGTGCTACAGAATTAAAAGTTGGTCTGAAGGCCGCTGTGGTGGGACTAGCAGTTGGCTTTTTACCACTGGTTCTGCTCTTTGGTTTTTATAATTTTTCTTTAACTGGATCACCGCTTAAGTTTGGTCAAATGATGGTACGTTCTGACTACTTCGACACTAAAGCGCAACAAGCTAGTAATCAGAAAATGGCAGAGAATCAAGATGCCTACGCTCCTGTACTACCATTTAATACTCGCGCTCAACTAAAAGGTGTGAGAATCCTGCTAATCAGTAATGAACGCTCTTGGTTGTATTACAGTCCAGTAATTTGGATTGGACTACTTGGGCTGGTCACCAGCTACAAACAAAGTAAAACTAAAAGCATGTCGGTAGTGCTTTTGGGCGTTTTGGTGACAACTATTCTGCTCTACTCAATGTTTGGAGATCCTTGGGGGGGCTGGACCTTTGGACCTCGTTACCTTATTCCAGCGGCCGCGATCTTAGCCATCTTCTTAGCAATGGCTATCGAAAGATTTGCTAGGAATCTTTTATTTTCAACTATCTTCTTAGTATTAAGTTTTTATAGTATCTTCATCACCTTCGCAGGTGCCTTGACAACTAATTCCATTCCTCCCAAGGTCGAGGCTGAGCAACTCTCCCAATTCATTCCATATACTGTGGACTACAACTTCCAAAAGCTTAGCAAAAATGAAAGTAGCTCGCTTTTTTATAATTCACAGTTAAAGAATGAAATCTCTCTAAAGAATTACCACTACGGATTATTTGGTTTTACCAGCTTCATTTTATTTATCATTTATATTTCTCGATTTACTAATGAGTTAAAGTTTAGAAAAAATAAAGAATGAGACTTCCTGCATCAACCTTTCAGCTCAGAATCGATAAAGCCCTTTTACAAAAGCTCTATCTATTTCTCAATCGTCACGCAGAAGTCATTCTGTTGGTGTCTTTAATTATCATCTCCATTTTTAACTTTGTTCTGTATTACAGAAATGGCTTAGGTCTCGCCTACAACGATGCTCGCTCTCATCTTGATATCGGCCGCCGTGTGGTCGAAGGGTTAAAGCCTGGCTTAGCCCAGCTGGGTAGTGTTTGGCTCCCACTCCCCCACATTCTGATGGTCCCGACTATTTGGAACGACTTTATGTGGCACTCTGGATTATCAGGTGCGCTGCAGTCGATGGTCTCCTTTGTTGCTACTGGAATTACTATTTACTTTATTTTAAAAACCTTAAAGGTTGGTCTCTTAGGCAGATTGTTCGGTGTCCTTGTTTTTGTTGCCAATATTAATATTCTCTTTCTCCAATCAACAGCCATGACGGAGCTGCTGCTGCTGGCCACGATGACTATTGGCTCATATCAATTACTGCTCTGGCACCAAGAAGATACGGTTTTACGCTTAATTAAAACTGCATTCTGGATCATGCTATCTACCCTTATTCGCTATGATGGCTGGTTTCTTTTTCTCTTTGCTACCGCGCTGGTGGTGTATAAGGGCTTTAAAAAAGGTGGCTATAAAACCAGTGAAGGCATGTTTGTACTTTTCTGCACCTTAGCTGGCTTTGGTATCTTTTTGTGGTTCTTATGGAACTTGCTGATTTTCAAAGATCCACTCTACTTTATCTTTGGACCATACTCTGCGCATGCGCAGCAGCAGCAACTTGATGCCTCTGGCGTTCTCCAAACCAAAGGGAACTTGCCTTTATCTTTGCTTCTGTACTGGTTGGCAATGGCCTATAACTCAGGAGCTTTTACCGTGTTTTTGGGCATTTTTGGAGCAGCTGTTCTTTTAGTAGACAAGAAGATACCAAAAGATTTACGTATCGCCTTATCCGCTCTCTTAGCTCCATTGGCGTTTAATATTATTGCTTTATACCTAGGCCACTCCGTGCTATTTATTCAAGGCATCTCCGGAAATACTTGGTTTAATATCCGCTACGGAATTATGATGATGCCTTCGCTGGCAGTTTTTATTGGGTACTTAGTCCATCGTATGAAGCCAATTCGTTGGTTGGTGATTGGTCTCTTTCTCTTTACCGTCCTCCTCCAGTTTGTAAATGGCGATGCAGTTACCATTGACGACGGCCGAGTGGGTTCTAGCCAAAAGAACGTCACCGAGGTCAGTAGCTGGCTAAATCGTAATACCAAAGATGAGAAAGGCTTCATCCTGATTTCTGCTGCCTCACATGACGCCATTATTTTTTCTTCGGGTCTACCAATGATCAAGTACATCCATGAAGGTACCGGTGCGTATTGGGAAAGTGCGACTACTTCACCAGATCGTTGGGCTCGCTGGATTATCATGCGCACCAATGATGAGAATGATCAAACCTTTAAGCTAATAAAGAAGTCAGGCTCATTAGGCAAGTACGACCTCGTGAAAACCTACCCTTTTGCTGATATTTATAAGTTGAAGCCTGAGTACGAAGTAAACCTCAATACAGAAGCCAGTTTAGGAAAACAAAAGTAATACCAACTTATTAATTGAATTACCAAGAAAAAATAGTATAATAATTACTATAGGACATGCAATCTATCATTTTAGAGCAACTACGGGATCAAAAGACACCACTTGAAGTGATTGTGGTGGGGCTTGGTTTTATGGGATTTGGCTTTGTTTCTTTAACTCGCTATACACCTGGTATTATCGTTCCTTTGGTCATTACCCGACGTCCCAGTGAAACACTTTCATTTTTGGAAAAAGAAGGATATAACGCTCGAATCGAGGGTAATCCTTCCATGATTAAAGATAATGCTCAAAAAGGCATTATTTCTGTCAGCGACGACATGGACTTGATCAAAACCTACGAAAATCAAATTGTGTTTGAGATGACTGGAACTGTGGATTACGGCACAGAGGTCGCTCTTAAAACTCTGGAAGCGAACAAACATTTAGTCACCATGAACCCTGAGCTTCAGGCCACGGTGGGCACTCCATTAAGAATTCTTTTTGACCAAAAAAATCTGGTGATTACAGATGTCGTTGGTGATCAACCTGGAAGTTTGTCCCGGCTAATTGCCTCCTCAAATGCAAAGGGCTTTAAGACTCTTCTTGCTGGCAACATGAAGCGATACCTTGATCGACATGCTACTCAAAAAAAGATGCAACCTTGGGCCGATGACAAGGGGCTCGCTGTTCGCCAAACTGTTTCTTTTACAGATGGTACGAAACAAGCAATTGAGATGACATTAGTTTCTAATTACTTTGGCATGTCTATCCTGGAAGCAGGCATGAGAGGGCCAGTGGTCGAGCGATTTGACCAGGTACTCAATATGTTCGACTGGGATAGTGTTCCAGAAAATGGTGTAGTTGACTACATGTTAGGTCGCACCCTCTTCCCAGGCGTTTTTATTGTGGCCGAGCACATTGACCCCCATCAACAAAAGTACTTACGGTACTTAGGCTTAGGAGATGGTCCTCGTTACGTTCTATTTGACTCTTACCACTTATGCCATCTTGAAGTCAGCGAAACGTTGGCAAAGGTAGGCCTCTACAACTCCGAAACAATTAATAACGGTTTAAGTCCAACCACTACCACTGTAGCGATGGCAAAGTTTGATCTCCAAAAGGGTCAAGTTTTAGATGGTATTGGTGGAGACACACTTTATGGCAGTATTCGTAAACTGCCCTTCAATCGAAACTACCTCCCAGTTGGTGTCAGCCAAGGGGCTGTCTTGAAGAGAGATATTCCTCAAGATACACCGATCAGCTTAGATGACGTAGACGTCCCTAGTAACGCAGCTACCAAACTCCTTGGCTTAGCCTAATTGTTTCAACCAAACGAAGTTGATCTGTTCTGATACAATGATCAAGTGAAATTCTTACTTTTTCTGACTTTTTTTACTAGCATGATTCTGGTTGGAACTCTGCTTTTTCCAGCTCCAGCTTCTGCTGCTTCTAGCTCCAATGAGCACCCTTGGTGGGAGTTTCAATCTATTGACACCATGAAGTACTCTCGGGATCCAAGTCGTAGCATCACGAACGATCCCGACTTTGATCAAATCATCGAGAAGCAAGTCCGTGATATCGCTGAAACCGGTGCGACTCACGTTGGAATCGCAACTCCCTATGATGAAGAGTTTCTGCCTGTTTTACGCCGTTGGGTCACTGCTGCCCGCCGACACGACCTAAAGGTCTGGTTCCGTGGTAACTTTAGTGGCTGGGAAGGCTGGTTTGGTTATCCTCGTATCACTAGAGCGCAGCACTTAATAAGTACCCGAGAATTTTTGCAAAAAAATGAGGACCTCTTTGAGGAGGGCGATTTATTTAGCGCCTGTCCAGAATGTGAAAACGGCGGCCCTGGTGATCCTCGCTTAAATGGGGATCCAGAAGGCCATAAAAAGTTTTTAATTGAGGAGTATCGAGTTACCCGTGAGGCCTTTCACCGGATGGGGAAGAATGTCCAGTCAAACTTGCACTCCATGAACGGAGATGTGGCTCGTTTAATCATGGATGAGCAAACCACCGCTGCGCTAGGCGGGATAGTCACGATTGACCACTACGTTCATACACCTGAAAAGCTGGCTGCAGACATCCAGGAAATAGCTAAAAAAAGTAAAGGCAAAGTTATCTTGGGTGAGTACGGAGCGCCCATCCCTGATATTCACGGCAACCAGAGCCCTGAGGAACAAGCTGCCTGGATTCAAGCTTCTTTGAGCAAACTTGCCACCCTGCCCGAGCTAATTGGTGTCAATTATTGGGTGAGTGTGGGCGGCTCAACTCGATTATGGAACGATGATGGAACAGCTCGCCCAGCAGCTGCAGAGCTAAAAAAATACTTTACCCCATTTGTGATCTCTGGCAAGATCGCCAACAGCTGGAATACGCCGATCAAAAATGCCAAGATCTCTTCCACCCACAAAACTGTTTACACCAACTCCCAAGGTAAGTTCAACTTACCTGCGCTCACAGACAAAGCGACCATTACAGTGGAAGCACCAGGCTATGCAGCTCAAACTTTGCAGCTCTCAGCGGTAAATACTTCACCTCAGATAGACCTTTTGCCCCAAAATCCTGGTCTTATTTACCGCTTCAGAGTCTTTTTTCAGAAAGTGATTACCTTTTTTAAAGGCTAACTTCCTCTTTTATTTTTTTCCAATTTTGTGCTTTAGGAGTGGGTTTTAAATTGATTTTGATTGATCCAGTTTTATATTGTAATTTCGGTATAATTTTGGTATAATCGGGCATCCTAAAAAAATGGAGCCTATGAAAGTACCTTTTCTTCAGCCTCTTATTCTTCTGTTCCTAGTTATCTACAGCTTATTTTTACCTTTACCTGTTTCTGCTCAAGCAGTCAGTACTCCGAGTTTCCCCACCTGTATTAACCCTGAAGGAGAAATTATTGCTCAGTACTTATCTGGAACTCATGGCATCCCTGGGAATACTGCTGAGTATCACGGTAGTGACACAGTCTACCGAATCAACAATAACCAAGTACTCCAGTGTTTTTGCCCTGAAAATGGAAACTCAGGAATTCAAACCGTCTGGCTGAAGACTAGTCTTTTGAATGAAGAGGAAGTAAGTATCCTTCGTCGGACCGGCTGGGTGGTTATTCCCAATGGTGCACTTTGGGGTCTGGATCCCGAAGCATACATCACTAAAAACGCTTCATTTGAGTGCCGAGGCGTAGGTGGCGGAACTGGTGGAGGCGATAACGGAGGTGGGAACGGAGGAAGTAGTAATAGCAGCAGCCGCAGCGGCTCTTCGGAGGCTGGCGTAGGTGGTGCTGTACTGGGAGCAGCAACTCGGTTTCCGCAAATATTAGGTTTAGCTAGTACTGGAAATACCTTGAATACACTCATCTTCCTGGCTCTGATTTTGATTGCTGCAGGAACATTGCTCTCTGTGTATTTGTTAAAAAGCCCCCGAAAACCCTAATTTTTTTTCGTGAAGCTGGTATTATGGAGCTTGTGTCTTCTCCTACCATCTCAATTTCCACTCCTGCTAAAACTGATAAAGTTGCTGCCAACATCCTCAAAGGCGTAGCCATCTCAGCGGTGATACTTCTTCATACACTATCAAGCTTGCCTGCTGAAACATACACCACCTCTCCAAATCGCAATTTCTTTATTGTCATTGATCAGCTTTGTCGCTTTTCAGTTCCACTTTTTATTGCCCTTTCTGGCTATGGACTGGCGAAAAGATATCAGCACAAACATCCGGGTTTGAGAGAATTTTTTCAACGGCGAGTCCTGAAGTTACTGCCCCTCTACATCTTATGGAGTGGGGTGCTTTTTTTCCTCTTTTCTCTCGAACTAAGTTGGCAAGTCAAACATGAGACTGTCTCTATTTTTGCTTTTTTAAAAAAGCTTTGGCAGGGTGGCGTTGACTACCATCTTTACTTTGTGCCACTAATCTTTCAAATGTACGTCATTTTTCCACTCATCTTTTTTCTGCAAGCACGTAAGGATGACAGAAAGAAGTTGGTGATCTTAGGCGGAGGCTTTGCTTTGCAACTAGCCGCGTTTATGTATTTTGCTCAGTTCTTTCGCTATAACCCAGATCTTCCTTTTTCGACAGATCAAAAGCAGTATTCCAGTATTTTTTCGTGGATTTTCTACTTTATTCAAGGCATTTTCTTTGCCCAAGTAGAGATCAGTCGCAAGCGAAAAGAAAAGCTGGCAGTACTTTTTGCAGTTGCGGCCACAGCGGGAGTGACAATGGCGATTTTGCAACCCATCCAGAAAATTGAGTTAGGCTATGATCCGTTGATGGCCTTACGCTTTACGAGACTGCCAATTTTCTTGTATGTAGGGAGCTTAATTAGTTTATTGTTTTTAAGTCTACACCGCATCGCTCATATTCCCAAAATATGGAGCCGATTACTAAGTATTATTGGCGAGCATTCATACTTAATTTTTTTAGCTCATACACTCGGCTTAAGAATCGTATTTGGATACCTGGAAAAAACTGTTTCAACTCAGATGCTACTCTTCAGTTCATTCATTCTACTTATTACTTTTTATGGTTCAAAAAGACTCTCAAAATGAAGCAGTATTTAAAAAAAAATAAAAGTGAGTTAGCCACTTTTCTGAGATTCCCATGGCTCTATCTCAATCCTTCATTTTCCCAGGAAGGCGAGGACATTTTATTAAAAAAGATCTTCAAGTATCGCAAGAAGGGTTTTTTTGTGGATGTAGGTGCTCATCACCCCTACCGCTACTCAAATACATATGCGCTCTACCAGCTAGGATGGTCTGGAATCAACATCGATGCTACTCCTGACAGTATGACTGCATTTCAAAAAGCACGTCCAAGGGATACCAACCTAGAGCTTGTTATCAGTGATGCTACGAGGACAACTCAGTACTATATCTTCGAGGACTCGGCTTTAAATACTCTAGATCCAGCGGCGAGCCAAAGAGTCATAAGTTCTGGCCAGTCGAAGCTGAGCTGCATTATTGAATTGCAGGCAACAACGCTCAAAAAAGTACTGAGCAACTACTTGCCCCAAGATACGCTCATAGACTTCCTCAATATTGATGTGGAAGGGGCGGATCTACAAGTCCTGAAGTCCAATGACTGGAAAAGATATCTGCCAAAAGTCATTGCAATTGAGGAAAGCAGCCAAAACTCACCCACCCATACGTTTCTGACTCAAAAAGGCTATCGTTCAATTTGTCGGACAATTAGCACCACGATCTTTCTTCATCAAAAGGATAGCTTATAATCCAGCCTATGCCGTTTTCTAAAATTGTGATGATTTCTTACCACACATGTCCATTAGCCTCTCAGGAGGGGAAGGAAACTGGTGGCATGAACGTCTATGTCCTAGAACTTTCCCGAGAGCTCGCCAAAAAGGGTCATACTGTCGATATCTTTACTCGGAGCACAGATACCCATAATCCAAAAGTTGTTCAGGTTAGTGAGCAGCTGCGAGTCATTCACCTAGTCGCTGGACCAGAAAGACCAATTTCCAAGAAGAATTTACTCCAATATATTCCTGAGTTTGTCCAAAGCTATAAAGAGTTTGTTGGCAGCGAGCACCTGAGCTATGACGTGATGCACTGTCACTATTATCTTTCTGGACTGATCGGTCTACAGATTTGTAAAGTTCCCTTGGTTATGACCTTTCATACTTTGGCTTTAATGAAAAATTTAGTCGCCCGCGGAGAAGTGGAAAAGGAAGATGGCACCCGGATAGAGGCAGAGCTAGAGTTGGTTCAAAAAGTAGATAAAATTATTACTCCCAGTACTAGTGATACACAGTATCTCCAGTATTTATACGATGCAAAACCAAACAAATTATCAGTAATACCACCAGGTGTTGATCCCACGATCTTTCGTCCTATCCCCCAGAAGGAAGCCAAAGCGTTTGTCGGCGCTGATCCAAACTCTAAGATGGTGATGTTTGTGGGCCGGATTGAGGCGCTCAAAGGAATTGATATGCTGATGTATGCAATCAAGATCTTTGTCAAGAAGAATCCTCCAGTCCCTATTTGTTTATGGATTGTGGGTGGGGATATTTCTCAGCATATGTCGCTCTGGTCAAAAGAGTTGCAGAAATTAGAAGAGCTTCGACATACATTACAGTTAAGAACAGTAGTCAAGTTTGTCGGCCAACGCCCTCAAGATGAGCTACCGTATTATTACAATGCTGCTGATGTTGTAGTTATGCCCTCACACTACGAATCCTTTGGCATGGCTGCCTTAGAAGCCATGATGTGTGGGGTGCCAGTGATCACTACCAACGTAGCCGGCATCTCTAGTGTACTGGCAGATACTGATGAGGTGTTGTTAACTACTGTAAATGACCCAATTGGACTCGCCACCAAGATCGAGTTTTTACTCAAAAACCCTGCTGCGCATGAACAACTCAGTACTGAAGTACGCGAAAAGGTGCAAGACTTGACCTGGGCAAATATTGCTAACCAAGTTCTACGCGTCTATGAGTCAGCTGTTCAAACGGGGAGAAAAAATGCCTAGTAAAATCTATATCTTGCGTCATGGGCTTGCTACACATAGCACTACGGGTTATGGCGATCAAATTTTAACTGCCACTTTGCTCCCTGAGGGTGTTCCTCCGATTAAACGCTTAGCAGCATTTCTGAAAGATATCCCTTCTGACTTTCATGTCTGTTCTGAAATTGAGCGCTGTCGACAAACTGCTAGTATTGTGACAGAAATGACTGGTAAACAATTTTCATATGATAGCCGATTAAATGAGTACCACGCTGAAACTTTTGAGCAGTTACGAGATCGGATTAAAGACTTCTTAGATGAACTCTCAACCCATCAATACCAAGCAGTCTTAATCTGCAGCCACGGCTCAGTTGTTTCTGGATTGAAAAGCTTTCTGGTCAAAGGCAGCTACCTGCCAGAAGACGAAATGGATTATCCTCATACAGGAGAGTTATTACTCATTGAAAATGCCAAAGTAAAAAAATGGAACTTTAATCAAGAGGGGGATGTTGCAGGATAAATCCTGTCAGAAAAGGAAAGTATGAAAGTTCTTGTCTTTAGCCCTCATCCAGATGATGAAGTCATTGGTTGTGGTGGAGCCATTTTAGCGCATCGAGAAAGAGGTGATGTGGTGACAGTGGCGTATCTTACTTCTGGTGAGAACGGCAGCTTAAAGTACTCACAAAAGAACTTAATTGAGGTGCGAGAAAAAGAAGCCCAAGCTTCAGCCAAAATTTTAGGCGTTGATAAAACACTTTTCCTCCACCTTCCTGATGGCTTCATTGAGTACAACGCTGATAATCTCACTGCACTAACTAAATTAATCCGCTCTGAGCAACCTCAGCTCATTTACTTTCCTCATAGTCAGGACGGGCATGTTGACCATCAAGTAGCGCATCTCTTAATAAAAGAGGCAGCTGGTCGGGCCAGTGGAGATAGCTTTGCTGAGTCAGGGATGACTCCCTGGAGCGTTGACACTCTACTTGGGTATGAAGTTTGGACCCCAATTCAAGAGCCTCAATACAGCGTAGATATTTCGGCACAAATGGAAAGAAAGTTAGCTGCACTGCGACAGCACAAGTCTCAACTAGAAAATGTTCAGTATGATGAAGCAGTGGCTGGACTGAATCGATACCGCGGGATCATGACCAAGGCCGGAAAGTACGCTGAGTGCTTTGAAGTGATGAAGACTTCACTCATCCTCTAATCTCTTTTTTCTGCTCACCTCATTTTTTACTTATGCAACAGTGTTGCATTTATAGTTTTTTATGATATTATTTTGATGCAACTTAATTGCATTTAGCTTTTAGATCTAGAAAAGGAAATATGATAAATCATGAACACCATCAGCATGGAGAAGCTGAGCATATTTGTGATGGAGAATGTGCAGAAGCTCACCTTGCACATGGAATAATGCATGCAGCGGAGCTGTTGCCAGAAGGTATACCCGCCGAAGCAGCCCTTGCAGTCTACACCCAACTAAATGATGCTCTTCATCAGGATGTTCACTCTACTACTCCACGCAGAACACTACTCACTATCGGACAAGCAGGACGAAATAAGAATATTACCCTAAGTGATCTTTCTCGACCGGAGATAGCTATACAACTTCTTGGTATAAGATCTGGCATGCCAGTTGTAATCAAAGCAATGAGAGAAAACTTCCGCTCCAAAGAGATGCAGGAAGCAATCATTCCTGCTTTCATTTACCAAGGCACAGATGGGACTGTTAGATTGACCTATGACACGTACTCTTTCTTTGTTGGAAAAGACTGGGTTGTCCCTCAGGAAGTTGCTACCCAGTTAGTTGATATATTTCGCAAAATCAAAAGCGCTCTTCGCCCGGATTTAGCTGGAAATGACCATAGTTCAGTTGCTAAAGGGAAGGGGACTACTCCACAAGAACTGAGTGATCATATTCCAATAGTAACAACTCAATTTGGGACTCTAATTAACTCTGTTGCCGCTCCTACAGACGAAATCTTGAGCAAGGTGCAAGCACAAGCGCTAGTGCTTGGAGCTCAGATGTCAGACACATCTCACCTGCTCCACAACTCTGGGCAACGCAATGGACATGGCAAAGTTCTTTCACTGCCTCAAAAAATTGAAGCTGTTCAAAAAGCAAGGGGGCTGCGATTAGCTGCTGACTTGCCATTGGCGAAGTATCGTCAAGATGCTCCTAGTGTTGGCATTTTCTGCTTACCAAATATCGACTTTGCACATCACCTTGTACCTTTATTAGAGCAAGTTCCTACCCCTGCCCAAGCCCTACTCAGACGCAAACTCTCTCCTTCTCTGCCTGATTTGATAATACCTTTAGAATTTGTAAATAATGAGATCATTACTGGAGGGTCTGGGGTGCAGGCTCGACGAGCTGAAGGATTAGGAGTAGATCCAGATAAAGTCCTCTATCGCTTAGAAACCGCGATTACTGATAACCATCATGTTGTTACGGCCACTGCTGATGCTTATGGAGATCGAAAGTTAAAAAGAAGTAAAAAGTACTAAGCATAATGGATGAAGCTCTATGGAACGTTCTGAGCCTACGCCCCCGAATGTAGTAGTTGAAGTTGGTGAAGCTGAAGTTGTCCTTGTTGATCTAGCTGATTTGGACTTATCAGCAATTTTTGGTAGTGATTTCAATAATGAAAATATCCAAGACGATGGTTTGCCAGAATCAGTATCAGCAGCACCTGCCCCATCCGAAGCGTTTATCATTCCAAATTCAGGTACTCAAGAGTTATCAACTGACTCACTCGGTGATGATGTGGTCTTTACTACCGTGGAAGACGTAATAGAGTATCGTCAGGAGGTAAAGAAAGATGAAGTTATTCAGCTAAGAATCCAGCAGCTAGCAGGACTAATTCCTGCGTGTGGAGGATTTCTCCACATGTTGATTCATCCATTTGAAGGACTTTTAAGCGGTGCGAGCGTGACTTCTCCTGGTGGCAACAATAATTTAAGAGATGAAGAACTTCATGATAAACGAGTATCATCTACAAATATTTTTGGTAGTACAAATAAAATAAATTCGAGTAAAGCTGCTTCTCAAGGAGGACAAGGAGTACTCTTTCAATTATTTGATGTCCACCTTAACCAGTATGCTCCCTAATGATTTTTTGCAACTGTTCATGCAGCGGCTGAGGAGCTGCGCAAAAAGTAAAGTTTTCTTCACTTCTTTTGACGGCATGCTGATAGTTCATCGGCTGACCAAAAAAATCTGTGTACTTGCCACCAGCCTCCTCAACTAAAATATGTGGAGCGATATTATCCCAAATCTTACTTGTTCTATTCAGGGATCCACCGTAGTTACCAACAGCTAACATAGCAACGTCAAAAGCACTATTGCTCGAACGTAAATTTCTGACATTAAGAATTATCTGGGCCAGCAAACTGCATTCTTCAATCGTCATCTGTGGAGCTTCTTGGTGACCATCAATTCCATAGGCTACTAGTGTTGAAAGAAGATTATGTTGAGAAGTGACATGGATGGGAACTCCGTTCTTTTGAGCTCCTCGCCCTTTTTCGGCTGTATAGATTTCCCTAAAAAGAGGTAAAGCAACTCCACCAGCAATTGGCTGGTCTTTATGCAGCAATCCAATCATAATTCCATACGTGGGAATACCATTCGCAAAGTTACTCGTTCCATCAATTGGGTCCACTACCCAGGTGAACTCAGAATTTTTATCTATGACTCCCGCTTCTTCATCAATAATGTTGTGATCAGGATAATGAGTAGAAATTTGTCCAACAATGTGATGACCAATTTCCAGATCTGTTTCAGTTAAAACCTGATTATTATCGTCTGTTTTAGTCGTCCCAGTGACTTTACCAAAGCTTTGGTTAGCAAATTGGCTGGCTTTCTCCAAAGTTTGGGAAATAAAGAAGGTGTATGACATACAGAGGTATCCTACTATAATGCGCAGGTGTTAAAAAGTATCCGTAGTAGCAGTGATCTTCAAATCTACTTAACTCAGAAAGGTTTGAGCTGGTCAGAGTGTCAGCTACCAGATTCTACTGCTGTAGGGTACTTTCCGCTCCGAATTCCTTTGTACTACGCTGACTTAATTAACTGGAAAGACCCTGCTGATCCATTACGAAGAATGGTCATTCCGGATGTTGCCGAGCAGCATGTGCAACCCTACGAACTCGTCGATCCGATTGGGGATAAAGCTAGAGAAGCAGTGCCTGGACTCATTCACCGTTATCCTGATCGCTGTCTTCTATTACTTACTACTTATTGTGCTGTGCACTGCAGATTTTGCTTCCGACGAGAAGTAGTTGGAAAAGTACGGGCAGTAGATTTTGAAAGTATTGTTCAGTATTTAAAAGAACATCAGGAAGTCAAAGAAATTATTCTTTCAGGCGGTGACCCTTTTTCCTTTCCAGTAGGTTTTTTAAAGTCGCTGAGTGAGTATCTGACCCCACTTGATCACATTAGAACCTGGAGATTCCACACAAGAATTCCAGCTGTTGATCCCAGTTCGGTAAAAGGTGAGTGGCTGACGGAGCTTGCAGTGATGGGTGTTTCTAAAAGATTGATTATTGTCTTGCACGTTGATCACCCAACTGAGGTAACACTAGAATTTACTGACCTAATCAAACAGCTTCACTCCATAGGCTGCGTACTATTAAGTCAAACAGTTTTACTTAAGGGAGTGAATGACTCAGCTGAAGTTCTAGGTAAACTATTTCGCTCTTTAATCGAAGCTGGAGTTAAGCCCTATTACCTGCATCACTTAGACCAAGTGGTCGGCACAGATCACTTTAGAATTTCTATTGATGCTGGAAAGAGAATTTACACTTCTTTACGGGGGAATATTTCTGGAATTTGTAATCCTGAGTACGTCTTAGATTTGCCAGGAGGGTTTGGAAAAGTACCAGTCATGTGGATGAAGAAAATACGTGACCGTGTCTACAGCACGACTACTTTTGATGGTCAGACTTTGGAGTATGTTGATCAAGCGAGCGAAGCAAATTAAGCAAAAGTCCTTGAATACTTCCCAGCATTACTCCCATGTCCGCGCCCAACTGCAAGAGTGGCAACCAGTACCAGCCATCTGGAACATAACGGACATTTTTTTGAACCGCCCAAGTTAAGTATGCTGCTAAAGAAATCAGGAAAAGAATCATTGCATTTCTTTCATTTGTTAACTGCAACATAGCAATAACTGAAGTTAATCCCAGTAAATACCTGGCAAATATAAAAAGAACTTTTGGTCTCCAGATTCCTGCGAATGCATCACCTCTCGCAAATCGAAAAATCATTTCTACAAATTGAGTAAAAGTACTCGGAGGCAGCCAAAGTACTTTGGCTGCTGAGGTAAAAATAATTGGCACTTTTGCTCTTTTAATTTTATGAGCAAACTCATAGTCCTCATTATCAGGGAGTAACTCATTGAATCCCCCCAGCTGCTTCCAGATACTTTTTGGCAGTAACATGGAGCGAGTCGCTGGGAGAAAGTTGTTTGGATCAAGCCTATCAGGCATCACTAGAGCATATGGTATGACTGCTGACTGAAAAGAATTCTTCGGCTCAGCATCATAGTACCCGGCTACCACACTCATATCTTTAAATGTTTTAGTCAGCTCAAGCAACCAATCTGGATCAGGAATGCAACCGGCATCGGTGATGGCAATCAGCTCATGCTGTGCTTGCTTGAAAGCTTCATTTCGCCCTACGCTTCGATTCCCATTTTTTTGAAAAACTCGTAAACTCAAGTCTTTAAAATTATTAAGAATTTGTAGAGTCTCATCTGTTGAACCACCATCAACAATAATAACTTCAGCTGGTTGAAGTTGCTGCTTTTGCAAAGCAACGAGCAAAGCATTCACTGTTGTTGCTTCGTTTAAAACAGTAATAACTACGGATATTTTTTGGTCTATTTTAATCATTGAGAGCTTCTGATAATACCGTGTAATACTGATCTACTAGATCTTCCATTTTATACCTTTGTTGAAAGTCCTTCTGTGCTTTTTTACCCAAATTTTGAGCCAACTGCTTATCACTAAAGATCTTCACTATTTGTGCTGCTAAATCTTCCACGTTTCCTGGATCTGCGAGCAAACCGTTGCGTTGATCTTCAATAATTTCCAAAGTAGGACCACACCCAAAAGCTACTACCGGCTTTCCTAGTGACATAGCCTCAATGGTTACTAAACCGAACCCTTCTAAAGCCCAAACTGAAGGGAACAGGCAGATATTGGCTTTGGCCATGTATTCAAGTGGATCGAGAACCAGTCCAAGAAACTCTACTGATTTCTCCAATCTTAATTCTTTTACAACACTTTTCAGTTTCAGCATGAAGGGACCTTCGCCGATCAAAATACACTTGGTTCGTGGATATTTCTTTAAAACTATCGGCAAAGAACGAATCAATAAGTCCTGCCCCTTACCTTCTTCCATCCGCGAGACACAGACTACTTCAAATGGATTAATTTTAATCTCATGCTTCTGTGTGAATAGCCTGCCACACGGAATGACCTCTATTTTCCTAGGGTCTAACGAGGCTTCAACAGTAATTTTCTGCTCAGTATAGTGAGTAGGGACTATAATTTTTTTTGGTAAATTCTTGACCAACGAATAGAGCCACTTTGGTAAACCAAAAAACTTATTAAAGAGTGGCTCTAACGAACCAAACTCAATCCAAACTACCGGAATATTCAGTAACTTGGCTATTGGCGTGACAATAATCTTTTCCGGAAATCCAGTCATCAGAATGAGGTCAGTGCTTCTCGCTTGATAAACCAACTTACTATAAAAGAGCACCGCGAATGGCAAGTAAAAAATTGCTTTTACTAAACCTTTCCAGTTACCTACAATGTCGATCACTACTGGAATACGTTCCACCTCAATCCCATCCTTGCTCAGCATTTCAGCTAGGATTCGATTATTTGTGGCCGCATATACTTTGACCTTTTTAAATTTTTGGAGAGCGGATAACAGATCCTGATTAAAAGTCTCTGCGCCACCGGTTCCTAAGGTTTGGCAAATAAAAGTAAGTTCTGAGAGTTGTTTCATACCCCGCTCCATAGTTTAAGGTAAAGTTGAGCAAGCTTTGACCAAGTCTGACCATTAGCCCACTTTACAGCCTCAGGACTTATTAGCTCTGCTTTCTTGAGTTGATCAGCAATTGCTGTTACTGAAGGGACAATTGTAATCCAGTTGGCAAAAGGTGTCTCACTTAAGTAATCCTTTTTTAAAGCTGTTTGATGCACGGCAATTACCGGAATACCTGCCGCCATAGATTCCAGAATCGTCAGATATCCAGAAACAAGCGCGAGATCATACTTTTGATACAGCTGCGCGGAGATTTCTGTAACACCATGAAAAGTAACTGATAGTTTGTGAACTTGGACATATGACTCAAGCTCAAGCTTTAATGGCCCTTCACCATAAATATCCAAGGACATTGAGTGCTTATTTTCTGTCAATATTTTTACTGCTTGAAGATACGCTTGCACTCCGGTGTCCTCAGCTAAGCGGCCGACAAAAATTAAGTTGCGAGGGATACTTTTTTTTCTTACTTCCAAAGCCCTTGCTGCGTTTACTGCACCAAAAGAAATAGAGTCTGGTTCTACCCCATACCACTTCTGATGAAAGCCCCCAATACAAATACTCCCTTCTGTGGCTAACTCTGCAACTTGATGCCAAAACTTTTGTCGCCAAGTAGGACCTGGTGGTTCATATCCATGAAAGGTAATAAAAAACTTCTTCCAAAATAACAGGGGGCGGAAAGGAAGCAACCAGAAAAAAACATCGTGAATATGAATGATATCTGCAGCTTGCAGCAAATGAAAATGTGAGCTCAGCCACCTCCAAATAGCCAACTTATTTATCTTTTGGTCTGGTAAAGGGATTCTGTAGACCTCTATACCATTGATAATTTCGTACTCTGCAAGGTTTTCCAGATGTTTCTCTGCTACTAAGATAATACGAGCTGAAGGTAATTCCTGAAGTAAGGCCTGGCAAAGACCGGCGATGTGCTTTTCAACTCCACCATGATGCGGCAGGTAGCGTCGTGCAAAAAAAAGAATTGTCATGGATCCCGCGCAAGGTAGATGTAAGAAATGAAGTTTATATATAGATTCAGCCAGCAGATACCTTAGCAGGAGGATACATGAAGCCTTTTAAAATTACTACTTTGGTCTGCCTGTTTATTTTAGCAGCTACAAATCAAGCGCAGGCAGCCACCCTCTTCTCAGATGACTTCAATGACGGCGACTTTAGTAACTGGGAGGTAAAAAGAAGCCAACAGTATCACAACCCCGGTTACCCTTGCCTGTATTTTGGAGATGAAGCCAGGTGGAGAGTGCAAAATGGCCAGCTCGGCATTCAGATTGCCAGCTTACCCTGCACAACAGTAATTGTCCCCCAAAACTTGGACCTGAGTCAGGTAGAACAATATGAGTATGAGTTCTCACTCACTCTAACCAACTCAACCCTCACGGAAAGGTCAGCCATCATTAAATGGCAAGACGTGAGCAATTGGTATGGAATTAGGATCCAGAATGGCTCGCTGTCCATCGAGAAGATAATCATAGGCAGAGAGTATCCGATACCAAATAGTACAACTCGGTACGACTTCCAACCCAACAAAACCTACCAGATTAAGGCTCAGATTTTGAAGAACAATAAAATTATTATTTGGGTTAATGACCTAAAAGTGTTAGAACTTCAGGATGAGAGCCCCTTTTCTTATCAATATAACTCAGTTGGGCTTTCTGCTGGGGTCAGAGAAAACTATCAGTCGAGTTCCTTTTTTGACAACGTAACTGTCCGAGAAATTATAGATACCACCCCCAAACAACTGGATGTACCTCTGCTTAAACAAAGTGATTTCCCTTGGAAAAATCATGAGTATGACACGGCCAAGCAATGGTCGAGTAACCCAAGTATTGAACGCTGGGGTTGCGCACTCACCTCGATGGTGATGATCATGCAGCACTATGGTATGCACACCATGCCAGATATGCAGTCGGTCAATCCAGGTACGGTAAACTCCTGGTTAAAGTTAGAAAAGGATGGGTACCTCAAGAATGGCGCTATTAACTGGTTGGCCGCCACGCGCTTAGTGAAGCAGATTAGCAAAGAGCTGGGTACGCCTAAGTTAGAGTTTAGTCGAAGCCCAAAAGCTTCCATTGATCATGTCGAAAAAGCAAGAAATGAGATTGCTCAGGACCGTCCAGTCATCTTAGAAATTCCCGGCCACTTCTTGGTTGCTGATGGACTTACCCATGATCCTGCTGACTTAAATATTAAAGACCCTGCCTATAACTACATTACTCTCAAACAACACGAAAAGAACGTCCTCTCACTCCGCAAATTCAAGCCAAGCTTTACTGACTTAAGTTATTTACTGATCACACATAATCCTGGACTGACTGTAGAAATAAAAGATCAGGAAGGCCAGATTATTCCAGCTGAGAGCTTTTTAGAAACGATCACAGACCCACTTGGTAGTGGAGAACAAACCCCAGAATTAATTACAAAACAGGTTCCGAAGCCAACAGAAGGAAAATATACTATTGAAGTCAGCCAACCAGTTACAGGCAAGTACGAACTGGAAATTTTTGCGTACGACGAAACTGCTGAAGTAAGCATGATCCAGGAATCTGGCTATGTTGGCCCAACACCTGCCGTCTTTTACCTAGACTATAAAAAATCTGAGCCTGCAGAAATAACCGAAAGATTTAGTATTGAAGAACTGCGGGAGCTTTTAAAAAATCTCAAAGAGCTACACAAACTGAGCGCTGGCCAATTTTACTCACATCTGGATCTTCTGACAGGTCTCGCTCTGAGTGTTGACCTGCTTCGACAACAAAAATACTTGGAGCAGCTAGTGGTCTTTATTAACTGGAACGGTCACTGCATGAGCCAGGAAGCAAAGACGCTATTACTAGATAAAATTCAACAGCTTCAGGAACAGCATGATTCCAACTAACTGCACTCACCAACTTGCGAGAAACACATTCTCCAATCTTGATATAATAGGCGGATGTCTTTTTGGCAGAAGCTCCAGCAACCAATTATCGCTCTATCACCAATGGATGGAATTACCGACCACCCTTTCCGGTTCATTACTAAGAAATACGGTCAGCCTGCCGTGGTCTACACCGAGTTTACCAGTGTGGAAGGTGTCTGCCATGGGGCAGTGCAGCTTCTCAAAGATTTTCTCTTTGATGAGACTCAGCGCCCAATCCTGGCTCAAGTCTATGGAACTACCCCAGAGTTTTTTCGCCAAACTACAGTCGTTCTTTGCCAGCTAGGATTTGACGGCATTGATATTAATATGGGTTGCCCAGCGAAGAACGTGGCTCACTCTGGCGCAGGGGCGGCCTTAATTCAAACTCCGAAGCTGGCACAAGACATCATCAGAGCCACCAAGGTCGGGGTTCAGGACTGGCTAAATGGTCAAACCTGCCGAGACTGCCCAGACATCACTGAAGAAATTTGCCGGGAAGTTGAGCGTCGACAACTTCTACTTCCTCAGGAATATCAACAAAAACGCCAGCTGCCAGTCTCTGTCAAAACCCGAATAGGCTACGATAAGCCGGTTATTGAAGAGTGGATTCCTAACCTGCTAGAAATGGGTTTAGATGCCATCGCTATTCATGGCCGTACTCTGAAACAACAGTATGGTGGCCTGGCCAGTTGGGAAGAGATCGGTCACGCGGTACAAGTTGCACGCAAAGAAGCTCCGGAGACTCTGATCCTGGGGAATGGCGATATTAAATCCTTAGCAGAGGCGCAAGAGAAGATTCAAGCTGCCGGCACCAATGGCGCATTACTGGGCCGAATCACGATGGGCAACCCTTTTGTCTTTTTAGAAGAAGCCGAAGAAAAATTTGCTGACAAAAAAACCCTTTTCAAGATTGCCGTAGAACACGCACAGCTCTACGAAGCCACCTACAGCCAAAATGAAAGATATAACTTCCTTCCAATGCGCAAACACCTTGGTTGGTACGTGAGAGATATACCAAATGCAAGCCAGCTAAGACAGCAGATTTATCAAAGTAACTCAAGTCAGGAATTTGAGGAGCTGCTAAACTGAAACGTTAAACAACAATCCCATATTTATTAATCTCACTCGCTAAAGCATCCCATTTATTGCTCAAGTCAAATGGGCTAAAAGGATGTGGTTCAATATCACTATATGGCTGTGGAGTGCCTTTCACTTCTTATTGGATTTTCGGCGTGAATTTGGTTGACATAGCTGAAGTTAGCCAATAAGAAATAGCATCTGCTTGTGTCATTCTGCTATTGTACCCTATCGCTCTGTCAAAACCCGAATCAGAAAAGTGAATATTCTGGAATGTTCTCGAGGATATGTGGTCAATACAGGACTCGAACCTGTGACCTTTCGAATGTGAATCGAACGCTCTAACCAACTGAGCTAATTGACCAAATCTATCAGAAAAAGGCTGACGTAGTATACCATTCCTACGCTGTTTGTAAGGTTTGCAGGCTAGGCTACTAAGATGCTGAAAGCTTGCTGTAACTTCTTGCTCGACTTCATTTACCCCACTTGCTGTTGTACATGCAGAGCCCTTGGTCCCTATATTTGTAGTAATTGTTACGAGGACCTAAACTTTTATACGCTACCACCCTTGCTTGAGCTAGGGCCCTGCTACTTAGACTCGATCACTGTTGCCCTCTACTATCAGCCGCCAATCACTGCGGTGATTCATGCCATGAAGTATCAGAGTGTCCGGGGAATTGGGCAGTTTCTCGGAAAATTGTTATATGACACTACCAACTTCCCCTTGGCTGAGTGTGTTACTCCCATCCCACTCCATAAGCATCGCCAAAGTGAGCGAGGTTTTAACCAAGCAGAAGAAATAGCCCGCAGCTTCTCTTTTTGCTCTCGGATTCCGTATTGCCCGCTTCTTCAAAAAACCAAACACACAGTAAATCAAGCTTCTATCGCAGACCGCCAAAAAAGAATGCTCAACATGGCAGAGCTGTTTCGGTGGAGCGCCCCACCAAATTTCAAGCTCCCCAACTCAGTTCTGTTGATAGATGACGTGATGACCACTGGCGCGACGCTTAACGAAGCTGCCAAAGTACTTAAATTGCAGGGAGTGAAGCAAGTTTTTGGCTTGGTGGTGGCGCATGGGGAGTAAACTCTTGTCATTAGTAAATTTGAACTCAACTAGCTATCAGCCTTGCTTTTTCCTCAAGAATCGAGTAAAATAACTCTAATATTTGGGGATGCACTGACTTGACGTGGTGCGTACATTGACATCTGCAGACACTCTTTGATCAATAGAGGTAAACAGGATCACAAATCAACTGCCGTTAAAACGACAGATACAGTTCCTAGTGAAGGTCTCTTAGCTCGTTTGCGCAAGCAAGCAAGTGAAGTAGTTGCCGTAAACTTTGGAACTCCAGCTTTAGCTTACAATACTCTTGTAGCCTAACTGGCATTCGTACATTCATTCCCACTGATGGTGACGTACGGGTGACAACCTAGTCAGTGTGACCGCGCGAACGTTATGTCACTCGCGCCTAAGTAAAAGACATAGATTGCGTAGCACGGCTTGTTCATTGTACCCAGCTACGCAGTACCAACAATGAAATATGTCTGTAGGTGATGCCGGTGCTACCATTGCGGACAGGGGTTCATTACCCCTCATCTCCACTAAGATAAAAAGAGCCTTTTAAAGGCTCTTTTTTTATACTTTTGACCTGTTTGAAATCAAACAAGTAGTCGCTTAAGTTGCCAAAAACCTTAAAACAAAGAACACCTCACTCACACCAACAAGCGTGATTTTTATTATTTATCAAATGTATAATCTATCAGGCTTTTATTAATGACGAATGGGTTGAGCAGATTTCTAATAACGAGAAAATACCTGAGTTTTTGGACATGTTTTCAGTTGAGGATATGAGCATTGCTGATGTTGGCTGTGGCGGTGGAGCGGCTCTTTCTGAATTGGCTCGAATTGCATCAGGAAACAATTTTTTGGTGTAGAAATAGATACCAACACTATTCAGACTTCAAAACCAGAAAGAAATTTAATATTTGTAAAAGGAAGCTTGCGAAATTATTCAGTGAATAGGGTTGGAAAGTCTTTGGCCCTCAAGGTGAGAATTTTGTTTTTATTGCAATTAAAAAATAGTTCCAACTTCTTGCCTTCCTAAGCTAAGAACCAGTGGCCAATCCAATTGAACTCACTCCCTTGGTGTACTCAAGTACTCCCTCACCTTAGTCAGATTTACTTCTCTAGGCTTGCTGCCTTCGGCTGGGCCCACAAAGCCACCTTCATAGAGTTGATCGAGGATTCTGGCGGCGCGGGCATAGCCAACTGACAGTCTTCGCTGAATCAGTGAGGAAGAGGCTTTGTCGTACTGTGAGAAGAGCTTGATCGATTCATCAAATAAGCTGTCTCGATCCTCACCGTTGGTACCCCCTGAGCCACCCTTAATCATGTTTGATTGATATTTGGTGATGATTTCTTCTTCATACTCTGGCTTTTGACCTTGGTTTTTAATGAACTCCACCAGATCTCGAATCTCTGACTCAGCCACATACGTACCTTGAATACGGGTGGGCTTAGCTTGCTCTGGTGGGATGAACAACATGTCTCCTCGACCGAGCAACTTCTCGGCCCCAGGGCTGTCTAAGATAACACGGGAGTCCATCATCGAGGAAACGTTAAAGGCGATGCGAGTTGGCACGTTCGCTTTGATCAGGCCAGTAATGACGTCGACTGAAGGTCGCTGGGTAGCCAAAACGAGGTGGATTCCGACAGCGCGAGCCATCTGAGCAATCCGAGTAATACTTTCCTCTACTTCGGCGGGAGCGAAGAGCATGATGTCAGCCAGCTCATCGATGACGATCACGATGTTGGGCATGGCTTGAAAGCCGGCCAGTTCATTGTAGGAATCGAGGTTCTTAACACCTACTTCAGCCAATTTTTTATAGCGCTGGTCCATCTCAGCAGTGGCCCACTTGAGTGCAGAAACGACTTTTTTGGGCTCAACAATCACTGGAGTTAAGAGGTGAGGAATGTCGTTGTAGCCAGTTAACTCGACGCGCTTCGGATCAACTAAGATTAGCTTCACTTCCGCCGGACTCGCGCGGAATAGGATGGAACAAATAAAGGTGTTAATGGCCACAGATTTACCTGAGCCTGTGGAGCCGGCAATCAGGACGTGCGGCATCTTGGCAATGTCAGCCACTACTTCTTGACCTGCTACGTTCAAACCGAGCGCCACGGCTAGCTTCGAGGGGTTCTTCTTCATTTTTTCTGAGGTGAGCATGGTACGCAGGGTGACGAACTGCGCTGAGTGATTTGGCACCTCTACCCCAACTAGAGCGCGACCAGCAATAGGTGCCTCAATCCGGATCTGGCCAGTCGGAGCGGCCAGAGCTAGTGCTAGATCAGTAGACAGGCCAGTAATCTTAGACAGTTTGGTACCAAGTGCAATTTCTAGCGCGTACTGGGTCACTGCTGGGCCATAGTTGACTTCGACAACGCGAGCTTTAATCCCAAAAGAGTTGAGTGTTTTCTCGATCACTTGAGCATTTTGCTTGACGTCACCACGGTTCGCTTCACCACCAATTTTATCCGACAACAAAGACAATGGTGGATACTCCCAGATGAAGTTGGGATCATTTTGAGGAATCAAAGAGCCGGTGGCAGGAGGTAAAGCCGCAGCTCCCGCTGGATTGGCAGTGGACGCTTCTTCGCTCTCCTCGCCGATACGTGCATTTTTCTTTTGGGACGCATCATTGACGCTAAAGCCCTGTTCAGGTTGCTTAAAGAGATCTAGCTTGGGCATATGAAAGCCAGAGGCTTTCTGCATTTCTGCTTCCTCAGCCTCACTGGCAGGCACAAACTTGGGTTTGGGCATCAAGCCTGTGAAGAACTCCACCACTTCGGCTGCTGAGAGCTGCAACATAACGAAGAAGCCAATGATCAGGAAACCGATGAAAATACTGCCCGCCCCATACGGACTAACTAAGAGTGCCAGATTCAAAAAAGTACTCTCGCCAATCTCTCCAGATCGGAAGAGTCCCATGGCTCCGATCATCATCAGGACGGTGCCGAGTAAAACGTGCGGCTTGGACCAAAAGTAGTTAGTCTGAAACATGACCAGGCCAGCGGCAATACAGACAAAGGGCAGAAATAACATGGACACGCCAAATTCAGTACTCAGGAAGGAGTTCAGCCCAGCCAGGATCATGCCTTGGCCAGTAAACGAGATCATGATCAGCACGCCCAGCAGAATCAGCACGACCGCCGCAATAGAAAAGATGGTTTCTTTCTTAATGATCAGCTTTAATGGTGAGCGCTTCTTTCGGCGTGGCATAGGCAGTTATTTTATTATAGGATATTTCTATCATAAGTGATCACACCGAATCAAGAGGGAGTTTCCATAATGACTGGTAGAATCATAGGTGAACGGCGAATAATCTTGAAGAGCTTGCGACTCAGCCGCTTCTCAATGGTCCGGCGGAGTTCGTCTTCTTGCGCATCGTCTCCCAGATCACGGATGACTTCTCCGGTGGTCTGTTTGATGAACTGGACTACTTCTGGGGCTTCTTTCATAAAGACAAAACCGCGGGAGATGACTTCCATCCGATCGATCTGCAAGTGACCGCGAACTTTGGGAATCACTAACACGATCATGCCCTCTCGACCAAGCGCTTGACGATCCATCAGGATAGTCCGGCCAACGTCGCCGACTCCCAGACCGTCCACCAGCCGAGGCTGGAGGTTAATATGGTCTACTACTCGAGGTACTCCCTGCTCAAACTCCAAGATATCACCATGGCCGGGAATGAGGACTTGTTCATCGCGATAGCCCATTTTACTGGCAACCAGTTCATGAAACTTCTCTCGATGTCGGTCCTGCCCACCCATTGGGAAAAGGAATTGAGGTTTGACTAGTGCGACTAAGAGCTGCTGCTCCATAGCCCCGCCATGACCAGACTGGTGTAGATCTGGCACAATGTCCGGATAGAGGACGTGCACCCCGTTGCGAGATAACTCATCAATGGCTTCGTAGTAAGGAATTTCATTGCCGGGGATCGCATCTGAGGAAAAGACGACTCTATCCTTGGCTTTAATCTGAAGGACTGGGTGATCACCGTAAATGGCTCGGACCAGGGAAGATCCTTCTTGGCCTTGGCTGCCAGCAATAATGATGCACAGCTCATTATCACGGTAGTTCTGCATCTCGCGCTTATCCACAATCATGTCAGCGGGGATGTGAAGCTTATTCAGTTGGAGTGCCACTTCCACGTTCTGCTCAACTGAGCGACCAATGAACACCACTTTGCGCTTGTTCGTGATGGCCACATTTACGGTTTGTTGAATTCGGTGAATATGGGAGCTCATTAGGGTCATGATAAACTTGCCTTTGACATCGGACATGGCTTCTTCAATACTCGGGGTACAGGCAGACTCAGTCTTGGTCCAGCTTTCGCGCTCAACACGCAGACAGTCCATGAACATGCAGAGTACGCCCTGCTTGCCCAGGCGAGAAATCGTGTCAAAGTCCGGTAAAACGCCGTCAACTGGCTGAAGATCAATCTTAAAGTCTACTCCATGGTAAATCATGCCTTCTGGAGTCTGGATCCCAAAGTGTCGTGTATCTGGTACGGAGTGAGTCATCGGGAAGCCTTCTACAGTGAAGTGGGAACCCACTTGGAAGGGCTGGTTGTCTTTAAAAACGGTGATTTTCCGCTCTAGTCCACTATCTTCAATTCGGTGTTTGGCAAAGCCGGCAGTCAGTGGTGAAGCGTAAATTGGAAACTCAGGTAACTCGGGCAAGATATAGGGGGTTGCTGCAATATGGTCATCGTGGCCATGTGTCAGTACCATACCGACGATGCGCTTGCCTTGACTAAGCTGTTCCTGCAGATACGTAATATCTGGAATCATCACGTCCACGCCTGGCATCAGCTGGGTGGGAAAGCCAATTCCACAGTCGAAGATCATCATTTCCTCGCCATACTCATACACATACATATTTTGGGTAACATTACCCATCCCACCTAGGGGAATAATTCGTAAACCTGACATAAAATATGTCCTTTCTCACTACGCGTTATGAAAACGCTACTATATTTTAAAACTTAAAACAGTGCCTCACGCACTGTATCTTCTAGTTCAGTTCCTTCTGCTTGTGCATTCATCCACTCGAGAATTTTGGGGATTTTCTGAAAGTCACTCACAAATGACGCACTCGTCTGTGGATTACGAAGAGCTGCAGCAGGATGGTACATAGGCAAAACGAACAAAGTTGTGCCTTTCCATTTTACCCGATGAAGTCGGCCGTGTACCTGGGAGATTTTGACCTCTGGCAAAAACTTCCCCATACTCAAACGACCTAGAGTGATCACTAACTTCGGCTTGATAATCTCGATCTCCTGATCTAGATAGGGTTTGTAGGCAGCAATCTCAGCTGGCAGGGGATCGCGATTCTCTGGGGGACGCACTTTGACGATGTTGGTGATGTAGACAGCTGCTCGGGGAAAGCCAACTTCAGCTAACGTCTTGATAAACAGCTTGCCAGACCGACCGACAAATGGCTTACGCTCCAGTGACTCATGGTGGCCAGGTGCTTCGCCAATGAACATCAGCTCAGCCTCTGGGTTGCCATCACCAGGGACAGTAGGTTCGTTGATGTCACCAAGCGGCAGTTTGGGCAAATCTTTTTCTAGTTGATCACGAACTGCTTGTAAAAGCACAGCACTATTCATTGAGTTATCCTACCATAAGCCTGGGAGGGAGATTGAGCTGTATAATCTACTAGTTCTAAAGATATCACTCAGAGCAAGAACTTGCTGATTTAACTTTAATTCAAGATGAGGCTGCAGTGGAGTGGTCTAGAAAATTAGAAGATGTTGCTTTCAATCAACTTACTTTGCCTCTCACTAAACGATCCAGCCCTAGAAATGTAGCAATTTACGAAAAAATTGGTGCTGCACTAAAATGGTCAACGAAAGAAAAGCAAGATTTTTGGAACTTTGCTGTAGAACTACCTGAGCTTTGAATAGGACCACGTTCAGTGCGCCATACAGAGCAGTCATCAGGATGAGATCAAAAATAAAGGGTTGGAGATCTGGGAGCTGAAAACCCCCAGCGACTACTGCATACAGAAAACAGACTATGCCAGCCAAAAACTGAAAAACTGCTGCTGTAGCCAGGGGATCGTGGTCTTGATCTTTGAGGAGGACTCATTTGAGGACCTGGGAAATTGAGAAGGTGATTGCGCTGAAGATGAGTAGAGGGAACCAGTTCATGAACTTGATTGTAGGAGTTTAGTACTGGGGGAGGAAAATCTTGAAGTTTTGCGAGTTAATTACTACTTGGGGATAGCCCTTTTCCACGATAATTCTGGCAACTTTTCTGATCATCCCCTGAAGGGTTCTTTGCAAGGTACGAATACCAGCGTCGTAACCCAGTGGCCGAGTTATTTTGGGCCAGAGGGCGTCTTCGAGAACAAGTTGCTCTGGTCTCAGGCCTGCATCCTTGAGCAACTGAGGCAAAATATAGCGCTGTGCAATCACGATTTTTTCCTGATCAGTATAGGCTGGCATACCGATCTTTTCTAACCGGTCCATCACCGCCGTGGCAATATGGGTAGTGTTATTCGCAGTAGCCAGGAAAATAGCATGAGAAAGGTTCACTGGATAATCGAGATAGTTATCAACGTAGGAATGATTCTGAGCAGGATCAAGCAGCTCAACCAGCACACCCATGATATCCATCCGCGTTTCTTCAGCCGTACGATCTATTTCATCCAGCAAAATAACCGGATTGCGCACGCCAGCAGAGCAAATTCCCTTAATGATCATTCCAGGCTCGGATTCGAGATAGAGTCGGGATTGACCACGCAAGTCTCGGGCTGAGCCCATACCACCAAATGGCACTCTGACTAACTTCCGACCCATCGCCTCAGCCAAAGAGTAGGCAAACGTCGTCTTGCCCGTTCCCACCAGGCCAACTAGGAGTAAAATTGGGGCGCGGAACTCACTTTGATCTTGCTGAGTACTCTTGAGCTTGAGCACCGAGACATACTCTAAGAACCGCTCCTTCACTTCCTGCATTCCAAAGTGGTGCGTTTCAAAGACTTGCTTCGTGCGTTCCAGGTCTAAAACGTCCTGAGATTCTTTTTCCCAAGGCACTTTCAGCACCCAGTCAATATACTTGGAAACTTTTTCGTATTTTTCATCATAGGCACCAAGCTCAACAGAACGCTCAAGCGCGACCACATCTTTTGCAACTTTGCGCTTCATCTCCGCGGGCATCGCCACATTCTCGATGCGATCTTTGAGCTCTTGAATTTCTTGCTGGAGGAGGGCTTTATAGTCTGACATCTAGTTTTTTACTGTCTCTGGAACTACTTCATTTACCTGTAAACCAAAATCTCTCAATCGTAATAGCCCTGTTTTTGCACCCATGTGTTTGACGACACTGGCGGCGTTTTTGACGCCCCAAAGTGAGCATTCTTGCGGATCTTTTCCCAGCAAGTGCGCAGAGACAAAGCCGACAGTAAATGCGTCTCCAGCTCCGGTCTCTTGCACCACTTCAATCTCTGGACACGTATAGTGAAATTGGTACTGACCTTTCAGGTACAGCTCCCCGCCACGGCGCCCATCCGTCACGATTACTTGGCTGATTTTTTGTAACAAATGATGCTGGACTGATTGTACTATCTGCCACTCTTCCTTGTTCATCACCAAGATGTCACAAGCCAGGTGGTCTACCTGGAGTTTGTGCTCTGCCAATAGCTCAAGTTCTTTTCTGCCTGGATTCCAGGAGAGTCCGACAGAGGACTTTTGGAGAAACGTAAAAAGCTGAGACAACAACTCCATATTTGCACCCACGTTGGAGAGGTGAATCCAGCGAGTTTGATTTAGGACATCCCAGGGTAGGTCTCGAGCTTCCAACATGGAAGCGGCTCCTCGGTGGGTCAAGGCTGATCGCCCGCCTTCAGCTGAGATCAGTAAAGCTGAGACGGCGGTTTCTTCCGTCTTCTCAGCCACCACGTAGTCAGTATTTACTTTCTCTCGTTTTAAGTCATCCCAGATGACCTGAGCAAACACATCCTTGCCAATCTCCACCACCGTGGCTGTTTTAAAGCCTAAGCGAGAGAAACCGACTGCTGTATTTGTTCCAGCACCTCCGCTCTGAAGCTCAAATTGATCCACATCTATCTTGCCACCATATTCCTGACAGAGCAGGACACCGTCAGACGTAGGCTGAAGATGAAATTGAGCTGACTTCATAAAGATGTCAGCAGTAGCAGATCCGATCGTAATAATGTCAAACATAGAGTTCCAGTTTACTCATCCTGAGCAGGTGGCTTTCCAACCATCGTCATCTTGGTAGGCTCGCTGGCCACAGCGATGCGCTCTGCTTCTGTTCTAGTTTTTGGTTCAAACGGCAATCTATCCGGAGTTGGCGGAGGAGGTAAGTTACACCGATCTTGGAGCTCTTTCTCGAACTCATTCAGCGCGGCAATCATTTCTTCCTCGTCGCGCGCTATCCGATAAATATTTTTTTCTTTGTCACCAATCAGGAAGTTCTCATTAATCACGTCCATCACTTTTTGCCAAAATCCACCATACAAAATAATTGGCTTATGATTTCCATAGTAGAGATGCCCGAGCAACCAAGCAGTTGCCCACTCACTCAGCGTGCCTGTCCCACCTTGAAAAATTACAAACGCATCAGCGTGATTGATCAGGCCAAACATTCGTTCAATATAGTTGGCGGTCTTAATTTCTTTATCAACGTGATTCTCGAAAAAACGACCCTCGAACTCGGGCATATCAGTCGGGTAGAACGTAACTGCTAAAGTTTCCCCACCTGCGCTCTTGGCCCCTTCAGTGGCTGCATTCATAATCCCAGGTCCACCACCATTCACCACGATTTTATCGTGGTACGCCAGGTAGCGAGCGACAATAAAAACGTCCCGATACAATGGATGATTTTTATCAATATCTGCGCTACCAAAAATTGCCACATTTTTAATGCCGCAATGGAGCTTCGCGCTAGGAACCGTAATCTGTGTTTTCATATGGGCAGCGTAACTGAAACACAGTTATAATAGCGAATTTTGAGCGGGAAAAACAGTGGCTTAAAGTGAGGACTCGCGAGCGCTGTGGTTAAAGCTCAAGCTGCTCAGCAATTTCGTGCAAGACTTCAATTTCTTCAGCAGGGTCATTACTCTTCCAAAGAGTACTCCCGACAGAAACTTCATTCGCCCCACTCTCGAGGATCTGGCGCAAGTTAGTCTCTTTGATTCCCCCATCCATAATGATACTCATTTCTTCAGGGTTGGCAAAACGTTCTCTCAGCTGGCGAGCTTTTTCCAGCGCGTGCAGGTTAAAAATCTTATTTTGATGACCCGCCTCTACTCCCATGATTAGAACCCCATTTAAAAGTGACCAAGCCTCTTCATTTATGGCATTTAGGGGGGTAAAAATATCCAGACCAAGGGTCGGCTGCCAACCACTTCGCTTGACTTCCTGCAAGAAATCTTCCTGAAAGCTCATTCTTTCTATCTGACCAATCATCCGGCGAATTGGAAGATAACTCTTGAGGGCCTCACACTCGTGAACAAAGTCCATTGGCTCTTCAGTCATAAAGTGAAAGTCGATTGTTAGATCTCCAAAGTCCATCACGGTTAAATCCAATGGAGTTAAAGTAATGTTGTCCACGAAAAAACCATCAATCACGTCAATATGAATCGTCTCCACGCGCTCACTTTGCTTGGCGAGTTCTAGCTGTTCCTGAAAGAGATTTATTGATTCAGTCAGAATTGCAGGTAAAAGCTTCATAATTTCTCCCCATTAGGCTTGTTCTCGAGCCGCAATCTTATCTAAACGGCGTTGATATCGCTCATCTTGGATAAATGCAGTCTTCAAAAATATGCTCACTAGCTGCTTGGCAAGTTCCTGATCAATATAATCAGCTGAAAGAGCCATCACGTTGGCATCACTATGCTGGCGAGCAGACTCAACTTCTTCAACTTTACTCGTTAAAGCACAGCGGACTCCCTTCACCTTGTTCGCTGCAACGCAGATACCTACTCCAGATCCACAAATCAAAACTCCACGCGCTACTGGCTCTGCGGCCACCCGATCTGCAACTGGAAAAGCAAAATCTGGAAAGTCATCGTCCTTGTCATAGATTTGGTTACCACAATCTATAACGGTATGGCCTTGCTCACTTAGCCAAGGCTTCAGAGCTTCTTTGAGGGCAAAGCCCCGATGGTCAGCGCCGAGATAAATGTTCATATGCTTCCTTTTTGCAATTAGTCAAAGCCGAGCTCTGCCTTTGCTTCCTCATCCATCATATCTGGTACCCACGGCGGGTCAAACGTCAACTCAATATCTACATCATGATCCGGATCTAAACCAGGCAGTCCAAACAAGGAATCCCGTAGCATCCCATCAAAAACTGCTGCCAAAGGACAACCAGGGGTGGTTAAGGTCATCGTAATCTTGACTCTGCCTGACTCAGGGACGAGCAAGACCTTGTAAATGAGCCCCAACTTAACGATATTGATCCCGAGCTCGGGGTCGATCACGTTGCTCAGTTTTTGGTAGACGTCGGCTTCGGTAAATTCCATGGTTAGATTGTACCGCATAACCAAAAGACCCCGCACTGAAAAGTACGGGGTCTTAAATTCAAATGAAAGTAAAAACTTACTTTGAAGATCTCTTTAAAACTGGCATGCCAGTGCGTTGAGTCTCCATTACTTCATAACCAGCTGGAACTGCATCTAATGATGAATCTGGACGAACATCACGAGCAAAGAAGAAAATGGTTTGTTTGCGGCCATTCTTCAGGGTTACTTCTCTGGTGTGCAGGTAGTAAGTCTGTCCCTTTTTGTTTGTGTAGCTGTAGGCGTTTGCCATTCTGCTCCTTTTCCGCATAGTGCGGTTATTAAGTTGTATATTACAACAGCGTCTTTAAGCGTACCATACTCGAGTATTGTATCAAGAAGGAATTTTAGTTCTTTGGTTGAACTACCACTCCATTAAATAAAGTTGTCTCGAGTTCTTCATCATCCTTCATTTCCTTACTTACCACCACCTCAAATGGGAGTGTTGTTGTTGAAATAGCCGCACTACCAGTATAACCAGCCTTGCTCATCTCTAAAACAAAAGCTCTGCGGCGGGCTTCTCCACCCACTGCTTTCAACCAAACTTGGTAATGACCAGAGCTCAACTCAGGAAGCTCAGCAGAGACACTAAATGCCACTTTGCCATCTTTTACCTCGTATCTCACTTGACCCTGTGCCTCGCCAGAACCACTCAGTACAACCGTGTTGAGATCCTTGACTCCAGTTGGCGTTTGAAGTTTCTGAGACTCAGTATCACTCAAGTCTTCAATCTTGATGCCTTCAGCAAACTCACTAATCTTGCCTTCAGGACGACTCGTGTTGGTAGTGTACCAACGGAATCCCAAGAAAAGCACGATCAATAATGCAATCAATGGAAAAATAAATGGAAGAAATTGTTTCATATGCCCCTTATTTTTTACAGTACTCTCTTCACCACGAATCTAGTACAGTTATTTACTTTGCAGTAATGACTCTACAGTTGAAAGTAACTGCGGGGCAGCAGTCTGTTGACCATTTACGTAGAAGGTAGGGGTACCGCTAACACCTGCATTCGTACCATCTGAGATGTCTGCAGTAACCTGATCCTTCACTTCTTGATTTTCTATTGTCATCTGGAATTCATTTTTGTCAATCTGGAGTTTATCTAGATACGTATCTAGGTACTGGCGAAAAGCCCCTGAATCGAGATCTACCCACTGCTCTTGATCCGCAAACAAAAGATCATGCAGCTCCCAGAATTTATTGAACCTAGCAGCAGCAACTGCAGCTTCTGCAGCCACTAGGGCATTTTTATGAATGGTGGTGAGCGGGAAATGACGGTACACCAAGCGAACATCATTTGGATATTTTTGTAAGACTTGCTGGATGAGAGGTTGACTCCCTTTGCAGCCTGGGCATTGGAAGTCAGAAAATTCGACAATGGTGACTTTGGCTTCTTTTGGACCTTTAAAGGAAGCCGTCTCGTTCACCAATAAGGTCTGGTCAACGACCTTTGGCTCACTGGAGTTCGCAAACAAAAAGCTTGCTCCTACAACCAATAATACAGTAAACACCAACGTACCAACTAAAAGCGGAATATTTTTCATAGTAACTTTCATCTACTATACTTTATCGAGGCCAAACTTGCTCACCAGTTTCGGTATTAGTCACAATAATCGCGGCGGTAGGACAGCTTTGCGCTGCCAGGAGCTTCATCTCATCGTCATTGCCATCCTGAGAAATAACTCGAGCTAAACCTTCTTCATCAAGCTCAAAAACTTTTGGTGCCAGAGCCACACAACTACCAGCGCTAATGCACTTTTCTCGGATTACCTCCACATGATACTTCCCGATAAATCTTTCTTGAACCACTGGCTTAATGGGAACACCAGGTGATGAGGCTGATTTAGCAGTCAAAGGAGACTGAGGAGGTCGGACGGAGTTCATAAAGGTGTTGCTATTCTACAGGTTTTTGCCAATTCTTAAGGCTAGTAAAACTTTTCCCGATGGATCAGTTCTTTTTCTACGCCTCTTTCAGTCAAGAGCCTAGTGGTATCTTCAATCATTGCTGAGCTGCCACACAGATAATACTGCGCCGCCGGCGTCAGCTCGTGGACAAAGAGACAATCCGTAACGCGCCCAGTACACAGTGGCCATTCAGCTCCAGGCTGGGAAAGCACTGGATGAAAATGAAACTGCGGATACTCGTCAGCTAGCTGCTGAAACTCATCCTGCCAGAACAAGTCTTCACTATGGCGCAAACCCCAGTACGAGGTGATAGGTAAAGTTCGTCCCTGCTGCTGCAACTGATCAAGAATCATACTTCTAAACGGTGCAATTCCCGAGCCTGTTGCCACGAACGTGACGGGCTGATCCTTGATCTCCGGAGCCACCGTAAACGTCCCCAGCGGCGCTAAGAACGTAATCTCATCGCCGAACTGCAAAGTATTCAAAAACTCTGAGCCCATTCCATTTGGAAAAATTTCTACCAGCAACTCAAAACCGTGACTCTTTCCAGGGCTACTGCAAATCGAGTATGCCCGACGATGACCATCTGGATGAACCGCAATCGAAATGTACTGGCCAGCAGTAAACTCGAGGTAGTTTGGCGTAACCAGCTCAAAAAAAAGTTGAATAAACTTATGACTGAGCGTGAGTTTGTCAGCGAGCTTAGCGGAAAAAAGTTGAGGTGTTGGCATGCGCGTCCTCGATTGTACGGATGGAACTAGGTATTGTCTAGTTTTTGGTGCTGGTCACAGACAATTGAGACTGGTTCGGCGAGTGTCATGCCACAAACTCAACCCAGCTTCGCGTCCCAGTCTCGGCCATACCACACACCCAGAGCGAGCTTGGCAATTACAGCATATTCCTCGGTGCGGCTGACAAAATTATTTGTCACCACCCCAATCATGCCCTGCTTGCGCCGAACGTCTTGCTCACCAACGAGCTGCTCTACCACAGGGCCCATCTCCTTGCCAGCGAGAAGTAACTCAGCAATTCGCTGCGGCACTTTCATACGAGCACCATTGGCAAAATAGGATTGACCATCTTTATCGACTACACAACCCCAGACCGTAGACCAGAGTTCGTCGCCGTTGATAAAAACGCCGCCCTCGAGCCCCATTCCCAGAGCTTCTTGGGCATTTTCTAGCTCGGGGTTGGCTGAGAGACCGGCTGCTAGCGCAGCCTTAGCTCGGTTCTCAGCTCCAATTTTGGTTTCCTCGTCAGTCATAGGTTGCTCAGCTATACCACTGGCTACATCAAACCCTTTGATTTGAATATCCGGCCACTTTCCATTTGCAGCAGTTTTGACAGCTTGGACTTTCACTGGATTGGTTGAACCGATAAAGATGGTCATGATACCTCACTAAAGTTTTATAATCGCCTTCTGCACCGCTCTCAACCCCAGCATTAAGCACTTCTCGCGATTGGGTGAGATATCCCTAATTCCCAAGACTTCTTCCAGATCTTTCTTTGTGACTGCCTGAATCTCAGCAAAGGTCTTGCCTTTAGCATACTGGGACACCAAGCTCATCGAAGCCACGCTGATCGCGCAACCGATCCCACTCCACTTGATGTCACTCAGACTATTATCCTGGACCTTTAAGTAGACTGTCATCATGTCACCACACGAGGCATTTTCTTCTTTATGCACGACGTCAGCGTCAGGAAGTTGGCCTTTATTTTGAGGGTTACTATACTCTTCTATAATAAACTCTCGGTAAAGATCGTCTGTACTATCGCTCATATGCCAAAAACTTTCTGGACTTTTTTCAGCGCCTCCACGCACGCATCAATGTCATGAGTGGTGTTATACAGCTGGAAGCTTACACGAACCGTAGCGGCCCACTCGAACTTGCGGTGCAATGGCATTGTGCAGTGATGGCCACTCCGCACTGCTACGCCTTCAGAATCTAGGATCTGACCGACGTCATGGGCGTGGACTCCTTCATACAGAAAAGCCACCGAGCCAACCCGTTTCTCTAGTTGTGTGGGGTCAGTAATTCCGATGAGCTTTACTTGTGGAACCGCTGACAACTGCTCCACGGTATACTTGACCAGCTCTTGGTCGTGCTCCAGCAGCTCTGCCATCCCAAACTGTTGCAAGTACTCACAAGCGGCCGCCCAACCAACCAGGCCCGCCACATCAGGCGTGCCAGCGGTGAAACGCTCATCCAGTTCTTCAGCAAAAATCGTCTCCTGCAACTTGACCTCGTTAATCATCCCCCCCCCAAATAGAAATGGCGTTAGCGTCTCCAGCAACTTTTCCCTAACGAACAAACCACCAATCCCCATCGGACCCAACATCTTGTGAGCCGAGACAGCATAAAAATCTACGTCCAGTTGATGAAAGTTAATCGGCAAGTGCGGCGCGGCTTGGGCTCCGTCAACAAAGAGCTTGGCATCAGGCCGATATTTTTTGAGTAATTGGCCCAGCAGCTCAATATCATTGCGCGTACCGAGTGCGTTCGAAACGTGAGACAAAGCCAGTAGTTTTACCGGCAGAGTACGTACTTTTTCGTCTGCATCTTTTAGGTCCAGCTGGCCATCCGGAGTCACTGCTATATACGCCAGTTGTGCACCCTCTCGGTGGGCAAGTTCTTGCCAAGGAACGAGGTTACTGTGATGCTCCATTTCTGTTAGCAGTATAACGTCTTTACTGCTAATATTTGCTGTTCCCCAGGTCTGCGCAACCAGATTTACCGCTTCAGTGGTGTTGCGCACTGTGACCAATTCGGTGGGCTGGGCGCCAAAAAATTGTGCAATTGTCTCGCGAGCCTGGTGGAAGATTTTGGTACTTTCGTCACCGAGTTGATGGATACCGCGATGGACGTTGGCGTTGTGGTTCAGGTAGTAGTTGGAGATCGCATCAATGACTTGGCGCGGCTTCTGAGAAGTGGCGGCGTTATCAAGATAGATCAGATGTTTGTCACCGTGAATGAGGCGGGAGAGGATTGGGAAGTCGGCATGGCTGGCTGAGGTATCGAAAGTTTTATTCATCAGATTCTTTAATTTCTAAAAATCCCTCTACAACGAGCTCTTCAGCATCTGTTTGGCTCAAGCCACGGCTTTGTAAATAAAATAAATGCTCCTGCGGAATTCTACTAATGCTGGCGGCATGTGAACACTTCACATCATCGCTCAAAATCTCCAGCTCGGGAATTGCCTCGGCCTTGGCGGTATCTGAGAGCAACAAGATCCGCTCTTCCAAAAACGACTGGGTATTCGGACAGCCAGGCTCGATCATAATCCGGCCAAAGAAACTAATTCGTGAGCTCCCCCTTGCCACGCCTTTCAGCATGGTCTGAGCGGAGGTATGAGCAGCTTTGTGCAGAACGTAGAGTTTCACCTCAACTTGCTCAGCATTATCGGTCAAAAAAGCTCCGTGAATATCCGCATGCGAGCCTGACCCGAGTAGCTCAACCACGTACTCACCAGGCTGATCAATCTCAATCTGCTTAGTTTCGTTGGCCTGGAGCTGGTAGGTGAACTTTGCCATTTCTGACATCAGCCAATACTCCCTTCCATCTCATGGTCAATTAGGCGATTCATTTCTACGGCGTACTCAAGCGGCAGTTTTTTAACGATCTCATCTATGAAACCATTGACGATCATCTTGCGAGCGGTTTCTTCAGTTAGACCACGACTCATCAAATAAAATAGCTGCTCGTCGCCGATCCTCGAGACGGTTGCTTCGTGCTGAATCTGAACCTGGGAGTTATAAATTCGATCAACCGGGTAGGTGTCAGAACGCGACTCGGGATCAAGAAGCAGGGCGTCGCAAATCACTGTATTCTTACTGTCATGCGCATTGGGTCCAACGTTGACCAATCCCCGGTAACTGGTCCGACCGCCATTCTTGCTAATCGACTTGGAGATAATCGTCGAGCTAGTGTGCGGGGCCAAGTGAATTGCCTTGGAGCCCGTATCCTGATGTTGCCCAGCTCCGGCTAACGCCATCGAAAGAGTTTCACCTTTAGCCCCTTTTCCCGCCAAGATGAACCCGGGATACTTCATGGTGAGTTTGCTGTTATGTACCACTAAACCATTGGCAATAAAGTTCGCTACTCCCTCTATTTCAAGATCGTACACTGCTTCCTCGCCATCCTGAGTAACTTCCCAAACTCGAGTGAACTCAATCTCTGACTCCTCATCTTCCTTATCAAGAATTTTTGTTAAATTATCTCGAATATTTAAGTTTAAAAAATGACACGTGTAGTATTTCCATTGTCCTTTGTACAGAGTCCTAAATTTCCTGTATGTCGCGATATTCAACGGATTGAGTCCAGAGGAAATCATTAGCAGTTTGAGATCTTCTAGCAGTGGCTTATTTGCGCTAGCAAACACAATTTGTCCATACAGCACACCTTCTTTTTCTTTTTGATGAACAAGAGAACCATCCGAATCTAAGTATCCATGAATAAAGGCAAGTTTTTGTCTTCTCGGTAAATCAAATACCCAAGCTGGAATTCTTTTTTGGTGTGCATTCCCTGCCAAGCCCATAAAGAAAATAAACTCAGCTAACATGACTGATGCAACTGTGAGGAAAATTCCTTTAGGACGAGGGATAAGACCGAAAACTTTAGGGATCATTTCTTCTAGTTTTTTTCGCGCACGATCAGCGGGAGGAACTGCAAAGTAGACTCGGGTTCCTCTCCCATCTTTTCCCCTTTCACAATATCCATCTCCAATATACAGACCTAGTAACCACATCAAATCCTCAGTGGTAAACTTTGGGATTTGTGGCGACTTCAACGTTTGATTTGACTTTCTTTTAGGGGCAAAAGAAAAATCAATAGCTTTTGGCTTTCCTTCTTCTGGCAAACCCTGGACCATCGCAATCTTATCCCCAACCTTAATTTCTTTCAGCTGTTTCCATGTCAACTTAGAAAAACCTCCCATTAAACTTGATTGAGAAAGATGCAAGAATGGATGGTTATCTGTTGCCCTGATGATGCGGCCATTTTCTGTCTTTAATTTGTAGACTTTCTTTATTCCAGTCTGTTGTGCTTTGATTACGCGAGACTTAATAGGCTTCAATATATTCAAATCTACCGACGAAATTTGATCTTCTGCCCGTACTTCACTGATAGAAATTGCTCCTTTTCCTTCAACGAACACACGTGCATCTGCAGTCAAACACCCCATATTGAAGTCGGTCCAGACCATCTCCCCTTCTTCTTCGACGCGAGCACGCTTGGTTACCAAGTTGTAAATATTCTTGTACCAGTTTTGAACCGTGGTGTATTGACACCGAGCACCTTTTTTGACGTAGATCTCGACGACGGCTGAATGGAGCGAGGAGGAGGAAAAGCTTGGGGCGGTACAGTTATGTACGGAAACGCCACCAGCTACATAGCTCTCATCATCTTTCACACTAAAGTTATAGACTGGAATGTTTTTGACTTTTTGAGATGAGATAGAAGTGATAGAAACGTACGAGTAGTCCTTATCTTGGTGCTGCACAAGTAGCTCGGATTCTTTATTTGAATTGGTAATAGGAACACAGAGGTAGTCTTCTGCTTTTACTTCTTTAATCGGTACCCACTCAGGGCTCCACACAGAATTCCTCTCATTCTTTCTCTGTCTTTTGACAATGAGAAAAGGGTGCTCACTGGTTGCTTGAATTTTTTCGATTGGATTTCCTGCTAGCTCAACTGTATGGAGCTCCCCAGTATATGGGCGAACTTGAGTGTGATACACCTGTTGGTAACGTCCTTTATGAGTAAGCACCTTATCTTCTTTTTTAATATCTTCTATTCGAACTAAGCCAGCTTCTGTACTGACCTTGGTACCTGCCACAAAACACCCCTCTACATAATGTACGCTCGCTCCCTCATCGACGATGATCAGCGTTCGCTCAAACTGGCCGGCGTTGGGGGCGTTAATTCGGAAGTACGTCTGCAACGGCATTTTAACTTGAACATTCTTGGGGATGTACACAAAAGAACCGCCTGACCAAACTGAGGTGTTGAGTGCTGAAAATTTATTGTCACCGCTGGGGATCAGCTTGCCAAAGTATTCTTTAACCAGCTCTGGATACTGCGCTAAGCCTTCGTCCATAGACAAGAAAATGACGCCATCTTTGGCCCAGACGTTTTTGAGCGAGCCATAGACAACTTCTGAGTTATGAACGATTAGACCATTCGCCACAAAGTTGTGAAAACCATCTACTTCAATGTCATAGACGGGTTCTTCTCCTGCTTCTTCAATTGAAAGAATTCTAGCGAAGCCAATGTTGTCTGAAACGTGCTTTCGGAAATCAGTTCCTTTGGCCATAGAGTAGGTATGGCTAAACTTCAGTTTAGTAAAGAGCTCTCTTTTTCTCACCATGCGACTACCAACACGCTCTACGTCTCCAGAAATGTTCATTCTCATTGCTGCATATACTTTTGCCTCGCCCTTATACTCCAGGCTTGAATTAAAACCCCAAATATGAGAAACATTCAGGCCACAGGAAAGCGCTAGCATTTGTATATCGCCAAGAAGCTCTTTGGAAACGCTCGTAAAAACAAGATTTTTACAGTTAGTCTTTCTAATTGTGCCATCAGCATCAAAGTATCCTCCAATAAACGCCAGACGTTGAGACTGTGGTAAAGCAAAAACCCATTGAGGCACCCTTTTTGTGTATGCATTTCCAGAAAAGCCCAGCTCTTCAAAGAACTTCACAAAAAGGATTGAGTTGATTGAAACTTTGTATTTTTGTCTAACCAGCAGATCGTAACCAAACAATTTTTTTACAATTCTTGCAATTTCTTGGCCTAGCTGAGGTTCAAAATCTGGAACAGCAAGGTCAACCCCTTTTCTTTGTCCTCGTGCATTCTTGCTTGCAAAAAACCCATCTCCAATATAAAAACCCAAGAGCCAAAGCAGATCTTCGTCGCTGAGTTTGGGGAAAGATAATTTTGCATACCAATTGGAAATGTCGAGGTCGTGCTCTCCAAATTGATTCCGACTCTTCACTTTTGTAATTGTCTTTTCAATTTTCGGGAGCCGATACGGCGTACCATATTCTGGAAATTTTGTCGTTAATGCAACTAGATCTCCTACTTGAAGTTCAGACAGATACTTCCACTCCTTATGATACTTACCCCTAGTTTTTCCAGGTAATTTTTTGTGCGCCAAATGCCAGAAAGGATGATTTGCCGTAACCTTAATTTCACGACCTCCTTGGATGACCACTTTAAACACTTTTCGAGTGCCTTTATCCTCCAGTCCCTTTACTCGCTGCAGCTCTAGTAAGTTAGTAATTTCATTCAATGAATATACGCGTTCCCCAGCCTGAATATCAATGATTTTCTTCGCACCATTTTCCGTAAAAACAGCTGTGTCGGCAGTCAAACAATCGTATTGCATCTTCACGCCAGCCAAGTAATCTCGCTCAGCTTCTGGAATTCCCAGGCGGTCAAAAGTCGTCCGAATCTCTAGTGGCACCTCAGCCCAAGTTTTAGTCGCCGCGTCTGTAGGTCGCAGGTAGTAATGAATTTTGTCGTAGTCGATGGATAAAAGGTCACCACCCCAGATGGGGGTTGGCTTGGCCAGGAATTGTTCCAAGGCAATCAGTCGCAGCTTCAACATCCACTCGGGTTCATTTTTAATGGCCGAGATCTCTTCCACCACTCCTTTACGGAGTCCAGGTTTCAAAATGTGAGTGTACTTGTCTGTAGGGAAAGCAAAGCCATGCTGATATGAATCGTCTTTGAGCGATTGGTCGAGTTCTGTAGTGTGTTTGGCGGCAAATCTGGACATTTTTGGTTAGCGCGAGCTTTGCGCAAGTTTACGCTTCGTTGACTTTTTCGTAGCCTTCTGCCTCGAGCTTCGCAGCGAGAGCCCGGCCACCACTTTGGACTATGCGACCATTTTTCATCACGTGCACAAACTCGGGCTGAAGATACTTCAAGATACGTTGGTAGTGAGTGATGATCACAATTCCAGTGTGGTACTTTTTAATGATTTTCTGGACCCCCTCAGCGACAGCTTTCATCGCGTCCACATCGAGTCCGGAGTCAGTTTCATCCAGAATCGCGTACTTGGGTTCGAGAGCAGCCATCTGTAAAATCTCAACCCTCTTTTTCTCCCCACCACTAAAACCCTCGTTCAAGCCGCGCCTAAGTAGCTCAGGGTTTACTTTGAGCTCCGCGGCCAGAGCTTGTAAGTGTTTACGGAAAGCCAAAACTGTAGGGAATTTCTTCTCAGGTCGGTCAGCAAATCGAGCATTGTAGGCCAAGCGCAGAAAGTTCTGGACTTTCACTCCAGCCACTTCCACCGGATACTGGAAGGCCAGGAAGAGACCGAGGGCAGCGCGCTCGTCAGGAGATTTCTCGAGTAAATTGTGACCATCTAGAGAAAGCGTTACGTCTGAGTTGACATCCACTTCGTAAAAAGGATGGGCAGCCAGAGTGTAGGCTAGCGTAGACTTGCCAGAACCATTCGGGCCCATGATGGCGTGGACTTCGCCTGGTTTGACCTCGAGATTAACACCTTTGAGAATGGCAGTTTTCTCGTCAGTCTGTTGATTTACGACCGAGACAAATAAATTCTTGATAAGTAGTGAGTCTGGCATAGGCATCCTTGCGAAGGCAGTGAGTGCTTATTTTACCATTTTCTTGGCTGGAGGGTGAGCTAGGTCACAATCTAGTTGGCCGTCCGCCAGGCTTCGCTTGCGGCAGCTCTACGGCCGTCCGCCAGGCTTCGCTTGCGGCAGCTCTACGGCCGTCCGCCAGGCTTCGCTTGGCGGAATCCTTGGGAGATTTCGAATTTGATGTTATCTCTGGTTTCCAGATTGGAAATTTGATCTTCGGTGAACCACTCAATTCCATCACTCTCTTCTAAGTTCTGCTGGAACTCTACCCCAGCTACTGGCTCTACCAGATAGAGCAAGCTCAAGTGCTTTTCACAGCCTTTCTTGGCGTAGGCATTGGAAGCAGTATTTTCTTGATCTGGATTCTTCAGTCGGTGCTGATAATTTTGCTCTGAGATCCAGTGGATATTACTCAGGAAAGGAGAAGGCAAAAATTCGCCATTGTCGCTGACCGGGACTGGAGCTAAGTGAGCTGCTCGGACGCGTACACCAGTTTCTTCCCAGAACTCTCGCTCAGCAGTTTCATGTGGCAACTCGTTCTCTTCAATGTGGCCACCTGGATTGAGCCAAAACCCGAGCTTTTTGTGTTTGACCAGCAGTACTCTGTCTTGATGAATTAAGACGCCAGCCGCGGTGTAACAGATTTTGGGAGGGGGCTGTTGTGATTGCACAATGGGAGTATACCAGCTATGCGTTACTATTAAAAATGGTTGAATCCGACACTTTTTCCTTGGAATCACTCCAAGTACCCAAAGAATTTTTTATTATTCCTAGTACAGCATCTGATGAGAAAGATTTTCCTGATCAAAATCTTAGCGTTCAGTTGGACCTAACTGCTCGGCATCATATTTTTAAATCAAAACACATCTCAGAAAAAAACATGTGCAAATGGACTAGTCATTATTGACTCCCTTAGTTCTAACAGTTTTTAGATGAGCTCAGCAAGACTGATTGAAAAAGAGAAATTGCAGATAATTCCGAACGAGGTAGAAGATACACTTTCAGGGTTGCAGCTGGCGTCTTAAAAAGATATCTCTACAATAAACTCATCTGCACCCCAGCGTCTTTTTTGGGTGTAAACGTAAAGTCCACTGGGCATTCAATCAACCGATTCCATTTATTTTTAAACTTGACCTTACCGTTTTTTAAACCGTAGTCATAAACGTCCCGGGTCACTGCTACATCTTGCAGGCAATACTTACTCAGTTCATCCCACTGCTGGTGTTTAAAGTACTTAATGGCGTCTAAGCCATCTCCGCTTTTGCCCACTCCCAGCGTCTCTGTAGCTACGGCATTTAAGCCAATTCGGTGACCGACGCTGTCCTTAATTCGGAGCATAATATCCAGGGTTGGAATTCGAGCCAGATCTGCCTGGTAGTACGGCACAAAAGTCTGCATATCAAAGCTGTCGCAGTTAAAGCCAATGATCACATCAGCGGACTCAAGTAATGGAAAGAGGTCGGGCAGGTCCTTCTCAAAAAAACCCTTCATCTCACCTTTTCCCCCCAGACCTTCTCGGATGCAGACACCCACAAAGGAAATCCCTAAGCGGTCAGGAAAGTAGCCCCCGACCTCATCGAACGTTTTCTTGGTCTCTACATCCAGGATGACTTGTCTCATACCCACCTACTTACTGGCTTCAGCCCAACGACGCTCTACTTCAGCCCAGTTAACGATGCTCCAAAAGGCTTTAATGTACTCTGGTCGGCGGTTTTGATAATTCAGGTAATACGCGTGCTCCCAAACGTCTAACCCTAAAATTGGCGTCTGACCTTGCATCAATGGAGAGTCTTGGTTGGCCGTGGAAGTAATCTTTAATTTTTTATCTTCGCCAACGACGAGCCAAGCCCAACCTGAACCAAATCGAGCAGTTGCAGCAGCGGTGAACTCCTCGCTAAACTTCTGCATACCACCCAAGTCTGACTCGATGGCAGCCATAAAATCACCTTGGGGCTGAGCTGAGTTCATTCCGAGAATCGTCCAAAATAACGAGTGATTGGCATGTCCACCACCATGATTTTGGACCGCAGTCTTGATCTCTGCAGGCACTTTTTCAAACTGGGCAAGTAACTCTTCCACTGAAAAAGAGCCGAGTTCTGGATACTTTTCAATAGCAGCATTTAATTTATCGACATAAGTTTGGTGATGCTTCGTATGATGGATTTCCATGGTCTTGGCGTCAATGTGTGGCTCCAACGCTGAGTACTCATAAGCTAATTTTGGTAAAATCTGCATACATGCTCCTTAGGCTACTTTTTTTTGTCGATCAGTTCCAGAAGTTGTTCTAAGATATATCCTGCAAAGGCATATGAGAAGATGGCAAATAGGGTGGTGAACTCCAAAATAAAACCACCTTTAACCGTTGGGGTGGGAAAAGCCAATAAAAATGGCTGCAGAATTGGCTGCGTCGTGTCATACACCCAGCTCACAACACTCGCAGCTGGATTGGCGCCCAGCAACTTTAAGACAAAGCGAAGCACCAGCAAGGTCTCGACTACACTAATAATAAATGTCAATAAATCTCTCAGCAACTTGAACATAGAGATGCAGCTAGTCTAGCAAATTCTTAGCCGATCTGCACTTGCCCGTTTTCGATCCGAATCAGACCTTCTTGAGCCAGTGAAGCCACCAGCTTATTAAACCGAGCCTCCTCGCTTAAACCGTAGTTATTTTGAAATCGCTTTTTTAGCTCCAGGACCGTCGTGGTCCCTCCTCGCAGCTCATCGATTAAGCGACCTCGGAAGTAGCGATCAGTTGTTTCAAACTTCGGCTTGGCTAGAGAACTTGAGGGCTTCTGCAGGAGCTCGGCTTTTTGGCACTCGGCGAAGTTGATATACCCTAGCTCACGAGCTTTGATGTTCACCACACACAAGTCCTGGACGGGGCAAAGTGAGCACTTCGGGGCCCGCGCTGTACAGATGAGTGCCCCAAAATCCATTAACGCTTGATTCCAGGGATCAGCCTGTTCTTGCGGTAAAATTTGGTCGGCTAGCCCGAAGTAGGCTTTATCGGGGAGCGCAGTAGCAGCTCTACGGCCGTCCGCCAGGCTTCGCTTGGCGGCACCATACAGACGTTCAAAGATTCTTTTGACATTGGTATCCACTACCCCAACTTGTTGGCCAAACGCAAATGACTGTATCGCCCGAGCCGTGTACTTGCCGATGCCAGGCAAAGTGAGCAGCTCCAGCTCGGTGGTTGGCCAAACCCCTTGGCGTTTGATCGAGATTTCTTGAGCCAGTAGCCAGAGAAACCGCGCTCGGCGGTTATACCCCAAACCTTGCCAAAAAATTAAGACTTCGGCCAGCGTCGCCTTAGCTAAGTCAGTAATCTGCGGCCATTGTTTCATCCAAGCCATGTACTTTGGGAAGACGCGATCCACCTGGGTTTGCTGCAGCATCAGCTCGGCTACCACCACTCGGTAGGGATCACGCTGCTGTGAAGATGCGAAATAAGATGAGAAGGTGGCTTCACGCAAGAGGTCTTGATTAGGCGCTGGGAGGTTACGCTCCTGCTGAGCGAGAGTGGGCTGAGCACTCAGCTTCTCTCTCCAAGGCAAAATCCGGCCATTACTCCGCCACCAACCAAAAAGCCGGTCGTGAATTACTTCTCGATGAGGAACTGTCATAGGAATGTATGGGTGAGACTAACGATTCATCTGGGTCAGGTCAATCAGCTCTTTCATCCGCTCTACCCCAGTCGTGTGGAGAAATGTCTTGATCGCTGCCATGTCAGGAGTGCCGTCAGCCAAACGAAACTCGCCAATCTCCTGCCAGACTGATCGACCAGCTGCAAAACCTTTGGCTCCATTTTCAAGACAAACTCGCAAGGCTTCTTTAAACGCTGAATAGTCCATTCCACGCGACAGAATAATCCAGGGGATGTCGAGCTCAGCAGTTAGGGTGGCGCAGGCGAGCGCGTTCCCCGGGTACTGAATCTTCAAGACATCACAATGCGGCTGGAACTCTTGGGCCGCAAGCAGTTGAGCTTGTTGGAGTTGCTCCGGCGCTAACGGGGTTTTATCAAATGGGTTAAAGATGACTGGCTCAAGTAAAAAGCCAATATTCTCGTGTCGACAAGATTCACCTAGCTCCATGACGAGTTTGCGCTTTGCTTCTGCATTGGGTTCTTGAGGATGGTAATAGGTTAAAAGCTTAGCTACCGCGTAGTTATTTTTGATGCTTTCCACTCCCCAGTTCGGAATGAGAGTGGGCACGGCAGTTTTCTCGTCAGTGTAGCCCGAGCTTTCGAGTGTCAGGATCAGACCAGCACTCTCGGACTTGACCTCAATGGCTGGCCAACCATATTGGGGATCTACGAGAACACCAGAACAAATAGGCGAAAATGCCTCCATAAACAACACTTTGAGTTGAGTCACTGCTTCTTGGCCCATGGTAGTGTTCATGTCTACACCGATCAACTGCGCCAGGGAACCCCGATGGTCAAACGGAGCAATCGTGAACATACCATCTGAGGTTTGGATTGAGGAAAGGGTCATGCTAAGAGTGTAGCATGCTAGAATTCATTCATGACAAATATCGTTCAGAAGTCACAAAATGACATCGAAAAAATTTATGGATAGCAAGAGTCCGACAGTACTCCTAGAAATAAGGGTTCTTGAAGTATTTAACGGGGACTGCCGCTTGTCCTGTTCCCAGTGCTGCGCCCAGTCCCCATACGATTTATTTCAATTCAATTTACCGACGATCTCCACGGTCACCACCGCGGAATGGAGGTCTACTCCCACCAAAGCCCCCTCGGCTACCGCCTCGGTCTCCACCGCGATCTCCTCCTCTGAATGGAGGTCGTCCGCCACCAAAGCCACCGCGATCTGAGCTGCGGTCTGGACCGAACGAAGATCCGCCTCGATCCCCACCACCGCGTCGGCCTGCGGCCGCCGCTTCCTCTTGTTCAGGGGTCAGCATGGTTAACTTAATCTTGCCATCTTCTTGAATCTCGCTCACGCGAACGTGAATCCTATCTCCAAGTTTGACAATGTCACTCGCATCTCGGACATACTCAGTAGACATGCCAGAAACGTGGACGAGTCCATCTTTGTTAGGAGCAATGTTCACAAAAGCACCATAGCTCTCAACTCGGTTGACTTCGCCATCAAACTCTTCGCCGACCTCAATGCTGCGCATCATGTCACTAATGAATTTATAGGCATTATCGAGCTTTTTCTGATCTGGTGAAGAAATATTGACTAAACCAACTCCGCGTTCTTCATCTTCGTCGACGTCGATCTGCGCACCGGTTTCTTCGATGATACTCTTAATCATCTTCCCACCTGGGCCGATTAACTCACCAATTCGGTCAGCTGGGATCTCGAGCTGTTGGATCTTTGGCGCGTACTCAGAGAGGGTCTTTCTGGACTCTGGAATCACTTCCAGCATCTTGCCTAAGATATGCATCCGACCGACCTGAGCTTGGTTAAGAGCTTGAGTCATGACATCAGAAGGAATACCTTTGATCTTGATGTCCATCTGGAGAGCAGTTACACCATTGGCAGTACCGGCGACTTTAAAGTCCATATCACCGATGTGATCTTCCAAACCCTGGATGTCAGAAAGTACGACGTACTTGCCTTTCCCATTGGTCATCAAGCCCATTGCAATTCCTGCGACGGGTGCCTTGATTGGTACACCAGCAGCCATCAATGACATGGTGGAGCCACAGACTGAACCTTGAGAGGTAGAGCCGTTGGAACTGACCACTTCGGAGATAACGTGAATAGTGTATGGGAATTCTTTTTGGGACGGGATCACCGGCCAGAGTGCGCGCTCGGCTAAGGCTCCGTGCCCAATTTCGCGGCGTTTTGGTGAACCAAAGCGACCGGTTTCGCCAGCAGCATATGGGGGCATGCTGTAGTGATGTATGTAGTGACGAACTTGCTCACCTGTCATATCTTCAATCAACTGACCAAGTGATGGTGAACCTAAAGTGGCCACTGATAGCACTTGGGTAGCTCCACGCTTGAACATGGCGGAACCATGTGTGCGAGGGAAAATATCGACTTCACACCAGATTGGGCGAATCTCATCAGTCTTGCGACCATCTGGACGGACCTGTTCTTCAACGATCATCCGGCGACCTTCTTCAGCCATCAGCTCCTGGAACAGGTTTCCTAAGACTTTGGCATCTGCCATCAGACTTGGTGCTTGCCCCTCAGCTGGTTGGTTTTCGGCGACGATCTTCTCGATCAGTTCACTCAGGCCTGTTTCCTCCAAAACACCTTCCTTACGGATCATGTCTTGAACTTCTTTTTTGTACTTCTTGGCCAAGGTTGCCTTCACTTCAGTCACGGAAGCTTCGACTGGCTTCGGCAACACGTCGGTGCGCTTGGTTTTGCCAATTTCTTTGACGATGGCGTTAATCTCGGTGCAGATCTTGCCCAGCTCAGCTTGAGCTTGCTTGAATGCTTCCAGAATCACAGCCTCAGTCACTTCGTTGGCACCTGCCTCAACCATTACAATCGCATCAGCATTTCCAGAGACAATTAAGTCCATGTCCAGCTCTTTGCGCTCAGTATCAGTTGGGTTAATCGAGTATTTCTGATCTGCCTTGCTGTAGCCCATCCTTAAACCAGTCACTGGTCCATCAAATGGAATCTCAGAAACAGATAAGGCAATTGAGGTCGCCAACATACCAACCATATCAGCATCATTTTCTTTATCAGTAGAAAAAACCGTGACGGCGATCTGGACTTCATTGGTCATGCCTTCTGGGAACATCGGGCGAAGAGTTCGATCAATGACGCGACCTTTTAAGACAGCATCATCGGTTGGCCGACCATCGCGCTTAACCCAGCGAGAACCTTTAATAATGCCACCGGCAGAGAGCTTTTCAATAAACTCAACTGAGAGGGGGAAGTATCCCAAGTCGACTTTGCGACCTAAGACGATCGTGGAGTGAACCACCGTACCACCACAAGTAGCCAGCACTGCAGCCGAAGCTTGCTCTGAGTACTTACCGATTTCAATGGAAACGACTTTATCGCCCACCTGAATATCTTTTTTATATGTTTGACCATATGTCGGGTATGACATAGTAATCCTTTCATGTGAGGGAGAGGTGCGAGTACTCTGGAGAACAAGCGAATGGCCGTAACCTGGTAAGGCTATCTAAAGCAAAATTCACTGTTTCTCTTGAATCCTCAGTTCTCCGTCCAATTTATACTGGGGGAATTATAGCACGTTGAAGATCTGGTCGTCAGAAACAGAGTAAGAATGGGGTGTGGAAAGTTACTTCGTTAAACCCAACCGGTTGATCAAGGCTCGGTAACGCTCTTCACTCTTGGCCAATAAGAAGTTTAAGAGACGGCGGCGCTTGGCAACCTGCTTCAATAAACCTCGGCGGGAGTGGTTATCTTTTTTGTGTTTCTTTAAGTGCTCAGTCAACTCATTGATCGAGTTGGTAAGCAGTGCAACTTGTACTTCTGGGGACCCAGTGTCTCCCTCGAAAAGAGCGAAGTCTTTGATAATTTGTGTTTTAGTGGCAGTCGTTAATGCCATACTGGTATCTTTCCCTGGTGTTGTCAGTCGAGACCGACAGTCCAAGTAACCTATTTATTGAAAGGGGATTATACCATAGGAGCTCTAAAAGACTAAAGAGTTCGTCAGCTCGCGATACTGTTTCTCAAAACGCTTGGGGAAGAGGTGGGGTTACTAAAAGGAGGTATAGACGAATCTAAACTTGATCTAGAGGTCTCTTCTGTAACTTTAGATTGAGGGAAAGCTTCACCAAGTGAGATCATGTCTCGTTTATCTAACATATGTTTATATGTCATAAATTATGTGACACAATTGTAATTATTTGCTTTAATCTAGCTTACTTTTTGAAAATTGAGCAAAAAGAGTGAAACTTACTCCTCCACCTTATACGCCACCACCTTATCACCTACTTGAAACTCTTCTTTTTTCTTCTTGAAGGTCATGCCAAACTCATTCTTAGCTTTGACGGAATCGATCTGCTCTTTGCCGTGCATTAACGATTTGAGATCTGGGTTGGAGATAATTTCATCGCCTCGTTTTAAGTGGAGTAAATCAGTTTTCTTCATCTCACCTGTAATCATGCGGCAGCCAGCGATCCGTTCACCGCGCATCTCAAAAATCTGCATAATCTCGGCTTCTCCGAGGACCACTTCATCAATGGTGGGTTCGATCAGCTTGAGCATCTGCTTTTGGAGGTCTTCGAGCAGCTTATAGATAATGTCGTAAGACTTAATCTTGACTCCAGCATTTTTGGCTGCTTCTTCAATTTGACGAGGAACCTTAGTGTGGAACACCAAGATAGAAGCACCTGTGGTCTGGGCAAAAACAACGTCATCTTCAGTCACTTCGCCAACCTCAGAGCGGAGCAGCTCGACGCTCTCATCATCTAAGTTCTGGGCAACTGCCTCAAGAGTTCCTTGTGCATCTGCCTTCAGAATTAACTTCAGCTTTGGTTTTTCATTAAACAGGTCAGCAAAGTTATCTTTCGCTGGTGGAGGAGCTGCTACTCGCGCATCTGCATCTGGAGCAGGAACTTTGCCTTTTTCTGAGACAATTGCCCCAACTGCTGGCAACGCAGTAAATCCAATTAGTTCAGCAGGGCCACCAGGGAGAACCTCCACGAGAGCCTTACGATTTTCGTCAGTCATCTGGCGAACTCGACCTTCATTTTCGTCAGCCACGATATCTTGACGAAGCTTGAGCGTGCCTTGTTGGACTAGGATTGTGGTCACTGGGCCTCGACGAACGTCTTTGGTAGCTTCGATGACTACCGCTTTGAGATCAGCAGCTGGGTCTGCTTCAAGGCCTTTCAGCTCTGCCATGACCAGGATTAAGTCGAGTAAATCATCTACGCCTTTGCCTGTCTTGGCTGAGACTTCCACCACATCAACGTCACCGCCGTACCCCTGGACCAAGATGTCATTCTCAGCCAGCTGGGCTTTAGCCATATCTGGGTAGACGTTTGGTAGATCAATTTTATTGATTGCGACTACAACTGGTACATTTGCTTCTTTTATGTGACGGATTGATTCAATAGTTTGCGGTTTGACACCATCGTTGGCGGCCACGACTAGGATCACAAAATCTGTAACCTGGGCTCCTCGGGCACGCATTTTATTAAAGGCAGCGTGACCTGGAGTATCAATGAAGGTGATTTTTTTGTTCTTGAACTCGATCTGATACGCACCAATATGCTGAGTAATCCCCCCAGCTTCGCGGTCCACCACATGTGTCTTACGAATGTAATCCAACAATGACGTCTTGCCGTGATCGACATGACCCATGATGGTGACAATTGGTGGTCTTGGTTGAGTTGCCATATTTTTTATGCCGCCTTATTATCTCTATCTACTCGATCTATTCTATCTATACGAGGATTCAATCGTTCACGCTCAGCCATCTCTGCATCGAAGGTGGTTACGCGATCCAGAAGCATTTTCTTTTGCGCCTCATTTACCTCCTCCATCTCCATCCAGCGAGTCTTAAAGCGAGACAGGTCATTGAGGGTGGTGAACTTATTCTGGATTAAGAGCGCGCGCACCTCTGGCTCTAAGCCTTCAAAGGTGTCGATCTCATACTCTTCAGCTCCAGTCACGGCAGATTGAACTTCACCAGCCGCAGACTTAATGGTAATTTTATACCCAGTCAGCTTGGCTGCTAAACGAACGTTTTGGCCACCCCGACCAATGGCCAAGGAAAGCTGATCGTCTGGAGCAGTCACAGTGACTAAGTTCTGCTCAACGTCTATGTCAATCTTCAGGTTCTCAGCTGGAGCTAAAGCACCACGGAGATACGCGACCTGATCTTCAGAGTACGGAATAATGTCAATCTTTTCGTTATTTAACTCACGGATGACTTCTTGAACACGAACACCTCGCTGTCCGACACAGGAACCAACTGGATCGACACCTTCTTGAGTAGAGGTGACAGCTAACTTGGTCCGCACACCCGCCTCGCGGGCAATGTTCACAATCTTGACGGCACCGGAAGCGACTTCTGGCACTTCGCGCTCAAACAGCTTAGAAACGAGTTCCTTCGCTGAACGAGAGACAATGATCGATCTACCCTTGAAGGTATCTCGGATTTCGCGAATAAAGACAGTAATTCTATTGTTGAGGCGATAAAACTCCCCGCGCATCTGCTCTTCTGGAGGCATGACACCTTGACCACGACCGACATCAATGATGACCATCTTGCCATCCATGCGCAGAACCTGGCCAGAGACAATCTCGCCAATTTTTTCGGAAAAGTCAGCTAAAATTTGATCCTTCTCAGACTCACGAATTTTCTGCAAAATCACCTGCTTCGCAGTTTGAGCGGCAATTCGACCAAAACCAGCTGGAGTCACATCTTCACTCTTGGAGTCATCCCACTTAGTCACTTCGCCTGTTTCTTCGTCTTTTTCGATAACTGCATACTTGAAGATCTTTGACTCACCTGACTCGGCATTTACTTCAGCAATATAGTGGACATCTTCCTCAAAAGGGCCAAACTGCTTGCGGTATGCAGACACTAATGCCTGGCGGATACCTTCGACAATTGATTCAGGACTAATGTTTCTTTCATTAGCAATTTGTGCAATTGCAGCGGAGAACTCGGTGCGGGCGACTTTGGCGTTGTTGGACATACATCCCTTCGATTCTAAATTTTTTTTGTTCTGATATAAAAAAAGGACTGCTTTGGGAGTCCCTTCTCAAGGCGTATTATACAGGAAAATCAAGGGGATTCAAACTGGGTTTGGAGTTCCTAGACTGACTCCACCCGCTGCAACTGTTCCAAAACCTGTTTTTCTTCTCGGCTCAACTTCTCAGGCACAGTGACAATCAACCTCACATACAGATCACCCTTCCCCCGACCCTGGAGGTGCTGAACACCCTCACCTCTTAAACGCACCAGGGTATGAGACTGAGTACCCGCCCGAACTTTGAGCTTCAGCTGGCCCGTTACCGTCGGCACCTGAATTTCTCCACCCAGCACCGCCGTGGTGTAAGTAATTTTCTGATCCAAATACAAGTCGTATTCATCACGCTTGAAGTGCTCGTGCTCCCTGACACTCAAAGTGATATCAAAGTTCTCAAAACGAATTCTGGTGCCATCATTGGCTCCAGCGGGAATTTTAATTGTGTGTTTTTTGCCATCAATCTCGACGGCTTTCTCAGTTCCCTTGACTGCATCCATGAACTCCACCGCTAAGGAGTAGCGAGGTCGTCGTGAGGCTTGGCCACCAAATCCACCTCCGCCAAAGATGCCCTCGAAGATCTCAAATGGATCATTAAAGTCCATGCCTTCAAATGGATTCCCTTGACCACTAGCCCCACTTGAGTACGACCAAGTGAATGGACCACCTGATCGAAAGCCGCCCGCAAATGGATTCCCAGCTGCGCCACCACTGGCTGGATCAAAGGCCGCATGACCAAACTGGTCATAAGCTTGCTTCTTTTGCGCGTCAGAAAGCACTTGGTAGGCTTCATTAATTTCTTTGAACTTGGTCTCCGCGTCTTTGGCCTTATTCTTATCCGGGTGATACTGGAGCGCCATCTTACGGTAGGCAGTCTTGATTTCCGCCGCGGAACTCCCTTTTTGGACTCCCAAAACTTCATAGTAATCTCGTTTGGTTGGCATAATTTCTACTTAACAAAAGGCGAGAGCAATTGCCCTCGCCTTCTAGATTGAATATTCTTTTTACTCCTTCACCACTTCGCCTTCTTCAGCTGAGCCCTTCTCTTTCTTCTTCTCTTCCTTGGCTTTGTCTGCTTCAGAAGCAGGCTCGGCATCGGTTGCCGGGGCTTCACCACTGGCTTCGGGACCGGCACCAGGCTGGGCTCCCTTGGCTTGTTGCTCTTTCATCATCGCTTCGCCAAGTTTTTGGGCTGAAGTCAAGGTTTCCTCGCTAGCTTTATCTAGCTCTTCTTTGGTAGCATCAGTCTTCTCGACCAATTCTTTGAGCTTCTTGACGTTCTCTTCGATGGTCTGACGATCCTTTTCCTCTACCTTGCTGCCATAATCCTTGAGTTGCTTTTCCAGCTCAAAGACGACGCCTTGGGCGTGATTTCGTGCCTCCACTGTCTCGCGTTTTTTCTTATCTTCTTCAGCGTATTTTTCAGCATCAGCTTTCATTTTCTCGACTTCCTCATCAGAGAGATTGGTTGAGTTCTGAATGGTGATCTTCTGTTCTTTCCCACTAGTTTTATCCTTGGCAGTCACGTGTAAAATGCCATTTGAGTCAATGTCAAACGTCACTTCTACTTGAGGCATACCGCGCATTGCTGGTGGAATACCGTCCAAAATAAATCGCCCCAGAGACTTATTATCTATAGCCATCTCGCGCTCACCTTGGAGCACATTGATCTCCACTTGGGTTTGGTTGTCTGCCGCAGTAGAAAAGACTTGAGATTTGCTGGTGGGAACGGTGGTGTTGCGCTCAATTAATGGTGTACGCACTCCGCCCAAGGTTTCCAATCCTAAAGTCAGTGGGGTAACATCTAAAAGCACAACGTCTTTGACGTCTCCGCCAATTACACCGGCTTGAACGGCCGCTCCTACCGCCACCACTTCGTCTGGGTTGACACCTTTATGAGGTTCCTTGCCAAAGTATTTCTTGACTTCTTCTTGGACTTTTGGCATCCGAGTCTGACCACCGACCAAGATCACTTCGTGAATGTCTGCCGGCTTCAAACCCGCATCAGCGAGTGCTTTACGCACTGGCTCAAAGGAACGTTGGATCAAGCTATCTACCAACTCCTCGAGTTTGGCCCGGGTTAGGCTCATCGTTAAGTGCAACGCTTGACCATCCTCACCTTGAGTAATGAATGGTTGGTTGATCTCGGTTTGCTGCGCAGAAGAAAGCTCAATTTTGGCTTTTTCAGCAGCATCTTTAATTCTTTGCAACGCCTGAGGATCCTTAGACAGGTCTTTGCCAGATTCTTTCTTAAACTCACTGATGATCCACTCGATGATCTTGCCATCAAAGTCATCACCACCTAAGAAGGTATCACCATTGGTGGACTTGACCTCAAACACGCCCCCACCAATTTCTAAGACGGAGATATCAAATGTGCCACCACCTAAGTCATAGACAGCGATCGTGGAGTTCTCTTTTTTATCTAAACCATAGGCTAAAGCAGCAGCTGTAGGCTCGTTAACAATTCGCTCTACTGTCAATCCAGCGATCTCACCCGCCTGCTTGGTGGCTTGGCGCTGCGCATCATCAAAGTAAGCCGGTACGGTAATAACGGCCCTGCTGACTGGCTGGCCCAGATAGGCTTCAGCATCTGCCTTGGCTTTACTCAGAATTTTGGCCGAGATTTCTTGTGGGGTGTATGTTTTACCAGCGACCTTAATGACCGCCATTCCATCTTTTCCGTCTACCACTTCATAGCCAACGTGCTTGATGGCATTGAGCACCTTCTCTGACTTATATTTCTGGCCCATGAACCGCTTGACTGAGTTGATCGTCGCTTTGGCATTCAAGACCATCTGTCGCTTGGCTGCGTCTCCCACAGTCACTGCCTCTCCCTTAAAGGAAACAATTGAGGGAAAAGTATTTCTGCCTTCTGTCGTTGGGATAATCTTCGGTGTTCCACCTTCCATAACGGCGATTGCCGAGTTGGTGGTCCCTAAGTCAATTCCGATAATTTTACCGGTCGCGGTTTTTGTATTTGTGTCTGTCATACATCCTCCATTTATTAAGTTACTTTATGTTTGTTTTTTGCTCTTCCTCGTCAGCAGCTATCCCGAGTACTACTTTAGAAAATCTGATGACTTCGCCATGAAGCAAGTACCCTCGTTGCGCAACCTTGATTACTTTATCCACTTGTTTTGGATCCTCAGTTACCGCTTTATCCAGCACTTCCATGGTAGCTGCATCAAAGGGCTGGTCTAACGCAGTGATCTCACTCACTCCTTCATCCTGCAACACTTTTTGAAACTGCTGGTAGACCATTGTCAGGCCAGGATTTTTGAGCTGTTCGGTGGCCAGATACAAATGCTCCAGTGGCTGGAACAAGTTCTCGATAATATCACGTCCAGCAAACTTGACCATCTTGCTTCGATCATCCTGAGTCCGCCGACTCAAGTTATGGTAGTCAGCCAGAGCGCGCAGCTCACCATCCTTTGCTCGCTGCTCCGCAGCTCGCGCTTCTTCCAGCTCTTTTTCCAGCTTCTCCAGTTCGTCATTTTTAGGTGTAATTTTACTCATCTTTACTCTGGCTGTGCCATCTCCTGAATCAATCCCCGATAGTACTTCATCATCGGAATAATATACGAGTAGTTGAAGCGCTGTGAACCGATCACGCCCATCTTGCAGTCTATTTCACCAATTGAAAATGTCATAAACATGACACCAACTGGATCTAGGTATTTATTACCAAGTTCTGAGCCATAGACAACGTGGATAATGCTTTCATTGGCGCCATAGGCAAAAATTTCTTCGAGTAACTGGACTTCCTCGATTAAGGCCAAGACATTCCGCATAACTTGGATGTCGTAAAACTCTGGCATCTGGAGCAAGTTGGAGTAGCCGGCTGAGTAGAGTTTTGGTTGGCTGGTTAAAGTAATTCCAATTGCCTGCGAACGCTCCGCCAAGGCCATCGTGACTTGTTTTAACAAGCCATCCACTTCCCGACGACAGTCCCAAATTTTCTCTTTTGCCGAGACCTCGTCAGCGACTGACAGCTCTTTCTCCTTCATCAGCTCATTGACATAGAGCTTCATCGCAATTGAGGTTGGCGCTCGACCAGCGCTACTGTGGGTTTTCTGCAAGTATCCTTGCTTGGTCAAGTAGACCATCTCGTTACGAATCGTGGCTGGCGAAACTCCCAGGTTAAACTTACGGTCAATTGTTTCTGAGCCAACTGGTTCAGCAGTTTGAATGAATTCTTCAATAATAGCCCGCAAGATTTGGATTTGTCTGGGGGTAAGATCTATCATAATTAGCAATGTTACCCATTAACTGCTAACGTGTCAAGACTGGCTTGCTCCTGCAACTTCAGATGGATCAGATACGTCAAGAGCGCATATTGAATAACTAAGAAAGTTTCAACCGGCATGAGCCGTCCCGCACGTGATTCACTAATCTGTGATCGCACCTCAAGCTCAGTTGAGCTTTGTATTACCCGTTTCACATTCTCTCGCTCTATTACACCCTCAGTAATAACCCCCATCTTAATTAACCTCCTTAAAAGGGCTCGAGCAACATATGTCGGTTTTTTCTTCTCTGGATAAAGTGCTTGGGCTAAGTTAATAAAATGCTGCTCAATATCAGCTTTATCATGTAGGCGACGAAACGCAACCCCCCTATCTCGACTATATTTTAGTAAGGCATTCGCATGATTCGTAAATTCTGCAAAATCATTAAACGGCTCAAATTCATACATCTCAGAACCTCCTCTAAAACAAAGTGGTTTGATATTTTACCACCCATTGTCTACTCAAGGCGTAGTATGTTAGGGTTAAGTCATGCACAGCTCGTACCGCAGTGTTTACCGGACTCAGCGACTAAAATTGGCGCTGAGTGTGCTGCCATTTATTTTGCTCATGCTAGCTACTGTCTTTGGCCTTTCACAAATCCAAGTGGTAAGGGAGTTTTTTAGTCGCGCCAGTGGTGAACCAGCCAATATTATGATCGATACCCGAGCGGTACTAGGTCCAGTTCCGCGGCCGTGGCGACACCTCGCTCAGGGTGGTGAAGCTCATGACTGGCGTCTGGAACCAATTTCTGGTCAGGTGAGAGCGCTGCAGCCAGAGTACATCCGAATTGATCATATCTATGACTTTTATGAAATTGTCCAGGGTACACCGGGGAATCTCACTTTTAATTTTTCTAAGCTCGACGTGATCTTGGATGATATTAAAAAGGTGGGTGCGAAACCGTACATTGCATTGAGTTACATGCCACCCGCTATATCGAGTGGAGACATTATTGCCACGCCAGTCCGTTGGGAAGATTGGCAGCTAACTGTCCAGAAAACCATTGAGCACATCAGTGGCACTCGGCGTACTGCAGATGTGTACTATGAAGTCTGGAATGAACCCGACTTATTTGGCGGCTGGAAGTACTATGGCGAGAAAAACTACATTACTTTATATGAGTATGCAGCTCGGGGGGCTCAAAATGCTCGCGGTGTCTCGTCATTTAAGATTGGTGGGCCAGCAATTACAGCGCTATACCGCAATTGGTTTGATGCGCTCGCTAAACACGCTACAAAAAATAACTTACGGCTGGACTTTTTCTCTTGGCATCGGTACAGCATGGACCTCGATCAATATAAAAAAGATATGTTTGAGGTAAGAAGCTGGCTGCAGAACTACCCTCAGCTGGAAGCTTCCCTAGAACTACATATTACGGAGTGGGGCCATGAGAGTGATGTGCACCCTGGCTATGATACAAACTTTGGGGCGGCGCATACGGTGGCCGGAGCGATTGAGATGATGAATATCGTCGATCGCGCGTTTGTGTTTGAGATTCAAGATGGCAAAGACCCGGCTGGGCAAGAAAAATGGGGTCGCTGGGGCATGTTTACGCACCAAGACTTTGGCAGCAAACCCAAGCCAAGATACCAAGCACTGCGCATGCTCAACCGAATTGGAACTCAACGACTTCAATTATTGGGCAAGGGCAGTTTTGTCAAAGCCACGGCCGCCAGAGGAGATGATGGAGCCACCCAGGTGGTACTCGCCAACTTTGACCCAGCTGGGCGCAACTCCGAGAACGTGCCCATTACTTTTCAAAATGTGGAACCAGGTGAGTACACCGTGACCAAAGAGTTCCTCGGGGGACGGAAACAAACTGAGAACGTAACAGCAGAGGGTACGACACTCCAACTTCAAGTCCTGATGAGCGCTAATAACGTGGCTTTTGTGGAAGTACGGAAGAAGTAATACTAGCGTGAAGACTCTTTTCCATAAACTGCTTTATTTCTTTTTGAAACCTTGTTTTGCTGAAGCTTTGCGCGTGGAGGTGAATCTTTTGCCGGTCAAAGCGAGTTTTAGCTTCTTTTTGGAGTGCTTCAAACTCTTGGATCGCATCGATCACGCCCTGAGTACTTAAGTCATCAAAGAATAGACCTGTGGCTGCCATATTCTTGTGCTTGGCATCTACGCCGATAATCGTCTCTTGTGGCCCCCCAGACCGATGGGCAATCACTGGCACGCCGTGTCCCATAGCCTCCACTGGCACAATACCAAAGTCTTCGTCTTCAACTGGGTATAAGAGCGCCTCAGCTCCCTGATATAGTTCAGCCAAGTACTCGTCTTTGACTGCGCCCACAAACTCAATCGTGGGTCCCGCAACTTGGCGCAGACGAGTTTCCATCTTTCCTGTGCCTACAACTTTTAGCGTGCGACCGAGCTGGGTGCAGGCAGCTACAGCTAACTCAGGGTGCTTAGAAAAAGCTAAACGGTTTACGTACAAATAATAGGGCTTTTTAGAGTGAACTTTCTGGTCAGAGACTGGCTCACTAGAAAGATTTACGGGAGGAAAAATAATGGTAGAGTCCCGTCGATAAAACTTCTGGATCCTGCCCTGCACCTCTGCAGAGTTGGCTAGGAAGTAGTCTACTTTTTGGGCTGCACGAACGTCAATCACTCGGCAAACATGATTAATCAAAGTTCCCGCGACATGAATAACTGGATTTTTCTGCCAATCAGTCATGGTCGAGTACCCATATAAAGACCTGGGTGGGGTGTGACAGTAACAGATATGAATGGCTGGATGAGGAACTTGGACTGCCTTAGCAAAGTAGGCATTGGATGAGGAAATCACCACGTCATAGTTGCTGAAATCGAAGGAGCGAAAGCAGGCAGCAGCAATAATTCGCAGCGGAGAAAAAAAGCGACGGTGAAACGGAATCTTCGACATCCAGCTTTGGCGAATATCCCAATCAGCAAATTTCTGCCAGTGAATGCCCATGGCTGAGCGATCTGTAAAAGCAGTATATAAAGGGGCGTCTGGAAAGAGTTCGTGCAGCGCTTCGACTACCCTCTCAGCTCCTCCATACTCGCGCAGAAAATCATGAACTAACGCTACCCGAAGTTTTTTGGCCGATGAAACAGAACTCATATGATGTCCAGTTAAAATAAGGCTGTTTGCACTTCTAACTCAAACGCATCGGCAGGCAATAATCTCATTAAAGATGTAAAGCTCAGTCGTTCAAAAATCTTAATCACGTCATCTTTTTTATATCCCGACAGCCGGCACTTTTCTAACTCTAGTGTAATCGGAACGTCACACTCAATGGTAGCCAATTTTTGACTCATGACTGCGTCTTGGTGACCGATTGCCAGTTTTTTTAAGAGGCCGGCCCGCAGGGTAGGATGTTTGGAAGCTTCAAAAGTCAGGTTCTGTTCTTGAATGGTTTGGTATATTTTCTCCAGACTGCCAAACTCTTGAATCAGCTTAACGGCGGTCTTGGCACCCACTCCAGCTACGCCAGGAATATTGTCTGAGGCATCGCCCATCAGAGCCTTGAGGTCGATGATTTGCCCTGGAGTCACTCCCATCTTCTTGACCACACCTTCAGCCTCATACTCCATGTCAGGAGTTCTAATTGGCTTGGAGCGACCTGGCATCCAGACATGCACATACTCATCAACCAACTGGAAAGCATCGCGGTCGCCAGTCACAATAATAGTGGTTAGGTCGTGAGTGCGGGAAACCGGCTTGAGCTGAGTCACCATGGTGCCAATGATGTCATCAGCCTCATACCCAGGTAAGGCAAACTGTGGAATGTTGAACGCCGTCACAATTTCTTTAATGATGTCGATCTGCGGCTTCATGTCCTCGGGCATCTCGGCTCGGTTGGCTTTATAGCCCAGATAATCTATGTGTCTGAAGGTGGGCTCGGCACAGTCAAAAGCCACCGCAATATACGTCGGCTCTAGATCCCGAATGACTGTGAGCAAAATGCGCGAAAAACCATAGACTGCATTCACCAGTAAACCCTCTGGCGTCGAAAGGTCATGGAAGGCGTGATACGCGCGATAAATTAAGGCGTGACCATCAATAATGACAAATTTTTGACCCTTTTCACTGGGCACAGAGATAGTAGCCGCTGGGGACTGTAATGGAGAGGTAACAAGTTTTTTTTTACTCGGCACGATGAGCAGTTTTAGTTGCTTTTGGTGATCCCATTAACTTCACGAATTCATCAGCATCAATTGTTTCTGTCTCTAAGAGTCGCTTTGAGACCAGATCCAGTTGTTTACGATACTTGGTGATCATTTCCATGGCCTTTTTCTCGCCTTCGGTAATCATGTTCCCAATTTCCTGATCTACTTTCTCTTGAAGACGATCAGAGATGGTGGCTGCTTCGCCGGCTGCTTTCATGTAGTTCATAACGTCATACTCTGGACCAAAGTTCATCGCTCCGAGTTTACTCATACCATAACTCACCACCATGGCTCGGGCAATGTGCGTTGCGCGCTCAATGTCGGAGCTAGCACCAGCGGTTAATTCATTAAAAACCAGTTGCTCGGCAGCACGACCACCCAGGAGTACGGCAATTTGGTCAATTAACTCGGATCGCGTCACTTGCACCTTATCTCGCTCTGGTGGGGTCAAAGTAAAGCCCAGTGCCATACCGCGGGAAACAATCGAGATGCGATGAACTGGATCTGAGTGCTTAGAAAAGTGAGCAATCACCGCGTGGCCCGCCTCGTGGTAAGCAGTCATAGCGCGCTCTTCTTCGTCATGCATCCGCTTCTTGCTGGGTCCCAACTTGACTTTCAGGGACGCCTCTTCAATGTCTGCCATGGTGATTTCTTCTCTATTGTCCCTAGCAATCCCAATTGCCGACTCATTCAACATATTCTCCAGATCCGCACCAGAAAAACCAACTGTGCGCTTCGATACTCGATCCCAGTTGACGTCTTTGGCAAACACTTTACCCCGAGCATGAATGCTCAGAATATATTTGCGCTCCGCCAGGTCTGGTAAGCTTACTTGCACTCTCCGGTCAAAGCGACCAGGTCGGACTAAAGCTGGATCAAGCATGTCACCACGGTTAGTGGCTGCCATCACGATCACGTTATCGTTTTGGGTAAAGCCGTCCATCTCCACGAGAATTTGGTTGAGAGTTTGCTCTCGCTCGTCATGTCCACCCATGCTGCCATGACCCCGAACTCGGCCAATTGCGTCAATTTCATCAATAAAAATGATTGAAGGTGCAAACTTCTTGGCAGTTTGAAAAAGATCACGTACACGAGAAGCACCGACACCGACCAGCATCTCCATAAACTCCGAGCCTGCCATAGAAAGAAACTGGACATTGGCCTCACCTGCCACTGCCCGAGCCAGTAACGTCTTACCAGTTCCAGAAGGACCTACCAGCAGCACACCCTTGGGAGTCCGGGCGCCCACTTTCTTATACTTTTTTGGATTCTTTAAAAAGTCGACAATTTCTTCCAGCTCCTGCTTGGCCTCATCCATGCCACCGACATCAGAGAACTTGGTGTCTTGTTTCCCCTTGATAAATAACTTGGCCTTACTCCGGCCGATACCCATTATCCCATCTTGAGCACCACGAGCCTGGCGAAATAAAAAGAGAAAAATTACTGCCATCACCACAATTGGCAAGATATTGAGCACTAGCTGAATGGCAATATCCTGAGGGGTAAGATTCTTCACTTCCACATTCGCTTCAGCCAAGTCAATCCCAGCTTGATCCAATACCTGAGTCAATGCCTGACCATCTTCTTTGCGCGCCACTTTCAATGTGGAGTCTTTGTACCGAGCTTTGACCTCACTACCCGCGACTTCTAAGCGCTCGATCTTCTTCTCGCGGACATCAGTAATCAGCTGGGAAATGCCAATATTATTCTCTGGATTTCCAGTCATTAAAGAATAGAGGAAGGGTAAGAAAAGCAGTCCAAGTAAAAGGAAAAGTAAACTGCGACCAAATAATTGGCTCAAATCAAAACGAAACTCCATCTTTTTGATGGGTTGATTTGGGGGCAGGTCGCTGTTTTTTTCACTCGACTTAGGTGAGTCTTTGCGTTGAGTAGTCTTAAACTGTGTATCCATATAAATCCTCGGCTACTAGGTCCCGTAGTGTATCACTTTCTTAGCGGAGTTGAGAACCAACGGGTAGCTCCACTGAGAGTGGAAGAGAGACTGGGCGCAGCTCACCGTTTATTTCTGCGTCAGCCATAAACATCATGCCCTGACTAACACCCTCGCCCATTTTTCGCTCCGCCAAGTTAATGATGAAGGGAAACTTTTTATTTAAAAAATCTTCAGGTTGGTACCACTGGCGAACACCTGACAAGATGGTTTTTACTCCAAACTCAGATCCAAAGTCAACTCTGAATTCCAGCAGCTTGCGACTCCATTCAGGGGCACTGGCCTCAATAATCTGTCCGACTCGGAACTCAATTTTGTCAAAATCACTGTACTCAATGGTTGGTTTCATACGTGTATTATACGGTGCGACCTTAAAATTAGCTGAAGGTCCTTGGAATCCAAGGTACTGTGCCTTGCCTCAACAACATAGTGGTGAGCCAGTAGGTGGAATTTTAATGATTATCTTGGGACCGATTGCAGTGCGTGTCTACGCCGAGGTCATCCTCTTAATGTTTAAGATTCACAGTACCTTAGTAGATATTAAAGAGGGGTAACTACTTCAGCCCCATCTTCTGTCTCACTTCATCGACTGTTTGCTTGGCAATTGCTCTGGCCTTTTCTGCTCCGTCTTTGATAACCTGATCTACGTACCCCGGCTTAGCTTCAAGCTCTGCCCGCTGCTTCTGGATAGGCTCGAGTACAGCAAAAATTGCAGCAGCTAACTCATCTTTGAGCTGCTTATACCGAATGCCATCTCCTTGATACAGCTGCTCATAGGCTTGGCGACGTTCCATACCTTGGAAGAGCTCAACAAACTTGAGCAAGTTTGCCACACCACCTTCTGTCGGAACTGTTGCACCTTTTCCAGAGTCTGTCGGTGCCGTAGATAGGGCCTTTTGAATTTCTTCCAGTGAATCAGTCAAGTTAATAAAACTACCCTCCACTGACTTGCTCATTTTTCCTTCTCCTACCAAGGATGGCACATAGCCGCCTGTGGTGGCAAACCGCTTAGGTTCTGGAAAATCTGTGCCGTACTCTTGGTTCATTCGGCGAGCAACTTCGCGAGTCACTTCTAAGTGTGGTTCTTGATCAATACCAACTGGCACTGAGTCAGCCTTGTAAACCAAAATATCTGCTGCCATCAGTAATGGGTAGTTCAGTAACGCCATGGTGGCATGTTCAGGGTACTGCTTCACCTTGTCTTTGAAGGTCGGCAAGTGCTGCATCTTGGCAATCGTCATCACAGCTGAGAAGTAAAATGCTAGCTCAAAGTGTTGGCTTACTTCAGCTTGCTGGAAAATGACACTTTTTACGGGATCCAGACCGCACGAAAGATAATCGATAATGACTTCGCGGCGATTTTTGCGCAGTTGCTCAATCTCAAATGGGGTGGTGACAGCGTGGGCATCAGCGACCATAAATAATGTTTCATAATCTGGGTCGGCTTGGAGCTCTAACATGCCTTTCACAGCACCGAGATAGTTTCCCAGGTGTAAACGGCCAGTGGCCCGAATTCCCGATAAAACGCGATGTTTCATAAATCTCCTAGTTTTGAGTAGCCTCTATTAATTGTCGAATAAATGGCTGGACCGATTCTACCCCGTTTTTAGTGATCTGCTCAATCACAGCACTCCCAATCACTGCAATGTCAGCAATGCCACGAAGCGCCCTGACGTGTTCTGGCTGCGAAATACCAAACCCAACTGCTACTGGTACAGTGAAGTACTGGCGAACTAGTTGTAGAAACTGCTCTAGCTGCGGATCTACTTGTACCCCAGCTCCAGTGGTCCCCACCCGGCTGGTGCAGTAGACAAAGCCATTTTGGTACCGGGCGTTGAGTTGAATTCTTTCTAAGGTGCTGGTCGGCGAAAGTAGTCGTATGTGATGCAAATTGTGTGTCTCGCATGACTTGATAAAGTTCTCAGCTGGTTCTTCATCAATCGGAATGTCAGGGATAATTAAGCCATAGGCACCTACTTGCTGAGCGCGCTGGCAAAAATCTTCCACCCCAAAGTGAAAAACCGAGTTAAAGTAGCCCATAAACAGAAAATTGATAGGGAAATCGTGACTTACTCGCTCCATGAACTTAAAACAATCCTTCAACGTCACTCCATTTTTGAGTGCTCGGTCATTCGCCGCCATGATCACTGGCCCATCAGCTAAGGGATCAGAGAATGGGATTTGGAGCTCGATATAGGCAACTCCTTCCTCAACCATCTGCTCAACAATTCTGTAGGTCGATTCTAGATCAGGATAGCCAATCACAACGTGGGTCATTAACGATAATTTTTTCATGTTTGCTCCTGAGAATAAGGTCTGTTGGCTTCTTCCTGCAAAAACTGGTGAAATGATTCATCTTTCAAAGCGCGGGCCACCGTAAATAAATCTTTGTCACCACGGCCAGAGATATTGACGACTATAATTTGAGTATTCTTCATTTTGGGTGCGCGCTTGATCACTTCCGCCACCGCGTGCGCGGATTCTAGCGCGGGAAAAATGCCTTCTGTTTTGGCGAGAACTTGAAAAGCGGCGAGTGCTTCAGCGTCGGTGGCGATGGTGAACTCAACTCTTCCTGTGTCATGCAGCTCGGCAAGCTCGGGCCCAATCCCGGCGTAGTCTAATCCTGCTGCAATGCTTCTGGTTGCTGCCACTTGGCCATCATCGGTCTGTAAAAAGTACGACTTGTAGCCTTCGATCACGCCGACTTTTCCACCATTAAATCGACTCGCGTGCTCACCCAACTTGGTGCCAACTCCGCCGGCTTCGACACCACAGAGCGTCACGTTGGTGTCTCGCAAAAAGGCTGTGAACAAACCCATCGCATTACTGCCACCTCCTACACAAGCAATTAACAGGTCAGGCAATCTGTCTTCAACTCGCTGCAGTTGCTGTCGTACTTCTCTGCCAATTATCGACTGAAAATCACGATTCATTCGAGGATACGGGTCCGGACCTAGCACCGAGCCAATCACATAGTGCGTGTCTGCTGAGTGAGCAAGTAAATCTTTAATCGCCGCATTGACTGCATCTTTTAAAGTCTGACCACCAAAACTGACTGAGACGACTTCTGCCCCTAGCTGCTCCATAAAAAAGACATTTTGCCGTTGACGCTGAATGTCTTTGGCACCCATATAAATGGTACATGCCAAACCAAATTTTGCCGCAACAGTCGCAGTAGCTAAACCGTGCTGACCCGCGCCAGTCTCCGCAATAATTCGCTTCTTACCCATTTTTTTGGCCAACAGAACTTGCCCCAAGCAATGAGTGATTTTGTGGGCGCCAGTGTGATTTGCTCCTTCATTTTTTAAGTAAATCTTGGCCCCACCTAGATACTCTGTGAGATTCGCCGCAAAGGTCAATGGCGTTGGCCGACCACTAAATGTTTTATAGAGTTCCTGGAGCTCTTTTTGAAATGTTTTATCATGCTTGGCGGCACGATACGCTTTCTTTAACTCATCTAAAGTCGAGATCAACATTTCCGGTACATAGCGGCCGCCAAAGATGCCAAAGTGATCAGTTTTTCGTAACTTCATTTGGACTCCTTTTGAGATTGAGATGATGGTAAATTGATAATCGTTCATTCATATCTTCCTTTAATTAGTAATTTTTTCTATATTTTTCTGCGGAGTGAGTTTTTTTAAGCAAAAAAAGACTCCTTGTGGGAGCCTCGTACTTGTATTTATCAGTGATAATTACTACACGCTAAAAGACTCCCGTTTCTGAAAGGGAGCTCCACCAAGAGCTGAGAATGATGCGACTTTGCATTGTGTGAAGTATACCAATTTTTTATAGCTCTTCAATCCGCACACTCGGATTCATATCTGGAGCATCAATTAACTTGAGATATTTTTCAGTCGTGGTAATTCTTTTGTGACCCACTAATTGGGAAACATAGACTAATGGCGTTCCGGCTTTGAGCTGCTCAATAATAAAAGTATGGCGAAGGTCATTGACTTTACCATCTTTAATTCCAGCTAATCTAAAGTAACGATCAATCGCAGTCCGAATGTTACGAACTAAAAATGGACGACAGGTTTTGGTTAAGAAAACAGTTTTCTCACGAGCCCGTGGCCGGACTTTTAGGTAATCATTTAGAGAATTCTTTGCCGCTGTATTTAAGGGAACTTTTCGCTCATCACGAGAGTTTTGGGCTTTAATTTGGATCACGTTTCTTTCAAGATCTAGCTCCTGAGTTTGCAAGGCTGCTAACTCACTAATCCTCATCCCTGTCTGCAGCAGAACTTCCACGATAGCGTGGATGCGGACATCAGCACGGCAAGCATCACGCAGGGCGCGATACTCTAACTTCGAAAGTACTCGTGGTGGGGATTGATCATACTTTGGGTGCACCACGATCTCGGCTGGGTTCTCAGTAATGAGACCTTCAGAAATTAAAAAACGAAAAAATGACTTAACCGAGTTAATTTTACGAGAAATGGACTTACCGATATAACGCTGCTTGCGCAGTAATTCTTTAAACTCTTCAATATCTTCCGAAGAAATTTCCTCTAAAGAGTGCTTTCCTTTTTCAGATAAAAACTGGATAATCTGCTCTACATCTTTGCTGTACGCAATCACAGTTGCATGAGCACGACCCGCACTTTCAAGATGCTGTGTAAATTTAGTGCGTAGTTCAAGCAATGTTTCTTTCATAGATATTCACAATGATAGTAACTCAACCATTAGTATCGAGTAATTAAGGGCTTATAATAACATAATTGGGGTTTTAAATCAATGCGGCGACTTCTCTCATCTCCTCTGGCGTACATACTTTCGGCGCTTTTTGTAGTCATTTTATGTATATCCCTTTATTTTAACCAAAGAGAAATTCGTCAATCCACCCATCAACTCTCTAAGTTAGAGCGAGAAGTGAGTATCATGGCTGACGAAGTCACTGAACTCGAAAGAGAAACTCAGGTCGCCACTTCGACTGCAGCCAAAGAAAAAATCTTTCGTAATGAACTACTGATGCAGAAGCCGGGTGAGTACATTGTCCAGGTTCCCGACCTACCAATTCCTAGTCCAATGCCAAAAGTAATTGTTAAACCACTAAAGCCTTGGCAGCAATGGAAGAAACTGTTGTTCAATTGAAAACTTAGGCGGATAACTTTTTGATTGAACCAGAGTGTTAAGAAGGGGAAGCAAAGGGTCGAGGGGTTACTTTTCTCTGGTAACGTGGTAAAATCAAACACTCGCGCGGGATAGTGTAGGGTGCACGTGAGGCTCATAATCTCACAGGCTAGGTTCGACTCCTAGTCCCGCAACATAATAAAAGAAAACTACCAAATGGTAGTTTTTTTATTTATTTTGTGATTGAATAGAAATTGTTGGCGAAGCCACGACTCTGACCGAGCTGAGCGAGGGAATGCCCGAAGCAGAAGCGGAGGGCCTAGTCCCGCAACATAAGAGCAGTATTGCGAAAAATATCTATAAATGGCTCCTTTGTGACGCTGTTACGAAAAGAGTTGCTGCTACTCACCTCGATTTACCCCAAGATGAAGAAGTGATCCAACGTTTGCGACAGAGATATCCCTCAATGAATCTCTCTGCTGATTGTTCTGGGAGATCTATTTAGGTTTCGGGCTATCGCCCGAAACGATTTACCACGGGCTATCCAAAGGCTAATTTCCTCCCGCTCCCACTCACGTATTCGTTTGTATGTTCTTTGCCTTCAGGTATCTTACCTGTTGCGTTAAATTGTTGAGACCAAGCATGAAATGTAGCAAGATCAGCAAGGCTTAAAGAATCTGTCGACCAAGATTGAGTAGTCACTTATATTAATACTCCCATCTTGGTTGAGATCTGCCTTGGGCTGAACTGAGGCGGTTCTGAAGAATGAGCCAGACAGCAACGAGTAGTCAGCTAAATCAACTCTTCGATCGTCGTTAATGTCACCCACACATGCAGAAATACTAGGAGAAATCTCTGGTGTTGGCGTGGGGCTGACTAATGGCGTGGGACTTACACTTGGGCTCGAGCTAGGACTAGCCACAGGGCTCGGAGTTGGCACCAAGGTGGGACTAGGACTGACTAAAATTCCACCTCGTGTATTCGGTATTGCCATTAGCATATACGCACCTGCTATTGGGTTTAGTAAATCTGAACCTGGGCGTTCCCAATTAGAGCTTCCAGCTCTAAAACTGGCTTCTACTGCTTGAGCAATGGTTCCACTTCGGTCCCAGCGGGCAAAACCAATAAACCCACCGAAGCTCGATAAACTTGAGTAGGGCTTTCTCTTGGTATATTGAGATGAACCATCCATATCATTGAGAATTTCTGGCGGAAAATTATACGTATTGGTGCCACAAACTGTTGGCGTTAGGCCAGTAGCTAGCGATGAGTTGGGTAAGACTTGGTAGGAAATGGTGTTTGCAATTTGCTCCATCTGAGCATCTTGATTAAAGTTATCGAAGCCCTCCTGATTTAACTTCAACAGATACGCCAAGGTGTAGGTTGAGTACTCAACTGGCTGACAAAGTGTGTAACCGGGCCGACTTCCTGCCACTCCATGTCACCAAATTACGCCAGTTGTCCCATTCTGTAAAACAGTTTCATGCAAAGTTTGCTTAACTATCTGACCGCGCCGGAGCGCTTCATCTCGATAGACTTGCTTCCCGGTTAAAAAGTAAAGATCGTTATAAAAGGAGACAAAACTGATATAAGGATGCGTTAAGCTCTTTCCCAAAATTCGACTGTATTGAGTCTCATCATTAATAGGAATTCTTGATCTTGTTTTCCATTTTTTGAGAAAGTGATTCTCTAAGTAATCAGTCCAAAAACTCACCTTTTCTTGATACTCAGGATGGAGATCTACATTTTCTTTGAGAGCCCGAACCCCTGCCGTGATTGCGGCGTGGCTGAGTATCTCATCTAACTCTAGTGTGTCATTACCATAGAAATTGGCGTCATTTGGATTTATAGTCGAAGTAAAATTGAGATACCCATCCTGCATCGACTCGCAACGGCTAAACTTCTCACACTCTGGTCGCCACACATCTTTTAAGTCAGCTCTCATGTTGTCTAGCATCATATCTATCTGGGAAATGAACTGAGGATCACCCGTTGCTCTTGTAGCCATAGAGAGTGAGAGTATTCCCATACCCGCACAACGGCCCAAAGTATAGACATCTCCTGACTTACTACAGGCAACCGTGTCTGGATATTGGCCACCTTGAACTCCCCTGACCAAGCGGTCATACCACAGAGCAGCTTCCGGACTAAAACGAGAAGCATCAAAATTAGGATCAGCCTTCAGACTCCCAGAACTGGCTTGGACCACACTTCCCGTGCTCACAAGAACTGTAAGAGCTGTGCAAAGAACTAGTCCAGTAAAAAAACGGCACTTGTGTGATTTTGGTGAACGGAGGTTGTCAAAATTAAACATTCTCTAGTATTGTGATATTTTTGCAGGGAAAAGTCAGCATACAAAACAGTAAACCGCGGTGGCTGAGACTGCCTTCTCATTTTCCTTATCACATCTCCCCAACCCCCAGTTCCACCCTTGATCCACTCTTTTCGCTCCTCCTTTGGTATAATTTGTGCTCGCGGTGAAAACCGCTTGCCTTTTGTCAGGGTAGCTCAACTGGTTAGAGCGCCACACTCATAACGTGGAGGTTGGGAGTTCGAGTCTCCCCCTTGACACTCTCACTCTCTTCAGACTACAACCTTGTCAAGGTCATGATGCCTTTTCTGCTATGAAGAAAGCTAAAAAAACGCCAAGACAGGCTGCGCCAATTCCTCAAAGTGTACATGTCTCTCCTACCACTGTCTCTTCAGCCAAACTGAAGACCTTCTTCTCCCTCCATTGGCAACTCCTGACGTATGTAGTTTCCGCCATCCTAATCCGAGTTTGGAACTTTAAAGAATCTTTATACTTTATCTATGACCAAGGCCGTGATGCTCTAACCTTGCAAAGAATTGCTCAGGGTGACTTTATTTTAGTGGGACCTACGAGCGGGTTAAGCGGATTTTTCTTGGGTCCGCTTTGGTACTATGTGGGCTTACCGGGTTACCTTCTCTCGGGTGGGAATCCGTATGGCATTTGCTTGTGGTATATCTTCTTAGGCTCGCTTGCTTTTCCACTGTATTGGTGGCTGAGTCACCGCTTATTTCCCAAAAAATTTGCAGTACTCACTGCAATCCTGCTCGCCATTATCCCTGGAAGTCTGGGGGCCAGCCTAACTGTCTGGAACCCATTAATTTCTGTGCCGCTAATGCTGGGAGCTTTATATAGCTTTTCAAAAGCTCGAAGTTCCAGAATCTGGTTTGGACTGGGTTTCTTGCTGGTTGCTCTTACACTGCAGAGTGAGTTCGCGTATGCCATCTTTTTCTTACCACCATTATTTTTGCTTATTCCGTGGCTCAGAAAACAACGGCCTCACATCCTTGATTATGTTACGGCCGCCTTTGCCGTGGGCAGTACATTGCTTCCTCAGCTGCTATTTGAAGTCCGAAATCAATTTATTATGACCAAGTCATTATTGGCCGGAATGCAAGATACCAGTAAAAGTGTGAGCTGGGGTCAACTTTTCCAGCAGCGTCCCTTGCAATTACTTGATAACTCGGTCAACTTAATCCTTGGTCCAGGTCAAAGTGAAGCTAATTTTTGGCTATCAATCAGTCTGCTCGGACTATTTTTAATTGGGATTATTTCTGTACTTCTGTTTAGCCACCAAGCTACAACTGCTGAACCAGGAGCAGAGAAAAATGCTGATCAGCAGTATCTTTGGCACTTAGTAGCTCTGTTTGCACTTATCCCTTATCCCTTCTTTATGATTTGGAGAGGAAATATGGGGTACTTTTTTAGTTACTATCTAACCTGCCACTTTATTTTTCTAGTCCCTTTATTAGTTCTAGGCTTACAGAAAATTACCAACCAAATGTATCGCACCAGACTGGCTCCACTATATAGCTCAATCATCATCTTTGGTGCAGTTGGTTTAGTAGGGGTTTACTCATTTAGCCACTGGTCAGCTACTATCCTTAAACCTATAAACAATGGCGGTCTAGCCAAGATGATGGGCGCGACACAAATAGTGTACCAGTGGTCAACAGAACAAAGCATAGAGCCTGTTATCCAGGTCTTTACTCCTATTATTTACACGGAACACTACGACTACTTATTTAGGTGGCAAGCAAAGCAAAGAAATAAGCCTATTCCCCGAACTGTACGCCAGGCAGATGACAAAGATTGGTTTCTGGTTATTGAAAGCTGGGGTAATGAATATAAGTCGCCTATTTTTGAACCTTGGTATCGCAATGCAACGGCGAGTGGTGAACTTATTCGAGCTCAAACTAGCGGTAATATGACGATAGAACAATGGCGAAAAAACTAACTCGAATACTACAAACTCAAGTAGACCTCCCCCAAGCTGCCTCGGAGCGTAGCAGTTTTCAGTCATTTGTAGCCCAGCGAGAAAAACTATTGATCTTCGCGATCTTCCTTTTTGCAGTCATTTTTCGTTTCTTGACTGTTTCTGACAACACAATTTACTTTTTATTTGACCAAGCCAGAGATGCAACTATTGTTCAAGAAATGATAACGCAGCGTGATTTAAAAATTCAGGGACCTTCAGCTTCTGGAACGAATGACATGATCTATCATGGGGCGCTGTATTATTATCTAATTGCACCAGTATATGCCGTAGCCCGGGGCAACCCACAGCTAGTTAGCTACTTCTTTGCCCTTTTGAGCTCCATCGCCGTTGTTCCGCTTTTCTACCTAACCAAGAACTTAACTCAAAATCGGTGGGCGGGAATTTTGGCGGCTGGCCTGTATGCATTTTCTTTTGAAGCCAGTCAAACCGGCACCTGGCTATCAAATCCAGTGATGGTGATGATGACCTTGCCATTTTTTTACTGGTTTTTCTGGCGAATCTTTTTTCAGAACAGAACTCAGGAGCTGCCCTGGTTAATGCTTTTCTTAGGCTTGACGAATCAAGCAGTTATTTTTAGCGGCTACTTATGGTTAATTATTCTGCTTGGGTACTGGATAGCTAGTCGGAGAAATACTACGCAGCGCTTCACTTTTCCGCTACGGACTTTAATTCTCAGTGCAGTCGTGTATCTTGCTACCGTTAGCACGCTAGTACTCAACCACTTACTGCTGTTGAGAAATGGAGTGCTCCGACCATTAGAGTTTATTGGCACTCTGAGTAAAAGTGGTACTACCGGCTTAATCGAACAACTCTCTCAAACTTTCCATATTTATGCTCGCCACATTAATATGGTCTACTTTCCCCAGCTTGGATTATTTTCTTTATTACTTTTCGGGGTGATCGTTTGGACAGTTAAAAAAACTTCTTCGCAGCCAGTGAGATACTTTCTAAGTCTATGGTTTTTTGCTCCACTGCTACTTTTGAGCTTTCTGTTTCGGAACAACTACCACAGCTCAATTGGACTATCTTTTGTGCTCTACATCTTGCTCGCAGTGCTCATTGTGCAGGCCAGTAAAGATAGAGTTGGGAAAGTCTTTGCAGTCATCCTTGTTATTGGATTCCTCTCGGCAAATATTAGTCAGCTCATCTATGCCAAACAAGAATCCTTTCACATAGCATCTATTCAGAGCAGAGGTCTGCTCAAGCACCAGTTAGATTTACTAGACGACACTTACCAAAAAGCAGCTGGACAACCATTCTCCATTTCCACCCTGACAGTTCCCTATGGCTACAACACGACTTGGGCATACTTATATAATTGGTATGGTAAATCAAAGTACGGCTATACCCCCAACTTCTATGGCTCATCTCAATCTGGTTCTTTTGGTCCAAGCATGTTGACAATTGTTGAGAGTCCAGACCTACTTCATTTTTCAATTTTTGAGCCACTAGAAGGTATTTCTCAAGATCTTTATAAAGACTTTGCGACTAAACAAGTCGAAGCAGCTGGTCCAATTTTAGATGAGCGAAGGTACAGTACCTTTCAAACTCATACTCACGACCGCACTTCCCGATAATCACCATAAAAAAAGACCCTGCGCTTTTGAAGCCACAAGGTCTTTTCCCTAATGAATTTCCCCTCGGCAGAGCCTCGGGGAAATTCAGTTTTATACAAGCCAAATCTACATCATTCCACCCATACCCCCATCCATGCCGCCTCCCATTGCGGGAGCTTTATCCTTCTCTGGCAGATCTGTGATCAAACATTCAGTTGTTAAGATCATCGAAGCCGTTGAAGAGGCATAGAGCAGGGCTGAGATTGGCACCTTAGCCGGCTCAATAATACCGGCTTTGACCATATCTCCAAACTCGTTGGTCATGGCGTTAAAGCCATACTGACCATCGTTCTTGTCAGCAACCATTCGCACAACCCAACCATCATCAACTCCTGAGTTGCGGGCCAACATGCGCAGTGGCTCTTCTAAGACTGACTTAATCAGATCAATACCGACCTGCTCATCATCAGTGTTGCCTTTGATCTTCGCCAAAACTTTTCCAGCTAAGAGCAAGGTCACGCCACCGCCTGGGATGATACCCTCTTCGATTGCGGCCTTGGTTGCTTCTTTAGCATCCTTGACCCGCTCCTGAAGGTCTTTCATCTCCACTTCGGTTGCCGCCCCAACCTGGATGACAGCAACGCCACCGGCCAACTTGGCTTTGCGCTCTTGCAGCTTCTCAGTATCAAAGCTAGAGGTCGATTTATCAATCTCTGACTCAATCTGAGCTACTCGAGCAGCGATATCATTGGCTTTGCCTTTACCACCCACTATGCGAGTCGTGTCCTTAGATGAGCGAACAGAGTCAGCTCGGCCCAAGTCCTCGACTTCAACAGTCTTGAGGTCTCGACCAGTTTCGGCAGAGATAAACTGAGCCCCAGTCAAGACAGCAATGTCCTGCAGCATGGCTTTTCGTCGGTCACCAAAGCCAGGAGCCTTAACAGCCAAAACATTAAAGGCACCGCGCAACTTATTCACCACCAAGGTGGTTAAGGCTTCACCTTCGACATCTTCAGCAATAATCACAAAGTTTTTACTGATTGGCATTAACTTCTCTAAGAGAGGAAGTAAGTCCTGAATTGAAGCAATTTTTTGATCTGTAACTAAAATGTACGGGTTCTCAATGACGGCTTCCATATCATCGGAGTGAGTGACGAAGTAAGGAGAGGCATACCCTTTCTCCAGCTCCATACCCTCGCGGTGATCAATAGTAATTTCCATGGTCTTGCCTTCTTCGACTTCGACCACGCCATCTTTACCTACTAACTTCAAAGCTTGAGCCACTTTTTTACCGATGATTGGATTCTGTGCTGAAATCGTAGCTACTTTTTCCCAGTCACTCTCAGTCACTGGCTTTGCCAAGCGACGAATCTCAGTAACGACCGCATCGACTGCGCGATCAATTCCCAGCTTCATCATCATTGGGTTAGTACCAGCAGTCACATACTTCATACCTTTAATCGCAATTTGTTGAGCTAATAAAGTAGCAGTGGTTGTACCGTCACCTGCGGCATCATTGGTCTTGGAGGCAGCCTCTTTGACTAACTGAGCTCCCATGTTTTCAAAGGGATCTTCTAACTTAATTTCTTTGGCTACTGAGACACCATCATGAAGCACGGTTGGCGCGCCCCAAGATTTATCAATCGCCACGTTGCGACCTTTTGGTCCCAACGTAATAGTGACTGCTGAAGCCAACTTATTAATACCAATCAACATTTTTTGTCGAGCACTATCGCCAAATGCGAGTTGTTTTGCTGCCATGAATCCTCCTTAATAATTATATTGCGTAATAAAATTTCCCAGATATATACTGGGCCTAAAATTACTTTACGGTTGCTAAAATATCTTCAAACTTCAAAAACTGGTACTCTACATCACCGATCTTGACGTCATTACCACCCCACTTTTTATAGAGGACACTCTCACCTTTTTTGACTGGGGCAGTGACTTTCGCACCATCAATGAGAGCGTCAGCACCAACTGCTAGAACTGTGCCGTGCTGTGGCTTTTCGCTACTACTCTCAGGCAAGTAAATGCCCGATGAGGTTTTCGTTTGGGTTTGTGCTGGCTCAACCAGAACATAACCAGCCATCGGATGGAGTTGGGAAACCGAGATGCTTCCTACCATAATATCCTCCTTTGTAGAGATAAATTGTTGCTGGCGAAGAGATTCCTCGCAGCGTTGATTGCTAGCAGCAAATATATCCGACTGCTAAAATGATGTCAACTATCGAGTTTCAGGTAAAGTGGGTATGCTATTGAGGGCGTGTTGACTAACAATTGTGGTATCTTCTTTGAGAATCGTCTCTTCTTTTCCAGGAGAAGCAATGTACTTTACTTCTGACAGCAAGAAACCTTCGCACACTAAGCCGCGATCTTCAAAGTGATGATTCAGGTCATCTTTAATCATCGTCTCGACTTCACTGCGATTATGTTTAATTTGATTCAGGCTTAGCTTAGAAAATACTGCTGACAAGCGACTGCGGGAAAATGGCCGAACTACTTTGGAGACAACGTTCTCCCCCAGGTTCTCCCATAATTCTGGCGCATTATGTCGGTCAATTCGAAATAGGATAGAGCCTTCAATTGAGATATCTTTCCCATCTTGGGTGGTGGTCACAATAGGTTGATCACCCAGAGCTTCTCGGTTAGCCGAGTGGTCAAAGTCTCGGAGGATTGAGTACTCAAGAATTTGCGCATTAAATAGCTTGGCGACTTGCCAAAAAGGAATCTTGAGGTGAAGACCAGGTCCCCAGACTCTGGGTAAAACACCACGACCTCTGTCATAGACACAGGCGACATGACCAGGGGGAACAGAGATAAAAAATCCTCCGACCACCTCGTCTACCATGAACGAAACAACTAAACGATCGAGTTCCATATGTTTAAAATCTGAAAAATCTACAGGCTATATTGTACGCTAGGCTGCTTATTTTGTCTCCACGACGATTTTTTCTGGCTCTTGCTCACCCATTTGCTCGCGCAGCTCTTTCTCGGCTACTTCCAGCACATAGGCACTAATTTTTCGTCGAATATACTTATAAATTAAGACGATCAGACTAAACATTAACGCCGTAATCACAAAAATTTTCTTTCCGGCTGGAAAACGTAAAAAGATAATAAAAGACAAGACTGGTAACAGCAACTGCATCCGCACAACTTCTCCCTTCATTGGAGGATATGGTGAGGTCAAAATAGCAAATGTTTCTACTATAAAAATCATTAGTGACTGAATCAAATTTATTGAGAGGCTAGTATGAGTAAGATCGAATCGGCCCAAGAAAACTAAGTTAAATGGTGTTTCCACAGACGGCATGAAGGAATAAATCAGGTGAAGATCTTCCCCAGATAGCCCAGTTTCAAACATTCTCCATAACATCAGGGAGATAGCTACCTGAACACCTAAAGAAAATAACTCTGCAATGACTACTCCTCTGTTGCGGTGGAACAACTTCTTGACTTCTTGACGCTGCATCATTGGGTCGTGACGCAGGGTACGGTCAAGCTCGCCCATCTGGGCGACAATCTTGCGACGATCTTTTTCACTTTTATCTTCCATTAAAGAAATGGGCAGTAGTAGTACTCGGATCAGGATCGTCAGCAAGATCACGGCCACACCCATATCCGCATTTCCACGAGTGATAAACTCGAGGATCCAGTAGAAAAAAACCAGGATGTTGAGAAATGGTTGATAGATGATCAGAATAAATAAAGAACCAATCATATTAATAAAAATCCGGCGCTAGCTGTGTAGGTTTTTTGATGCTTTCGAGTTAAAGAGGGTTTGTAAAATTGTGCCGAGCTCTTGCAGATATCGACTATACTCTGTGAGTAGCCGAACCAAGTCTTGATCCAGATCATTCCTGCCTATTTCCAAGTTAAATTGTCGAGCCAACGTCTGCATAACTTCTTTAACGGTTGTCTCATGCTCTTTTATCCAGGCCTGTTGCTTACTCGCGCTGAGCTGAAGAACTTGATCTAAGTGAGTAATTAGTCCTTGCAACTCATAAATGCGCGCAAAAAGACTCACTTTTAAGGGAACATGTGCTGGAAAATCGCTATAAAAGGAGAGGGGCAAGAGTTGCATCTTTTCCATTATATATCATTTCCCCCCTGCCTGGTGTATACTCCAGGCTTGCCCATGCGAGTTCTGGATCTGCACCAAATTTCTCAAGAAAAAGCCGTTGAAGAAGCAGTCGAAAGTTTAGCGACTGGTAACTTAGTTATTTTCCCCACCGAAACAACGTATGGAGCTGGTGTTGATGCATTGAATCAGCATGCAGTAGATACGCTGTTAGCCTATAAAACACGCCGAGAAGGTAAGCCTTTATCGATTGCCGTCGCCGATGCCAGGATGGCTTCCCAGTATGTGGAAGTCAATGACTCTGCCCACCGAATTTATCAACGTTTTCTACCTGGTCCAGTGACGGTAATATCCCGTTCATTAGGTAAAGTTGCGCCAGGCGTAGAGTCTGAGTTTGGGACTTTAGGTATCAGGATTCCGGATTATCCCTTAATCCTAGAAATTGTGAATAGACTCGGCCGCCCTATCACCGCCACTTCCGCCAATGCTTCCGGAGGAAAACGGCCGTACAGCATCTCAGATTTACTTAGCCAACTCTCAGAGAAGCAAAAAAAATTGATTGGCCTGGTTCTAGACGCTGGCCAACTCCCACCTAACCCGCCTTCGACTGTCATCGACACTACGCTTTCTACGCCGGTTGTCTTTCGCCAAGGAAAGCTAGAGCTGGTGCAAAATCAAGTACAGACTAAGCTCCATTCTGGGGATGAAGCGGAAACCAAAGGCATTGCTCAGCGTTTAGCTTTAAAGTATTGGTCAGCTATCAAGGATACGGGCTTGGTGATTGGCCTGAATGGCTCACTGGGGATGGGCAAGACCATCTTTGTCAAAGGTGTTGCCGAGTTTCTTCAAATTCCTGAGGTGATTACTTCTCCCACGTATAGCTATGTTCAGGAATATGCTTTCACCAGGCATGGAATCTCTGGCAAGCTGATTCACTCAGATGTCTGGAAAGTTGATAGTACGGCAGAAGCCACGCGTCTAGAGCTTGCGAGTTTTTTTAAGCCCGGGCATCTCGTCATTATTGAGTGGGCGAGTAATATTCGGGAGTATCTAGAAGAAACACTGGCTGAGCATCAGTTGCCATATATTCAGGTCGGCTTTTCTGCTATCTCCCATCAGCTCGCTCAGCGACAGCTGCTGATTCAAGAACCCGAGGCTTCAGCTGGATGATCACTCCTCCCTTAATACTCGCTATCGATACTTCCTGTGACGATACCTCGGCCGCGGTTGTCTGGGGTCAGGTGGTCCTTTCCAACGTCGTCGCCTCTCAAACCCAGCTACACAAACAATATGGCGGTGTTTTTCCAACTGTCGCCAAGCAAGCGCATCGAGAGAATATTGAGCCAGTCATACAGCTGGCTTTGAGCCGAGCTGAGGTTACCACGGCTGAGTTGAGCGCGATTGCTGTCACCCAGGGTCCCGGCCTAGCCCCTGCCCTAGAAGTAGGAATTGAGCACGCCAAAAACTTAGCCTCTCAACTCAGCATCCCGCTGATTCCCGTGAACCACATTGAAGGTCACGTCCTTTCAGTCCTTGCAGTACCTAAAAAAGTAGGAGCCAGCAAAGAGCAGCTCCGACAACAAGCCGTAGAAGTAAATCGAAAAATCGAAGAACTAGAGCTTCCGGTACTCTCCATTATTGTTTCTGGTGGCCACACTGAGTTTGTGTTAGTAAAGAAGCCCGGTGAGTATCAGCGGCTGGGATTTACGGTAGATGACGCAGCCGGCGAAGCTTTAGATAAAGTTGGGCGAATGCTGGACTTAGGGTATCCAGCCGGACCAGTCATTGAGCAATTTGCCAAGCTCGGTGATGCAACTATGTACTCTTTTCCCTTACCAATGACGACCAGTGGAAATGCCAACTTGAGCTTCTCTGGCATGAAAACTGCGGCCCGAAACTTACTCGAAACAGAGCGGCTGAAAAAAGAGCTTTCTGCCCAGCAAGTTTACGACTTTTGTGCGAGCTTTCAAAAGGCTGTATTTAAAGCTATTACCTATAAATTGAGTAAAATTTTACTAATTACCCCTTGTTTCGGTGTTTGGTTGGGTGGTGGCGTGGCGGCAAATATGGCTCTGCGCGCTACACTTCGACAGACTATAAAACCTCACCAGCTTAAACTCCAGGTCCCATATACCAAAAAAATGTGTGCTGATAATGCAGCCATGATTGGCGTGGTTGCTAGCTTTAAATTTCAACGTGGGGAAGAAGTCAGCAAGTTCCAAACCATTGAGAGAATTCCCCGCTGGGAACTCGACTAAACTGAGTTACCAGCTTTTATTCTGACAATAAAAAACCCCACTTCGCAGCGGGGTTTTTCGTTATGCTCCATTCCAAGTCTTAAATTGGGCAAGCTCCTGTTGCACACTTGAGTTGCTCGTAATCAATGTCCTCAAGCAATGTCTCATCCTTTTCAATTTCATTCAGCGCCCGCATAAACTCAGAGATTGTCACAGGCTGCTCAGGCTGGTACTCATACGCCGTTGCATCCTGCTGTGGCATGACTGAACAACACTTAATCAGTCCTTGATACTTGCGGACCATCTCACTGTACTCAGCGTACTTAACGATCTTTGGGTCGTACTTCAGGGTGTAGGAAACTTGGTTGCCGGTATCTTCTAAGGCATTTCCTGCTTCATCGATGCCAACAATCCAGTACTTCTCTAACAAGATCAACCACTTGTACTGTTCTTCCGGAGTTGCCTCAGCTGCAGTGACCAACTCACCATTCATGCCAATGCGGCAGATTAGTGGCTGGGTTGGAAAACCAACTGCAGTGGAGCCGGTGTAACTGCGCAGCTCCTTGATTGGGTAGCCCTGCTTCTGGTACTTCTTGACCATTGGATCATCACTCCGGTACTGGACCCAACGAATGTACTCTCTCATACTGGGTAAATGAGCGCCTTCAGTCAAGGCAAACAGCTTAGAAATCGTACCCGATGGCTTGATGGTGGTATTGGTATGAGGCACATTCATCTTCATCTTCTTGGCATACGTCTCACTCTCGGTCAGCACGGCTCGTTTAAAGCGGGCAATCGTCAACCAAAAGTCTTTGGATTTTTCTTCATTGATCAGATCACGGAAACTGTAGCCAAATTGATTCCAGGCAAACTCATGAATCCCAGTCATGCCCACCCCAATTCGGTTGGTCCGCTTCACCTCTCGGTTATACAAACAGTCCATGGTGTTGACCCGCATTAACGCTCGGGTAGCCGCGCGGAACGCTTCTTCTGCATCGTCTATTGTGGGCGCAAAGTATGGCACCACATCGGCAATCACACAGTACCCGCCCAACATGTTGAGTGAAATTTCACCGCAGGGGTTCGGAATCTGTGAGTAGATTTTGGCTCCTGCATTCCGAGCTAAGTGCGCTAACATTTTCTCGGTGCGAGTGAGCGGCTTGTACTTAGAACTCTCCGCATACTTCCCATCCTGGTAGCCGTCATACCCCGTGTCGTTTTGAACTAAGCGATGTTGGTTAATAAAACCTGGCTCACCAGTCATATCTTCATACGAAGACTTCATGATAGCTTCCAGAACTTTTTGAGCATGGTTCCCGCGTTGCTTCCAGAACTTTTCGTCAACAGCTACCGAGTTATTGGCGCTCCATAAAAAGCCGCCTCGTTTAATTTGGATAAAGTCAAAGACTTCAGGATCGGTCCAAACTTTGGTGGCAATCCGAGCACTACGACGAGCTCCCCCCACCAGCACACACTCTGCCAAGTAGTGGTCCACGAACATCGTCTGCTTCCAAGGTGAGAGACCGGCACCCTTCAAAGTGGTCACTTTCTCAATTGCATTCATTAATGGCTTTGGTCCAGAAGAAGGACGATCTTGCATGCCCTTGATTGGCTGGCCTTTGGCCCGCACCTTCGAGAAATCTAAGATTAAGATGTCATCTTTGTATTTTTTCTCGTAAGCCATCACTTCCATCATCTCAACTGCTTGCGCCCAACCTTCACGGCTGTCAGGAACTTCAAACCAGTGAATGTTCTCCCCGTCACCATACTTATGCTTTGTGTCACGGACACTTTCATCAAAACCCCAAACAAAATCTGGATGGCTGTCATCGATCACACACCTGACATTGGGCATGTTGTCCCAGTTCACCACACACATGTCGTCATCGTAGGGTCGGCCTACGCCAGAGCCATTCATCAGTAAGTAAAACAGGATATACGAGGAGGAAGCAGTACTACAGTTAGTAAAAACTTCCATATTCCGCGTTGGCTGGGTTTCATCACCATGTTGGAGGTGACGACCAGACATTAGGATTGAACCATTACTAATGTGTTTTTTGAGTAAGGTAAATTCATCTTGGCGATGTTTGCGCTCAGCAGCAGGAATTAATAAAGAGTTCCCCTTAGCAACACGGTCTGCAACTTCTCCCCAGCTTTCCCAACGCTCTGCACCACTACCTTTTTCAATAATTTTGCGTAAGTAGGTTCGTTTAGCTACAGCCATTCCCATTCCGTTATCGAGTTTTCGTTCGATAAACTTCATTTTCTTTTTGGGCAAAGACTGTGTTGCAGCCATAGATCCTCCTATCGAATGTGTACTACTCAACTGCCTCAACGGTTTTCCGTGACTCAGCTGATAGACTTAACCGTTCGATCTCCTTCTGAAAATCTTCTAAGCTATCAAAGTCTCGATAGACACTGGCAAACAAGAGATATGACAGCTGGTCAATTTTCTTCAATTTATTAATAATTAGGTTGCCGATTTCCCAACTTTTCACCTGACAAGTTGATTTGGCGCGTAGTCGCCGCTCTACATCAGTCAGCAACTCTTCAATCTCATCAATCGTGATCGGCCGTTTCCACGTTGCTTTGACCACCCCGCGTCGCAACTTTTCCCTACTGAACTGTTCCTGCCGACCATCTTTTTTAATCACTATTAAATCAATACCTTCTACTCGCTCATAGGTTGTAAACCGTTTTAGACACGTATCACACCTTCGGCGACGACGAATCGTCGCCTCACCATCAGCATCACGCGTATCAGTTACAGTTGTCTGGTTTACAAAGCAGTATGGACACTTCATTCCTAGCCTTATTTTACTAGATCTAGTAGGTATTTTTTATTTTCCTACTATATATAGCTTTTTGCTGGGCAATAAGAATCTCACGGAGAGTATGAGCGGTCAATGCAAAAAAGTGTATCGAACTCAGTCAAAAATTGCTGACTAGGCTTTGAGGAGATCAATCAAAATGAGGTGTTCTTTGAGAATTCCATCAATCACTGCTCTGTTCCCATCAGTGTAGTTGGGCTTCACTTCTTCTAACTTTTTAGAGTGATACTCCACAGCTTTCTTCAATCGATCTTTGATGGACTGAGCAGCATTCGTTTCATTGGCCTCGCTTACCGCATGGTGCAAGTACTGCTCAGCCTTGGTGAGCGTAGTAATGGCTAAATCTTCCTTGCCTTCTTCGAGAAGTTGCTGAGAGTAATCAAGACGGCGGTGAGCATACTCAACCTGGATAAAGATCCGTTCATGGCTAGAGGCCGTTTCCAGCTGCAGCCGATCCATTGCCATGATGGCTTTATAGAAGACGTGATCAGGCAGGATCGTCTTGGAAAAGTACAGTTTATTCTCTGAAGCAGAACGTAACCCCGTAGATGAAACTGGGGTCGCACTGAACAGAGAAATAATTAGGACGCTTCCTCCAAAGAGGAACGCTAGAAGCGACAAAAAAAGCCGCATTTTCATAGAGCAAGGAAAAATTGTATCAAGTATGGGGGTGAAAGTCAAATATATTACTTGGTATGGATGACTAAAACCATTCCCCAAATCGCGTGAGAAAGGGCCAAGGCATAGAGATTTTTGGTTCGTGCAAACAGGAAAGCCTGACCTAAGGCAAAGAAAAATAACAAGAAAAATTGACCAAAGACGGCGCTAAGCTCAAACCTCAATAAGGTATTAGGAATATGGAATAGCACAAAGATAATGGTGGTCAGTAAAACTTGATTGAGTAGCGGCCACTTGCGGTACTTTTCAGTAATCATGGTCATAATCCAACTAAAAAAGAACAGGGTTTCCCAAAACCCAGTCATCATGGCCAAAAAGAACTCACCCCAAAACCCATCAGAAGTAAATAGCGGTGCAGCTTGGACCACAGCTCGTTGCTGAAGCAGGGTCGCCAGAGTTCCGCCAAACCCAAGTAAGCCACCAATCGTGATCCCCAGTATTAAGCCCTTATGAATTCGGTTGGGAGCAAAGGTCTCGGCAATAGATTTACTACCAGCCAGGGAAATATAGAGCCAGACAGGTAGTCCAAAGAAAACGGCTTTACCGATTGTCTCATCAAACCAAACAGGGAAGCGAAATAAAGAACGATATAACACCCACAAAATAAAAACCAGTGAAAGTAATGGGATAAAGGCAAGGTGTTTTCCCGCAGGATAGGTATTTGTGGTCGCAGCAATAGGAACGGCTGGTGGCCGACGAAGTCTGCTCGAGGACTTACTCTTTTTTAATCTCATTCAGGACAAGCTGCAGCGTTTGTTGCTGGTTCGTGGAATAGGTATCTATAACTAGATCGTAGAGGTCTGGACGCCAAAAATCAATTAGATCGTTGGGTTTTTGGGTTCCGGGTTTCACGACCCACTCTTCCCACTGGGCTTTGTACATTCTTGACCACTTTGCCAAGTTTGCTTCATAGCGATCTTGCATGTTCTTCTTGGCTACATCAACTGTTACTTGATCGCGATTCACGATTCGGTCCACCCGAACTGCGTCCTCACTGCAGACCATCAAGATCTTCAACACGTGTGGTACTTGCTGAGCAAGGAATCCAGATAACCAAGACTCAATAATCCAGCTGCGCTGAGTTTTTAGCTTCTCACGCATCCCCATATCAACTTGCCAGTCAAATGAATCTTCATAATGTCGAGCGTCGTGGTGGTACCCAGCATCTTTATTAAAGAGTCCCTTTTCCTCGGCGTAGGCACGCATGAACTCCCCACCACTAAAGCCTTTCCAGCCATCAAACTTGAGTTCTTCGCGGAGAAGGTTTAGCAGGGTAGTAGATCCGCAACCTGGCATACCAGATATGGTCAGATTTTTGTATTTGTAGTGGCTGAAGTCAGAGGTATTGGACATATACAGAATTATACATACTATTTACTTATTAAGTATTCTTAGTTTGACATTGATACGCCTGCTCCATTGCAGAAGCAAGCATCTCAATATAGTTGCTTGCTTCACTGAGTGTCAACTTCCGTTGATTATCTGGGTAATAATGGAAGACTTGGTTTCGACACTGCAACCAGACATCCCACAGACCCCGAGCCAGTCCAGCACCACACATCTGGGCTAATCGACCATACATCCAGAACTCATCTTGACGACTTGGGCTCACGTCTGGATTCAATACCCGCCCAATTCGGAAGCGTCTGTCGCTATATGTCATATAATCAATAAAGCCTAAATCATAAAAATACTGCTTTAGAAAGCCTTCATAGGCTTTGGCGATTGGAAAAACAACGTAAGAATAATCGTCATACCCAGACTTCATCCGCTCTTCCCGAGCGTACAGCTCCAGACCAATGCGCACTAAATCTCGTTGCCAAGGTGATAAATTGAGGTACCATGACTGTGTAGAGAACACTCCGAAACGTTGCATAAAACATGGTCAATAGTGGATAATCTCTCCACTATAGAGCAACGAATTAGTAACTACAAGCTTTTATATGATACGCAACTCGGCTGACGCTGGTCGTTCATCTTACCAAAAACTCTCAAATGTAAAAAGCATGTTTGAGGGTGGTTTTTCTGCGCCAGTGAAAACTACTCCACCAACTATTCCAACTCAGGAGAAACCAGCAGCAAAGAAAAATAAGTGGTTTGGGAAGCTGCCTCATTTTTTTCAGAAAAGGGAAAAACCTGAGAAAGCACCGCCCAGTAAAAAACGTAAACTTCCCCTTCTTGTCAGAATACTGACTTTCCCAGTTCGCAATAAAGCGTTCCGTTACCTAACAATTTTAGTAGTACTCGGCTCCATCTTAGGCTTACTCTATATTCTACGAGAGCTCCCTTCGCCTCGCCGGCTGACTTCTTCTGAAAACTACTCGGTCAGTACGCAAATTTTTGACCGCAAAGGTCGATTACTGTATGAGATTTTTGCGGATGAGAATCGAGTTCCAATCAAGATCAGTGACTTACCACCACATGTCTATCAGGCAGCAATTGCCATCGAAGATAAGAACTTTTATCACCACTTTGGCTTTGACGTGGCTGGAATTATCCGCGCGCTCCGAAATACCCTGCAGGGCAAACGCCTAGAAGGTGGTTCTACCATTACGCAACAGTTAGTCAAGAATGCCCTCCTGACCAACGAACGTTCACTCCAGCGCAAGATCAAAGAAGGAGTTCTCTCGATGGCAACCGAAGTAATTTACTCAAAAGAGGAAATTTTAGAAATGTATCTCAACTATATTTCCTATGGTGGAACCTCAGTGGGAATCGAGACCGCAGCGCAGCGTTACTTTGATAAACCAGCCAAGGATTTGAGTATTTCAGAAGCGGCAGTCCTGGCGGGGCTGCCTCAATCACCCACCAGATACTCACCTTTTGGCTCAACCCCGGAGCAAGCCAAAGAAAGACAGCGTGATGTGCTGCGCCGTATGGCTGAAGATAGCTACATTACGCCAGAACAGGCTGAACAAGCACAGAAGGAAGTACTCAAATTTGCAATTTCTAGGACCGATATTCAGGCACCTCACTTTGTCTTCTTTGTCCGAGATATGTTGTACCAAAAGTATGGTGAGGACGTTGTCGAGAAAGGTGGATTACGCGTCACTACTACCTTAGACCTCGATTTGCAGGAAGCAGCACAAGCTTCTGTCTCAGCAGAAGTGGAGAAATTAAAGACTTCGCGAGTTGGCAATGGAGCTGCCTTAATTGTGAAACCAAACACAGGAGAAATTCTAGCCATGGTGGGCTCCAAGGACTATTTCAATACTGCCGAGGATGGTCAGGTGAACGTGACTCTCTCTCAGCGCCAGCCTGGTTCTTCGATCAAACCAATTATGTATGCGGTCACGTTCCAAGAAAAAGTTTTAAACCCAGGCTCATATCTGCTCGATATCCCCACCTGCTTCACCGTTCCAGGTCAAAAACCGTACTGCCCGAAAAATTACGATGGCTCGTTTAGAGGACCAGTCAGTATCCGCTTTTCCTTGGGCAACTCATTAAATATTCCCGCGGTGAAGGCGTTACGCCTGATTGGCGTAGAGAAACTGATTGAGCATGCCCGCAAGATGGGCATCAGCTCCTGGGTAGACGCCAGTAATTATGGCTTATCTTTAACTCTGGGTGGCGGTGAAGTCCGGATGATTGACATGGCACAAGCGTTTGGCGTCTTAGCCAACCAAGGCGTGAAAGTTCCTTTAATTCCAATCCTCAAGGTGGAAGACTACAAAGGCAACTTAATTGATTCAGTGAGCCTAGCTGACCGAAAAGAAGCGCTCCAGATTCTAACTGAGGATGAAGAAGAAACTGAAGTTGAGGGCTTAGAAAGAGTCATGAATAGAGCCCCCGCTTACTTAGCCGCGCACATTATGCAAGATAATAATGCTCGAACAGCTGCTTTTGGCCCTCGATCTCAGTTGGTTATTCCTGACCAAGTGGTCAGCGTCAAGACTGGCACCACCAATGACTTAAAAGATAACTGGACTGTAGGCTTTACTCCAGAGTTTTTGACCATAGTCTGGGTCGGCAATAACGATGGCTCACCGATGAATCGATCTCTCGTTTCTGGTATCACTGGCGCAGCTCCAATTTTTAATGATCTGATGAGTTATGTACTGAGAGGATTACCACCCGTCTTACCTGAGAAGCCCAGTGACGTGACTGCTAGCGGCGTCTGTATAAATGGCTTTCCTCCCCAAAGTGGTGGCCCCAACTGCGCAGTTAAAAATCAAGAGCTTTACTGGCGAAAGTCCAAACCTTCACAAGCACAGTACGTTGAAAAAGAAATTTGGATCAGACCAGAAACTGGCTTACCACCTAAGCCCGGTGAATCTTCTGACGGGCTAGTACTAGAAAAGCGGAATGTACTGACAGATCCATTTACAGTGGAGTACTGTGAAAACTGCAATCGACCAGTGGATGAAGCAGGTAAAATCATTTTTGAGCAACAAGATATCAGCAGCGACTTCGTGTTTGAAGAAGTCGGAGAGTAACAACTTGTTTGAAAAGTTGGGCCCCAAGCTTTCCCCACTAGCAGTTTTTTGCATCGTCATCGTCAGTAGTTTGGTCAGCTTTACTTTTTTTTGGTTCCACTCAGGAAAAATAGTTTCCCCCTTAGCAACCATCGCTTCTTTTCAGTTTCACTCTCGAACAACTCCTCCATCTAAACCTGGCTCAAAACTCGTCTATGGGTTTCTCCCTTTTTGGAATGTAGGAAAAGTCGTCCTCCAGCCCGAGCTTACCCACCTAGCATACTTTGGTCTGACTATTGCCAAAGATGGTAGCTTTGTGTCGAGCAAAGACCCTGGTTATGCTAAGTTCAAATCTGAGACACTCGCTCAAATGGTGAAACAGGAACGTGCCGAAGGGACAGAGATAGAACTAGTCCTTTCTCAATTTAAAAAAGATGATATCCAGGCTTTTCTGCCTAACCCAGACGCCCGCAGGCGTTTCTTGAGTTCCTTAGATTCTGTCATCTCGGAGCTTCCCATTACAGGAATTAATATTGATATTGAGTATGCTGGAGAGCCTGATCCGGCTCTGCGCAAGGGCTTAGCTCAGCTGATAACTGAAATCAGGACTCACTTTGACAAAAAGGAAACTCCTATCCGTCTCTCTATCGATATGTACCCCAGTGCTGTTTCCCGCCCTCATATCTGGGACGTGGCGGCGATTGCACCTCAAGTAGATTTAATTGTGATCATGGCGTATGACTTTCACCGAGCTTCTTCTAACGTAGCAGGTCCAGTGGCGCCTATCTTTGGTGGTGGTGAAAACTGGCGAACTGACATCATGATGCATTTACAAGAATTTTTAAAAGTTGTACCTAGCCAGAAATTGCTTCTAGGCGTCCCTTTTTATGGCTACGAGTGGCAGACTACCGACCAACAGGCTCTGTCTCCTACCTATCCCGGCTCTGGTGCGACCGCCAGTTTTTCGCGAGTTCAGGGTATCTTAACTGAAGGTAGCGTGCTGAACTTAAAAGAAAATTGGGATGAGTTAGCTCTCTCTCCTTACCTAGTTTTTCAGCGAGGCACTGAAAATTATGTGCTCTATTATGAAAACTCTAGATCCCTCTCTTATAAAATGGATCTGGTAGATCAACTCAATTTAGGTGGTATTGCAATTTGGGCATTAGGCTATGAAGCAGCCTCCCGTGAGCTATGGGATGTGATAAAAAGAAAGAATTAAAGTACTAAATTTTCGTTAGCACATAATTGATGGATATAGGATGATATGTTAAGATCCGCAACATGGCTAAACGTCCACCCATCAGGCGAAAAAATTCGATCATAATTTACCCCAAAGTTGCGCCTCGAAAAAAAGCCAAAAAAGCTCAGCCTACTGCTGCAAAATCTAAAAAAAATAGGGTTCAGAAACTCCCAACTCGTACTCCATCTACTGTTTCTGGAAAGGGAGTCAGGTACTGGTTTTTCGCGCTTTTAGCCAAACCAGCGGTAAAAAAAAAGCCCGGTCGGCCGCGAACACGCCCTCGCCCACCCAATCCTGTTCTTCGCTTCATCTGGAAAGAGCTGCTTCAACCTTTTTACTTTGTTATTCGTTTCCACCCGTGGTTAACCATCTTCTCTATTTTAATCAGCGTAGCCATCCTGGCTTCTGCACACTACACCTACGAAATTGTTTTTAGAGACCTACCTCAAGTAAGCGACCTCACGAAAAGACAACAAATTTTAACGACGAAGATTCTGGATCGAAATGGTGAGGTGCTCTACCGCATTTACAAAGATGAGAATAGAACCTTAATTTCCTTATCTGCCGTCCCTGACCAGATGAAGAACGCTACAGTAGCGATTGAAGATCGCTACTTCTTCTCTCACCATGGTTTTTCTATAAAGGGAATTCTGCGTGCAGTTCGAGAAAACTCCCAAGGAGAAAAGCTCCAAGGTGGTTCTACGATTACTCAACAGCTGGTTAAAAACACCCTCCTCAGTAGAGAGAAAACCCTCAAGCGCAAGATTCGTGAAGTACTCCTCTCACTCTTGCTCGAAGGCACCTTCACCAAAGAAGAAATTTTAGAGATGTACTTCAATGAAGTTGCCTATGGTGGCTCCACCTATGGCGTTGAAGAAGCAGCCCAACAATACTTTGGCAAAGCAGCCATCCAGCTTAATCTGGCTGAGAGTTCTTTCCTGGCGGGGCTACCAGCAGCCCCTTCAGTTTACTCACCATTCGGTCCTAGCCCTGAGCTGGCCTACGGACGCCAACGCGAAGTTCTGCGACGAATGGTAGAAGATCGCTACATTTCTGAGCAAGAAGCTCAACAGGCCAGAGCCGAAATCTTACAGTTCCGTCCTGATATGACAGACATTCGAGCGCCTCACTTTGTGATGTACGTTAAGAATTTACTCGCCGAAGACTATGGCGAAGATGTAGTGAATCAAGGTGGACTTGAAGTCAGAACAACGTTGGATCTGAAGACCCAGGATCAAACTCAAGAGCTGGTCTCTCAAGAATTAGATAACCTAGCTCGGCTGCGTATTTCCAATGGTGCAGCCTTAGTGACTGCCCCTCAGACTGGCGAAATACTCGCAATGGTTGGGAGTAAAAACTACTTTGACTTTGCCAACGATGGTCAGGTCAACGTCACTCTGCGCCCCCGCCAACCTGGTTCCTCAATTAAACCGTTGACCTATGCGATTGCTTTGGAAAATGGTAAAAGCCCCTCTTCCACCATCGCTGATGAACCCGTTACCTTCCAAGTGGCTGGCTCTCCCCCGTACTCACCCAAAAACTATGATGGTCGCTTTCACGGCAACGTAACTATCCGAGAGGCACTTGGCTCTTCGTATAACATCCCAGCGGTGAAAACCCTCGCCTCGATTGGCATTTCCACCATGCTTGATAAAGCTGAACAGATGGGCATCACCACTTGGCAGGACCGAAAACGCTTTGGTCTGTCTTTAACTTTAGGAGGCGGAGAGATCTTGATGACTGAGATGGCCCAGGTCTATGGCACTTTTGCCAATGGTGGATACACCGTCAAACTCAACCCAATCTTAGAGGTTCGCAACTCCAAAGGAGAAGTACTCTATAAAAATACATGCGCGTTGGAGAAAACTGAGTGCGTCCGAACTAAAACCTTGGATGCCAAAGTTGCCTATCAGATCACTGATATTTTAGCTGATAACGTCGCCCGCACTTCTGGCTTTGGCCCCAACTCAGTGCTGACGATTCCCAACCAACAGGTGGCCGTTAAAACGGGAACTACCAACAACTTGCGAGATAACTGGACCTTTGGATACACTACCGACCGAGTGGTGTCCGTCTGGGTGGGTAATAATGATAATACCCCGATGAGTTATGTTGCCTCAGGTATTACCGGAGCCTCTCCAATCTGGAATAAAATTATACGAACTTCTCTCAGTGATGAAGCTCCACACCGTTTTACGACACCGGAAGGCTTAGTGAAAGTTCAGATCTGTGTCAAAACTGGTACCCTCCCTTGTCGCGGCTGTCCCGTGGTCAGAGAGGAATTGTTTGTCGCTGGCACTCAGCCCAAGCTGGCTTGCACTCCAAACCAGTTGTATTCTTCACCTAGACCATCAGCCAGGCCGTCCCAGGTACCTACGAGAGATAGAATTTTGAATGGGACTTCAACCCAACGTTAACGAGAAAAAATCCACACCAAGTAGGAAACGAGTATTGTCAGGAGTAATAGAACTGGCGCAACCCAACGTTCGCGTTTTTTGCGCTTCAACGCCTGCTCTTTGTGGAACTTTCGTTCCTCACGAGCGAGCTTCTTTTGATATTTTTCTTCCTCTATTTCTTGAGTGGTTTTTTGGAGCTCATCAATTTTATCTAATAACTCATCATCAGGCGATACTTCCTGCTCTTCTGCCTCGTTTTTCTTGCCTCGGGAAAAAAATTTCATGATGAACGTAAAGGCTGAGCGCGTTTAACTATTAAGTCCACGACTTCTTCGATGGTTAAGTTCGTTGTATCGAGCATCCATGCATCACTGACTATTTTTAACGGGTCAACATTCCTAGTTGTATCTTGTTCGTCTCGACGAAGCAAGTCCTGATAGACATCTTCATAACTCACATCTTGACCTCGGGACTGGAGCTCAAAGTGGCGACGTTTGGCTCGAACTTCTGGCGTAGCAGTTAAGTAAATTTTCAGATTGGCGTTCGGTAAAACTTTATAGGTAATATCTCGACCTTCCATCACCACGTCTTGATCATTGGCAATTTGCTGTTGTTTACTGACGAGAAACTCTCGGACGCCTTTTAGAGCTGCGACCTTAGAGCTCCCAACACTGATTTTCTCGGTGCGAATCTCCCAGGACACATCTTCATCGTTTAACAGAACAGTGCTCAAACGACCATCCTGCTCTTCCCCAATAGGGTTACGCATATGCATCTTGGATTGAGCCAGCAAATCGAGAATTTTGGCTTCATCACTACAATCCACCTGATGACGTGTTGCCAATAACGCCGTCATCCGATACATCGCGCCAGTGTCGATGTAGAGTAAACCAAGTCGCTGGGCAACCAAACGAGCTACAGTCCCTTTGCCAGCGGCAACTGGACCATCGATCGCAATATGCAACGGCATCTATCTTCTCCTCTTCGCAGCAGGAGCAGTTTTGCGAGCAGCAGTTCGAGTAGATTTGACATCTACTAACCACTCATCTCTATCAGCAACCAGTAAACCACCTAGACCACACACAATTAAGATTAGGGGCCATAACTGGCGAAACTCGTATGGAAGCAAACCCATGTTTGAAGCAAGAACGATCAATCCCATTGAAACCATTGAAGCGGGCCAAAAATATTTTTTGGGCATAATTTCCTTTTAACTACTGTATAACTCCATTATCAAGATTAGAGCCATATTTTGCAAGCTCGAGTCTAATCTTCACTCTATCTGTATAATGCGCCTATGATGTTGTTAGAAAATCGTAAAGCTAGACAAGAGTATGAGATCCTTGAGCAGTACTCAGCTGGGATCATGCTTTCTGGTGGCGAAGTCAAGAGTTTGCGCAAAGGTAGTGGCAGTTTTACTGGAAGTTATGTCAAGATCATTGGTGAAGAGGCCTTCTTATTAAATGCCCAAATTACCCCGTACACCTATGCTGATAATCGAGATTATGATCCGAAACGAACGCGCAAGTTGCTCCTGAAAAAAAAGGAGATTCTTAATCTGGGCGAGATGATGGCCCAGAAAGGCTATACTTTAGTACCACTCCAGTTTCATTTGGCGGGTAGAAACATTAAGCTGAAAGTTGGCTTGGGCAGAGGGAAAAAGCAGTTTGAACGCCGAGCAGAGCTACGTCAACGTGATATCAAAAGAGATTTAGAGCGCGAATTAAAAGAAAAGGTGAAAATTCGATAGCGCAAGGAAGACTCGGCTGATTACCGAACTACAGTTGAATCTCAAAAACCAAGGATCCACTTAAAGCAAAGATTTTACCTTGAGTCTCTTCGGCAACAACGTCGGTTACTGAGGCTAACGTACTACTCCTAATCTCTTTAACAAACTCTCCCGCCTTGCTCAGCACCACCACCCGATTTTTCTGTGGCTCCAATATATACAGGTTTTTTAAGTCTGCCTTGGTGAAAAGGGTAATTGGAGATGAAAAATTTTCTTTTAAGCCGACCGTTGAAAACTCCACCTGACGACCACTACTAAATTTTTTAATCTCACCTGTCTGAGTAGATATCCAAAGATCTCCATCAACCGCAAACGTTTGGATGCTGGGAAAATCAAGATCCTGACTTGACTGTAACCAGCCAATTGGATCAGAAAACTTACCATCTTTGTCAATTGTATAACGATAAATATTTCGTCGCTCTTTATTTAAAACATACAGAAATTGATCAAAAAGTCGAAGTTGCTCACCAGCCTCATTGGCCTCCTCTTTAGCTCTTACTTCCTTGGCTAACTCTGAAGAGGAAAGATCAAATCTAAAAATTCCATTACTCAGAATAAAAAGCTCTTTCTCATTAAAAGCAATGTCTTTCAACATTTCTTGATCTCCAGTTGGGAGCAAGGTGGGCTGCTTACGAGCCACATTCAAAGCTAAAATTTTCTTCTGTCCTTTATCTAAAAAGATCATCGTCTCACCATGAAGATCGAAGGTATTTGCGATCAAGCTGGACTGGACAAAGCGCAGGTCAAAAAATGTCGGCAGCACTGAGAACTCCTGTTGTCCAGAAATTTGATCATAAAACTGCCGGACTGACTCTCTTTCTGCCGTGATCGCCCGGGAAATTGCTCGCTGGCTTTTGTGTTGCTCGCTCAGCTGATCAAGTGTAGCGATCACTTCTTCTGTTTGCTCTCGTGCCAGAACCGGATTCTGATGGAGCTCAACGCGAGCCTGCTGTAGCTGCGTCCGAACCGGCTCTAGAATACTCTGGATCTGACGCTCGCGAGCTGCAGTCTGGGAACGAAGGAAAAATAGGATCACCCCCAAGATCACTAAGACGAGCATAAATGGAAAGATGATTTTAAAAAGCTTTCGGATGAGTCGCTTTCGCACAGCTGCATCTTGAGAAAAAAGTTCCCGATGAAGTTGCTTGATTCGGAGCAAAGTTCTCTGAAGTAGCTGGGTGACGGAGCTCGTAAATTTTCCCTTGTTTGTTTCAAATGATTTACCCGGGGCTGAACTACTCCCAGATTCAGCATCTTCGCCAAAAGTAACCACTGCAATCGTCACTCCAGTGACGTTCTGCGCTACAAGGGTCTCTAATTTTTCTAGGATTCCTAAGGTACTTTTCTGCTGAGTTGTCAGTTGCTGGATCTGGCTCAGTTCAAGTTCCTCAGAGTTCGCTACTAGAATAAAGATGTCTCCACTCCTATGCCCCCCTTCAATCACCTCAGCCTCTGTGGCTGAACTTAGCAATGTACCCACCTTAGAGCCTCTTTTTAAGAGCACTGCCCCACTCAGCGTACAAAATGAGCAATTTTTGTCATTGAAAACTGCGGCACTTACATGCAGCTTTCGCTCCTGCTGACGTGCTTCAGCTATCCAACGTTGGATAGCTTGGTGCAGTTCGAGACTGGTACTCACTTGGCTGGATTTCACTTCGTCACGAAACCATTCAGCTGCTGCAAGCGCATCTGGCGCAGTGATTACTGCCGATACCACAAAAGTCCGCAGCTCATTGATGACAACTAACGAGTAGGTTGTTGGAGTAGCTTGAGTTGTAACAGGATACTGTTGAAGCCCGTACATTGAAAATTATTTTACCACGAATACGGTTAAGCCAGATAAATAAAAGAGAAAATTAATAATCCAAAAGCTAGGAGTAAGTGAAGCATTCCAATAATTTGAATCACTCCAGCAAAAGGAGTAACTACAGTTTTACGCATAATGTCAATTTGACGAACAGCAATAAATGCGAAGATCAGATAGAGGAAAAAACCCAGGAAGAACATAATCCTGACTGAGTCCAATATAATTGAAGTTAGGGAGATCGGCGGTAGTTCTGGGAACATTAGTTGGCCCTCCCGTCTAAGTTCTCTTGCTCTTCTTCCAGTAATAGCTCGTTTAAGAATGCAGTAACTCTGCTTGGGTGTGGAACATGCTCAAAATCAAACTCCGTGACAGCACCCGCTGTTTGGATTCGGACAGTACCATAATCAAAAATAGAACCGAGCGCTCCGCTAGTAGTAGCTGAGATGTCCTCAATATTATCAATCTTGGCATAGGAGACGTTCTTAAATAATAAGGAGTGAAAATCTACATCGATGACTCGCTCATCAGTAATGATATAGACGTTGTAAAACCAGTTCAAAAAAGCTTCTAAGCTATACCCAAAAACCAATAAGTACCAACCTAGGGTTGCTACGAATTGGAAACGAAGTGGTAAAAATTCGAGAAACCCCACAAAAGAAAGCAGGAACGGAACTAGCGCTAAAATAATTCCGATAAATACCCACTTCACTTGAGTGACTGGATGCTGACGGAGTAAAAGTAAAACGACTTCATCACGTTGCTGAGAATCGAAAAAAGTGTCGGTTGGCTTTGCAGTATAGGCTTTTAACGAACTAGAGGATGGGGTTGCCTGCCTCATCACTAGAGAATACTCATCTACATGACGACTAAGCTTCTTTTTAGATTCTTTTTCAGAGGAAGCTGCAGATACAGCCACGACAGGCTGTATCTGAGTATCTGAGGAACTAGGTTGAGCCGCTGAGTTAAAGATTTCCGGCATAATAATACAGGCAATTGTACCTTATCTTTCCAAAACTGCCATAAAAGCTTCCTGATTCAAAGTGACTTTTCCAATTTCTTTCATTCGCTTTTTCCCCTTCACTTGCTTCTTCAGCAGTTTCTGGCGACGAGTTACGTCACCACCATATAAATGTGCCGTTACATCTTTGCGATACGCACTAATTGTCTCGCGAGCGATCACTTTTCCGCCGATGGCGGCTTGAATCGGAATCTCAAAAAGTTGTTTGGGAATTACTTCTTTGAGTTTATGGACGATGCTTCTGCCAATTTTTTCTGCATCCTCTCTTACCACAATGACTGACAAAGCCTCAATCGTCTCGTGTTGGACCATGACGCTTAACTTAATGGCATCAACCTTCACAAAGTTGGTTAACTCATACTCTAGGGAAGCAAAACCTGAAGAAATTGACTTTAATTTATCGTGAAACTGGATAATCAGCTCTGCTAATGGCAAGTCATACTCAATTTTGACCCGCGAACCTATGTCATGCACCGCAATTAACTTGCCCCGATGATCTTCGCTCAGCTGCATCACTGCACCCAGGTATTCTTTTGGCGTAAAAACAACAGATCTCGTCATTGGCTCGTGAATTTCTTTAATTTGACTGGGGTCTGGCATTTCAGCTGGAGTTCTGACTTCAATCTCTTCTCCATCCATTTTTACGATCTTGTACGTGACTGAAGGTGAGGTAGCAATGAGCTCAATATCAAACTCACGTTCCAGTCGTTCTCTGACAATTTCTGCATGCAAGATGCCTAAAAAGCCTACCCGCAAACCATTTCCTAACGCAGGTGAGTGAGTAGCTGCAAAGCGTAAAGCAGCATCATGAAGTGCCAGCTTCGCCATCGCGTCCTGCAGCAACACAAAGTCATCGCCATCAATTGGATAAAACTCCATGTACACCATAGCCAATGGCTCTTTATAGCCTGGCAGCCGCGACACTCTGTCAGCAAATTTTTCTTGAGTCACAGTATCTCCGACCCGAACTTCTGTGACATTTTTCAGTCCAGTACAGACATAGCCAACTTCTCCAGCACAAAGCCGTTCCACTGGCACCATCTGGGGAGAGAAAACGCCAATTTCCACGGGTAAGAAGCTTTCCCCAGTAGTCAGAAGCCGCATTTTACTTTTGTCTAAAACCCCATCCACTACTTTCACGTAGGCAATGACGCCTTTGTGTTGACTAAATTTGGAGGTAAAAACCAGCGCTTTTAACGGTTTGGTAATGTCCCCACTGGGCTGTCGAACTCTTGTCTTGATCTGTTCTAAAATTGCAGCTACGTTTTGGCCAGTTTTAGCCGAGACGGCAATGACTTCTTCTTCCTTCATTCCAAAAATCTCCATCAAGTCTAAAGTTGCTGCGTCAATATCGGCAGAAGGAAGATCAATCTTGTTAATAATCGGAATAATGTCTAGACCAAGCTCTTTGGCTTTCTCAAAGTTAGATAACGTCTGGGCTTGGATACCCTGCGTCGCATCGACTATCAGCAACGCACCCTCACATGCAGCCAAGGACCGACTCACTTCATAGCCAAAATCAACGTGTCCAGGAGTGTCTATTAAGTTGAAGATAAAATCTTGGTACTCCATGCGAACTGGAGCGAGCTTAATCGTAATTCCCCGCTCTTTTTCAATTGGATTACTGTCCATTAAACGCTCAGTGAGATCACGGTCAGAAACAGTACCAGTCAGATGTAAAAGCCGATCAGTCAAGGTAGTTTTGCCATGGTCAATGTGAGCAATAATTGAGAAGTTACGAATTTGAGTAGTCATGGCACCTGTGGGGTACCCAGATTAAGCTGACTTCGCCGCAAAACGGGAAACTTGGCTTTTTAGCCGGGCGGCCTTTTTCTTGTGAATAATATGCTTGCGAACTGCTTTATCAATAGCTGAGAAAGCTTTCGCCATGGTCTCTGGAGATGAGGTCTTTTTGGCTTTGTCAAAAGAAGTCTTTAAACGAGACTTGACTGGTAAGTTAGAAGCAGCACGCTTTTTACTTACTCTGAGAGCTTTTTTGGCATTTTTTAGAATTGGCATGTTGTATCCTCATGTGCTTACGAATGATCAATACGCAATTGTACTAGATATCAGCCAGAAATTCAAACCTCTGTTGACTGATCAATAATTTTTCTCCTATGCTTAACTTTAGTAAATGAAACCTTCTTCAAATAGCACCTTCAAAAGATCTCAGTAAAAGTTTTCAATTGGCACCATAGTTGGCATACTTTTCCTAATTTTAGTCTCATTTGGGGGAATTGCAGCAATATTCTTATCTACTCAAAATCAAGATTTGAGACAGCAGGCCTACGCCTTAACTTGCAAGCCGGCTTGCTCCATCGGACAGATGTGTATTTCTGGTAGGTGCGTGCAATTCTCAAGGCCAGACGAACCCGGAACCAGCCCTGTTTCACCTGCCCCTCCTGATAATGGCCTGCGTCCTGGATTACCTCCACGCTGTAGCTCTACCAATCCTTGCCCGAGAGAAACTGTTTGCTTGCCAGGTGGAACCTGCTCAGTAAACAAAAAGTAAACTTCTCCTAAACTCTAAAAGTGGTCAGGAAGCTCGCTTGAGCATATACTCTGTGTATGGTCTTCCGTCTCCCTAAATTATTTACCTCGTACACTGACTGGCTCGAAGGACAGCAAACTAGCATTTTGTCAGCTGCTGTTGTCATTACGATTGCCAATATTGTTTCATCACTCTCGGGGGTAATTCGCCAGCGGCTGCTCATTTCGCATTTTTTTGACACTCCCAGCTCCCAGCAAGCATTTGAGGCATTTCTGGTTGCCTTCCAAATTCCTGATTTGATGTTTCAGTTGATTGTTTTAGGTGCGGTTTCGGCAGCTTTTATCCCGATGCTCGCCAGCTACAAACATGATAAGGCAGAGGAGCAACGCTATATGAGCCTGATGATGACCAGCGTTTTACTCTTCTTTCTAGTGGTTTCGATCTTCGTTTTTATATTTGCCGAGCCATTCACTCGCCTGAGAACTGGTGCAGCATTTACTTCGGAGCAGGTGCAGATTGCAGCAAACTTAACCAGGATCATGCTGGCTGCACAGTTCTTTTTTGCCATCTCCAACTTTATGACTGGGATGTTGCAATCTTATAAGCGTTTTATTTTACCTGCGCTCTCTCCCATTTTTTACAATGTTGGAATTCTGATTGGGGCATACACTCTTTCCGATCGCTTTGGAATTTATGCTGCTGGGATTGGAGTAGTAATTGGCGCTGCGCTTCATATGCTGATCCAGTTACCATTGGCCTATAAACTCGGTTTCCGTTTTAGATTTGCGATTTCATTTCGTCACGCAGGTGTAAGAAATACCTATAAGCTGACCCCTGCCCGCACTTCCAGCTTAGCCATAAGCCAACTGCAACAATTAGCCAATGGCTACTTTACGACTTCAATCGGAAACTTAAGTTATGTCGTTATGAACCTGGCTTTTTCCCTGATGACGATGCCTATTCGCTTCTTTGGCGTGCCAATTAGCCAGGCAGCTTTACCGTTCTTAGCTGATGAGGCCGATGAGAAGGACCTGGGTCGATTCCGGGATTTAGTACTCAAGTCTATACACCAAATTTCTTTTTTTGCTTTTCCGGCAGCCGTTCTCTTATTAATTCTGCGGATTCCGATTGTCCGAATTGCATATGGCACTCATAACTTTCCTTGGGCCACCACGCTCACCACCGGCCGGGTAGTAGCGATTATCTCGCTTTCTATAGCAGCACAGGCAATTGTGCAGTTGCTGATTAGATCTTTTCATGCCCTGAAAGACACCAAGACACCGCTTTTCATTACTTTTTTAACTGTGGTGACCTACTTATTTTTGAGTTGGCTCTTTGCTTTTCAGATGAAGCTGGGAGTGATTGGCATGGCACTCGCAATTACCATGTCCAACATCGGTGAAATGTTGCTATTCTTATACTGTCTAGACCAAAAAGTAATGGGTTTTGCTAGAAAAGCGTTCTGGATTCCACAGCTAAAAATGATAACTGCCAGCTTTTTCATGGCAATCTTTCTTTACTTGCCGTTTAGAATTTTGGATGAGTTAGTTTTTGACACCAGTCGCACAGTTGAGTTAATACTGCTTACTCTCACCACAGGCACTATTGGCATGCTGGTTTACACTTACTTTGCCATGTTGTTCGATATTCGAGAGCTGTATATCTTACAAAATATTCTCGATAAATTAGGCAACTGGCGCAAAACCCTGGCCAAGAGCGATGAAGTATTCTTGGAACCCACTACCGAAGGTGATGAGCTTTAATCCCAAGCTAATACTGGTCTAGAGCTACCTTTCATGTATACAATGAAGTGATGAAAAAGCCGGTGTCCCTTCAGGTGAACTTACTACCTAAAGATCCTTTTCTTGATACGCCACTGGGCAAATTATTGCAGTGGGCGATGTCTGTGGGTCGATATTTAATCATTTTCACTGAAGTTATCGTGATCTTAAGTTTTGCTAGTCGCTTCACTCTTGATCGTCGAATTACCGATCTCAATGGTGCTATTCAACAAAAAAAATCTATTATTAATTCCTATGGAGATCTCGAAGAGAACATTAAAGCGATTCAGAAAAAAACTACCAACTATATCCAAGTTGAACAGCAAGAAAACATTATTGAAATTTTCCCAGTTCTCACTCAAATTACCCCGAATGATGTGGTGATGGATTCTTTAGAGATTCAGCCAGGTAGAGTAATTCTGAATGGAGTGGCTCGGTCTAATGTTTCACTGAGCTTACTAATTAATAACTTACAGTTTTCTGGTCGATTTAGTGATGTGGATGTCGAGAAAATTGAAACTGCCCAACTCGAGAACAGCGGTTTTGAGTTCCGTATTCAAGCAGTTACCACCAAAGTAAAGCCTAAGTAGCATGATCAATACACAAAAACAAATCCAGAATACCCTGAAACAGTTTTACGATAAGCCCGTGGCAAAGGTTTCATTAGAATTATTCTTTACTGCCATTGCAGTTGTTTTCTTTGCTGTTTTTGCAATCCGCCCCACGCTGCTGACAATGTCTAAGTTGATTAAAGAAATGGAAGACAAACAGGTATTAAATCAAAAACTGGCAGAAAAAGTTGCGTCACTATCTACTCTCCAATCTACGTACATCACTAACCAAGAACGTTTGGGAGTACTAGATGAAGCCATTCCTCCCACGCCTCAATTTGAAACTGCCCTGGCGATTATTGAAAAAGTTGCCAGCGAAAACAACTTAACTATTTCCTCGATTGAGGCGAAACAAGTACCGCAGGAAACTGACCCAGATGTACTCTTTTCTCGAAAAAGTCGGGTTTCAAGGCCAGTCGTGGTAATTCTTGATGGTAAGTACCTAGTCATTCGCAAGTTTATAGAAGACCTGAGGGCTGTTCGCCGGGTCTTTACCGTCGATTCAATTCTATTTAATAAAGTGGAGCAAGTTGGCGAAAAAGGCCTTCAAGCCACAGTCACCCTCAATATTCCTTACTATGATTTAGAAGCGGCCAATGCCACGACATCCGCTGTCCCTGCACAACCAGTAGAAACAAAGTAGAATAATTATGCAAAGTCATTTACAAGATTTAAAACAACGCCAAGCTGTTTTGCGGATTCTAATCTTTACGTTTGTAACCGCCATGATCTGGATAGGAATTAGCATTTTTCGAACCCAGCAAGTGACTGAGACATCTCCGGAGCTGCTTCGTTTAGCTGAGCCACTCAATCCCAATATCAACTTGGAAGTTGTTTCACGGATTGAGCAAAAAAAAGGCTATCAATCAGAAGAGCTGACTGACTTCCCACTCTTTCTTTTCACCGAAGATGAGACGGGCAAAAAAACTGTCATCGTGGACTCACCCTCATACCCGTACCAACCTCCAGCTACTCCTGCTATTGCCGGCCCTGAGACTGAGACTGTAGGACAGAGCCCCACTCCTCTTCCAGTAGTTGAAGAAGTACCTTCCCCATAGCTGTTGTCATGACTGTGTTTCGGACCTTCTTCGCGTTGTATTCCACCCGGCATTCACCTAAAGTAAATTGATTAGTTTATGCCTGCTTTTCAAAAAAGAACTGCCCAACGTCAAATTCCAACCTTACTGGGTATTGGAATTCTTATTCTCTCCTTAATTGGTGGGATTGCTATGATTGGAACTGGAGGAGGAGTTTTTACCCCTCGAGCTACTCCGCAGACTACCCCTCAAAATATTAAAGTGACGAATGTGAATGACACGGGCTTTACGGTTTCTTTTTTAACAGATGAAGCTACCAGTGGTTTTATTAAGTATGGAGAAATTGCCACTGAGCTCAAGCTCCAGGCGAGTGATGATCGAGACCAATTGTCTGGTAGTGTTGGCCAATACTCTACTCATCATATTAGCGTCAAGAATGTTGATCCTGATAAGGACTATTACTTTACCTTGGGGACTGCCTCAGTCTCTAAGCATGATAATAATGGCGCACCTTTTACCGTCAAAACTGCTAAACGCGCCAGAGCAACTACAGCTGCGAAAACTGTTTATGGAAATATTATGGCTGCAAGTGGCTCTCCCGCCGAAGGTGCAGTTGTCTACCTAACTATTCCTGAAGTAGGAGAGCTTTCTACTCTGGTGCGCAGTTCTGGGAGCTGGGCAATCCCTCTCTCCAATGCTCGTAAAAGAGATTCCTTAGAACCAGTTGACGTAAGTTCTACTGAAACACTCAACCTTTTTGTTCAGGGTCCTCAAATTTCCAGTACAACTACACTCCAAGTTACGGTTGACGAGTCACAGCCAGTTCGCACGATCAGTTTAGGTGGTGCAGCCCAGCCAGATACAGATACTTTCACTACAGATAGCAGCAGTGAAGATGAAGACCCTGATAAGGCAGAAAATGACGTGATTGCAGAAAATCCGAGCTCTTTACCAAGTGAGTCACCTTCTCCGCTACCAGAAGATTCTCCGACACCAGCTGCTACTGAGGTTGTAACAGTCAACTTAGACAAGGTAGACCAGCCAACGGTGAACACCACTCAACCTACCATTATGGGTAAAGCAGCTCCTGGCGTAGTGGTAACTATTCAGGTTAACTCAGAAACTCAAATTGTTACTCAAGTGACTGCTGATGCAGCTGGGAATTTTTCTCTCCCTCTCTCACTAGGAGAGAAAGAACTTGAGCCAGGTGAGCACTCAGTGACTATCACCTATACAGATCCTGCAACCGGCCAGCAAAAAACAGAGACCAAAACTTTTTATGTCAGTTCAACTGCGACCAGCAGACTACTAGCTCAAGCAAATACCTCACCAACTCCGTTTGGGACCAATAACCCGTTTACGATTCCGTCACCTAGTCCTCTTTTTTCACCATCACCAACTGCTTCATCAAGTGCCAGCACCAGTGCTTCTCCCCGAGTAACCATGCCATCTACCTCAAGTGCGTTACCTAAATCTGGTTCTGTAGGCACTACTTTAATGCTTCTAGCAGGCGGATTTCTCTGCATTGCCACTGGAATCTGGAGTTATTGGCAAAGTCGAGGCGCAAACGAAGCTGATTTTGCCAACGCCGATGATCCTAAGGATATTACTTAACTCCGCTCAACAATATCGCTTGTTCATACTAGTAAGATGAACTAAGATACAGAGATATTTCTAGCCAGTTCATCTCACCCTACTACTTTAGTTCACAGAAACGTCTTTTTGACGTTACTTCAGCGATTTTAGCGATTCTTCTTTTGTGGCCAATTTTTCTTTTGATCCTCATTGGCGTTTTTATTACGAGTGGCTGGCCAATTCTCTTCATCCAGCAGCGAGTTGGGTACCAGAAGCGTTCATTTCCCCTGATTAAGTTTCGTACCATGACTGTGGGAGCAGAAAAGCAAAAAAAGACTTTATTGGGCCAGAATGAAGCGCCCTGGCCAATGTTTAAAATGAAAGATGACCCCCGCTTTACTCTCCTAGGAAAGTTTCTGTCTCGCAGCGGTTTGGATGAACTGCCTCAACTAATAAATATTCTAAGAGGCGAAATGAGCCTCGTTGGCCCTCGCCCCCTACCTCTCGCAGAAGCGAAGAAACTAGACAAAGAGTGGGAGTTTCGATACCAGGTAAAACCAGGGGTGATCTCACTTTGGGCGATTGATCCAAAGAGATATTTTTCTTTGGAGAAGTGGAGGAAATTGGAAGAGAATACGTTACGAGATGGAAGTATTGCTAAAGATGTTCTCTTGTTAGTTACCACTATAGCTTGTCTACTTCGTTGAGATAGAGAGCTAGCTCTTCCTCAGATTTTTTATCCAGCTCATACTCCCCTTTATGAGAACTTAAGATCGTATGCACTTCTGCCCAACTCTGAACGAAGGATCTTTGCTCAGCTGGCTTTCCTACTTTAAATTGAGGATGTGCCATAAAAACTTGAGAAGCATCGAGCCAGACTAAGTGACCACTCCAAGGCGAAAAGCGAAGTACGCACTGTGTATACTCAGACACTTCATGCCATTGACTACCGATGATCTTCTCTTTGATCTTCCCCCGACACCAATCCCCTATAACTGGATGGTATCTGCCAATATCCTGAACTTGAAATGAGCCTAGAAAGGCGAGCGCTTTTGCATCTTCAAGACTATTCAATTGCTGGAACATGTTCACCTCAAAATCAGTAGCATTGATCAGCCATGGATTAAGGTCATAGGCTGCCAAATAGAGAGCAGCAGCAGCCTCCGGGTCATCAGCGAGAGCCTTATTTCCTGCTTTGACCAACTCATCAACAATTTGCAGGTGGCTAGCCTCAGAGAGATTCCAGATTGTTGTACCAGGATACACAACACGAAAGTCTCGCGCTTGCTGGATCAAGCCTTGCCAATCTTTCGCCTCAATGAGCAGTTTGCGTCTTTCTTTCTGATAGAGCAAGTTCTTCGGTTCCAGCGCAATCATTTGCGTCAATAACTGAGCTTTATGCTCCTGCTCATAACCGGATTGAGAGAGCTTAGACAAAATAGTGGAGTGATTCCAGTAGAGAGTTGCTATGAGCTGAGATTGAGACTGAGGAAAATTTTCAGAGCTAAGTAACCGCTCTGTTTGAAACTCAAAAAAAGGAAAAAATTGATTAGCTATTTCCGGCTTTTTCAGTTTCCCCAAAAGCAAAGATACAGAAGCCAGGAGACTAAGAAGAATTATTGTAGTAGTGATACTTAGGTAAACAAGCTTATACAACTTCTTCACAGCTGGAGAAGTTACTAAAGGCTTTGAGACCGACTCTCGGAAAATGAGACCTGCCGTTGAAAAAAGAATACATAAAATACCGGAGAAGGTCCAGTTATAGTCAAGTAATCCATCCAAGAGCAGAAAGAGTACTGACGTTGCAAGAGCTGTATGTAGGGAATATTTTTGGAAGATAATACCGAGAGCTCTCCTAAATAAAAAAGCAAGAAAGATCAAGAAAATTCCCCCACCCAGCAACCCATACTCAGCCAAGATCTGAAGATACTCATTGTGAGCATAGGCTGAATAAAAGGCTGCCCCTTCAGCATTTTTTCTGGAATTAATAAAATAGGCTCCTGGTCCCCAACCAAACAGCGGCTTTTCTTTCAGGCCCTGAATGGCTTGCTGCCAATACTCTGGCCTGGCCTCTACCTGAATAGATTTACACAACTGGGATTGATAACTTAAAAAAGGACACTCAGTTTTACCTAAACTGAAGAAGCTCAGAATAAAAATTGATACCAGGATTGGGAGTGTTATGACGAACGAGAGCAGCTTCTGTTTCCGAGAAGTTGGAACCCGGCTCAATAAGATAAAGAACAATATGAGCGAAACGAGAATTGACCATCTAGCAAACGTAAGTGCCAACCCCAGGATAATAATCAGTAATGGAGCAATCGAAACCCAACGACTTCTCCTTTCCCACCAGAAGTAAAAAGCTAGAGGAAGTGAAAAACCCAAGTATGTCGCCGCATGGTTATGGCCATACGTCGAGACGAGCAGGTTCATTGGCGGCAACCTACTACTTATCTGAGGGAAAATAAGGAGGATTAAAGTAAGCAGGGAAATTGCCACACCTACGGCTACAAAACCTAAGGCCAGCAGCTCGTCAGAGATCCATTTCTTATCTAGACGAAGAAAGAAGAGGAAAGCTAAGAAAGCTCCTAAGAACACCAATATTCTTAAGACAGTAGCTGGCAAACTCACGGTGGTGAGTAAAGAAAAGACAGTCACGCTCAACAGTAACGTCGCAGCGAGGAAGCCAGGTTGATAAAAATTCAAAGTGAGTTTTTCTCTAAAAAGAAAGAAAAAAGACGCAATCAGACCAAGCCAAACTACCACAATTTCAACATCACCTAGGGTTAAAAGTAAGAACAGCAAACTAAAGTAGCCAAGAAAAAATAAGACTTGATCTAACTTTAACATAACTACATCAAGTGTATCCTGAGCATCACCTCTTAAACAATAGAGAGCTGACTTTATTGAAAGAATTCTTTAATAGCTTGGCAAATATACTCAACTTCCAGATCTGTTAATTCTGGATAAAGTGGAAGAGACATTGTTTGAGCAAAAAAAGTTTCTGCGAGCGGAAAACTCAGCTTTACCTGTTTTAGGTCTTTTCTGTTGCTGAAGGATTGCTGAAGGTGCAGGGGGGTAGGATAGTAGATACCTGTCTCGATCCCCTTTTTGTTTAAAAACTCTTGGAATTCTGTTCTTTTATTGACCTGAATTGCAAAAACATATAAAGATGGCTGAGTGTTATCAGGGAAGCACATTCCAGGTTGATTAAGTTGTTGGAGAGTCCGGTTGTATATGACTGCAATCTCAGTTTTCCGGACAATCCACTGACGTAACCGCCTCATTTTGACATTCAAGGCAGCAGCTTGGAGATTATCAATCAGTTCGTTATAGCCATGTACAGAATGTGAGTACTTATGCGCTAAGTCAGCAATTCCATGTTGGGCATACATCCGAACTTTTTTAATAAATTCTTTATTGCTCGATACAACTACCCCCGCATTTCCTAACGCTCCCAATGTTTTGGAAGGATACAGAGAAAAGCACCCACCTAACCCAAATGACCCAACTGGCTGGCCTTTATATAGACTGGCATGGGCATGTGAAGCATCTTCGATCAGGAAAAGATGATGCTTTTTCGCGATAGCGCAAATTTCATCCATCTCACACGGGACACCATAGAGATGGACTATCAGCAATCCTTTTGTCTTGGGGGTAATGTGCTGTTCGATAGATTTTGGATCAATATTTCCAGTTTCAGCAAGTGTCTCGACAAAAACAGGCGTTCCTCCAGCCAAGGCAATTGTATCGGCAGAGGCAGCAAAACTCAATGGTGTAGTGATCACTTCATCACCTTCAGAAATTCCAGCAGCTTTTAAAGCTATGAGAAGGCTGGCAGTGCCTGAGCCAACTCCAACTGAGTACTTCGTCTGACAAAGCGCAGCAAAAGCTTTTTCAAAAGCAACTGTCTCTGCTCCAACAGTGAACTCAGTATTTTCTATACAACTTTGAAATTTCTGAAGAATCTCAACTTCTAGGCTGGCAAGCTGGCGTTTTAAGTTAAAAAGCGGGACATGCATGATGAATTCCTTCTAGGATTCTAACGTGACGAAGGTAGTCTTCGTGAGCTAGATTGGGGTTTGCAAAAGTATGTTTGGACAACTCCAAGAAAGCCTGAACTGAGTTACTTAATGCTGAAGATTTTTTAATGTATTCTGTAGTAGTACTTCCTAGCTGAGACTTTTCTGTCATTTGATCTTTATTTATAGCTTGGGTTTTATCCCAAGTCAGTTCCCCAGTTTCACCTTTTAAAGTGATCTCTCTTTTTGAGTTTAGAGCAGACCACACGTACTCACCAGTTGCTATTCTGCTGTCTTCAAAGAGTAACTGTAACTTGAGCATTGAGTTTTGCGCAAAAAGAATCTCAAAATTAGTAATTTTTGAGTCAAAAAGTCTCTCTAAGATATACAAATCATGAATGACTAAGTCATCACTGATCTTGATAGCCTGTTGGGACTGTCGCTGGCTATGCCGAACAGTGCGCACAGAGACTAACGAGCCAAAGTTCTTCTCTTGGACATATCTCTGAATGTATTGAAAGGCCTCGTCATAAAGAAAGGTGTAGTCTACGAAAAGCGCCTGCTTATAATGTTGGCTGAGAAAAATCAGCTTTTGAGCATCAATCCCTTTCAGGCAAAGAGGCTTTTCTACAAAAACATGCTTATTTTTTTGTAAACACGCTTGAGCAACTTTGAAATGAGAAGCTTCAGGTGTGACTATAAAACAATGTTGAATTGTGGAATCTTTTAAGACGTCACTTTGAGTGGACGCTTTCAGATCTTTAAGAGTGGGATCGACAATCATCACACTTAGGCCTAGAGCCGTCAGCTCCTTATAGACAATTTTTCCCCAGTAGCCATAACCAAATAAGGCAATTTTCATAATCTAGATTAGAATAGCTATTATGGCATTCAAACGAGACAACACTATATCGAATTTTTTAGAGGGAATATATTTTGGAGAAGAATTTGCAGAGCAGAGGAAAAAGTACTTCCCTACTTCGATTAATTATGGTGAAGGAAGTTTTTTAAATAAATTTGTTAACGATTTTAAACCAAAACTAATAGTAGAAATCGGTCTGGGATACGGCATCTCCACCCTATGGATGGAGAAAGGACCTTTTAGACCTAAACAACATTATGTATTGGATCACTTTCAAGACAACTTTGAAATGATGGGCCTGAAGGCAGTTGAGCGATTCCAATTGAAGAATATTAATTTTGTTTCACAAAGTTCTCAAGAATTTTTTGGTTCCAATTTAAAAAAATTAAATCAAAAAGTAGATCTTCTTTTTATGGATGGTGATGAACGATTTGATGGAATCATGACAGACATTTACTTTGCAACTAAATTTTTGCAAAATGGCGGAGTGTTAATTATTCGCAACTTATGGAATCCGTCTGTTCGCAAGGCAGTGATGTTCTTAATTAAGAATTTACCATTTAAGTTGTGGAATATTGATGCAAATGACGAATGGGTTATTAAAAACATCCTTTTTTGGGACGAGCGAAGACTACAGAGAATAAGTCGTGAATATCAAGGAAGTTTTTGTATTTTGCAAAAGCATAGCGGTGATATGAGAAGTTGGGACCATTTTGTGAATTTCTAGATTAGCTTAAGTTTATGAAAAATCTCATTAGAAAAAGTAAAAAGTCCACTCAGAATCACCTCATAATTTTATGGAGCCTCTTCTTTTTGGTATTCTTCTTTTTACTTATTGCTTCAATTTATAAAGTTGCACAACAGGAACAGAATGTTCACTGGGATTTTGCTGTACTGACCTGCACCCCAATAACTTGAATGAGCCTCCGCTTACAGAAAGCGTCATAAACATAGCAGTTGCCTATCAATATGACTCAGTACTTTATTTTTTTGAAGATGATGCCACTTTCTTTAGTTATGGAAACACCGAGCTTATGCATAAAGAACACAACTTAAAGTATCCTAATAATTTCTTAACATACCGTCAACTTAACTTTAACAGTATAGACCTACCAGGCAAATATGATTGCAAGTTCGGTCAAAGTGATTTGGGTGAGAAAACTTTAATTACAGTCTATAGTTATGAGTATCTTAATGCTGAGTGGCACTCAAACTTTGAGTATGAATGCAACCTTCTTCTACCCAAGATCTCTCTCATTCGTACACTTTATTCTGATACCCAGGCTAAAGTAAGGCTATTTAAGGTTAAGTCTGAGTTTTTTTAATAAATGGCTTATAAACAGCTGTGTGAGAGCCAAAACATCTGCAAAGTATCTTCTGGCCAACCTTCTTGGTTCGAGTAAAATCCTCCAAAGCCACTCAAAGCCATAGTCTTTTAGCAATAACGGTGCTCTTGGTTTTTCTTCAGAAATAATATCTAGTGCTGAACCTACTCCTAAGCCAATAAGCGAGCTAGTCAGATTAAAGTAATTTAGCAACCATTCCTCCTGCTTAGTAGGACCTACCGCAACTAGCAATACTGTAGCTTTTGATTTATTAATTCGTTGAATGATTTTAATATTTTCACTGTCTTCCCATACCCTTTTAAAAGAGGGCGAGTAATAGTCAATCACAGACTTACCAAACTTTTTTTTTATTTTCCTTAGAATCCTTTGAGTAGACCCCAGTAAAAACACTTTGTTGTGAGGATCATTAAGAATTTTATAACAAAGATCTGTTCCACTGACCCTTCCTGACAATTTCATTTGGGAAAAGTTGGACAACCAGACTAACGGGAGACCATCTGCATATATATAATCAGCTTTATTGTGTCTATTTTTTAACTCAGTGTCCTGTGAAAGCTTAACTAAAATGTGTACATTCATTGCAAAAGCTAATGCTTTTTTCTTTGCAAGAATCCTTCCCTTCAATGATTTATATAGCTGATCTAAAGTGAGATTGTCAATTCGCTGAGAGAGTATCTGAGAGGATTTCATCTCAAGACATTAACTTTTTTTTAATGTCTTCAACCGTTCGTTTAAGTCCTGTCTCAAAAGAAATTTGAGGAGACCAGCCCAGCGCTTTCAACTTACGAGAATCTAGCAATCTTCTCTGAGAACCTTCGGGCTTTGTTGTATCGTACTGAACTTTTAATTGAGGCTGCCCTAGAAGTTGATAAATTGAGTCAACAACTTCTTTTACCGAGTGCTCTTCTCCCGCATCAATATTATAGACATCCCCACTTTTACCTTTTCTCTCTAAGGTTAGCAGCGCTTCAACTGCATCCTCAACGTATAAAAAAGATCTTTTTTGTTTACCACTACCAAAGACTTGAACTTCTTGTTGAGCTTCCAAGAACTTTCTGATCATTACAGGAATGAAATGTCCCTTTTCATCAAAGTTGTCATTTTCTCCATATACATTAATAAAACGTGCAATTACAGTTTTTAAGTGAGAGTTCTCAGAGTACCAGTATGCTAGATTCTCACCCATTTTTTTAGCGAATGCATAACCTAACTTAGAAGGTTCTGGGTTGCTGGTATCTGCAGTTTCTGGAGTAGGTACCTGATTTTCCATTGCTTCTCGAGAATAAACACTTGCAGAACTTACCTGAATGAATTTCCTTATAGTCTTAGTTCTTCCTGCAACTCTGATGGGAATAAGCTGTAGCAACATATTATCTTCAAACATGGTCTGTGTTCGACCCAAATCATAGTCTACCCCTGTATTCAAGGCAGCTAGGTTGAATACCACATTTTGGCCTTTAAAAACTTTATCCAGCCCCTCTTCACAGCGTAGATCCATTTGCACTAGTCGAATACGTTGAATGGTAGATTTTAAATTTGCAAAGGAGCCTCGAGAGTTGTCATCTATTACAGTTACCTCATCACCTCTCGCAACCAAACGGCGGACCAGATGAGAGCCAATGAACCCAGCTCCTCCAGTTACTAGAATCTTTTGTTTAGTATGCTTTCTTTCTACCATACTTATTTCACCTCAACTTAAATTACCTCAGCTTTGAGGAAAAAGATTTCTAATGCTTCTTCTGAATGATACTGTTTAATATTTGAAATTCCAGCAGCTGCAAGTTTTTCTCTTTTTCGATTATCTTTTAATAAGGATATAACTTTTACCCCAAAGTCATGCTCATTAGCAGTTTCTACCCCCTTAAGGCTGCTCATCCCCCAGGTCGATTGAGTAAGGGCAACAACAGGTAAACCAAAACTTAGGTATGTTAAAACTTTAACTTTGATTCCACTATTAATCAGAATAGGTGAAATTGCCACTGCCGTTTTCTTATATACTTCAAATAAATCACCCACATATCCTTTGAGAGCTACATTTTTAAACTTCTTGAGATAGTTTTGGAACTCGTCATTAGCCATTTGGCCAGTTATTATCAGTTTTGCATCTGGAACCTCTCTAAGAACTTGTCCCCAATGATTCTCCAAAAACCACTTTACTCCTTGAACATTTTCCATCCAGCTCAATAAACCACTAAAAACAATATCTTTTGACTGTTTTTTAAATGCGCTGCGCTTAAATGGCACCACAGTAGGCATTAGAAATGATTTAGCATTAGTAATATTCTTCAATCTTTTAAGAGAATTGGGACTAATTGCCCAAAGCTGTGAAACTCGAGGTAGGAATCTTCTTTCATACCACTTACACTTTACTATTTCTAATCTAAAAAATAACTTAAGCAATATATTCTTACTCTCTTTTTCTCTCTTTCCTAATAGATCGGTAATATCTTCATCATCAATATAAATATACTTTTTACTATAATTCTTGGCATACTGCAAAGTTGAAAATCCATCATAAAAAACGTAGTCATATCTAGAATTTTGCTCTAGTATGGAAATTAGAGTATCTAATCTCCGATCATACATTTTCTTTATCCGAAAGGGCAAAGGTGAAGCAATCACTGACAAGACTCGCAAGATATAACCTAAATCTAATTTAGAAATCACTAGCTTGGGTACAGTAAAGATTCTTAATCCTTCAGCATTAATCTCATTTTTTACCATCGCTTCATGGTGGACACAACAGACATCAATCTCAAAGCCCTTCTTAAGTAAAAATAAGATTGTATTTCTTGTTTTTACAGTAGTTCCGGTTGCACCAGAAGGGTAAATTTGAGTAATAAAAAGCACACTCTTGCTAGACATAGCTAAAACCTTCGAAGATATCTATCTTTAAATTTAGGAAAATGAAGTAAATTTTCTAGGACCAAACTTATAAAGACTGTAAAAGAAACCAGCAGGATCAATCGTGCTTGGAAAAAGATGGTAGAAGGGTGCTCATTAAGAACTTGAGTGATTACTTGCCTAAACTTAATTTTTCTAGTTGATGAGGTCTTGGGACAACTCCATTTTTCTTGGAAATCCAGATAAGCAGCAAATGCTACAAATCGTTTCATAAAAAAATGTGTCCAAGTTATAGGATCCTTATGTTTTACAACTATCCTGGCCACAAAAATTGCCATTCCTCCAGATAATTGAATCTGTAAACCAAGATCGGCATCTTCTGCTGCTCCGTTATGAAGGTGGACTCGTTTTTCATCAAAGCGAATTTTGTGTTGATCCAGAAAAGATTTACTATAAACAATATTCTTATTATCCAAAATTTCAAAATTCAGTACCTTCTTTCCTTCTAGGTTCTTCTTCTTCCAATCTTGATCAAATAAATAAGTAGCTAACGAATAAACATTTTGAGAATGATACGTTTGAGAGTGACCTAAGATTGCAGCCACTTGCGAATGATCTGTAATCGATTTTTTAATTGTGTCAAGCCAATGTATATCTGCTACACAGTCATCATCTATGAATGCTACCCATTTGAAGGAAGCTTGTTTAATCCCCATATTGTAGATAACGGGATAACCATCTCGCTTTTCTAAGTAGCGTTTAACCGGAAAATTCACACCCTGAGAGAACTTCTTTATTGCTGAGGCGGTTAAATCGCTTGAATTATTATCAATCACAATGACTTCATCTGGCTTTACAGATTGCACCGCCAAACTTGCTAAACATTCTAACAAGTGTTCAACGCGATTTTTAGTCACTATGATAACCGAAACTTGGGGAATTTTCATGTTTCATCAAGAATTTCAGTAATAGTAGGCCAAATACTCACATCTTTAAAATTAAGAGGTAATGAGTTGCCTATAAGAATAGGCAAATAATCATAGACATACTTCATTCCATCGACTTCTAGGGTCTTTATCTTTATTGTTAAGTACACATCTTTGAGTTCTTGGTCTTGAATAGCTATACTTTTACCTGCCTGTGAAATAATTATCCGCTTCGCAGGTTTAATATCTACTTCAAGTATCTCTGCTAAAGTCTCGCCTTTGGAATTAAACACTTTATCACCCTTTTTCACTGAATTCGCTAAGTAAGCAGGAACTCCCACTACATCGGAAAAATCGCGACTTTCGTATCTAAGCTGAGCTTTTACAACGAGAGAGCCAGCTTGGGCATCTGATCTAAAGCCTGGGTAGTCAACTACTAAGGCCTCAACCTTCACATTAGAAAATGTGAAGGTCATAGGCTGGCCAAATACTATAGGGCGGCCCTTTACAGTATATATACCCCGTCTGGGGTTATAGTTCGCTTTCAAGCTTAGCTCTAAATAGAGAGTTTGTTGTTGAGATTCTGACCTGAACTTATCAATATTTATTATTTTTGCTGTCTCTTCACCTATCTCGTTTTTTTCAGTATCGCCTATTAAAAAAGCGTGAGCGTACTGGTCATCAGGTTTTCTTGTGAGATATAGAACATTTGGATCAGTAACTTTGACTCTAATATTGATAAATGTATTCTGTCGGCGAAAGAACAGTATAAAGAAGATTAGGCCTAGAATAAGAGTGAGGCCTAAAATTACATCAATTAGTGATATTTTTTTAAAAGAAAGTATCTTCATACAAGTGTTGCTGTTTTACGTTTTTTCCCCTGGTCAACATTGAAGAAAAAAGCAAGTACAAGACCTAAGAGTGGCAGCTCGAGTCTACCTCCATGGGGCTGCAAGCAATAATATATGAGTAACGATAAAATACCACAAGCAGAAAAAAAGATCTGCATATTTCCCAATTTTGAGTTAATTAAGAGTACTAATCGCTTTCTAAGCAAAACTATAAAAGGTGTAAAAAAGAAAACAACACCGATAATTCCTGACTCAAGTGCTAGCTGCAAATAACCAATATGAATTGCATAAGGAAAATCTTGTAAATACCCATTAGGAAATCGCTCATATAGAACATTTACATTAGTATTTACACCAAATCCAAATATGAGTGACTCTTGAAGAGCTTGACTACCCTCGTCAAGCATTCTAAGTCTAATACTTCCTCCCCCACCCTCAAGGGTATACATGCTAAGAAAAAATCTGGGAATTACCACTGAAAGAATTACCACTGTTAGAGTAGCTATCAGAACTGACTGTTTAAAAGAAATATCTTTCAAAACTTTCAGAGAGTAAAATTTAAGCTCTTTCCAACCATAATAGAAAAGATACCAGATCAAAGTTAATAGTGAGCAAAACCAAATAGTCCTGCTTTGCGAGAAAATAATGCTTCCAATACATAATCCTGACATTGCTACTAGCCACCCAGGGGGGAACTCTTTTTGAAAATTTAAGAAAGATTTACTAATCATTAAAATTAGTAAAAACAAGAACATAAAAAGACCGAACTGATTGGAATGTAAAAAAGCTCCTGAGCTTCTTGGAAAAAGAAATTTTTCCTCTGTTACTATTGAAAAGCTTTCGTTTCTATGATTTTCTCCTATTGAGGCTAAACCTGCAAGAATTTGTAAGCCTCCTAATAAACTTTGAAAAACTATTAAACCAGAAAGTATGGAGATCAAGAAAGGCTTGAATAAAAGATTTGGTGACAAAATCAGATAGCTAGTGGAAATAAAAAACACAATCATCTTCATATACTGAAAAAGGTTAACCACAGAAAAAATGGGATAAAAAGAATAATTGAGTGATGAAGAAAGAGCCCAGAGAAAAAACGATGTCCAGCAAACTGATATAAAAAGTATTTGCTTTGTTGAGAGCAAGTTTAAAAAGTTTTTTTTAAACCGCCCTTTTAGCTCAAAAAGAAACAGCCTAAAAAGGTAAAGTGTTAGTAAGAATGCAAAGATATCAGAATTTACTAAGCCAAAACCATCTATAAGACCTTGACTAAAAAATGGCTCTTGTTGAATTTTACCTATTTCAATTAGTACAAAAGAGTAGTATTTTCCAGGCTCTATAAATTGAGATGTAATTAAAAAAATCCAAAATAAAGCTAGGAAGAAGTTTCTTAAAGATATCCAAAGAAGACCCATAACAATAAAACAGATCATCACCGAAATCTTGAAGTCTCCCTTGAAATTTAGCAATAAAAAGGAAGTTGCAATAGTAAAGAAGGCAACCATCAAATTTTGAATGTAAAGAGCTTGTCTTTTATTAGAAAATTTAAGTCTCTGTGAGTAAATTTTAAAAATATTTTGCTTCATTTTGCCCATAAATAATTAGAATTGAATTCAAGTTGCTTAAAGCTCAAGACACTATATCATTAACTAGTTTAAAAACCACTCAACTAGGCAAGACTGCATGCTAAAAAAGATTAAGAATAGAAATAAATCTCCATCTATCTTATGTATTATTACTAAGGATAGGCCAAATATTTTAGTACCATGTCTAGATCACTTAGAAAAACAAGATACCTTTTTACAAAAGTTGATTATTATAGAAGATATCAGCTCAACTCCTCCTATCAATCTTCAGGATTGGAAATTAAAATTTAGGCAGAAAGGAGTAAACTTTACTAGATTTAAAGTAAAGTTTAACAATTGCTCCCGTTCGCGAAGATATGGAGTTAAGAACGCTACTGGTAAAGTGATTCTGTATATTGAAGGTGACATTTTTCTACCCCCTGCAACTTTAAGCAAAGTCGCTAGATACTATAGTAAATATCCTAATATTGATGCGCAGGCTATGAAGCTTCACCCTTACGAAAAAGGAGTTTGGTCAGAATATAACTGTCTGTACGCAAATGGTGAAAGGTCATGCATAAAGCATAACCGTAAAGTTCCGTATGCTCCAAGTGGAGCTTATACCATTAAAAGGAGCTTCTTAAAAGAGCACAACCTCTCCTTTGCTGAGGATCTCACTAAAGCAGAGGATCATGATTTTTTTTACTAAATTTAAAAACCTTGGAGAAGAATCATGCTTTGCTCCTAAAATAGGCGTTCTTCATGTTTTTAAGAGCAGTTTTCTCCCATATTTTCGAAGCCATCTTGAGTATGGACGAGGAATAATGAAACTTCATGCTACTCAAACATGGTGTAAAGACTTTGTGAACAACTGGATGCCGAAGCGAAAAATTACGTTGCTTTTTTTACCAGCACTAATATTAATGAAAATACTTTTATTAACTATCTCGGGACTCAAAGAACTAAAGTTATGTATAAAGTTTTTCTTCCCAGCTTTTACAGAAGATTTGGCTATGGCGGTAAGAATCTATAATTCTGAGTTAGGCAAAGAGGTTTGGAATAAGAATTTAAAAAGAATTTAAAGTTAGAAGGAAGGCTAGAGTAATAATGAAAAGAAGATTTTATTTCTTGGTTAGACATTGGAAATCTCCTAGCTACCTAAAAAGGTGTTTAAATTCTATTCTAAGTCAAAGTTTTAGCAATTTTTCCATACTATTTATTGATGATGCCTCAATTGAAGATCTAGAATTAAAGAGATGGGTTAAATCTAAATTAAAAAGACACGTTTGCATTTTCAATGACGTTCAGAGGTTCTCTCTTCAAAATGCGTACGAGGCAATTCACTCATTTGTGGATGAAAAAGAAGCAGTAATCATAAACGTAGATGGAGATGATTGGCTTCTAAGCCCTGACGTCATTGAGAGAATAGCCTATGAATACAAATCAACTGAATGTATTCTAACCTTTGGAAACTGCCAATATTACGCGCCTAAAACTCCTAATCATCTTAAGGTTGTTACGAGCATCCAGCCTACTCTTAACCAACGTTTCTCAAAAGAGGTTGAAGAGACGAGAAGCTACCGACATACTCCTTTCATCCCGTTACATCTTCGAACTTGGAAAGCTGATGCTTTTAAGAAAATCAAAAAAAATGATTTTTTAAGACCAGATAAAACATGGATTAAGTTCTGTGAAGATCAGGCAATTTTTTATCCTTTATTAGAAAACAGTGAGGGTAGGTATTCTGTTATCAATGAGGTACTTTATTCTTATAACATCGATAACCCCCTTAATGATGCGAAAATTCATAGTAGCGAAAGGTTGTTTGATGAGGTTTGGATCAAAAGAATGAGAATTAATGGTGATCTACCATGAATTTCTCAAACAATGGCTACACTATTAATAAAAAATGTATTCTTAAACATAGCAAATTTTTATTAGTACCAATACTTAGCCAGTTTTTATATTTTTTTCAACTTCTGTTACTTAAGATTAGACTAACTAATACTATTTTTCTTGGAGGACAAACTCGAAAATTGAGTAATTTCACTATTAAGGCTTGTAACGAAGATTTTAACCAATTTGAATGTCAAACCATAGAACTAGGTTTGACATTAAAAAGATTTTTTCATCCAATTACTTTGAACCTTAGAACTCATTCGATACCTTATAAATTAAGCACTTATCAGTATGAAAACCTGATGTGGTCTCTCACTTTCTCAAGCTACCTATCACCTTCAACTTTTAAAGAGCTAGACAATAAGGTTGTAGGTAGATTTTCAGAAATATTTTCTTAATTTCAAATATGAAAATTGCGATTGTCAGCCCTGAGTTTCCCCCTCTAACTAATTGGGGGGGAATTGCTACTTTTAACCAGGAATTGGCCAAGCTACTAGGAGAGTTAGGTCATGAGGTTGTCGTATTTACATTTGATAACTTTGCTTCTCTTCAAAAATCTAAACTCATTGATGGTATTAGAGTCAACTATATTCCCTTCACTAGCTCAAATAACTTCTTCAACTTCATATACTCTTTTCTTTCCCATCTCTTTTTTTCAAAGTTCAAAGGAAAATTTCCTGACTTGGGCTTTTTAATAGAATGGAATTTGTTTTTCTATCTCTACTTTACTAAATTCAGTAAGTTAAATACTTTTGATCTCATACATACACCAAGTTACTTTCTTCCGACACTACTCTGGAACTTCCTAGGGGGAGGAATTCCCATAGTTACCCATATCCATGGAACAAGACAAGAAATTATTAGACTTGAAGAAAGTAACTTTGAAAGACGATTCTTAGCAAGAATGGAAAATTTTTACATCAAAAAATACTCCAAAGCAATTATTACTTGTAATGAGAAGTTCGCAACGGAGTTAAAAAAAAGCCTAGGATTAGAAAATAATATCTACTATATTCCCAACTTTACTTCCCTACATAATGACAACTCTCTTAAAAAAGTTGATCGAAATAAAATTGTTTTTTTAGGAAGATTAGAATATAGAAAAGGGGTTGATTTGTTAATTAGGGCTTTTGCTACTTTGGCAAAAGGAAATAAAAAGATTGAACTATGGATGTTGGGAGAAGATACGGGGTATATTAAGTGGGGCAAATCAACTTTGAATTTTGGAGAGAATCTCAAAAGGATGAATGTACCTAATTCAATTTTACAAAGGATACATTTAATTCCAAGAATTAATGATAGGAAGAAACTTGTTGAGCAGCTAAAAAAGATTAAAGGTATAGCAGTATTCCCATCTCGTTATGAACCATTTGGTTATGTAATTATAGAAGCGATGGCTCTTGGTTTTATAGTTATTACAACTTCAGAAGCTGCTGAGAACAACATTATAATTGATAAAGAGAATGGTTTTCTTATAGAACCAACTTTTTCATCTCTTCATCACCAACTCAAATCCATTTTAAAAAAGGATCAAAGCTACTTTAGAAAAATAGTGGTATCATCGCAAAAACATATCACTGAGAACTTTTCATATCATGCAGTTGCAAAAGATTATAAAAAAGTATATCAAAGCCTAAAGTTGTAAGACCTTACCTTAAATGCTATTACTTCATCCCAAAATAGTCAGGCTACTCATTCTCTCTGTCATAAGAGATATTCGAAAAGATCTTGCCGTCGCTCTCATAGAGGTAAAAAAAAGAGAACTCTTTCTGGAAATACTAAAAACGCCCCCTTCTAACTTTAGTTATCTACGTTCTTCTGAGCAAATAATAGAAGTAACTTCTTTAACCAGTAAAAATGACTATCTTATGTTAATTTTGGCGATCAAAACATTAAAAAGACATATGAAGATTCCCTTTAAAGTTCTCATCATCGATGATGGCACACTTGAGGCGGAACATGTTGAAAAACTCCAAACACATCTGCTTGGGGCAAAAATTATTTCTAAGGAAGTTTTAGACTGCAAAATAGAAGCTAAATGGTCTAAGAGGAGTGTTTTTTATAGACTTAAATCGAATCCCTATATCCGGAAAAAACTAGGTGCAATTCTTTTTTGTTCATCAGAAAAAGTTTTATTTGTTGACAGTGACATTCTCTTCTTTAAAAAACCGAATGCTCTTCAAAAATGGTTCCACGGTGAGTACGATATTGTGTTTAACCAAGACATAGAAGATTCTTACTTTTTATCTTATATTGAATCTAAAGTGGTGTTTAAAGTAGGTCTTTTTCCTCGAGTTAATTCTGGACTTTTAGGAATACCTTATGCTCTGCTAGATTGGAAAATACTAATGAAGCTTTGTGAGCTTTATGAGACGGGACTTTCAGTTGGGCGAGAACCTCAGATTCAAACTTATTTTGCAATTTTATTAGAAAAAAATAAAAATTCGAAAAAGATTTTAAATTTACCCAAGTCCTACCTTGTAAGTGACACTATCTCCGATTATGAATCAGAATTAGTTTGTGGCCATTATGTTCGAGCGGTTAGAGAAAAGTACTTTTCTATAGATGCAAAAAGAGCTATTTCAATACTTTATAATAGCTCATCAATGTAGGAATTAAATAATTGTTCAATAGATTCGAGACATATGTTCTGAAGACAAGCTTTAGTTGTCTTATAAATTTCTTTCCAACTCGTGAGACAAAGAGAAAGTATTTATCTGTTGGGGTGTGCGCTTTACTCTGTCATCGAGATGTAAATATGTGTATTTAATCACTGCAGTCTCTTTTCTTGAGAATTAATCGAAATCCACCCGTATTTATTATTGATGATAGCTCACTTGAGAGACTAGATATCGCTAGGTTGGAGAAGTATTTTACAGTTATCCTCCCAACACAAAAATGGTGAACACAACAAATGAAGTTAGTATTGAAGAATTATATATCCGGTATTAACTACTCAAATTATTATCTTGCAGAAGAACAGACACTTATGTTACTTTTTAGCAAAGTAATATACACCTCATTACCTACAAATAACTATTTAAATTTTTGGCTTTATTTGCAATATAAGAGTGAATTCAGAAAAATAGTACTTCTCTGCATTATGCTGGTGAAACCAGAGAAAAGTTTGAGTCAGATGGAATAAAATTAGCATTTAAGACTAAATTCTTTGACTCCCACTTGAATATATAAAATCAGTACTATTTTCCCTTAATATAAGACTCCAGCACTTCTTTATTTCCTTCCGAAATGATCTTCCCATTTCCAATCCAAATAATTCTATCGCAGTTCTTTTCTAAGTACTCAAGCCAATGGCTCACAATTAAGATTGTCTTCCCTTTTTTAAAAAATTCTTCTATCTTTTTACTACTTTTTTTCTGAAAATCCTTATCACCCGCACTGATTCCTTCATCTAAAATAAGAATGTCAGGCTCTGCATGAACTGCTACAGCAAAGCCCAGCCTTAGCTTCATCCCCTCAGAATACGAGTAAAGCGAAGCGTCAATAAACTTACCTATATCGGCAAATTTTACAATCTGCTCGAACTTATTCCTAATCTCTTGTTTATTCATGCCAATGATTAAACCATTGAGAAAAATGTTTTCTTCTCCAGTCAGGTCTGGATGAAAACCCGCCTCTACATCAATCAAAGAGACAATTCTGCCCTTAATTTTCACTGTTCCAGAATTTTGTCTGGTGATGCCTACAATTATTTTCAGCAAAGTAGTTTTCCCTGATCCATTTGAACCAATGATTCCTACCTTCTCGCCTTTGTAAATTCTTAAATTAATATCTTCTAGCGCAGTAAACTGCTCTTTTCGGCCAAGCTTTACTACATTTTCCACAAAAGTTGGCTTCTCATGGTGAAGTGTGTAAATCTTGTAAACATGGTCGAGCTCTATAACAGTCTGTTTTTTTGATTTCATAGCCTAAACCCAGTCATCAAAGAACGGCTCTTCCTTTTTAAAGAAGTAAAAACCAATAAAGAAGATCACCACCCCCATTAGAATGCTAGCTACTTGAGCCCATGAAAAAGAAATCGGCTGCTCTAAGAAAATGGCCTGATATAACTCCAAGACCGTAGTGACGGGATTTAGATAGAGTACATGCCTCAAAGAAGGAGGTAGTAGAGATAATGTATAAACAATTGGAGTAGCATAAAACCAAAGCGGTAATATCGCCTGAACAGCAAAGTTCACATCTCGATACTTTACATTTAAACTGGAGAAAAGCAGTGAGAAACCACTAACCAAAATAGTCAGCCAGAGCGTTATCGGAATGATCCATAAGAATCTCAGCGTAAAAAAGAGAATCTCTACAAAGGAAGCTTCTCCTGAAAGAATTTTCTGCCCCAGTAAAATGATAATAAATAAGCCTAATGCAACAAATAAGTGAAAAAGATTTGAAAGAATTATTGAGAAAATAATTACTTCTCTCGGAAAACTTGCTTTTTTTATTAAGTTTCGCTCATTTAAAACCATCGGCGTCGTCTTAGACAGGGAGTAAGAAAAAAAGTTCCAAGGTAATAACCCTGCAAACAGGAATAAAAAATAATTGTCTACCTGAACTGGAACAAAAAACCTGAAAACCAATCCAATCACCAGCATCTGCAAGAGAGGATTTATAAGGATCCACAGAAAACCAAGCACTGCATGTTTGTATCGCGCTTTAATCTCTTTCTCGGTCATGGATACAAGGAATTCAAGCCAATGTAACTTTGAAGCATTCATTATGGGCGGAATTATAGCGTATGGAGAAAAAGGGGCAGTAGCAAAAACCAAACATTCCCCAGCAGAAGCTTCGTCTTTTCTTCCCTATTGACCTGAACATACTTTTTACTCTACATTTATCAGAGCCAAGATTTTGGTCGCTTTCTTATATTATTGCAAAACATGACTGAAAACATCCCTACCTCACAACCCAGCCCAAATCCTTTACAAGAATCTCCTAAGATTAGCGTACCTACACAGAGCTCAGTAACCACCGCGACTAGTACCACAACCACCACAACTCGTTCTTTCAAGTTGCCCACTAAATTCTCCCCACGCATGATCATAGGGGGATTATTCTTTGCATTACTCATAATCGGGGGCATTGCCGCTTACTACTTATCTACTCAAAGCCAGGATGTCCGGCAGCAGGCCGCCTACGACTGTTCAGTCGCCGGTGGTAGTTGTCAACCTCAAGCATGTAGTACCGGTCAAGTAGCTGGTTCCGGTGTTTGTTCAGGCGGCCTTATCTGTTGTGCCCCTGCAGTGACCCCTCCATCGACCCCTCCTTCTACCCCTCCAACAGCAACTCCTCCAGGTGGAACCTGCTCAGGCGCAGCGCAATCTTGTGAAAGTCAAGCTTGCTGTAATGGACTCACTTGCCAAGGACTAGCCGGATCACGCATCTGCCAGGGTCTCGTTCCAGGAGTCTGTGGAGCAAACGCCACTTGTGGCGGTAATAGCGGCTGGTTAGGCTTCCGCTGCAACAACCTAAGTAATGGTCAGTGCTTAGAGAATCCTCAGACATTTAACAGCTATCAAGAGGCCTACTCATATGCATCAGCAAGTGGCTGTGGCCAGGTAGATGAGGTCTGTGTGGGTGGTAATGCCAACAGACAGCTCTGTGGTCAATTCAACATCATCAATCGAAGCTGCGATACTATCGTAAACCCACCTCCAGGTGAATCACCTCCACCAGGAGCAACTCCAAGTCCTTCACCAGGAGCAACTCCAAGTCCTCCTCCAGGTCCAGTCTGTGTTCACATCGCGATGAACAGAATCAATCCTAGAGTTGGAGATGTAGTAGCCTTCACATGTGGAGCAATCCCTGGAGTAAATAAGTATGAGTTCAGAGTTAAGTTACCAAATGGCACTATTCAAGCCTTGGCTTCTCTCTCAGGCACAGACCAGATCAATACTTCAGCCAACTTTACTATCAATCAAGCAGGTGAGTTCAAGGCCCAATGCCGAATCTGTCCAGACAATGAATGCCAAGCATGGGAACCACTAGGGGACTACGGTAAAAACATATGATTAATGCCGTCACCGGAACACCAGCAAACACTCCCACCTTTCAAACAGGGGTAGGACCTCAGATGCCCCCTCCACCAGCGCCAATTGCTGTCGGCGGAGGATTGCCTCAGCCAACTGCTCCAAGTATCCAACCTCCAAGTAGGAAGAAGGAGTTTCCATTAAAGTGGGTTATTACTGGAGCTTTTTTACTTTTGTTGATTTTAGGTGGTGGTGTAGCTTTATTTCTTTCAAACCAGAACCAAGATGTGCGTCAGCAAGCATATGACGATGTTGTCTATCCCCCGCCAGTTGAACCTCCACACGACCCTCCTCATGATGCTGCAGCCTGTGCCATGTCCTTCACTGTTTCAGGCGAGGTTGAAGACGTTTTAAATTGTACTAAGGTTGCCTTCCAAGATGAGTTCTCTCACACAGCTGGTAATTACACGTACACAACTGAAAAAATAAAGTTTGAACCTGGTGATGTCATTGTGTTTAGAGTAATAGTGAGCTACACAGGGCAAGAAAGTACAGCGATCACCTTAACAGACGTCTTGAATAATGGTGGCGCAATAGGTTCTTTCCCATTCAGTTTCATGGATAGCACCTGTGGAACAGAGGCTTACAATGCGCAAACAAAGACCTTAACTTGTAGTCTAGGCCAAGGAACAGTAATTGGCTTCAGAGTCCGTATATCAGAGAATGCTACAGCTGGCACCACTTGGACCAACATCGCCAATGTCGCTACCAATTCAAATGTCTCTAACGTTAGTGCTACCTGTCAAGTGGCTATCAATATCATAACTCCAAGTGTGAGTCCAACTCCAAGTGTGAGTCCAACTCCAAGTGTGAGTCCAACTCCAAGTGTGAGTCCAACTCCAACTGCTAGTCCACCCGGTCTGACATGTGGTGGAAGCTGCGCCAATACTACGCAATGTCCTCAAAATCACACCTGTGATGCGAGTAAATGTGTTCTGACTGCTTGTGTCAATGGAGCATCGTGCCGAGCTGACAGATGTCAAACCACTGGGTGCGGCAGCACTTGTACCGCAGATACTGAGTGTCCAAGCGCCCACAGCTGCAATGCCGGTCGCTGTGAGCTCACTTCTTGTGTCAATGGCAGCGCCTCATGCGGAGCGAACCGATGTGCGCCAACGACCTGTGGCAGCACCTGCACCGCCACGACTGACTGTTCCAGTGGCAATATCTGTGACGCTGGCAAGTGTGTCCTAAATGCTTGTGCGAATGGAGCCAGCTGTACGAGTAACCGTTGTCAAACCACTGGGTGTGGCAGTGCCTGTACAGCAACCAGCGAGTGTCCTGCTGATAATACTTGTACCGGAAATGTCTGTGTCCTGAACGCTTGTGCCAACGGTGCAAGTTGTACTAGCAACAGATGTACAGTAACGACCACAACCGTGACTCCACCAGCCATTGGCTGCAACCAGACTTGCGCAACGAATGCCGACTGTCAGTCCAGTAACCATATCTGTGTAGACACTGACTCCGGGCGCAGATGTCGCTTGGAGAGTAATATCAACAGTACTACTTGCAGCACAGCTGTCAGCGAAGGAACAACAATTCCAGCTAACGGCCAGCCTGATCAGCCAGAGACCTTACCAGTCGCCGGTAGTGCAGACATCATGAGAGCCTTCTTAATCGGATTGTTCGCAGTAGTCTTAGGAGTAGTTGGATTACTCCTCCTCTAGACTAAATGGATGACCCCGCGGCAAAGCTGCTGAAAGTCCACATTAAATGTACGATTTACCACCTCCCTCTGGAGGTGGTTTTGTTTGGGAGCGAAAGTTGTATAATTCTCTCTTGGCAACGTAGAGCGAGCCGATAGCTCAGCTGGTCAGAGCGGTAAGCTTATACCTTACTGGTCGGAGGTTCGAATCCTCCTCGGCTCACCAAATTCCCTGCTACACAAATACTGCTCGAGGTGGGATACTTGCGCCATGTCAAAAACCAAGACCAAATCTTCATTTGACCTCGAGACAGACAGAGTTCTTGAGTTAGATGAACCAGAGTTCTGGGACATTACTGATCAGGCAGATCAGCACTTTTGGGAAGAATTTTTTCACTTTGAAGAGTTGATTGAAGTTGCAGATGAGCTTGATTCACCAGAGTTTTCGGTCACGATCCAAAATCATCAGACTGGTGAAGTAAAAACTTTTGAGCGGATTCACTTAAAGTCAGCCCGCCGAAAAATTATCTGCTAGCAAGCCTAGCTGCTGCTCTCAATTAAGTATCTCTCATGGCTTGCTCCTCCCCCCTCTCCAGAGTATTATGAGTAGGTGAAAGTTCTTCAACGCTTCTCTCTTCTTGCTACTGCGCCCAGACGTTGGTTGTCTTATCTGTGGCATCACAAGCGACTGAGTTTAGTACTGCTGGTTGTCATTGGCGCTGCCTTTTTCCAGTACCGACGAACCCGAACTCAAGAAGAAACTTTTATTTTTATAAAACCTGAGAGCACAACCTTGGTCAAGAAGGTCAATGTTTCTGGTCTGATTGACGCCAAGGAAAAAGCCGCACTCCGATTTGCCAGCGGCGGCAAGTTGACGTACCTGGGCGCAAAAGAGGGTGACTGGGTGAAAAAAAATCAAACCTTGGCCAGAATCGATGCTCAGGAGCTGCAAAAACGCCTCCAACAAGATCTTAATCTTTACTTCAATGAGCGCCTCGATTTCGAACAAGGTCGGGATGATCGACAGGACAAGGCTCCCACTGATCAGCTGAGTCGTAGCGGTCAAACAAGCCAGAAGACGTTAGAAAATGAAGTGCTCGATGTAGAGATCCGAGATATTGCCATCCGTAATACTTTTCTGGCCAGTCCTTTAGAGGGCATCTTAGTCAAAATTCCTAGTCCAATCACTGGCGTAAACTTGATCTCGACTGACACATTTGAAGTGGTAAACCCGCAAAGCCTGGTATTTAGGGTCGCGGTGGACGAAGCTGATATTGCTCAGATTAAGCCAGGCCAGTCTGCCCGCATTGAGCTAGATGCCTACCCAAATCAGCCAATTCTAACTTCAGTGAAGTATATTTCTTATCAAAGCTCGCAAGACAGTACTGGCACAGTATTCCTCGTCGAACTACCCATTCCTGTAGATTTTCAAAAGCCGCAACTTGGTTACTACCGCCTCGGCATGAATGGCGATGCAGATATTACCATTGAAGAAAAAAGTGGTTTATTAAGCGTTCCCCTGGCTGCAATTAAAGAAAGAGATGACAAAACATTTGTCAGCGTTCGCACTGGTGACAAAACAGTCGAGGATCGAGAAATTCAGACTGGCCTAGAAACTGATGATCGAATTGAAGTCACTTCTGGCTTACAAGAAAACGACGAGATCGTTCTACCAGAATAGGGTCGCTATGTTGCTTCGACTACAGAATGTCTCCAAGATTTACAAAATCGGAGCGGAAGAGATTCGCGCCTTAAATCAGGTTTCCATAGAAGTTGAAGAAGGTGAGTTCGTCGCGGTGATGGGGCCTTCAGGATCTGGAAAATCGACATTTCTGCAGGTTGCCAGCCTGCTCAATACCGTTGATGAGGGAGAGATCTTTTTAAAGGATCAGAGCGTGACCAAGTTTTCGGAAGTCGAGTTGGCTCGGCTACGAAATCAAGAAATTGGCTTTATTTTTCAGCAGTTTAATCTCTTAGCCCGAACCAGTGCCGTAGATAATGTGGCCCTCCCTCTGGTATATGCTGGTGTTTCTTCAGCAGAACGTCAAAAACGAGCTCAAGTACTGCTAGAAAAGGTCGGACTAGGTGATCGATTGCTCAATACCCCAGCCCAGCTCTCTGGTGGTCAGCAGCAGCGGGTGGCGATTGCTCGAGCTCTCGTCAACCATCCCTCGCTGATTTTTGCTGATGAACCAACTGGCAACTTAGACTCAAAAAGTGGCGAGGATATTAAGCAGCTCCTTCTTCAGCTACATCAAGAAGAGAAAACCATCATTATGGTCACCCATGAGGCGGAGATTGCCCAAATTGCCAAACGCCTCATTCTTTTCCACGACGGTGAGATCGTTTATGACGACAAATTTGGCTTTAACACGCAAGTCAAAGGAGAAAAAAGCTTGGAGTATGTCAAGGAATTGAAGAAAAAGGGTAGCAAAACCAACCTCCTGTTTGGGAAAAGAACTGGAAAGTAATCTTTATGAATCTGGGAAATATTTTTTCAATTGCTCTCAAGGCGATACTGCTTAACAAGCGTCGCTCTTTCTTGACTATGCTGGGTGTAATTATTGGGGTGGGCTCTGTGGTGATGCTGACGAGCATTGGCACTGGTCTCCAATCCTATGTCTCAGATCAATTTAGTAGTCTTGGCAGTAATACACTTTACGTTGTACCTGGAGATCCCTTCTCAAATAACCGAGAGGCTGCCATAATTGAGCGCACCAAGCCGCTGCTCCACCGCCGAGATATGGACCGGATTTTACGCAACAATCGCGACATTATTGCTGCTGGCGTGGCCACAGCCTTGGGGACGGCAGAAGCCAAACAGGGCGATGTGACCAAGCGAGTAACTCTGTACGGAGTGACCCCGGCGTATGAGCAAGTGCAAACTACCTTTGCAGAAAAGGGTAAGTGGTTTGATCAAAACGACGAAAATCGAAGTAAACGAGTAGTGATGCTCGGTCCGAAGATCGCGGAAGAGTTATTTGGCAAAGTTGATCCAGTCAATAAAAAAATGAAGCTCGCTGGTCAGAGCTACGAAGTTCTGGGCGTACTAGAGGAAAAAGGCGGTGGATTTGGCGGACCTAGCTTTGATAACTATGTCTACATGCCACTAAACACGCTCTTCGACAACTTTGACGTTCAGGTGATTGATTCGCTGATCTTCCAAGTCCGTGACCAAACACAAGTTGAAGCAGCCAAGAAAGGGATTGAGGCGGTCATGCTAGACGAACTCGAGGCCGATGAGTTCACTGTCTTTGACCAAGCTGAACTGCTGAAGACCATTAATAGTATCTTAGGCGTACTCACAGCTGGCTTAGGTGGGATTGCAGCTATTTCCTTAGTCGTGGGTGGAATTGGAATCATGAACATCATGCTCGTCTCGGTCGCTGAGCGTACCAAAGAGATTGGACTGCGTAAGGCGCTAGGCGCCACTCCCACCGTCATCCTACTGCAATTCCTGATCGAAGCAGCTTTGTTATCTGCGATCGGCGGGATGATCGGCGTAGGCCTGGCCTTCATTGGCACCACGATTATTCAGCAGTTCTTCCCAGCTCGGATCTTGCCCGAAGCAATTGCCTTAGCCTTTGGCGTCTCTGCAGCGGTGGGAATTATCTTTGGCGCTGCACCAGCCAGGCACGCTTCAAGGTTGTCTCCAATCGAGGCACTTAGGTCGGAGTAGTTAAGTTCGGTCCCTAGCTAACCCCTGACTAGTACTTGGCTAACCCCTGACTAGTACTTGGCTTGCGCTTGCACTCCCCCTGATTTCCGACTATCCTCAAGGCGTGTCAATTTTCCGCAAATTATTCCTGGCGCTCTTGATCGTGGCTGTTGCTGGCGGAAGTCTCTTTTTTGCCAGCAGTCAGGGCTACTTACCCTTCTCGTTGCCAATGCTGAGCGCACCGAAACTTTCTGCCTTGCAAATTCCACCGCAATTCCAGGGCACGATTGCTCAAGCCGGCCAAAGTATTCAAGATCACGTGGGGAAAGGTCAAATAGCTTCGATTTCAGGAGCTATTTTAGGAGCGAAAAGTGACAGTGATAAGACGGCTGCAGCCAATGTACCTCTTTATCAACGCGCAGCCGAGTATGCCCGCTACACCTACTGCAGAGAAGTGGTGAAAGATTACCAAAGCCGCTACCCAGAATGAAAATCGCAAGTGCGCGTAAATAGTAGCAACCCAGACTGGTACTCGAAGTAACTAGAGCTTCGCCCGAATCTTCATCTCAGCCTCAATATCATCCCTGTCACGGCCAAACTTTAGTCTTGATAGTTGCCTTACCATCTCAGCCAGCTTGGGGTTCATGCGGGCCTTAATATCGTCCATGTCTTTTTCCAGTGACATACTAAACGGTGGAACTGGTTCGTTCTTGACGATTGTCTTGATGTAGACGTGATACTTCTCGATGTTGGTCAGATCGTGTTCATTGAAGATTGGTGCAAATTCGTGCTGCAAGAAGTTGGCGTCTGGGACACCCACGCGGAACGAGACCATGGTACCCACATTGCCAAAGACGGCATTCTTGACGTCTTCATCGATCTGACTCACAAACTGATTGGCCACAATTAAGTTAAGGCGGTACTTTCGAGCTTCAGAGAGAATTACCGCAAAATCCTCGGTGGCATAGTTCTGAAACTCATCGACATAGAGGTAGAAATCTTTGCGTTGATCCATCGATATACTCTGACGACTCATGGCAGCAGTTAGCACCTTTGGCACCAGGATCAGACCGAGAAACTTGGCATCCTCTTCTCCCAGCACACCCTTAGAGAGATTGGCCAAAAAGATTTTCTGCTCGTCCATCACAGCTCGCATATTAAATGAACTCTCAGATTGGCCGATGATGTTGCGCATGGTTTTGTTGGTAATGAACTTCCCAAACTTCGACACAATGTAATCCAGGACTTCAGATTTATGAAAGTCAGCCGTCTGAGCAATCTGGTCAGTCCAGTAGCGTTTGACGATTGGATCTTTGACATAGGGCAACAGCTCGTCCACGTACTTTGGATCAGTCAAAATTCTGACTAACTCAATGAATGTAGAGCCTTTTTTACACATGATCGTCAACATCGCATTGCGAATGGCATGCTCAAATCGCGGACCGATAATACCAGTTTTGTGTGGGTCGTAGAGCTTATACATCAAACTAATAATCGAGTTCACCACAAAGTGCTGCTGCTCTTCAGTATCGACTTCCATCATGTTCATGCCCATTGGTCGCTCGAGATCAGAAGGGTTAAAGTAGATCACATCCTCAGCTCTTTCTGGTGGAATAAGCTGCAAAATATCCTCCACAAACTCACCGTGAGGATCAATCGCACAAACGCCACGCCCTGCTTCAATATCTTGCAAGATCATTTCTTTTAAGAATTCTGACTTTCCAGTACCAGTCTTTCCAATGATGTACATGTGACGGCGGCGGTCGTCAGGACCAATGAAGATCTCTCGCTCCTCCCCACGATACACGGACTTACCCACTCGGAGACCCTCATGTGGAATTTGGGCTGGAGCTGGCGCACTCTTGGCATTCAACCAACGAATGTGGTGTGTTTCGACAGTCTTGTTTGGCAGATGAAAAACTGTCGCCAGCTCTTCAGAGTTCAAGATCATGGTGCCACGCTTAATGACTGGCATATACCGATAGATAAAGTCGATCATAAATAAGTGCTTAAAGAATAAGCGGGCTTTTTTAAAGTTATTATTTGAGGAGCTAAATTGAGCAAAAGCGCCCACGATGTTGTTTAAGTGTGACTGCGCTGAGTACTCGCTTGGTGAAGAGACGACAACTCGAATACAGATGCGGAAGCCAGGCTTACCGATCTTGTTGTCAATGCTTTCCATCTTCTTCGGATCATGTTTGTAGGTCGCTTTTTCTGGATCTGCTTCGCGCTTTTTCTCGTTTTGCATGTACGAGTACCCCTTATCCTGCCAACGTCGACTCTCTGGTTGCAGCAGAATTTGAATAATTGCACCTTCCCCATCACCCATCTTTGACATGGCAGACGTAATCAAGGAAAGACCATCTGTCGGTAAATCTTTATAGGTTTTAATAGGGAAATAATTCTCTTTTTCCAACTCCAGGGTGGTAAAGGCAACTCGCCCTTTCTCAGAAAAAATATTGACCTCATCTTGTTCGCGAATATCTGCACCCGGATACGCACCGTGAATTTGCTTCTCGACCAAATCCCGAATTTTCCGCGGGCAACTGAAGTAAAATGCTAAGTCCTCTTTGAGCGCCACGATCTCAAAAGAGAAGAGGTCCTCAGGTTGTAGCCAGTGAAAAAAGCCATCTTTCTTCAAAGAATACAGCGAAGCAAACATTTGTTCTGCAGCATCAATCTTAATTTCGTTATCTTTGGGTAACTTGACCAGCAGGGAGACAAAATCTAAGGCATAATTTTCTCGGTCACGGTACTTGAGCCACTGAAAAAGCATGTAGAGAAAAACAGCCGCAATGACCAAACAAAGAACTGTCACCAGCACTGAGACAGAAATACTTATTAGCTGAGCAAAAAGCAAGTCAACGTTCATACTCCTACTTCCCGGTAGACGATCCTACCAGAAAAGGTTTTCATTATTTTCCGACTCCACTCGACTAGCCAACGAATACTAAACTGCAGGGGTTTCTTCACCCCGACTTCCTCTACTTCTTTGGTAATGGGCAGCACAATTACCGGTTGAGCCAAGTAGTGCGGGGTAGATTGGCCAGTAATAAGATTCGTAATGACGACTTCATTTGGCAACTGATCATGGTGATTCTCTAACTTTTTCAGAAAACCATCTACTTCTGGTGGCATCTCATGAGTTTTTTCAGTTTCCACATACTGCATGCCTGGCACCACATCGACGGCTGGGCTCTCTACGCTTACTTGTAAGTTAGGAATTTCTTTGGCCGAGGCTCCACTGGGAGCAAGCGGATTCAAAGGATCTGGAATGGCGGCTTGAACTGCCAAAGGTAGTGACTGCGCCAAAGCACTTGGTTCTGGAAACTGCTTGCTTGGTGCTGCCGAAATGGTATCTACTGAACCAGTTTCAGACGTGACTAGAGACGACCTCAGGCGTTGAAACAACGCTGATTTAATGGGAGCTGGTAATCCGGTGCTTGAACTCGGGGAAGTTGTGTCGGCAGACATAGCTATATACTATCATGTTTTGAGGTTCTCCTGGTACCTGGTAACTTGAGAAAATCTGCGCTAGCGTCCAACTGTAATCCTGTCTCCGACTTCCAGCCTCAGCTCTTGAGCTTTGCCAGCTGAGAGCTCCAGGACCATGTTTACTGGTTGCGAAGGAACGTAGTACGGTAGTCTCTCTTGACCGATAGCGGGCTTCGGCACATTTGGTGTAATTTCTTGCACTTGAAAGTCTTTCAACCAGACTAAGTCCAAGTCAAAAAGCATCTCTTTCATCCAAAAGCTGGGGACCCCTGTTTGGGTGAAGATAAAAAGCATGCCATCACTGCCAATCTCCGGGCGACCACTCAGGCCTTGGGCGAGACTCTCAGGGGAATTCACTACTTCAAAAATATAGGTTTTATCTCTGAGACGAAACTCTACTTTTTGATGATCGCTGAGCTGCTTGACGCGACACGGCTGAAACTGAAAAAATCCCAATACTTGTCGCTGCAACACCACCACTACCATAGCGGAAAAGACGGTCAGAACAGCGGCGATCAGGTAGTTACGAAAATGGGTGGGCTCAGATTTCTTCATGTTTTTTGAGTCTCTGCTTTTGCAAAAACCAAGTACTCGTCACTACAAATAGTATAGCTAAGAAAACTTGATTTTTGCCGTCAATCCGTAAGAAGTCTAGCAAAAATCTGAGTCCTGAATACAACATCAGGTAGGCTGCAAAGTAGGTGCCTTCTCCTACTCTCCATGTCTGTTTCTTTTCTAACCACCAAAGTAAACTACCAATCCCCAACAGACTCAGCAGCTCATAGGCAAATAGCGGGTGGAATCTAGAAAAATTTTCGAAGCCCGCTAAACGATGAGGTAAATCTATAAAAATTCCCCATGGTAACTCAGTGGGCAGGCCGTAGAGCTCCTGATTCAGAAAGTTTCCCACTCGCCCCAAAGCTTGGGCAAAGGGCAGCCCAAACGCAGCTAAATCCAGGAACATGAACCAAGTGAAAACTTTTTTGTGTGGGGAGCCAGCTCGGCAGCGAAAGTACAGAAAACTCGTAAGAATTGCTCCAATGATTGCTCCGATAATGCTCAGTCCACCTTGCCAAATCTGCAGCGCCATCCACCAAGCATCTTTATATACCTCAATATCGGTTATCACATGGTACAGACGAGCCCCAATCAATAATCCAACTAAGCTATAAAGCAATGCTGACCATAAAATAGACTCGTCAAGGCGATACTTGCGAGCCTTTTTCTCCATCAGCAAAACCCCAACTACTAGGGCCAAGCCCAGAACGAATCCGTAGAGATGAAACGTCGGGATCCAGAGCATACAGATCAGCCTTTTTTATATAAAAGCCAGCAAAGAAATAATCACCATAAACAAGACTGTTCCGCCCACATACACTTGCATCTTTTGATTTTAGCATCAAGGAGCGGCCAGAGATTTTGTTCTCAGTTTAAAGTAAAGAATTTTCCGCACACTCTGGTCAAGTTGTTGACGGAACTCGTCTGAAACCAAGTAACGACGAACTAGCACTTCTCTAACTTCCTCGAGCTCACTCACGGAAGTGTCAGCTCCAAAAACGAGGACAGTATTCCCCGCTTCAATCGCTTCGCGAGAAAGCTGACTGAGTGGCTTCTTACTTGAGGTTGCTGCTTGAGCTGCCTCCATATCTAGCGCGTCAGTAAAAAGCAACTGAGGTGGTGACAAACTTAGCTCTCCCAGGCACTCCTTACTAAGAGAGCATGCTTGTGGCAAAGAATCGGGGGAACTCTGCGGGACTAAGACGTGGGTACTCATTACGGATAACAATGGGAAGACTTCTAGCAATCTAGTAAAAAGCTTCCTCTCTTCTTCTGGTGTAGATACCGCTTCTCTTTCACGATGCAGATCTAACTGGCTGGTGCCTATTCCTGGGTAATGCTTTATGACTGAGGCAACTCCGGCTTGCTCAAAGGTAGTAATCCACAACCGAGCATTTTCCTCTACAGTTTGGGGGTCATCACTGCAGATTCGATCTCCCAAAGCAGATGCGTTCAGACTTCCACTTGGACTAGCAACTGCTGAGGGTGACGCTCGTAGTCTGAGATCAATCACCGGCGCAAAAACTATTTGCAGCCCGGCGGCGGAGAGTTCCTGAGCAGATTGCTGATACAAAGACCTTCTTCTTTGAGTATTACTTTCACATAACTCTTCTGCTGACGGCAACTTAGTAAACCCAGTTCCATTGAGTCGTTGGACCCTTCCCCCTTCATGATCTGCGGCAAAGCTAGGTAAAACAGCAGATTGGGATGTGACACCTTGACGTACGGCAGTCGTAAAGTGCAGAGCTGACTGGGTAGAAACACTCTGACCAAAGATCATCACAAAGCCCGGATTCCGTTCAGAAATCCAGTCGAGTGATCCAGCCAGACGACCACTTTGGGTACTACTGCTGGAACTGAGCTGAACTGGAAAAACCAGCGCCTGAGTGATTCTCTGATCAGGACTCATTGCTTGAAAAATTGCTTCTACTTGCTCAATATTTTGTTGATCGAGGTCTTTCGCACTTAATGGGGAGGGAGCTGGAGATGATATTACCTCTGAGGCAACTCTGCTCACTAGGTATCTGGGCAAGAAGTAGTACTTTCCAACCCCTAGTAAAACTGCTACTGCAGACAAGGAAATTAAAAAAAAGAGAGTTCTCAACTTCACTCGATTCCTTTAGTATCTTGGATTGATTCTTGAGTCTTTTTTTCCAGTCGCAACGCTTTCAATTTCCACATAAAAAGCCTGGCTTTACTCTTCGCCGTCGAGGCATCGCTGACAAAGGAGAGTGCTTTTTCGAGTACGGCTCGGCTCTCCTTTTTCGCCAAACGCATGTATAAGCTTTTGTGAGCCATATCATCTAAGGCCAAGGCCAATCTATACGCATAATCTTGAAACTCTTGAGTAATATGGCCGCCTTTATCCTGGAGGTTATAGTTACTGAAAAGTGACTGAGCAGATTGAAAATTTGATGAACTCTTCATGTCTCTATCTTACGATTTTTGCAACCAAGATGGGCACCAACTCTTTCAAGATGGTCGTAAGTACTTCCTTCTCGGAGTCAGTAAATTGAGATAAGACATAGGCATGTCCAGGCATACTGCGAACCCCACCACGTCCGTCTACCCCAACTCTGACGTGCCAAAATTGATCTGTATGAAGATGGTCGTAAATTGATTGCAAACCATTATGAATCTTGGGTCCTTTGGCAAAATGCAGCTTATAGCTGCCTAGCGCCAGATCAAGATCATCGTGAATCACGAATAAATTTTTTAGCTCTCCGCCCTCTTTGAGCAAATCTTTCTGATAAAAATCCAGCGTGGCTCGGACTGCTTTACCCGACTCATTCATAAACGTCTGAGGCTGCGCCAAAATACAGTCACCTACCTTAGCTACTCGAGAAAAAAGGCGCGGAGAAGACTTCGACTCTTGAGTGAAGGGTTTTTCTGTTAATTGAGCACAAAGCTCATCAATCACCACAAAGCCCACATTGTGGCGAGTTTTCTCGTATTCCAGGCCTGGATTGCCTAATCCAATCAAAAATGTCATTGTTTGCCATAATATCATATTTATTTTTTATATCTTTGAAGATATAATTGGGAAATGACTATTCAGGAACAAATTGCGATTGCTTTGGTGGATATCAGGAAGCAGCGCAAGCTTTCTCAGCAAGCCTTAGCGAAAATGGTCAAAACTACCCAGGCAGTAATTTCCAGAATTGAGAATAAAAACAGCAGCCCTTCATTGGAACTATTAGAGCGAATTAGCACGGCCTGCGACCTCAAGTTGCAAGTATTTTTCCACAAAAAAACCTCATGAGCGCTATCAAACCCTTTTTTTCTATTGTGATTCCATCTCTGAATGAGGAGAAGTACTTGCCTCAGCTCCTCAATGATCTAGCGAAGCAAAGCTTTACTAATTTTGAGGTCATTCATGTCGATGGGAGCTCAGATGATAAGACAGTAGAGGTCGCACAGCAGTTTTCTTCTGCTTTCTCCGTTAAAAGCTTTGTCGTAAAAATCAGGAACGTCGCCTATCAGCGCAACTTCGGTGGCAAGAAAGCCAAAAGTGAGTGGATCATTTTCATGGACGCAGATAATCGGATAAAGAAAGATTTTTTAACAGAGATCTTTCAGCAGCTTGAACAACTGCCTGATACAGAAGCGTTCAGTTGTTTTTTGGATATTGCTTCTCGCAACATCCTCCAAAAGAAACTCGTTGAATTAATGAACACTGGTATGGAAATGAGCTGTAAGATTAAACCCCTAACACTGGGATCGTTGATTGGGGCACGGCGAGAAGTCCTTACTAAAGTTCAGTTTCAAGAAAATCTGAAAATGTCAGAAGATTGTCAGTTTGTCAGCGATATCATCGCTTCCAATTATAAGTTTCAGTTTTTGCGAAAACCTCGGTACGCTGCATCCATGCGGAGATTTGAAAAAGACGGCTCTTTGAAGTTTATCTGGGAACATACCTGGAGTTTTGTTGTGTACTTGAGTGGCCACAGGCTTACTAAACTCTTGCCGGAATATGAAATGGGTGGGGGCCACTACCAAAAAAAGAAAGGAAAAATCAAAGTCTTTTTTCCCAGAGTTCAGCTAACTATCAAAAAAGCTTCACAAAAACAGTTAGATCAGCTACTCTCATTACTTTCTCTGAAAAACTAAATCATGAAAAATGTTCTTATCCTCAGCACTACCGAAGGTCACGCCAGTATAGCGGAAGCAGCTAGTGAGGTCTTAGCTCAGCAAGGTTACCAGGTCAGAGTTGAGTCTTATGAAGATTTAGCAATCCACCTCTATCGCTGGTTTTATCGCCATTTCCCCCAAGCCGTCAAAGTATACTACCATTGGATCCGTCTCCCAGGAGTTGAGGCAGCCATCTCTCAATACGCCCGGAGGTCTCATCGACAAGCTTTTTTTCACGGTGTGAACGGCTTCAATCCCGACATGATCGTCAGCACTTCTTATGGCTATGAAGCACTCATTTGTGAGTGGCGAAAGATGCACCCAGCTGGCTATCTGAACATCATGGTTGACCCACGAACCTTCTTTATTTTGAACCTTTCTGAGAATGCAGATACAAACTGTGCATTTGATCAAAAAATTATTGAGGAATGCCTGCAGGTAAAGCCAAAAGCGAAAACTACGGTGACTGGTTGGTTTGTCAGAGAACGGTTTGAGGCGAAGTATAGTCAGACCAAGGTAAGAAAAGGACTCGGCCTAGATCATAAAAAATTTACGATGCTTATTGTTTCCGGCTCTGAAGGAGAAATGAAGTCAGCTCAAATTATTCCCCATCTCCTTGATCATACTGATGTTCAGGTGGTAGTAGCTTGTGGCAGCAATCAAGAACTGTTTCAAAAAATGAATGCTCTAAAAGCTTCCTTAACCTCCGACTCCACGTCAACTTTAACCGTTCTGCCTTTCATTCCTAACGTTCATCAATATATGCAATCTGCTGATATTGTCGTGGGAAAGGCTGGACCGAACATGCTTTTTGAAACCGTGGCCACGGGCACTCCTTTTTTTGCGTTGACTCATGTCTCTGGCCAAGAAGATGGAAACTTAGAGATCATTCTAGAGAAAAAACTTGGGTATGTTGAAGAAAATACTCCGAAAGCCGTCACCCTACTGCGCCAAATTATTGCGACTCCTGAAATGCTCTCAGAGTTTAAGGAACCAATTCAAAAAATGGCTGAGTATAACCTCCAATCAAAGCAACACTTACTTTCGTTGGTTGAAGACTTTACTTCCCCTGCAGCTGTCTTAGCTCATCAGAGCCAGTAGCCTGCTGCCATTTTTTATCATCTCGGAACTGAATAAAGCGCGGGAAACGGAGCGCAAAGCCTGCTGAGTGAAGTGGAGAAACTGTCAACTCATCGGCGGCCACCTCCACCACAATCGACGGCTCGCACCAGACATCTGGAGTTACAAGCTTGCCCACCTCATAACTGGCTGGCTTCTCTGAAACAGTTACTTCAGTACAACGAGTCTTAACCACTTTTAAAGTCTCATCACTCAGGCCAGTGCCAATCTTGGCTATCGTCAAAACTGTAGTGCCTTCAGCATCCACAATTCCCACCAAAAACGCCCCAATCCCAAACTCAGTTCGCTTCCCCCGACCATAGTAATACCCCATGATCACCACATCCAAAGTATCAAGTAACTTGCCAGTCGTGCCTTCAGCTTCTTTCATCTTGACCCAACTCCACCCTTTGCGACCACTTTGGTAGGCGGCGCTGAGTTGCTTGACCACTACTCCCTCAAGACCTTCAGCTAAGTTTTTTTCATGGTACTCACGCAGTTCTACTGCATCGGTCGTTTTCAGCTCAGGTGAGTGATAAAGCACTTCAGTGTCTTTGAATAGTGAGTGTAGTAGTTTTTTGCGCTCAGCCAAAGGCGTCTGCAGTAGTTCTTGACCATCTAAGTACAGCAGGTCAAACACAAAGAAGCGCACCGGAATTTCTTTGGCTTTTTCGGCCACATCATGCTTTCGTTTCCGCTGCATGGTTTGCTGAAATGAAATCAAGTCACCAGTTTTGGGATCATAACCGATCGCTTCTGCGTCAAGAATGCAGCTCTGACAATCGAGGTCTTTGAGCGCGGTCTGCAACTCGGGAAACATGTGCGAGGTCTCTTCTAAGTTGCGGGTAAACGTCCGTACTTGGCTCACCTCACCACTGGCATCTTTATTAACGTGAATCTGAACGCGTAGACCATCGTACTTTGGCTCAGCAATCACCTCGCCCATTTTCTCGATCATCTCTGCTGCCGAGTTTAGGCGCTGGCACAAAGCTGGGACAATCGGAATGCCTAGCTCAACGGTGTAATTTTGTAGCTGTTCTAGTCGTTCTTTACTGTCTGACTGGCTGAGATATGCTTGAGCTAACTGGCCGATGTCTGCTCTTTTTTGAAAGGCCAACTCAATCTGATCTCGCTCAGATTTTCCCCCGGTCATTGCCCAAGACAGGGCGTCGATCATGGTCATATCAGAAAAACCAAGACGTAAACGACCCAGCACTATTCTGACGACAAACTTGGCTGAGACTGCATCTAAGTCTGCTAGCAGGTCAACTAATCCATCCAGCTTTCTTTGCTGGGACTGGGCACCGCTTTCGTTCGCTATGACCAGAAGTCGCTCGTGAACAACCGAGACTGTTAACTGAACTTCTGAGCGAGACCTGTCTGCCAAGACTTCTTCTGCCACTTTGCCTAGATCTCCAAGTTGGTGATAACGCTCAAGTATCTGCTGATCTACTGAGTTTGGAGAGAGCTTTTCGAGCGCTTTAATCACCGTTTTGACGGAGATTTGCAGCTCTAAACCCTGGTATTGAGGTAATAATTGGCCTTGGAGCAAGTAGCATGCCGCTGGTGTCTCAGCTGGTGTAATACATGTAAAAACCTCGGCTAAAACTGCCGTGATTTCTAAGCGTGAAGAAATACTTTCCAACTTTTGCAATGAAGTGGCAAACTCGGCAAATAGCACATTACTCCTTGATCTGATAGGTCACACCTTTAGTTACACCTTGCTTCTCAATCACCCCTTTTGAGAGCAAGTCTTTGAGATCTCGTAAGATTGTATCAACTGAGACGTTTGGGAGCACGCTTTGAGCGTCATATGAAGTAATCTCTTTTTGATTACGCAACAGCTCCAGAATCACAATTTGCCGCTCCGACAACGCTACCTGTTGTCCCAGGTCTTTTTGCATTTTTAAGTCTTTGGATAACTTGAGTACTTGGTGTTTTACTTTCTCAATCTCAATGGCCAATCCATAGCAGAAATACTCTAGCCAGTAGGTCATGTCATGCTGTTGTTGTTGCTGAACAGAAAGCAAAGCTTGATAGTAGCGCTCCACGTCATCATCAAAATACTTCTCCAAAGAAAAGAACCTTTTGAAATCATATCCGGAGCTATATAGAACTAAGTTTGCTAAGGCTCTTGCTGTCCGCCCATTCCCCTCAATAAAAGGATGAATATAGACAATTTGGTAATGGGTAATTGCCGCACGGAAGATGGGATGAACTTGAGTAGTTTCTGGTGAGTTGAGCCAAGCAAAGAACTCCTCCACTAAGTACGGAATCTCAACCGAGACGGGCGGTCGAAATGCGACGGCTCCGTCTGCTGCGCTGCGCACCACCACCTGCTTGTCGCGATAACTACCAATGTACTCAGGATCGAGTAAGCGCTGCATTGTCAACGAATGCAGTGTCTTTAAAATATCTTCAGATAGCGCAATTGGCTTACTCACAAACTGCTCCCACTGGTCAATCCACTTGATCACATTTCGATAATTAATAACCTCTTGAATATCTCGTTCACGAGCAATAATTCCGGCTTGTTCCGCCACAGCCTTCGAGTCCACCACGGTGTTTAAGCGCACAATCTGTTCGGCTTGAGCCTGGGTTAAGTCATTGCCTTCAATCTTGGTCCCAAAGTGAACTGTCCGGGTCATCGCATCATCGCGAAACTTTGCCTCCCAAGCTGGGACCAGCGCGGCCGTATCAATCAAGGATTTGGCCGCCTCAATCTTCGAGATGTACGTCAAGAGGTTATGAGTGATGGTAAATGAAGGAACAAACATGGAAAGTGAGTACGGTTTACTGGTCGATTATTGCACAAGTTGCGAAAATCAGTGAGAGGATCTTTACTGTTTTTGGATCAAAAAACCTCTTTGTTGATCACTGAGAGTATAATTAGGTTATGAGTTCAATTAAATCACCAGAAAATATTCAAACGTTTCCTTTGGCTGTGGTTACAAATATTATCGGACTCTCAACCAGCGGCTTTGGAGTAGTCGTCGCCCTGGCCTGGAACGAGCTGATTAAAAAATTTGTAGAGCAACATATTGACCCATACTTTGGTAAAAATGGAGGACTCATCTCACTCTTTATTTATGCCACCTTTATTACCCTGATGGCAGTCCTCGTCGTCATGCAGCTTGCCTCGTTGCAAAGAAGGATTCAGGGCTTGGAGCTTAAAATTAATGAGCAGCGGAAAAAACAGGCTCAGCAGCGGAAAAAGTAGTTGACTTAACTTCATCCCACAGCGTTTGGGGAATTTGCTGAACCAGATCTGAAGCATTGAAGTTTGGCCCCACTTTTTCGTACAGGGCATCTCCAGCTTTTTTATTGATGTAACTGGCCACAACTGCCGCAGTAAAGATCTCATTTTGACAAAATAATCCAGCTACTAACCCAGCAAGCACATCTCCCGTCCCACCTTTCGTCATACCCGCATTGCCACCCTCAATCACTTCTAGCTTATCAGAGAGGTAAGAGTGGTTAAACTGAAAAACAAAGTCTTTCTGGCTTTTTATAAGTACCGTGGCACCATTCAACATTTTAGAGAAATGAGATAAGTAGCCTTGAAAGTCTTCCCTACTTATATATCCTGGTTGCCCAACAACTTCATATTTTTCTATACTAGGAATAATTGAGTCTTCAAACCAAACTGAGTCATCTTTTGTTTTTTTTCCATCCCACTCGCAGGTTTCTCCTTTAAAATGGGCGCGATATGATCCATCTTCTAATTGAACTGTATATGCGGCCACGACCTTGCGGTATACTCGTTTAAATTCCTCAAGATGAGGCGTAATAATACATCGATCATTCAGTAATGTTGGATTCACCATCTGCAGCGCTCCAGCATCAATCACCCATTTTTTTTGGGGATATTTCTTTAGTAAGCGATTAGTCAACTCCTCTGTTTCTTCGTTCCGCTCCATTCCTGGTCCAATTAAAATACAGTCCGCCTCACTTAGGTAGTTCTCTACTTCACCCCTCTCTACCACAATCCCATTCCAAAACTCTTTTTTGGCTGCCTGAATTAACTCGTTGTTGCTGGGAACCGATGAGTAGAAAACCATATCGACGAACTTGGAAGCTACATCCAAACTCCACTTACTAGCCGCATGAAAAAGGTTTGATCCACCAATAATTAGCAACTTACCATTTTGACCCTTATGAGAGTCAGGTCGTGGTAAATGCAGCTGTTGGAGATAGGTCTGAATTGAATCGTTCATATTTGTTAACTAAAGTGCAGTACTTCGGTTTGCGGCAGTTGTTGTAGTACTTCTTCTACGACTTTTTCCTCAGTGGTGGTGACAATTGCTTGGCCAGTCAGGAGGAGTGCAATGACGTCCCTGCGATGCTCAACATCTAGCTCCGAAAGTATATCATCCAGCAGCAGCAGTGGTTGCTGACCCGTCACACTCACCAGATACTGAAACTCGCATAACTTCAACCATAACACTGCCAGACGCTGCTGACCTCGCGAGCCATACAACGAAATATCAGAAACGTGAGCGCTCATTACTAGCTTCACCACAAAGTCATCTTTGTGTGGACCAATTAAGGTGTGACCAGCGGCAACTTCCTTTTCCGCGTACTCATTCAGCCTCGTTTCAGAAATCACTGAAGGCAAGTACTCAATCGTAAAAGGCAAAGGAAAAGTAACCGAAGCAAAGAGCGCAAAAAATTGTCGGCGTTTTTCTTGCAACACTTGGCCGTGCTTGAGAATTAAGCTGGTCCAGAAGCTCAGCACTGTCCGCGGCATCTGCCCGGCCTGAACTTGATCCAGCAAGCGGTTGCGCCGTTTCAAACCGTCTTCATAAGTTTTTAGTGAGACTGCATAGCCTGGGTCACTGACACTTAATGCCGTATCAATAAAGTGGCGCCTACGAGTGGGCGAACCTTCAACCAAACGCATATCTTCTGGTCGAAAGACAACCGTAAAGAACTTCGCCACAAAGTCCTTTTTTCGCCGCCGGACATCGTTGACGCTGTAGAGCTTGGACTGGACTCGTTTGCCATCCAGCTCGCCACGGGTCAGAACTACTTCCAGCTCAGTTATTTCTGGATTATCAGAGGTCTCGTCTTCATCTGTGGAGTGGGTAGCGCCGATCACTTTCCCCTTCACCCGAGCCAAGTCCTGATCAAACATGACCATCTCTGCCACTTGCTCCGCTCGAAAGCTTTCCCCAGTTGAAAGGAGTGCCGCCGCTTCAATAATCGAGGTCTTGCCAGCCGCATTTGGCCCCACAATCACCGTCGTCTGATGAGGAAAAAGAAAGGTTTTCAGTTGATGATTCCGAAAATATTGCAGGGACAAACCATGAAGATGCATACAGAAAAGCTCTGATTATTGTTTGTGCTCAATGTTGAAGAACGCAAAAGATTTTTGCGGAATCGACATAAATCCAGGCGCTCGCAAGTTGAAAGTGGTTTTAAAGTCACTCCCTGATATCTCGATCGAGCCTCGATTTGTTTGCAGTTTTACACTACTCGTCTGGCCATTACCAGAATGAGAAACGCTGACACTAGAGATATTCGTCACTGCACCTCCAGAACTATTTGCAAAGCTCCTCAGCTCATCTCGAGAGTATGGATTACCGCCACCTCCACCGACATTACACTCATTAATCGTGGTTGGCTGAATTCGGTTGACGTCGGCACCGTTCGGATTACTACGCACTATCCATGCATTGATAATGTCACTAAACTCTTCCTGCGATAGCCAAGGATGATTCCGACCACACTTGGCGGAGTTAACACTATACGCTTGGGTGTACCAGGATTTGTAGAACCAGGGCGACTTGGCTTTACTTTCCCAGGCCCGACTAGACCAGTCCGCGCCACCCTGCTTGTCAGTGGTGTCCCAACCAGCAGTGTTAGAGTACCCTCCGTGGCTCGAAGCATACTGAGTTGAAGCTGGCTGACCATCTTGGACCAGCACCCAACCCTTAGTATCATCCACAGCTCGCTTCCAGTTATCACCACGATCAGAATTCCGATACACCTGACACGACTCAGTCGTGCAGATACTTTTTTGGCCGTTATTGGTATACCTAACCGCATACGTGCGAGCTGCAATCGCTTGTGCCTTTAACGCATTTTCATGCCAGCTAGGTGGCATTTCTGCAATTCCCTTCAGGTACTGCCCCTCAAATGAGATCCGCCCGTGGCCTTGCACTTCAATCGTGTCATTGGCTGCGTAGTCCTTCTTGAGCTCAGCATTTGGATAGTACCCTTTGAGGATTTCTTCCACTGACTGACCTGACTCAGCTCGCGCCTTAGCTCCATACTGACTCATCCCATTTCGATGGGTAAATCCACCAAAACTAAAGACCGCAAACGAGTTGCTGGGAGCCTGCGGCTTGTAGCCAATCGAGGCATTAAAGTCATCAGCCAATGGCACGTCCCCCACCGATGTGGTGAACGATCCAGATCTCGCGTTGAGAATTTCTTGTTGCTTGGCTGTCAGCGAGGCAATCTTTCCTGACAGTTCTTGTTGGTAGGCTTTCGCTCCCTGAATTTCCTTGCGGAAAAAGACAGCCTGCTCATCCAGCTCTTTTTGCAAAACAGCCAGCCGCTGTTGAGTGACCTCGAGGTTCTTTTTTTGGAGCTCCAAGTCCTTAATCTCCCCACCCATTTGCTGAATGATCTTATTATCTTGAATTTCCGCTGACTCGCGGTACGCCAGATCTCGGGTGAGGCTGGCCGCTCCAGTGGAGTTCAGAAAAACGAGCAGCGGTGACTCGAGGGTTCGACGTTTGTAACGGATTGCCACCCGCTGAGCAAAAATCTGGTACTGAGAGCCAAGATCCAGCTCACGCTGATCAATTGTTTTTGCCAGCTCTGTTGATTGCAGTTTGGCAGCTTTGATACCTGCCAGCGCTTTCTGGATTCGATCATCCAATGCCTTGACCTCTTTTTCTAAAGGAGCCGTGGCACTCGCCGAAAGTTGCAGGAGCTTTGATAGCTCGTTTTTTTCTTGTTCCAGCTGCTGGATGGGATCGAGGGCGAAGATTTTCTGAGAAGAGAAGCTAAGAAGGACTAGTGTACCTATAACCAAGGCAATAACACTAAGGTACGGAGCTCTAAAATTAAACCTTAGCAATACTTTCCAAAAAGACTGATGCGTAATTTTTTGTGGAATTTTAAACCCCATATTCTTCATTTTACCAACCTTGAGAGAGGATGCGAACCCGCAGACTACGCGGTGATAATTACTCCCCATTTAGGATAAAGTTGCTTTTTTACCGATCATTGAGGGCTATCTGAGATTCTGCGATTGGGTTTCGAGCACTCACCGTCTTGGGAAAAAAGAAACCCAGTCCTGTTGTAGAATCAGATCAGCTATTCTGGTAAAATGCGTTACGTGCCTATCTTCAAAAAGATTCCCCTTGTTGTCTTCGTTTTTCTTCTCTTTTTTGGACTAGTATCTCAGGTAAATGTTGTACGGGCAGATAATGATACAGAAGGTGAACGGTGTACAGCTATTGTCATCGGTGGACAGCGAGCAGCTTCCGCTAGAGAAAGTGCTCCACTTGCAAATGCAGATAGAGCGGGCACAGGTGATGACGTTGAATTTGACGTCTCTGTTACTTTAAGCCCCACAGCACAGGTCTTTTTTAACAACTGCGGATCAGCCAGCCTTCGACTTTCTGTGTATAGTCCGATAACTTGGCCAAAAGCTGAGTTAGTCGATCAAGGTGGCAGCGTATTTGTAGGTGTATTAACTACAGATAAAAACATTGGCTTTGATCCCCGTAATGCTGACGTTGAAGTAGATACTAATCAAGGAAATTGTTTTGCAGGAGACCCTATTTGTAGAAGGGTGTACATCAGATTGGACGGTGACACAAGCGCGAATGTGCAGCTGTGTAATGACGCAAAAACTGCTATTGAATCAGAATTGGCCGCTGCTCCCAATGAGATTGAAGTTAATGGGTCTCTAAGCATCTCCTTACCGCTAACCCAGGAATTCTATGATTCATGTAATATTACACGTCTAGAATACACAATCAAAAGAGGAACTAATCAAGTTCAGTATGGATCTTTGGATCAAGCAAATAATACTATTTTATTTACACCAACTGCCGTAGGCCGCTATCAGATTACTTTCGTCGCGGAAAGTATCGTCCCTATTCAAGTAGTAGCTAAAAACTTTTGTGTCGCTGCAGTGGGAGGCACTTGTACTACTACTCCTGGTGGCGCCGGCACAATCTCCCAGCAACCATTCCAGCTTTGTTCTCAAATACCCGATAAACCTGAGTACACCGAAAAATTTTTTGATTGCTGTGAATGTGCGTCGGGCACTAGGCCAACTGCTAGAGACACCGGAACATGCCCAGCGCTCGAACAAGGCTATACATCTGGTCTTTGGAGCGCAGTAGGCTGTATTAGAACCTCACAAGAAGGAATCGTTACACACTTTATTCGCACCGGCCTTGGAATTGCTGGTGGAATAGCTTTATTAATGATTCTTGCAGCTAGCTTTATGCTTACCACCTCCCAAGGTGAGCCAAAACGTGCTGGCGAAGCCAGGGAATTACTGACCTCTGCAGTGATTGGGTTATTGTTCATTATTTTCTCTGTGACGATTCTGCAGTTTATTGGAGTGACAATTTTGAAGATACCAGGGTTTGGAAACTAACTACCTATGAATTTACCCAAAGTGACTTTATCTCTCTGCATAAAACACACTATATCTACTTTTTTGGTAGGCTTGATTATCCTTTCCTTCGCTCAGATTCTCACTAAAGAAGTATATGCATTAGAATCGTGCTTAGTAACAGGAAGTATTAGTAATGGCTCCGTTGACTTCCATGCCGACTTTATAACTACAGATAAGTTCTCTCAAATAAGTAGCTTTTTTCCTTTCACTTGGAACCTAACCGGTGAATCAGGGGCCTTTAACGGAACTATTAACTCTGGCACCGCGACATGTAGTAGTCCAGGAGCTAATGGCAATGAAGGTGGCTGTCACTTTAGCTTCACAAGTAACCCAAATACTGTTATAGAAGATGACTACGCATTAAGACTAACAAGTGCTGGAGCAACCCCAATCACTTGTCTAGCTTCTATATCCCCCACACCTCCAGCCAACACGTGTGATGTCACTGGAACTTTAGATAGCCAGACACTAGGGCTCTCTATCGAAGTACAAACATCTCAATACTCAGAAATTAACAACGATCTAAACGTTGCCTGGGAGCTAATTGACTCTACAGGTGCTGTTACATATACCATTGGTCTCGGCCCACAAAGTTTTAGTTGTAGTAATACCGGAGGCGATAATGGTCTTTGCACTTTCTCAAACTCCTATGCAGTTACTAATATTGAAGATAGTGATTATATTTTACGTGTTAGTGGAAGTGGTGCAGCAC
>ENA-ORBV01000099-ORBV01000099.1-microbial-mat-metagenome-genome-assembly--contig:-NODE-99-length-171883-cov-9.208607_pt1 | contig 171883 bp, 153 predicted proteins | sample MGYA00237777_ERZ505514 | MGnify/ENA primary metagenome ERZ505514 (study PRJEB26160, sample SAMN06269048) | microbial mat metagenome | isolation source: Oligotrophic lake microbial mat | place...
AGACGGCATACGAGATTCGCCTTAGTCTCGTGGGCTCGGAGATGTGTATAAGAGACAGGACAAGACCAACTGGTTCATTCCGCAGTTTCTTGACATCACGGCGCCTGACGATCTCCTGGCGGAGGGCGTGCGTACCATCAACATCCAGCACAGCGTGCGCGAGGGTGCGAAGGTTGACGATGGTGGTGAGTACGACGGCCTCGCAGTGCCCTCGATGACGGTTCAAGTGGTGGACAACGACGCTGCCGGCCTCGTTGTCGAGCAGGTCAACGGCCAGATGATCGTCGGCGAAGGCGGCTCGGTTGGCACCGGCGACGGTTATTCCAACACCTACACCATCTCACTCAGTCGCGAGCCGTCCGGGCCGGTGACGGTGGATATCAAGGACCTGCTTGATGATCAGGGCCGGCATCAGGTTGAAACGTGGTGGAGGGAGCTCGATTCCTCGGGTACCGGCTTCGTCTACACCAAGGTCACCTCGTTGAACTTTAGCGCATCCGACTGGGATACGCCGAAGACGCTGGAGATTCGCGCAATAGACGACGGCTTCCTCGAAGGCAACCATTTTGCGCGCATCACTCACGAAATACGTCCAGCGGATGTGGCGGCGTTTTACAGTCTTGACCTTGAGGATGTATTGCGGGGGCTGACCGCCAAAGTCACTGGTGCGGATGAGATTCGCCAGTTCACCGCAGACGTCGTGACGACCACGGGTATCGATACGGTGGTTGAGATGCACGGCAAGACGCCCTTCACCCGCGCGGACGGTATCGGTGCGAGCTTTATCGGCGGCAACAAGGCTTTCACCCGCGCCGACGTTACGATGACAAACACGGTAAGCAGCGGTACGGTCTATGCGATCGATCTCAATGGCAAAAGCTATGCCTTCACCGCTGGCTCCGGGGGCACCGCACTGACCAGCGCACAACTGGCCATTGGTATCGCGGCGCAGATAAACGCGGATACCAGTGGCGGTTTCACCGCCAATGTGGACAGTGGCACGGGAACCTTCCATGTCACCAGGGCCGCCGGCGCGGCCTTTGTCGCGCGCACCACGTCGGCCAGCCTCGCGGGGCTCTACTCTGCCGACAAATGGGCGGATGCCACGTTGCAAGTAAGCGGCGCCGTAACTGTCGGAGGCGTCTGGACTGTCAGTCTGAACGGGGTCGTTTACACCTATGCTGCGGGCAGCAACGGCGAGATGGCCAACCTGCCGTCGATTGACGTGACCATCGCCGACAAGAACGTACCCGCGGTGCTGGTGACTCAAACCGGCGGCAGTACCCAGGTCACCGAGCCGACTACCTCCGTAGATCTTGGCTCCGGGCAGATTTCCGCCACAACGGGTGACGGCGCCGCATTGGTTGTGACCAGCGCCCTTGTCGGTGGTTTGCCCGGACCGGCTTTCAACGCCAGTATAGAAGTGACCAGCAACGGCTTGTCTGCCGCCCGCGGGGTGGGCACGGTAAGCGGCAACACGGTCTGGACCTCGGCGACCGTAACCGTAAGCGGTGTGATCAGCCTCGGTGACACCTGGACGCTCCGTGTCGATGGTCAGGACTACAGCTATGTGGCAGGCGGTGCGACGGGCACTGACGCACTGAACGTGGCGACGGTTGCGCAGAAGCTGGCGGCTTCCCTGTCCGCATATGGTGCTGCGGTTGGTTCCGATCCGGCTACCTTCTCCATGGCCAAGGCCTCAGGTATCGCCATCCAGGTCAAGAAGGGGGCTGCCGCCCTCAGCGGCAGTACCGCGCTTGGCACCGCGCTGATGGCGCTCAGCGGGTCGGCTGCCGATGGCGACACCTGGGCAATCAAGATCAACGGGACGACGACCTATACCTACACGGTAGTCGGCAACACCAAGACGCTTGCCGATGTGGCAACCGGCTTGAAGACGGCTCTCGGATCGGTTTACACCGTTGGCACAAAGGCGCTGACCCAGTTCCAGGGGGACTTCGGCGCGGCCATTCTTTACGAAGCGCCGCGCCACAGCTCCATTTACACGGCGCAGGACATTGATTCGACCGCCTGGAGTGCTGGTACCAATGCTGACTTCGGGACGAGCAGCGTGCCACATCTGACCGTCAAGGGCACCGGCAATGGCGAAAGCGATTTCTACAAATTCACCATCACGGAAGCAATGCGTACGGCCGCCGGCGGCACGGTAAACGCCGTATTCGACATCGACAACGGGTTCAGCGTCACCGACCCGGTGGTATGGGGCAGCCAGATCACGATTTACGATGGTCAGGGCAATATCATCAACCGCGGCAGCGGCATATCCAACCCCAATGTGGGCGGGACCGGCAGCACCTATTGGTTCGACGATTATCTGACGCACAGCTTTACCGCCGCGGGTACCTACTACGTCGAGATCTCCAACTGGCTGACATCCGGCGGGCGCTCGACCGGGCTGCCCAACGGCATCGATTACGATCTCAATATTTCGCTGCCCCAGCACGATGTCAGCAGTTTTACTTTTGCGCCGTCACCGGTGATCGAGGTCGAACAGGCCGGAAATCCGGTGCAAAGTATCGATGCCAGTAATGTCTGGTACACCTTTTACAACGCCAATATCGGCAACGCCGCGAACCCGAATATCGGTACCAACAGTGTGCTCGATTCGAACACTGCCTACACGACCGTACGTGGTTCGGGCAATGGCACGTCAGACAGTTTCAGCTTCAACATCACTGCGGACATGCTGTCGAGGGATTCGGGCACGATCACCGCTTCTTCGCCCGACTTGCACCAGTACTACACTTCGGCGACGGTGGCCTTGACCGGCGCGGTTTCGACGGGCGACACCTGGGAACTCATCGTCAACGGCAAGTCGTATTCGTATGTTGTTCAGGGAACCGAAATCGCGCTTGCCGAGATTGTCACCGGTCTTCTTGCAGATGTGGCCGCAGACCAGCCTGCAGGCTCGACTTATACGCTGACAGCAGCTGCGGGCAACCCGCTGGCCATTGCCATCAATGACGACAACGGGTTCTGGCTGGAGGCGACGCACCGTGTGAAGAATGCGGCGATGGTCACCCAAACAGGTCAGGTCAGCTCGTCGACGCCCGTAAAATTCACTACGGCCGATGTGAAAATTGCCGGCACCATTGCAGTTGGCGATAGATGGAGCGTAACGCTGAAGCAGGGGACCAGCGCTCAAACCTATACTTACACCGCGACGACGACTGCGCCGGCGGATGTCGCTGCCGGCCTTGCGGCCAAGATTGAGCTTGAGAAGGGCGGTGCAACCTACACCGCTGGCATCTCCGGCAGCGCGGATACACTGCACCTGACCACAAGTTCCGGATCGTTCGAGATCAAGGTGGCAGACCAGGGCCGCACCCTGGCCACCAGTAACTTTGCCATCAGCGGTACCCCGGTCCAATCGCAAGCCGAATTCCAGAGTCTGCAGTGGACCAAGGCGAACATCGCTTTCACCGGGACTTATACACTCAAGGAAACCTATAGCCTCACCATAGACAGTGCCAGCAGCGGTGTCGCAGCCAGCACGGTGAGTTATACGGCCGGCGACGCGATTAGCGGGCGGGCCGTCCTGACCAACGACATGGCGGACGTAGCCTTTGCACTGGCAGGCAAGGTCAATGCCCTGACCGGTGCAAAGGTCTCGGCGAGTGTCATCGGCAGCACCGGAATCCAGCTTTCCGATACCAGTAGCGCAGTCGATGGCTTTACGGTGCAGTACGCTGTTGCACCGGCCCCCTCTGTCAGCGAACTGGCCAATGTAAGCGCCTGGGCAAAGACCGAGTATTACGCCTCTGCAACCGTTCCCGCAGACGGCGAAGTGTTCACGGTCACGCTGGAAGCCGCCGGTGTCAGCTCCACTTATACCCATGTTGCTTCGAGTAACACCATGGCGCAGGTGGTGCAAGGACTTGCCGACCTGATCAACAACGACAGCGCCCATCCCTACCAGGCGGTGGTCAGTTCGACCAGTAACAGCGTGGCGCTGACCGCGGTGAATTCGACCAAGGCGACGTTCACGCTTAACACCGCCAGAGGCAATGTAGACTCGGCGGCGGCCTGGGCGCACACGGTTCAACTCAATACCACCGCGGTCTCGCTCGGCGATATCTTCACCGTGACGACGCGCACTGCCGCCAACGTCACGAATGTCTACTACTTCACCGCAGTTGCCGCCACGCTGGTCGGAGATGCGCAGGCGAACGTCCTCGCCGGGCTGGCCGCCGCCGTGAATGCCGGCACCACGTCGCCGTACAAGGCAACTGTAGACGCCGCAACGAGAACGCTCACCGTAGTAAGTACCAACGCAAGTCCGGTGACGTTCGGCGTGCTGCTTGACCGCGGTCAGTTTGCTGATGCCTCGGCCTGGTCGGAAACCGTCGTACTCAACACCGGGGCGACGAATATTGCGGCAGGTGACGTCATCAGTATCACGCTGGTCGAAACAAATGGATCGATCCCGGCCACCACGACCTACAGCTACCGTGCGACCGGAAACGCAGACGCGAACGTCGAGTCAGTACTGAACGGGCTTGCAGGCCAGATCAATGTCGTCGGGTCGCTTTACAAGGCGCAGGTGGACACGACGCGCAACGCCCTGACCCTGGTCAGCAATGCAAAAACCAATTTCGACCTGCATCTTGAACGCGGGACATTCTCGGCCCCGACCGCGTCGTCCAGCACGATTTCCCTGGCATTCGATATCGCCTCAACGGCTGCTGCCGGTGACATATACACCCTCGCGCTGACGCCGGCATCGGCTTCTGCGACATTCTACTGGTACAAGGCGACGGCTACAGATACCGTCGAAACCATCCTCACGCAGCTCGCCAGCCAGTTGTCGACGGATCCTTCGACCGGCTACACAACCCATGTCGACGCTGCGCGCGGGACGCTCACTGTGGTGCAGAACGCCGGCACGGCATTCGCGATCTCGCTCGACCAGGGTAGCTTTGCGACACCCGCGGCAACGGCCGCCGACGACTGGAAGGCCACGATCCGCGTCGCCATCTCGGGCGGGCTTGCCGGTACGGAAACCTGGTCGGTCAAGCTCAATCCGGGGGGGGGCTCGAACTTCGACACGTACTCGACCAGCGCTGGCGGGACCACTGCAGTCTCTATCGCCACGGCGCTCGCCGCGCAGATCGACGCCAAGAATATTACCGGCGCCACGGGCAAGTACCGGGCGATCGCCCAAAACGACACGATCACCATTTTCACCAGCAGTTCGTCGGTGAAGGTGGGCACCGTAACGCTCACCCCGCCGGCGACGCCCGGAACCAATTCGCTGACCAATGTAGCCAGTTGGACGGAAACCTTTGAACTTGCCGGGGCCGTCACTACCGGCAAAATCTGGACGGTCGAACTCGGTGGAACAAAGTACAGCTATATGGCCACCGGCACCGACACCACGCTGAACCACGCGGCCACCGGTTTGGCTGCGGCCATCGGCGGAGGGTATACCGCGTTCGCCGGAACATCCGGCGCCAACACGGGTGGCAGCGCCAATACCGTCACCGTCAAGCAGACGGCGCAGACCGGCTTTGCCGCATCGCAGAATGTCACGGCGATTACCTCGACAGATGTGATCGGAACGGGCGCGGCAACAACGCTCAAACTCGGCGGGTTGGCGGCCAATGCCACGTGGGCGCTCACACTGGGCACCCAGGACAATTTCAACGTCGTGGCGTCCAGCACCGATACAGCCGCGACAGTCGCAGGCCGGCTTGCGACCAGCATTGATGGCACGCCGACAGACAATTACATCGCGTTCTACTCCGGCAACGGCACGGTTACGGTACTCAGCAAGGATGGCGGTGCGCTGGCCAGCAGCACGACCGTGCAAAAAGCCGGCGCATGGACCGCTTCGCCAACCGGCGTCAAGACCTACGAACTCACTTCCTCCGGTTCGGTTGCGCAAACCACCTGGATGATGAAGCTTGGTTCTACGGCGGAATATTTCAGCGCTGTGGGTGTGGACTCCCTTGGCAACCTCGCGACCAGCCTCGCCGGCAGTATCAATGCGTCCACCAGCTTTAATGCCTACGCCACAGGCGCCAACACCATCACCGTCCTCAACAACTCGGTCGCCGCCCTGAATGACGTCACGACAGGCCCGTCTGCGCTGATAGCGGGTGCTGACGCCTGGGCGGATACGGTGCAACTCACTGGATCCGTCGCGGACAACAAGACCTGGGCGATGGCGCTCAAGAGCGGTTCGACGACCACGGGTTACGCGTATACGGCGACTGGCACGTTGTCGGACATTGCCTCTGGACTCGCAGCTAACGTTTCAGGCGCTTACAAGGCAATCGTCAGCGGCAACGGCACGGTGACCTTCCTGCGCTCGGCAGACACAAGCACCATTACCAACACCTACACGGTTGAGCCGGGCGCGACGCCGACCTTGGACCCGGCCTGGGTGAAGACCGTTCTGGTGCGAAACCTGGATAACTCGACGGCAAACGTGCTGCTCGACGAAACCTGGAATGTAGTCCTTGACGGCATCGACTTCGAGTATGTGGCCGGCACCGGCACCGATCCGCTCACCCTGCAGCAGGTCGCCACGGCGTTGAGATCGTCCATCGACGGCCATGGCAATTACAGCGCGAAAATGACGGCGTCGGCAGACGGGAAATGGTACGTGCTGACGGTGACCAGGGATGCCGAAGGGACCGTGGTTGCAACGCCGCGCATCGACGGTGTGCCGACCAAATCGACGCAGACCATCAGCGGCGATGCACGCACCTCTTGGGCGCTGACGCTGGATCTTGATGCGGAGTTCGATGCCGACTCCTTCGCCGGGGACAAGTGGACGGTGCGACTCGGTGGCGTCAATTACTTCGTCGATGCTACACCGGGGGCGCCGATCGCCGATGTTGTTGATGCCTTGCGGACTGCCATAGGGGCGGCGTACAACGTTACTGTCGACAATGCAGCGCAGGGCATCGTCACCATCACCCGGACGAACGGCGCTGCCATCTCGGCCGACAAGATCGAGCACGTTGAGGTATTCCAAGAGACGAGCGATTTCAGCGCGCTACGTCTCGACCCGCTTGATCTCAGCAAGCAGCACTACGAGTCGGTACAGTTCTCGCTCGCCGGTGAAGTTAACCTGAACGACACCTGGTCGATCACGCTTAACGGCATCAAGTACACGACGCGCGTAACGCGCGATCCGATTACCGGGCTGCCTGACAGCATCAATGGCATCGCGGAAAAGCTGAAAGGACAAATCCCCAGCGGTCTTTACGACGTCACGCGGACCGCAAACGTCCTGTCCATCAGCGCCAAACCCGGCGCCTGGTTTACCGGTTTTTCCATCGAGGCATCGCAGGGTGGCGGCAAGGCGCCGACGCTGTTCGATATCGACAATGCCAATCTGGTTACCGGCAGTGAAAGTGTCCGCTCGCAGGTTGCGAGGCAGTTCATCGACTATTACTACCAGGACTTCGCCACCGGCCAGATCCTGCCGCATTTCGCGACTGAAACGGTGATAGAGGAGAACTGGTACAGCTACGTCGATTACCTTACGCTGGCGCTCTACGACTCCACCGGCGCGGCGGTGCTCGATTCGCTCGGCGCACAGGTCCGCATCAACCCGGGTCTAACCGCCAGCTACCTTGACCAGGGTAGCAAGGCGCACAACTACTTCACTGCCAACCCGACCACCGGTGCCTACGACCTGAATACTGTTGCGGCCGACCCGCAGCTGTATTTCGAGTTCGGCACGGCGGGTACCTACCAGATCAGGCTGGAGTCCTATCGCGACTATCTGGGCGCCTCGCCATTTATCGACAGATATCTTGGCGGCGTATCTACAGGGCAGACTTACGACCTCGTCGTCTCGATGCAGAACCACGAAGTCAACGAGGACGCCGTCTCCCTCGTCGGGAAACGACTCACCATCACCGATGGCAATGGTAAAGGCCAGGTGGCCGCAATCAGCGCCTACGATCCGGTTACGCGAACCTACACGCTGGATCAGAAGCTCTCGACCGGGCTCGCAGCGACAAACAAATTCGACATCAGCTACCTGATGGCGGATGAACTGCCGGGATACGGCTCGAATTTCGATACATTCCAGGTCGTTCTGACGGCGCAGCCCGCGAATGGCACGGCCGTGACGGTGGATGTCGTACCGCAGGTGACCGGCAGCTACAACTCTGACAAGGCCTTCTCAGCCAAGGACAATTACGGCCAGAATGCCGCAGTGCAGGTTGACGTCGCCACGCCGCAGGCGAAGATCCAACTCACCAACGCCGGCGCGCTCAGTTCGGTTCCGGAAAAGTGGATGTTGAGCCTCAGCGTAGGCGGTGCAGAGTTCAGCTATACCACCGCGGGTACAGGTGAGACGCTGGTGAACATCGCACAGCAGCTTGTGAATCTGGTCAACGCAGGCTCAAATGCGGCCGGATACTACGCCACGCGCAGCGGTGACAGCATCCTGGTGACGCGCTATGACTCGGCTGCCTTCGCTAGCGGTGACCACCAGTCCTTTATCGCCAAGCTGAAAATCAGCCCGGACACGGTTCGTCCCGATACCCGCGGCAGCGCCAGCATTTCACCGACCAGCGACCGCAAGCAGGCGGCCATAGGTCTGTCCGGAGAAGTGACGGTGGGCGAGGTGTGGTCGGTTGCGCTTACGATCGGTGCCGGCACCTATATATTTGATTACACAGTCCAGTATGGCGATGACCTCGCCAAGGTGGCTGAGGGTCTGAATACCGACATCAAGGGCGATACCCGCTTCCGCAGCGTGCTGAACGGTCGCGTAGTCACCGTCAGTATGGTCAACGGCAGCACCGTCGACGCCGCCCTTGCAATCAATCCCGACAGTCCCGGCGGCGCGATTATCACGCCGCAACTGGTGTTTGACGCCGATGCCACCAAGTGGAACGGATGGAGCAAGTCGCAGCGCGTTGTTGTCACGGCGGTAGACGACACCGTGATTGAAGGCGGCGATCTCAAGGTTTTCGCAGCAATGGACGAGCAGGTCAATCGTATCCGCGGTCCGCTGCTGATCGACGCGGGCATCCGCTACAGCGAAGACAGTGCCCTCGGCAATCCCTTTATGCTTCCGGGTGAAAACAACTATCCGCTGGTGGAGGGATACATCAGTTCGTCGGTGGTTGCGAGCGGCGATACGCTTACCGACCGGCTGGCCGCATACTACGACCCGATTCGTGGTCAGATGCCCGGTTTTGATCCGCGCATGGATACCAGCACGACGGGCTATCTGTATGACATGAGCGTCGTGACCGGCCCTGGCGCGGTGGTGACGCGTACGGTCGAATCGCTCACCGGCACCACGGTGGCGATCAAATCCGAAATCGAAGGCACGGCGTTCAGCGTTTCGGGCAGCGGCGCGGGTGCCGCGTCGCTGATAAGCGGCCGTACCGAAACGACAGCCGCTTACCAGTCTGCGGACATGGTGCTCGATGGGGTTGTGTTCAAGGGCCAGGAGTGGAGTGTCAAAGTCGGTGGCACTGTCTATACCTACAAGGCAGGGTCACAGCCGACGACGGTCACCAGCTCCACCGATCCGGGTACCGGCGTAACCACTTACATCTACCTTGGCGGCGGCTCTACGGAAGACGGGCTGACGCTCGACGTCGTTGCATCGCGTCTCGCCGCCCTGATCAATGCCAATGGTCCGGCGACTTATGTTGCGACTGCCGGCACCAATTCGCTCGGCATTGCCGATGCAGGCGCCGGCTTTACCGTCGAAGTTCTGAAAGGTCGCGCGCGTCTTAGCGGTGCCGCCATAAGCACCTCGCCAAACTGGCAGTTGGCGGAGGTAGCGCTGAGCGGCCCGGTTACCGTGGACGATATCTGGACCATCCGGGTTGCCAGTCAGAATTTCAGTTACACCGTGTTGTCAGGAGATACGCTGGCGAGCGTGGCTCGGGGACTTACCGCGCTGATCGATCAGAACACGGCATTTCATTCGAGCGTCAAACTCAATACCGTCAAGTTCACCGCGAGCTGGGGGCAGTCGCTCCCCAGTGGGTTGGGGTATTTCATCAGTCCGGTCAACAGCAATATTTTTGCCAATGAGCCGGACCAGGTCGATGTTCTGAATATCTACAACCGCAACAGCGTATCGGATGACTTCGGCACCCTGACTGACAGCCGTCTCTTCGGCCTGGGCATGGGGCCCGACACCATCATTGGCGGCAAGACCATCAAGGGTGGCATCTCCTACGCCAATTTCGAGCAGATCAACATCAGTCTCGGCTCGGGTGCGGATACCTTCACGATAGAGTCCACCCATCAGGGGTCGACCGCCATCCATGGCGGCGCGGGCGACGATGTCATCAACGTCAAGACGATTTCCGGACATACCACTATTGATGGTGGTACCAGCGTCGGCCACCTTGACGCCGGTGTGCTGACCGGAAATACGGTCAATGTGGGTAGTGCCGCCCAGCTGGTTGATCAAATCACCGGTCTGCTGACGATTGTCGGCGGGACGCAGGTTGTCAATTTCCTGCCGACAACCATTTACCTCGACAAGATCAACGTCGATGATTCCGGAGATACCAATGCCAATACCGGGACGCTGACGGCGAGCACGCTGACAGGCCTCGACATGCCCTCGGTGCAGGAGGTGCAGGTCATTCGCGTGCAGGCGCATAGCGGAACCTACAAGCTGTCAGCCACCGGGTATGGCACGCCTCCCGGGACGCCCGTAACGGTGAGCTACGATCAGGCAAGCTTCCTGACGCCGGGAGCCGCCGCGTTGAACATGCAGACGGCGCTGAGAGCCCTGTTTGGCTCAAACGACGTGGACGTGATCGAGGAAAGCCGGGAGGTACGCAGCGGGACGGTGCACGTCGTCACCTACGCCGTGTCTTTCGTCAGGGACCTTGCGGGCAAGGATATGGCTGATATCACCTGGTCGGAGACACGTGCCACAAGCGGCTTGACGCCCTCCGTCGCGGAGTCGGTGGATGTCGGCATAACGACGCGTCGCCAGGGCACAGTGACCCCGGCACTTGGTAACGTCCAGACGCTCACGCTGGATGCGGCGGCGGGGACTTTCTCGCTGACTCTGAATGTTCCGAATTCCTCAGGTCTGACGCAGACAACGGCGGCGATATCGGCGAACGCCACGGCCGAGGAATTGCGTACGGCGCTTGATCCGATACTGAACCCGAACGGATCGGTGCTCGATCCGAGCAACCCGCGTAACGACAACTCAAAGCCATACACCAACAACGTGTCGGTGACCAAAGTCGGCAAGGTTTTCACCGTGGCATTCCAGGGCGCATTCAAAGCCAGTGCGATTACGGCGGTCGATACAAGCGCGCTGACGGCAGGAACCATTGACGTTGCCACGCGGACGCACGGCATCAATTATTACGGCATCAAGACTCTGGACGTCACGCTTGGCTCGGGTGACGATCAATTCAACGTTCAGGGCACCAGTGCGGGTACCAACATCAACACCGCGGCCGGCAAGGATCAGATTTATGTGTCTTCCACGGCCAATGTCAACCAGACGACGGGTGTCGGCGGATTCCTCGCCGGGAATGTCGTTTCGTTCAGCGGTGACGACAGGCCTGTCCTGTTCTATGAACTGGACGCGGCAGCTGCGGCGGCCTTCGTAAATGTCTTTGATGCTGCCGGAGTCCTTGTACGCACCATGGCCATGGGCGCCCAGGCGGCGGGTACGCAATCGGCAGCCTGGGATGGCAAGGACAATGGCGGTGCGGTAGTCGCGGCCGGCGCCTACAGCTACACCGTAACGGATGCCGCCGGAACCGGCAGCATTGTCGGGACGACAGCTATGAAGGGGACCCTGGACAAAATCGCCGGCGTCCTGAACATTGATGCCGGCGCGGATACGAACATGCTGATGGTGAGTGATGCCGGTGCTCGCGTCGCCGACACTGCGGTCCAAATCACCTATTCGCAAGTACTCGGTCTCGCGCCGTCGGCCATCAACTACGCGTCCAGCGGAACATTTGCCGGCGGTGTCACGGTCTGGAGTGGTTACGGTGCTGACAGCATCAATGTGACCAGCTCCCGTCTGGATGCCGGCGTCAGGACCATCACCACACTCAACACAGGTCTTGGCAACGACACTGTTACGGTCGGGCTCAATGCGTCCAGCGACGGCTACTTTGCGCTCAATACGCAAGGTCCGTTCGAGCATGACTATCTTGCACCCGGGGTGTTCGGCTCCCTGGCGGGCGATGACGATATCGTCAATGCCGCTGCATCGACGCTGCCCCTGCTCATTGTCGGGGGTCAGGGCAAGGACGACATCACGGGCGGCAGCGGTGACGACGTCATATTCGGTGATCGCGCGCGGATCGAGTATTTCGACGGGACGGGCGCATTGGTTCAGGTGCTTGGCGGCGGCGGGATTGGCGACAGCACGGACGGACTGGTTCATCTGGCGGCTCGTTATTCCAGTGTCGGTCTGGACAAGGGCAGCAACGATTATATTGCCGCTGGCGAGGGCAACAACATCGTCTTTGGCGGTGGAAACGGGGCCGGGGCTCCGGTTAACCCGCTTGCCTTCGCCTATGACGGGGATTACATCACCACAGGCAGCGGTAACGACATCATTCTTGGCGACAACGGCGAGGCGACGCTCAACAACCTCGGGATGGTCACGCAGTATCTGACCACCGACATCATTGCTGCAACCGGCGGCAATGACACCATCCGGGCCGGCGAGGGTAACAACAACATTCTCGGCGGCATGGGGTCTGACACGATCATCGCCGGTGCCGGCACGGACCTGATTCTGGGTGACAACGGCACGGTGCAGATGGATGCGGCGGGGCTGAACCTGGCGTCGGTGACGAGCACGCAGACGGACCAGGGCGGCAACGAGACGATCAACACGAATAGCGGCACGAAGACGATCATTGGCGGGTTTGGCGCGGACACGGTGAACGCGAACGTTGATCCGGTGACCGGTGCGCAGCTGGGGGTCGATTCGAACCACGTGATCATCGGTGACAACGCCCAGATCCTGTTCAACGCGGGGGGCGTGGCGACGCAGTACAGCACGCTCGACACGGTGACGACGACCGGCGGCGTGGACACGGTGAAGACGGGCAATGGCAACAACACGATCATCGGCGGCATGGGCTCGGATGTCATCACCACCGGTGTGGGCACGGACCTGATCCTTGGCGACAACGGCATCATCACGCTTGACGCGGCGGGCCTCAACCTGGCGTCGGTGACCAGCACGCAGACCAACGAGCCCGGCAACGACGTGGTCGTCGCCGGTGATGGTGACAAGACCGTGGTTGGTGGTGACGGCAACGACACCATCACAGTGGGAACGGGCGAACACATCATCGCCGGTGACAACGCGCAATTGACTTACTTTGGCACCGGCACGCTGGCCTTGCTGACGAGCGTGTCGCCCAACCTCGGCGGCAATGACAGGATTGTGACCGCCAACGGCTTCAGCATCGTGCTGGCGGGACTAGGCGACGATAACGTCCTGACCGGTGTGAGTAACGACGTCCTGATCGGCGACAACGGTTTTGTGATGCTGAACTCTGCCGGCCAACTGGTCAATGTCGAGTCAACGCAACCCAACCTGGGTGGCAACGACACCCTCGCCAGCGGTGCGGGCAACGACGTGCTGATCGGCGGGTTTGGCGGCGACACCATGCTCGGGGGCATCGGCAACGATGCGATGCTTGGCGATGGGGGCAGGGTGACTTACATCAGCGGCTATGTCAGTGTCGTTGAGAGCATCGACCTGTTTATCGGCAACTCCGACTTACTGGATGGTGGCGGAGGCCAGAACGTCTTGATTGGCGGGGATGGCGAGGACGCCACTGTCGGCAACCTGACCGACGACGTGCTGGCCGGAGACTACGCCAGCGCGACATTCGGCGCGGACGGCCGCCTGATTTCCCTGGTCCGCTACGGCGCAGGCGGCCCGGATCTCGTTTCCCAGGTGCAGGAGGCGTTGTACACGTTCCGGCCGGCCGGGGTATTTTCAGCGCAGATTGGCGGTACGCTCTATGATCCCCGTTCGATTACGCTCTTTGGCGGGACGCGGGAAAGCGACTTTCTCTCGCTGTCGACGATCTCCGGTTTTGAGGCACGACGCAGCAGCGCGCGGGCAACGCAGAATGTGGCGACACAGAGCCAGACGGTTACGGCCGACTCCAATGACATACTGAACGAGCTTCCGGCAACGGCGGCCGGGGAAGAAGGGGCGGATCCGCAAGAAGTGCAGGCGGTGCCTGTGCCGGAAGGGGAGCCGCAGCCACCCGATCCCGCCGCCAACCCGGCTGAACCGGCTGCAGATGCGGCACCAGTCGAACCGGCTGCGGCCATTGAGGGTGAAAATGCCGACGTTCCGCCAGGGGCGAAGATCAACGCTGTTGACGAGCAAGACACGCTGGTGCGTCTCGACATGGCGCTTGCAGGACTGCTTGGCGTGCAGACTTGGCAGGCAAGGCCGCGTAGGCCGCTGGCGCCGGCCCGGGTGGCCTTGACCAGCGCAAAGGCGGGGAATGCCGGCACGGTTCCCGGGCGTTGGATACACGCCGATGCAGCGCGAGGAGAAGGCGCCGAGGTACTGCTTGATCGTCGTGCGCGTTCGCGGCCGGGAGTGGGCGGTAAAATTGCTGCAGGAGCGATAGAGAAAGTCGCCGGTAAATGGCTCGACGGCGCGTTTGGCATGAATCCGGGTGTGGAGAATGCGAAGTATCACGACGCCGGCCGCCAGGCTCCGCGTCCGGCAATCAATTGGGACGCCGGGATTAGAAGCGGCGGGCAGGGCGTCGTACCGAAACCAGCGGCGTCCGAATCCGACGAATAACACCGCACACTTGAGGAGACAGAATGGCTAAGAGCAACACCCCCGAAACGGCGGCCGCACAGCCGGCCAAAAGCACGCCAGAGGCGCAGAAAGTCGTTTGGGATGACTCGCGCATGAATACCTCCTACTCGAACGTTTGCAACGTGCTTGGTTCGCGTGAGGAAATCACACTGTTGTTCGGTGCCAACCAGGCGTGGCATTCGGGGCAAAAGGAAGTGAAAGTCCTGTTGTCCGACCGCGTCGTCCTCAACCCGTACGCAGCCAAGCGGCTGGCCGGATTGTTGGATCGGGTGCTCAAGGAATATGAAACGCGCTATGGGCAGCTCAAGCTTGAGAGTTGATGTCGTCCATGCCGGAACACGTGCGTTTTTCGGGCCGCAATGGCCGCCGCCCGGGTCTGTCGTCAAGATTTTCCGAGAGGATTTTTGCCTAGTTCCGCACTGACGCACGCCGCCGTCACTACGCAGGCTGAGAAGCGGCAGTCTCTTTGGGATGATTACGCCGCGGCGCAGTCTGCGGATGCACATTATCAGGCGTGGCTGGCATTGCAATGTGCCGGCATCCCCGGAGTGGTTCGCGGCGTACTTGTGCTTGGTGCGCCTGATACCGGACCGTTTTCCCCCGCAAGCGTGTGGCCTGCCGACCAGGCACCCAGCCCGCTTCTTGCGCAAATCGCCGACCGCACGATAGAGGAGCGTCGGGCGCAGATTGTGCAGGGAACCCCCTTCTGCGTGGTTACGAGTCCGGTGGTCGTGGACGGACACATGCACGGCTTGGTGGCGGTTGAAACCAGCCTGCAGCATGAATCCGAGTTGCATGCCGTACTTGACCTGCTGCGTTGGGGCAGTGCCGGCGTCGAGTCGATCCTGCGCAACCAGCAATCGCTGCAGGAGCAATCCACCAGGGAACGTCTGATCGCAACCCTCGACCTGGTGGCCTCAGTGCTGGTGGAAGAGGGTTTCGAACCGGCGGCCCAGGCGCTTGCCACCGATCTTGCGATCCGGCTCGATTGCGACCGGGTCAGCATCGGCTTTGTGCGGGACAAACACACCCGGGTAGTTGCCGTATCCCATAGCGCTGAATTCGGCAAGCGGATGAATCTTATCCGCGCCATAGGCACGGCCATGGATGAGGCGCTGGACCAGAAGTCGATCATGGTGCTGCCCCCGCGCGAGGGTGAGGCCCTTGTCACCCGCGACCACGCTGCACTCGCCCGCCAGTACGGCAGTGACAGCGTGCTCACCGTGCCGTTCTCCGTCGGCGGTCTCACTGCAGGGGCGTTTACCTTCGAACGCCCGCAGGAGCGGCCGTTTGAGCCCGACACGGTGGAACTGTGCCAGGCGGTGGTTGCGCTTGGCAGCCGTATTCTCGAAGCCAAGCGACTCAACGACCGGATGCTGCCAAGCCGGGTCAAGGACGCCGCCAGGGAAGCGTTGCTCAAATTTACGGGCCCCCGGCATTTCGGCCGCAAGCTGGCCGCCTGTTTGTTGATGTTTGGTGTCGTATTTTTCAGTTTCGCCACGGGTGACTACAGGGTCGGCGCGAAAGCCTTCCTTGAGGGCTCGGTGCGCCGTGTTCTGGTCGCGCCTTTTGATGGCTATGTCGCGAGTGCCTCGCATCGCGCCGGTGACGTGGTGCGTGCCGGGACGGTGCTCGCAACCCTGGATGATCGTGAACTTAAACTCGAATACTACAAGTGGGCCAGCCAGCGCGCCCAGTACAGCAAGCAATACCAGGATGCCTCGGCGCAGCATGACCGGGCGCAGAGCAATATCACGCTGGCCCAGGTGCAGCAGGCTGAGGCGCAAATGAACCTGCTCGCCGAACAGTTGACACGCACCCAGATTGCGGCGCCTTTTGAAGGTCTGGTGGTCAGCGGTGACTTGAGTCAGTCCCTTGGAACGGCCACCAAGCGGGGACAGGTGCTGTTTGAAGTGTCCCCGTTGAATGCGTATCGCGTCGTGCTCGAAGTCGATGAGGGGGAGATTACCAGCGTGGTTGCGGGGCAGAAGGGCACGCTGCTGCTAACGTCGATTCCGGGCGAAGCGTTTCCGCTGACGGTGACAAGGGTAACGCCCGTCGCCGCGGCAAAGGAGGGGCGCAGCTATTTTCGCGTCGAGGCACTGCTCGGCAGCGTTTCCGACCGGTTGCGCCCGGGCATGGAGGGAGTTGCCAAGATCGAGGCGGGACGGCGCAAGCTGTTGTGGATATGGACGCACAAACTGGTCGACTGGATGCGGCTTTCCCTCTGGTCCTGGTTCTAAGCCGATGCCGCACCACCGCCAATCGCCGGCCCACCAGGCATGAGTCAGTCGCTTTTCAGCTCCTCGTGGTACCGGGTAGCGACGGTCAAGCCGCGACTTCGCAATCATGCGCAAATCCACCGCCACATTTACCGCGGCGCGGTCTGGTATGTGCTGCAAAACCACTCGACCGGAAAATTTCATCGTTTCACCCCCATTGCGAATCTTGTCATCGGTCTGATGGACGGCAAGCGCACGGTGCGGGAAATATGGGATATCGCCTGCGTCCGCCTTGGCGATGAGGTTCCCTCGCAGGATGAGGTCATCAAGCTGCTCTCCGATTTGCACAAGGCGGACGTTCTGCAAAGCGATGCGCCACCTGACATCGGCGAGCTCAATCAGCGGCGCAAGCAGCATGACCGAACCCGCTGGAAGCAGTACCTCGGCAACCCGCTTTCGCTGCGCTTTCCGTTGTTCGACCCGGAGAGGTTGATGCAGTGGGCGCTGCCCTGGCTGCGACCGCTGTTCGGCTGGGTCGGCGGGGCGATCTGGCTGCTCACTGTCGGGTGGGCGGTCGTGCTGGTGGCCATGCACTGGACCGAGTTGAGCTCTGATGTGGTTGACCGGGTATTTTCAGTGGAAAACCTGCTCCTGATATGGCTGGTTTTTCCGCTCATCAAGCTGCTCCATGAATTCGGGCACGCGGCTGCCGCAAAGGTCGGCGGTGGCGAGGTACATGAGATGGGCGTGATGCTGCTGGTGCTGATGCCCGTTCCTTATGTCGATGCGTCGTCTGCAACGGCTTTTCGCGACAAGCGGAGCAGGATGCTGGTCGGGTCCGCAGGTATGTTGGTGGAGCTCTTTATCGCGGCGATCGCGGTCTTCGCCTGGATTCATCTGGAGCCGGGCACCGAGCGCGCCATCGCCTACAACGTCATTCTTGTCGCCGGGCTCTCCACGCTGCTGTTCAACGCCAATCCCTTGTTGCGCTACGACGGCTACTACATCCTTTCCGATTATCTGGAAATCCCCAACCTCGGCCAGCGATCGAATGACTACCTCGGCTACCTGGTCAACCGTTACCTGTTCGGACTTGAAGGCGTGAGTTCTCCCGTATCAGCCCCCGGAGAACGGAGCTGGTTCGTGTTCTACGCCGTCGGTTCGTTCTTCTATCGCATGTTCATGATGGTGTCGATCGCGTTGCTGGTTGCCAGCCAGTTTTTCTTTGTTGGCATCCTGCTTGCGGCATGGGCCATGGCAAACATGCTGGTTATCCCGTTCAGCAAGAAACTGTCGTATCTGTTTTACAGCCCCAGACTGGCGGCAAAGCGGCAGCGCGCATTGTTCGTCGCCGGCGGCATGACCCTCCTGTTGCTGGGAATTTTGTTCTGGTTGCCCGCACCATCTTCGACCCGTGCCGAAGGCGTCATATGGGCGCCGGAGCAGACACAGGTGCGGGCGAAGGTGGACGGTTTCATTGCGACCATCCTGGCAAAGCCGGACCAGAGGGTGCGGGCCGGCGAGGTCCTGATCCGATGCGAGGATCCGGAACTGGAGGCGCGTGCACGGGTGCTCGAGGCGCAGATTGCCGAACTGGATGCGCGCTATCGCCTCGCCATCCAGACCAGGCGTGTTCAGGCCGATGTTCTCAACGACCAGAAAGTGCAGCTTGACGCGGCGCTCCAGCTGGCGCGTCAACGGCAGGCGGAGCTGCAGGTGCGCAGCCCCGCCGACGGCTTGTTTGTGATCCAGGATGCGCAGAATGCGAGCGGGAGGTTTGCGCAGCGCGGCGATGTGCTTGGCTACGTCATGGACGGTGCCGCGACCACTGTGCGCGTTGTCGTGCCGCAGGCTGACGGCGATATTGTCAGGCGCTGGACGCGCCGGGTCGAAATCCGGCCTGCCGGCAGGATAGGGGAGCCGATACAGGCACGCATCCAGCGCGAGGTTCCCGCGGCCACCGACGAACTCCCGAGCATGACGCTAAGCCTGCAAGGCGGTGGAAAAATAGGCCTTGATCCGGGAAAGGCCGGCGACGGCAAGGCGCTTGAGAAGCTGTTTGTGTTCGATCTTGACCTGCCAACCGGAGTACAGGCCAACTATATCGGCGGGCGGATATACGTGCGCTTCGAGCATGAGCCGGAGCCATTGGGGGCACAGTGGTATCGCGAAGTCCGGCGTGTTTTTCTGAAGCAATTCAATGTTTGACGATCTGCGCGACGGCGCCAGTTTTGACGAGGTCTATGCCGAGAAGCGCGAGTTGCGCGGCGAGCAATGGCTCGATCGCATGGGCGTCGCAGTCACCGGGGGCATCGCGCGCAAGCTGCGGGCGAATCCTGTACGTATCAAGTCCATCGTCGGTCGCGTCGCAACCTTCGAAGGAAAGTTTCGCGGCCTCGACGAAGCGCAATTGCGCGTACATGCGGTTGAACTGAAGCGATTGCTCCGGCGTGAAGGTCTGCGTGATGAACTTGTGGCCGAAGCCTTTGCGCTGGTGCGTGAGACCGCCGGTCTGATTTTGGGAATGCGGCATTTTGATGTGCAGTTGATCGGCGGCTGGATACTGCTCAACGGCATGATCGCGGAAATGAACACCGGCGAGGGTAAAACGCTGACTGCGACGCTGCCCGCCTGTACCGCTGCCCTGGCAGGAATCCCGGTGCATGTCATCACCGTCAACGATTACCTGGTGGAGCGCGACTGCGAGTTGATGCGCCGGGTGTACGAAACCCTGGGCGTCTCTGTTGCAGCAGCGACCTCCGAAATGGACCAGAAAGCGCGCCAGGCCGCCTACACCCACGACATCGTTTACTGCACCAATAAAACACTGGTGTTTGATTACCTGCGGGACCGCATACTGCTTGCCACCGGTTCGAGTTCGCTTCACCTGCGCTTGGAAAAAATATACGGGGCCGATACCCGCAGCCGGCGCCTGTTGTTGCGCGGCCTGCATTTTGCAATCGTCGATGAGGCCGACAGCGTCCTCGTGGACGAGGCGCGCACACCGCTGATCATTTCTGCCGAGGTACCCTCGGCTGACGAGGCGCTGGTTGCCGAGCAGGCCCTGGGCCTGGCGCGGCAACTCGAGCCTGGCGAGCACTATGTCATCGTCAAAGCCGAGCGCCGGATCGCCCTGACCGAGGCCGGGCACACGCACATGGTCGCGCTATGCAAGGCGCTCGGCGGGGTCTGGGCGGGGGCATTGCGGCGCGAGGAACTGGTGACGCAGGCGCTGACCGCATTGCATTTGTTTGCCCGCGATGACCATTACCTCGTGCGGGACGGAAAAATCCAGGTTATCGATGAGCACACCGGAAGGGTGATGGCCGACCGCTCCTGGGGGCAGGGCCTGCATCAGTTGATCGAATCGAAGGAGGGGTGTGAGATTACCCCGCGCAAGGAACCCCTTGCGCGCATCAGCTATCAGCGGTTCTTCAGGCGCTACCTGCGCCTTGCCGGCATGACCGGTACCGGCGCCGAGGTCGCCGGTGAATTCGGCTCGGTCTACGGCCTGCCGGTGGTGCGGGTGCCCACCCACAGGCCGAGCAGGCGCATTTACCGCCCGGACCGTATTTTTCCGACAGAAGGCGAAAAATGGCAGGCCGTCGTCGATCGTGTCTCAGAGTTGCATGCACATGGCGTTCCGGTGCTGCTGGGGACGCGTTCTGTTGCGGCGTCGGAAGTGGCCAGTCGAATGCTTGCCGAGCGCGGCCTTGAGCACACTGTGCTCAACGCCAAACAGGACGAGGAGGAGGCGCAGATCGTTGCACGTGCCGGCGCGCCTGGCCGCATCACCGTCGCCACCAACATGGCCGGGCGGGGCACGGACATACAGATCGATCCGGAGGTGTCCGGTCTGGGCGGCTTGCATGTGATACTTTCGGAGAGATACGAGGCGGGGCGTATCGACCGGCAACTTGCCGGGCGTTGCGCCCGGCAGGGTGACCCCGGAACCTTCGAAGCCATACTGTCCCTGGAGGACCCGGTGTTGGAGCCTTTTCGCGGTGGTTTGCTGGAGTGGCTTGTGCGCCGCTTCGTGCCACCCGGCGCACCCTGGGATGCGGCCAGCAAGCGCCTGCTGGTGCGCTTTGCCCAGTATCGTACCGAACGCATGCAGTCGCGGGTGCGCAAGAACCTGCTGAAAATGGACAAACAAATGGGCGATATTCTGTCCTTCTCCGGCAGACCCGAGTAAATTTGCAAGGCATGCGAACATGTATCGGCTGTAGCCGAACGGTTTGGTCACCCGTATGCCTTGTTTGCATTTGATGCGGGCTTTATAGAGGAATATTGATATGCGGCAGCACGTACACATCTTGTTGGGCGCAATACTGCTTGGCGCCGCGCCAATCGTATTCACCGCGGATTTGTCGGCCCCGCCCAAACCCGTTGCGCTGCCGTTTGCACTGCCCAAGGTGGCGCCGGTGCAAAGCGGGAATGGCGGCAAAAAAATGGGCGAGGCGATGGAGTGCCTGCTTGAGCCCCATCTGATCGTCAATGTCGGCAGTCCCGTGGAGGGAACGCTCAGTGAAATCCTGGTTGATCGCGGCGCAAACGTTGCCAAAGGTCAGATCGTCGCGAGGCTCAACTCCACCGTCGAGGCCGCGACGGTGGAGTTGCGCGCAGCCCAGGAAGAGTTTGGCAAGCGCAAAGTCGCTCGAAACGACGAGTTGTTCAAAAAGCAGTTGATCTCGGCGAATGAAAAGGATGAGCTTGAAACACAGACGCGCATCGCCGGTCTGGAGTTGAAGCAGCAGCAGGAGGTGCTTAACCAGCGCGTTATCCGCAGCCCCCTGAACGGGGTGGTCGTCGAGCGGCTGCTCGGGCCCGGGGAGCGGGTCGGAAACGAGAAGATACTCAAGCTCGCGCAGATCAATCCGCTTAACGTGGAGGTGATTGCACCGCTCGAGCTTTTCGGTGCCATACGCCCCGGAATGTCGGGCGATGTGACGATGCAGCCCCTGATCAAGGGGGCCTACACCGCCAAGGTTGTTGTCGTCGACCGTGTGATTGATGCGGCCAGCGGGACTTTCGGGGTGCGGCTTGAACTGCCGAATCCGGGTAACAAGTTCCCCTCCGGAGTCCGCTGTCAGGTGCGGTTTTCCTCGAAATAACGCCGGTCGTTCACGGCGCCTCGGCAGACGGCATGGAGCAGCGGGCAAAGGGATGGACAATACTACCGCCAGCCACGGTGTGACGGACCACGGCGATGTTCTGGCGAGGATGCTGGACAATGTGCCACTGGAGGGCTTCGAGCGTTCTTTCAAGATGTCGAAAGGTTCGCTGCTTGGCGAGCGTTATTTGCTGGGTATTCGCAAGTCCGACATTGCGCCCGAGGTTTTGTCCGACATTTGCGAACGGATCGGGATGCCTCCGGGCCAGCATGCAGCGCTGCGTGAAAATCTACCCCGCGCAAGCACCGTGCATTTCGGCTTCGAGCGGGACGATGTTTCCGGCACCTACAAGGTCTATCTGGAGTTCGCCGTGACGTGCGATGGGCCGGCACGCAAGCCCGGTGATACCGTGCTGCTGCATCTTGCCTACAAATGGGATGTAGGCGATCCACGCGTCGCCACGGTTGCGCGCTATCTTTACCACCCCGACCTTTCGGCGCGACAACTGAAACTGCGGCAGGCGGCCCTCTGTCCGGATGCGGCCGGTGGCACAGCGCTCGATGCGACACAGCGCATCATCGACATGGCTTTGCGCCGCACGAACGCGCCACTGATGTATCTGGAGGTCAGCGAGGAGGACAACCCGAGGCGGTCGTATGACATCAACCTGCACGATGCTGGACTGCGTATCGAGGATATCGAGGTGCCGCTGGCGCAATTGCAGCAGTTGTACGCGATTCCTGGCGCCGAGTTCGATCCGCTTTTCAATCAGATCAGGGGACGCAGGCTGGGGCATTTGTCCGGGGGTGTTAACCGGCATGGCCGCGATTTTGTGACTCTGTACTACGATGCGGAGCCGCCGTGAGCGCCTCTGTGGAGGCGACCGGGCCTGATGATGGGGTACGCTACGTCATCGGCGTCGCAGGGCCGGTCGGCGGCGGCAAAACCACGCTGGTGCGCGAATTGGCCGGCCGCTTCCCCGGCGCGGCATGCATTTATTTTGACGACTACGAACAACTCACCGGGCAGCCAATCGAGAAGATTAAGCAATGGATGATAAGCGGCGGCGCCACGGATGAGTTGCCGGTCGCGGGGCTGGCGGAGGACTTGAGGTCACTCAAGGCAGGCGCGGCGATCAAACCGGCTGGCAGATATGTGTTCTTCGAAACGCAATTTGGACGCCGGCATGCGGCGACCGGGGTGCATATTGATTTTCTGGTCTGGATAGACACGCCGCTCGACATCGCGCTGGCGCGCAAGGTGCGGCAAATGGCCGTCGAATCTTCGGCTGCCGGTCCAGATGATCCGGGGGTGTTTTCCGGCTGGCTGCAGGTCTATCTGGGCAACTACCTGGATGTCGTCGGTTATTTGCTTCGTATCCAGCGTGAAACTGTTGCCACCGATGCCGATATGGTCATTGATGGCACGGCCGACAGTGCATCGCTGGTGCGCCAGGTCGAAGCCGGGATTGAGCAGCGCTTCGGGGCGGGCCGGCGTGGGTGACGCGGAAGAGGCGCTGCGCGAACCGGGGCGTGCGCGCGAGTCCACTCGTGGCGGCTTTCTCGCCTGCCTGGACATCCAGGCCGCAGACGCCGCTTTGTTTCCGGATGCGTTCGAACGCATTCGTCGCGGTGAACTGCAGGCCGTCATCGTGTACAAGGTGTACGACCCAGGGCTGCTGGGCGGTGTCGTGGACAGGCTTGAGCGCCACGATCCGGGGTTTCTGCAAACCTGGTTCCCGGAAAAATTCCGGGCCTGGTTTTACGGCCGGAACCTGAATCTCGCCGAGCCGGCACTAACCGGCTACTTTGACGAGGCGGCTGTGTTCGACGTGCAACTGGCGTCCCTTTTCCCCGCAGGGCAGGGCCTGCGCGAACGCGTCGCGTCAATTCTTGCCGCGCTTGACGGCGGCCGGCGCTTTACCGCCCCCCCGGGGCCGGAACAGGGCCAGCACTACATGTTCACGACGCTGCGCGCGCACCTGCAGGAAGGTTATATTCCGCCGCATTTTGACAATGAGCAGGCATTGCGGCCCTCGTACAGGCATCTGCGCAGCCTGGTTGATTTGCACATGACCTCGTTCGTGCTGACGCTGGACATGGCCGATGAGGGGGGCGCCTTGCAGGTTTTTGATTTACGCTGTGAACCCGAGGACGCATTGCCGGTGAGTGATGATCGTGTACGCGCGAAGCCCGATACGGCGCAGCTCGGTTCAGTGTCGTTTCGCATTCCCCCCGGCGCCATGATCATTCTTGATTCCGGGCGCTACCTGCATCGTGTGTCTCCGGTGCTTGGCGCGCGCAAGCGCTGGACCGCGTGCAGCTTCATGGCCCTCAGCAGAAACGGTGACGCGATGTACTGCTGGGGTTGAGCATGCCCGCACCGGTTCCGCCGTACTTTGACCGGCTGATCGCGGATTTTCATCGCGGCGCAGGCAATCGCCTTGTCCACCTCGGTTATTGGGAGTCGCCGCCGGCCGCGGGTGCTGCAATGGCTGCGGAGGAGTTCGGCCGCGCGCAGCAGCGGCTTAACGACGAACTGGTTTCCCTTGCCGACCCCGCTGCGGGCCAGGCGGTGCTCGATGTGGGATGCGGGTTCGGCGGCACGCTCGCCGGCATCAACGCGCAGTGCTCCGGCATGCAATTGACCGGGGTCAACATCGACCCGCGGCAGCTTGCCATCTGCGCCGGGCTGGAGGCGCGCAACGGCAACCGTCTGCAATGGCAGGAAGCCGATGCATGCGCGCTGCCGTTCGTTGACGGCAGTTTTGACCTGGTGCTGTGCATCGAAGCAATGTTCCATTTTTCGTCGCGTCGCGCGTTCTTCAGCGAGGCGGCGCGGGTATTGCGGCCGGGCGGCGCCATGGTTTGTTCGGACATCAGCATCGATACGACGGCGAGGCGACTGGACACGCCGGCATTTGATATCGCGGCCGCGCTGCAAAACGGTTACGGGCCGTGGCCGGATGTGTGGAGTGCCGATGCCGATCATCCGGACATTGCGAGGGCGGCCGGGTTGCGGATGGAGCGGCGCAGCGACATCAGCGCAAACGTGATGCCCAGCCACGGTTTCACCACGCCGGCCGATGCGGGTGACTGGATCGCGTCGGACAACGCGGCCTTGCGCGCGGCGATGATGCTCAAGTGGCTGCACGCGGAAAGCTTGCTTCGGTACGAGTGTTTTCGCTTCGTCAAACCGGCGGGGTAGAATCGCGCGATGAGGCAGCCCCCGAAAAGCAAGACCGTTTCGTGACGGCGCACGCGCTCAGTTCGCGACGAATTGCGCTGGTGTGCATGACGCCGGCCCCGGATACCAATGAGCTTGGCGACCTGAATCTGCCCAGTTACGGCATTCGTCGCATTCTGGCGGCAGTGCTCGCCGACCCCGACCTCGCACGCGCCAAAACCGCACTGGTGGACATCCGGCGCCCCGACGTTGATGCCTATGTCGAGGCCCTTGCCGCCTTCGAGCCGGACCTGATCGGTTTTTCCATCTATGTCTGGTCCACGCCCTGCCTGGTCGAAGTCGCGCGACGGATGAAGAAACTGCACCCGGACTGCACCATTGTGTTCGGCGGGCCTTCGGCGCGAACGGCCCTGTTCGATCTAGCCCCATATGCCCCGGCGCAAGCCTATCTGGATGCGCTGGTGAGCATGGAGGGCGAGGCGATTTTTCGCGAGATCGCGCGCCTGCCCGAGTTGTCGCGCGCGGGGCTGCGCACCGTTGCCGGCCTGCACCTGCCCGTTGCCGGAACTTGGGTGCAGACCGCGCACCGCGCCCCGACCGCCGAGCTCGATGCGATTGCATCACCGTTTCAGCTCGGGCTGATGCCCGCCGGGTCGGTCGCCTACCTCGAAACGTATCGCGGCTGCCCCCTTTCCTGCCGATTCTGTGAATGGGGTGCGAGTGAAACCTCCAGGGCGGTTTTCTCGGCCGACTATATCGAGCGCGAGCTTGAGGCATTCGGACGGCAGGGTGCGCCCTCGGTGTTCCTGCTCGATGCCGGGCTCAACCTGAATGCAAGGGGATTTCGCAATCTGCTCGAGGCCGAGTCGCGTGTGGGCTTTCTCAAATCCACCAGTTTCTGGGCGGAAATCTATCCCACTCATATTCAGGACGAGCATCTGGAGTTTTTGTCGCGGGTGGGCACATCCTACCTCGGGGTGGGCCTGCAGTCGCTCGACCCTGCGGTGCTCAAGCTGCACGACCGGCCCTTCAACCAGGCACGCTTTGAGGCGGCGATGCAGCGTCTGGCAAGCGTCGCCACTGCGGAGCTGCAGATCATCTTCGCCCTCCCAGGCGACTCACCGGAGGGGTTCCGGCGCACACTTGAGTACGCGCGTTCTTTTCCTGTTGCGGTGCGCGCGTATCACTGCCTTGTGCTGCCCGATGCGCTGATGTCGCGGGGGCGGCCGGGCTGGGACATGCGCTACGACCCCTCGACACTGGCGATGCGCTCCTGCCTCGGCTGGAGTGAGGAAGAAATTCTGGCAACGCGCGCCGAGCTCGATCGGGCAACGCGGCAAAGCGGCGGCAAATCCGGGGCGTATTGGTGGTCGTTTCCGCGCAGACACTGAAGCCCGCGCTCGCGGCGAAGTCCGGGCCGCGCCGGAGCGGGCGCCGTGTCGCCCTGCTCGCGCGTTATCCGGAGCGCGACCATGCGATGCCGCAGTTCATTTCCAATCACGGCATGCGCATGGTCGAGGCTTCGCTGCGCTCGGCGCAACTGGACGATCTTGAACTGCGCACCTGGGACCTCTCGGGGGGCTCGGTCGAAGACCTGGTGCGCGAGTTGCTGGCCTTCGACCCGGATGTGGCGGGATTTTCAACCTACCTGTGGTCGTTTCCCTTTTTTGTCGAGGTGGCACGGCAGCTCAAGTACGAGGACCCCGGCCGGCTGATCGTCTTCGGCGGCCCCTCGGCGCGGCCAAGCATGATGAGCCTCGCGCCGTTCAGCCAGGCCCGCGCCTGGGTGGACGTGCTGGCGATCAACGACGGCGAGCGCACCTTTATCGATATCGTTGCCGCGGCTGATCGCAGTGCCCGGGCGCTGATGGCCATACAAGGCATCGCACTGCCGGCGCTCGAGGGCTGGATGGATACGCCCAGCCGGCCGGCCGTGGATTTGAACGAAATGCCGTCCCCGTACGAACTCGATCTCGTGCCGCAGGGCGGCCTCGGCGTGCTGCAGACCTACCGCGGCTGTCCGTTCACGTGTTCTTTTTGTGAGTGGGGGGTGCTCGAGTCACCCAAGCGCGTGCGCGGCGCCGGCGAATTGCGCCGGGAGTTTGCGGGCATGGAACGTCAGGGTGTGCACGGGGCGCTGCTGGTGGACGCCGGCCTGAACCTGAATGCGCATGCGTTCAAGAACCTGCGGGAGGCTGTCCAGACGCACGGCTTTTTTCAGGAGCGAACGCTGATTTGCGAGGTTTATCCGGCCAAAGTGCGGCAGGAACACATCGACTTCCTCGGCTCGATCGGCCAGTCGCTGGTCGGCATCGGCCTGCAGTCGTTTGACAACGAGGTGCTCGCCCATGTCGAGCGTTCTTATGATGAAGCGCGGTTTGAGCAGACCTTCGGGCAATTGACCGAGGTCGCAGGCGTCGCGGTGGAAATCATCATGGGGCTGCCCGGCGACACACCGGAGAATTTTCGCCGCAGTTTTGAGCGTGCGCGGCGCATGCCCTGCGCGCTGCGGGTGTACCACTGCGTGGTGCTGCCCTCGGCGCTGATGGTGCGGGCGCCGGCCGGCTACAACATGGACTACGATCTGGTGACATTGAAGATGCGCTCGTGTCTTGGCTGGTCGGAACAGGCGCTGCAGGCCGAATGTGATCACGTGACCCGATGCGCAGAACGCGAGGGCGGGCATAGCGGGCAATTTTTCTGGATATTTCCCCCGCCGGTGCGCACGCTGCTCGGGTAGTGGCGTAGCCGATAGTGCGCAGCGGGCGCGGTAAAGGTGACAAATTAGTCACCTGAATCGACTGGAAATGACCGGCCAGTGGGCATTATTTGAAATGAAAGTCATGAATTTCATGCTTTCAAGAGGCTGGTAAGATGTTGTCCCGGATCAAACTCGGACGCCTCCGATGAAACCGCTTGTCACGCATGCACGCTATGCCTATTCGCCGATCAACCGTCGTCCGGATTACGCCTGGCCGGACAAAAAACGGCTCGCGGTCTACGTCGGCGTCAATCTTGAGCATTTCGAATTCGGCCAGGGACTGGGCGCCAGGCTGGCGCCCAGCGCCGAGCCCGACGTCCTAAATTATGCGTGGCGTGACTACGGCAACCGGGTTGGCGCCTGGCGCCTGCTTGAGCTTTGCGATGCGCTGCGGCTGCCGCTGGCGGTGCTGGCAAACACCGCCATCTACGACTATTGCCCCGAGCTGATGGCGGCGCATCGCGCGCGCGGCGACGAGGTCGTCGGCCACGGCCATACCAACTCTGAACGCCAGAGCGACATGAATGAGGAAGGTGAATTGGCGATGATCAAGGCCTGCATGGCGCGCATCGAGCAGGAGGAGGGCGTCAAGCCGCGCGGCTGGCTGTCGCCCTGGATTGCCGAATCGCGCGCCACGCCCGATTTGCTCAAGGCCGCCGGATTCGATTACACGCTCAACTGGTGCCATGACGACCAGCCGCTGCCATTCAAAACGCGGCATGGTGAATTCTGGTCGGTACCCTATCCGCAGGAGATCAACGACATCCCGGCGGTGATTGCGCGGCAGAATTCGGCGTCCGAGTTTGCCGACATGATCATCGGCTGCTTTGACGAGATGGCGGTGCAAAGCGCGGGTCAGCCTCTGGTAATGGGCATCGCGCTGCACCCCTACATCGTCGGCCAGCCCCACCGTTTGCGTGAGTTGCGTCGTGCGTTGCAACATATCGCGGCGGACGGAAGGGCCTGGTTTACCCGGCCCGGCGCAATACTGGATCATGTTAAATCCGTGGTGCCGGGCTGACCGGGGCGGCAAATACACCGCATTGCGAAGCTGCATGTGAGTCCCTGTGTGACCGGGCTGTTACGCACCGGGACGAGGTGTACAATGAACGCGATATTTTCCGCATTCGATAATCATCCGGGCCAAAGAAACCATGGATTTTTTACTCTCCCCCCAGCAGTTCTGGATTCCCCTGCTGCAAATTATCGGCATCAATATCGTGCTCTCCGGTGACAACGCCGTGGTCATCGCGCTTGCCGCGCGGTCGCTGCCGCCGCAGCAGCAGAAAAAGGCCATTGCCTGGGGTGCGGGCGCCGCGATCGGCATGCGTATCGTGCTGACGATGTTTGCCGTGGTGCTGCTTACGCTGCCCTACCTGAAGCTGATCGGCGCGGTGCTGCTCATCTGGATCGGCATCCAGTTGTTGCTGCCCGATGATGGTGACGAGAACATCCAATCGCACAGCAACCTCATCGCAGCCATCAAGACCATTCTGATCGCCGACCTGGTGATGAGCCTTGACAACGTCATCGGTGTTGCCGCCGCAGCCAAGGGCAGCGTGTTGTTGTTGATCATCGGTCTGGCGGTAAGCATACCGCTGGTGATCTTTGGGGCGACGATGTTGCTCAAGTTGATGGAGCGCTTCCCCGTCATCATCACCATCGGTGGCGGCCTGCTCGGCTATGTCGCGGGTGAAATGGCGGTTACCGACCCGGCCGTCAAGGACTGGGTGGACACCAACATGCCGTTTCTGCATGAGGTGGCCGCGGTCGCCGGAGTGGCGATTGTGCTGGTTGTCGGCAAACTTCTGGCGAAGCGGCAACTCGCGCAAGCACAAACCGGCGAAGTCAGGTCGGAGGCCTGACGCCTCAGGCTTGGCGCGCGCAAGTTTGATTTGTTGACGCAGGTCAAGTTTTTTGGCCGACCGGCGCGACACAATGCGTCGGAACTGACCAAAGCGGTGAAGAGGTCTGGCGCCGCTTGGCAGAACTTAGAACGTTTGTTTCGTTTCCTGCTGCAGTCAAACCCGGGTAGTCAACACCGCTCGCCCGTCAATACGGTATCCAAGGAGGAACACCATGCAAACCCGCAATCGCAACAGCAATCGCTTTGCCCTGCGAAACATTTGTGTCATTGCTGCCGGTGTCGTCGGCCTGCTGGGTGTAGGCACCGCGCATGCCTGGGAGCCGACCAAGACGGTCGAGTTCATCGTTCCGGCCGGAACCGGCGGTGGGGCAGACCAGATGGCCCGATTCGTCCAGGGCATCGTCACCAAGCATAACCTGATGAAGCAGTCCATGGTGGTGCTCAACAAGGGCGGTGGCGCCGGAGCCGAGGGTTTTCTTGAGGTCAAGGGCGCTAAAGGCGATCCGCACAAGATCATCATCACGCTATCCAACCTCTTCACCACGCCCCTTGCTACCGGAGTGCCGTTCAACTGGCGTGACCTCACTCCGGTGCAGATGCTGGCGCTCGACCAGTTCGTGCTGTGGGTCAATGCCGAATCGCCTTACAAGACCGCCAAAGAGTATGTCGATGCGGTGAAAAAAGCCGGTCCGAGCAAAATGAAGATGGGCGGCACCGGGTCAAAGCAGGAAGACCAGATCATCACCGTTGCGCTGGAGAAGCAGACCGGTACCAAATTCATCTATATTCCGTTCCGTGGCGGCGGCGATGTAGCGGTGCAGCTTGTCGGCAAGCACATTGATTCGACGGTGAACAATCCGATAGAAGCGGTGGCGCAATGGCGTGCCGGGCAGTTGCGTCCCCTTTGCGTATTCGACAGCGTACGTCTGCCCTACAAGGCGAAGGTGACGAAAGACATGGCCTGGGGCGACATTCCCACCTGCAAGCAGTCCGGCGTCGACGTCGACTACGTGATGCTGCGCGGCATATTCATGGCCGGCGGGGTCAGCGATGACCAGCGCCAGTTCTATATCAATCTTTTCAAGAAGGTTCATGACACGCCCGAGTGGAAGGAATTCATGGAAAAGGGCGCATTCAATACAACCTTTATCAATGGCAAGCCTTACGCAGACTGGGTGGCCAAGGAGGAGGCGCGTCACCTGATGCTGATGAAGGACGCCGGGTTTCTGGCGGGCAAGTGACTTGGTGACCGTCCCGGCGCTCGGGACGGTCATTTTTGAACACACCGGCGGCTAGACCGGGTCAGGGAGGGACAGATGGCGCAGCAGGAAGACCCGTCGGCGGTGTCGAGCAGGGCGATTGAGATTGTGGTCGCCGCGACTATCTTCGTGTTTGGTGCTGTCGTGATTTATGACAGCATCCGCCTCGGCATCAGTTGGGGGGACGAAGGGCCGAAAGCCGGCTATTTCCCCTTCTATATCGGTCTGATGCTGTGCTTTTCCAGTGTGGTGACGCTGGTGCGAGCGGCCCGCACCGCAGGGAGCGAGTCCTTTGTTGCCCGCGGCCAGCTCAAGCTGGTGATGTCAGTGCTCGTTCCCACGACCGTCTACGTCGGCGTGATCGCTTTCCTCGGGATTTACGTCGCCTCCATCATCTACATCGCGTTCTTCATGTGGTGGCTGGGAAAGTACAAGTGGCTGACCATCGTGCCGGTTGCCCTCGGCGTGAATGTGGCGTTCTTCCTGATGTTTGAAATCTGGTTCAAGGTGCCTCTGCCCAAGGGGCCGCTTGAAACCATGTTTGGCCTGGCCTGAGGACGCGGCGATGGATGAAATCAACTCCCTCATGCACGGCTTCAGCGTTGCGCTGTCGCCCTTCAATGTCCTGCTGATGTTTGTCGGTGTGGTCCTCGGGGTGATCATCGGGGTCCTGCCGGGGCTTGGAGGCGCCAACGGCGTGGCCATCCTGCTGCCGCTTACCTTCAGCATGTCGCCCACCTCCGCCATCATCATGCTCTCGTGCATTTATTGGGGGGCTTTGTTCGGCGGCGCGATCACCTCCATCCTGTTCAACATTCCGGGTGAGCCCTGGTCCGTTGCGACCACGTTTGACGGCTATCCGCTTGCCCAAAAGGGGCGTGCCGGCGCCGCGCTGACGACCGCCTTTACCTCTTCGTTCGTGGGTGCGCTGGTGGCCGTGGTGATGATCACCTTCCTTTCACCTGTGGTCGCCAAATTTGCGCTCAAATTCGGACCGGCGGAATTTTTCTCGGTGTACCTGCTGACCTTCTGTGCCTTTGTCGGCATGGCCAAGGGTTCGGCCATCAAGACCGTCGCCTCGATGATGATAGGTTTTGCACTGGCGGCGGTGGGGCTGGATACGGTGACCGGGCAACTGCGGCTGACATTCGGTTTCACAGAAATGCTCAAGGGTTTTGACTTCCTTATCGCGGTTATCGGCTTGTTCGGAATCGGCGAAATCCTGCAGACCCTGGAGGAGGGGCTGGCATTCAAGGGCAAGCAGGCCAAGATCAACACCAAGGTCGTGATCGAGACATGGAAGGAGCTGCCGCGCTACTGGGCGACGTCCCTGCGTAGTTCGGTGGTGGGATGTTTCATGGGTATCGTGCCCGGCGGGGCGACACCGGCCTCGTTCATGAGCTACGGGGTGGCCAAGCGGTTCTCGAAGGACGGGGCGAAATTTGGCCAAGGCCAGGTTGAGGGCATTGTCGCGCCGGAAACAGCGGCGCACGCCGCCGGTACCGCGGCGCTGCTGCCGATGCTGACTCTTGGTGTTCCCGGTTCACCCACCGCGGCGGTACTGCTCGGCGGCCTTCTGATCTGGGGCCTGCAACCCGGCCCGTTGCTGTTTGTCGAGCAAAAAGACTTTGTCTGGGGCCTGATCGCGAGCATGTACCTGGGCAACATCGTCGGCCTCATCGTGGTACTGACCTGCGTGCCCTTGTTTGCCGCCATCCTGCGCATTCCGTTCTCGATTATCGCGCCGGTGATTCTGGTGATCTGCGCCATTGGCGCCTACACCGTGCATAGCTCCATGTTCGATGTGTGGCTGATGCTGGCCTTCGGCGTCGTCGGCTATGTTTTCAAGAAACTCGATTATCCGCTGGCGCCGCTGGTGCTGGCACTGGTTCTGGGTGATCGCGCCGAGGATTCGTTCCGGCAATCGATGCTTTTATCGCAGGGTGACGTATCGATTTTCTTTTCGAACGGGCTCGTCGGCGGCATCACCGGATTCGCGCTGGTATTGCTGTTCTGGCCGCTGGTCTCCTCGATGATGGACAAACTCAAGGCCAGGGCAGCCTGAGTCCAGCGGCGGTGCCCGGCCTATTCCGTGGGGCTGGTAACCCGCTGCTTCAGGCGGGACAGCGTTTCGGGCGTCAGGTTCAGGTAGGAGGCGAGTTCCTTTTTGGGGATGCGGCCGAGCAGCTCGGGATGTTTCCTCATGAAGCGCTGCAAGCGGCCGGGGGCGTCGAGCAGGTGCAGTGTGATGGTGTGTGCCATCACCTCGGACATCAGGCGCATCACCTCGTATTCGAAGCGTTGCTTGACGTCAACGTGACGATCGAGAAAATCCACCCACAAGGGCATCGAGATACGCGCCGCGAGTACCCGGGTGACGGCGACTATGCTGTAGGGAACGGGCGTCTTGAGGCGCCAGGCGGCGTATGAAGTGTCCATGTCCGGCTCCGCCGCAAAGCGCAGGATCATCTCCTTGCCATCGGCATTGCTGACCACCCGCTTGAGGATGCCGTCGAGGATGAAAAACTGCTCCATGCTTGTGGAGCCCTGGTGTACCAGCGGTTCGCCTTTCTTGTACTCGGCGATCTCCAGCTTGGGCTCCAGATCCTCCCGAGCTGCGAGGCTGATTTCACGCAGCACGAGGTTGTGCTGCAATTGCAGTCGGATGGTATTGCGCTGGGGGTGGGTGGCGATGGCGGACATGACCGTTCAGGATAGGTGAATCCGCTGATTTAAGCTGGATTTATTGACCTCAGTCAAGGTTGAGATGTGAGGGGCTGCCTAGACTCTCGACCGGTGCATTACAAGGTGTCCGGAAGCGCTTTTCCCGGGTCAGATTGCAGAAAATTCAAGGAGGATCCCATGGGAACTGTTGAACCCCAGGTTGTCGAGGAGGCGGTGACCGACGGCTTTCACCTGGTCATCGATGCCCTGAAACTCAACGGCATCGACACGATCTTCGGTCTGCCCGGCATCCCGATCACCGATTTTGCCCGCAAGGCACAAGCCGAGGGCCTGCGCGTTATTTCGTTCCGCCACGAACAGAACGCCGGCAACGCCGCGGCCATCGCCGGCTTCATGACACAAAAACCGGGTATCTGCCTGACGGTGTCTGCGCCCGGCTTCCTCAACGGCCTGACGGCGCTCACCAACGCCACGACCAACTGCTTTCCGATGATTCTGATCAGCGGTTCGAGCGAGCGCGAGATCGTTGATCTGCAGCAGGGCGACTACGAAGAAATGGACCAATTGGCAATCGCCAAGCCGCTGTGCAAGGCCGCTTTCAGGGTGCTGCATGCCGAGGACATTGGTGTCGGCATCGCGCGAGCCATCCGCTCCGCGGTATCCGGCCGCCCCGGCGGCGTGTACCTCGACCTGCCAGCCAAACTTTTCGCCCAGACTCTGGATGCTGAAGCGGGCAGGAAATCGCTGATCAAAGTGGTCGATCCCGCGCCGCGACAAATTCCGGCCGGCGACGCAGTGCAACGTGCGCTCGAGCTGCTCAAGGGCGCAAAGCGTCCGCTTATCCTTCTGGGCAAGGGCGCCGCCTATGCGCAGGCCGACGCGGAGATCCGCGCACTGGTCGAAAATACCGGCATCCCCTACCTGCCCATGTCCATGGCCAAGGGGCTATTGCCTGACACGCACGAGCAGTCCGCCGCCGCCGCCCGATCGTATGTGTTGCCCGAGGCCGACGTGGTGATGATTGTCGGCGCCCGCCTGAACTGGCTGCTCTCGCACGGCAAGGGCAAGACCTGGGGGGGCAAGAGCCACAAGGACTGGGGCGGCCAGAAATTCATCCAGATCGACATTGCCGCCACGGAGATGGACAGCAATGTGCGCATCGACGCCCCGTTGGTCGGCGACGTCGGTTCGTGCGTGGCAGCGCTGCTCGCCGGGATTGGCGCCGACTGGCCGAAGCCACGCGCAGACTGGCTCACCGCCATCGCGGAGCGCAAGAACAAGAACGTCGCGAAGATGGCCGAGACGCTGGCCAAGGATCCGGTACCGATGAATTTTCACAGCGCGCTGAACGTGGTGCGCGACATCATCAAGGCCAACCCGGACGCCATTCTTGTGAATGAAGGCGCCAACGCGCTCGATTTCACGCGGAGCATTGTCGACATGTACAAGCCGCGCAAGCGCCTGGATGTGGGAACATGGGGCATCATGGGCATCGGCATGGGCTTTTGCGTCGGGGCAGCCGTGGTCAGTGACCATCCGGTGATTGCGATAGAGGGCGACAGCGCTTTCGGTTTTTCCGGCATGGAAGTGGAGACCATCTGCCGCTACAACCTGCCGGTCTGCGTGGTGGTATTCAACAACAACGGTGTCTACGGCGGCACCGATATAAATCCGACAGGCGGCGCTGATGTCGCGCCCACCGTGTTCGTCAAGGGCGCGCGCTATGACAAATTGATGGAGGCCTTTGGCGGTGTCGGCGTGCATGCCACGACCCCTGCCCAGTTGCGCAAGGCAATGGAAGAGGCCGTGCGCTCGCGCAAGCCCACGCTCATCAACGCCGTCATCGACGAGGCCGCCGGAACAGAAAGCGGCCGGATCACGAGCCTGAATCCGCAAAGCGCAAAAAAGTAGCAGTCCAGTCAGCCGGACAAGGGCGGGCAGCCTTTAATCTGCCGGAGAATTTTTGGAGATCAGAATGGAAGCACTCAAGGGAGTTCGTATTCTCGACATGACCCACGTGCAGGCGGGGCCGACCTGTTCACAGTTGCTCGCCTGGATGGGCGCCGACGTGATCAAGTTTGAACCGCCGCAGGGGGACGCCACGCGCGGGCAGTTGCGCGACGTACCGGGCGCCGACAGCCTGTATTTCACAATGCTCAATTGCAACAAGCGATCGATAACGGTCAACATGAAAAGCCCCGAGGGCAAGGCGGTTTTCGTAGACCTCGTCAGGCAATGCGATATCGTGATGGAGAACTTCGGCCCGGGTGTGCTCGACAGATTCGGCTTTACCTGGGAAAAAATCCACGAGATCAACCCGAAAATCGTCATGGGCTCGATCAAGGGATTCGGGTCCAGCGGTCCCTACGCCGAATTCAAGGCCTACGAGAATGTCGCCCAGGCGATGGGCGGGGCGATGAGCACCACGGGTGTCCCCGATGGCCCGCCGTTCGTGACCGGCGCGCAGATCGGTGATTCGGGCACCGGCCTTCACCTCGCCATCGGCCTGTTGGCGGCATTGCACCAGGCCACCCGGACCGGCAAGGGCCAATACGTCGAAGTTGCGATGATGGATGGCGTCATGAACCTGTGCCGCGTAAAGTGGCGCGATCACCAGCGCCTGACCCGCCAGTCGCTGTCCGAATATTCTGTCCCGACCGAGCAGGGCATGGGCGCCGTGCCGCGCGCAGGCAACGACTCGGGCGGCGGGCAACTCGGCAATGCGATCAAGTGCAAGCCTGGCGGGCCCAACGATTACATTTATCTGGTCGTGCAGGAGGCGGTGTGGGATGCGCTCGCCAAGCGGATCGGCCCGGATGTCGGGGTGCCCGGTCTTGCAACCGACACGAAATTCGCCACTGTTGGCGAGCGGCGCAAAAACCAGAACGAAATGTGGGCCTTGATCACCAAGTTTGCATCGAACCACACCAAGCGTGAATTCATGGCCATCCTCAATCCCCTCGATGTGCCTTGCGGCCCGATCATGTCTACCGAGGATCTTGCCAACGACGAGCATATCCGCGGACGCGACATGTATGTCGAACTCGATCATCCGGCACGGGGCAAGTGGTGGAACGTGGGCATGCCAATCAAGCTTTCGGCGTCGCCGGCGAAGATAGAGCGCTCGCCCCTGCTCGGAGAGCATACCGATGAGGTACTCAAATCCGTGCTCGGTTACGACGCTGCAAAGGTGGATGCGCTCAAGAGCGCGGGCGCCTTCAGCGCGCCGCCGAAAAAGGCGTCCTAGCCTTCTGCGCGACCCCCCCGGGTGTTCCCGGATGCACTGAATTTTCGGAGAAAGTCATGCGTATAGCGATAGTCGGTCAGCAGGATTTTGGCAAGGCGGTGCTTGAGGCGTTCCTCGCCCGTGGCGACGACGTGGCAGGTGTGTTTTGCGCGCCCGAAAAGGAGGGGGCAAAACCCGATCCGTTGAAGGTGCTTGCACTCGAAAAAGGTCTGCAGGTGTTCCAGTTCAAGTCACTGAAGGACGCCGAAGCCTCGGACGCCCTGCGTGGCCTGAATGTCGACATCGGCATCATGGCGTTTGTGCTGCAGTTTGCACCGCAGGAATTTGTAAACATTCCCAGGCACGGCACCATTCAATACCATCCGTCCCTGCTGCCAAAGTATCGCGGCCCGAGCTCAATCAACTGGCCGCTTATTCGCGGTGAGAAAAAAACCGGGCTGACGATTTTCCGTCCCTCCGACGGCCTCGATGAGGGCGAGATCATCCTGCAGAAGGAAACGCCGGTCAGCGACGATGACACGCTGGGAACCGTTTATTTTGACCGTCTTTTCCCGATGGGCGTGCAAGCCATGATCGAAGCGGCCGATTTGGTGGTGGCAGGCAAGCACCAGCAGGTGGCGCAGGACGAGGGGCAGGCTTCTTACGAGGGCTGGTGCCGGGCGGCGGAGTCGAAGATCAACTGGGCAAACCATGTCGATTTCATCTATAACCTTGTTCGCGGCTGCAATCCGGCCCCGGGCGCATGGACTACGCTCAATGGCAAGAAAGTGCAGATATTTGACGCGAAGAAACACTCCGTGCGCACGTTCGGCGCGGTCAAGGGCAAGCTCGGAGAGCTGTCCGAGATCGGGCCGAACAGCTTTTCCATCACGGCCCAAGGCGGACGGATCGAGGTCATGAAGGCCAAGCATGAGGACGGCAAGAAAGTGTCGGCAGCCGACTTCATCGCGCAAAATGGCTTGGCGGTCGGGGCCTTGTTCGGCGGCTGACCTGAGCTGGTCCGATCGAAAGCCCTGGCGCCAAGCCGGGGCTTTTTTATTTTGGTGTTCAACGGACAGATTGTTGTCGAATTCTTATCACCGACAAGAAGGAACGGGTGGGAGCGTGATTTCCTTGAAAAATTTGACTAATCTGATATCCGACTGTAAGAATGCGCATTATCGTGCTGTTTTGACTGTAACTTGGGGATATTCTGCGTCTCGATGACACACCCTTGGCGGCCAGGCGGTCAGCAGCAGGCCGCAAAAGACATGCCCGGGCGTTTTTGCCGGGGCCGCAGGCAGTTTGTATCGGCATAGCGGCATGCGCCATGAGGCGGGGCGGGATGGCGTACAATTCCGCTTCGTTTTTGTTTCGTCCGTAATTGAAAAAAACAATAAAAACAACGGGGAGTGGTTCTATGAGCAAAGCGGGTTTCTGGAAAAAGGATTGGTTTCTCGGCGCTGTAGTCGCCGTGGTTCTGCTCCTTGCCGGCGGTTCCCAGTTGATCCAGAGCCTGGAGCGCAGCGCCTATGATTGGGGGGTGCGCGCCTCTTCGCGCACGCCTAGCGACCGCGTCGCGGTCATCGCTATCGACGATGCGAGCATCAGCAACATCGGTCGCTGGCCCTGGTCGCGCGATGTGCATGCCCAGATGACCGACAAGCTTGCCGCAGCCAAGGTCAAAGTCATCGGCAATCTGGTGTTCTTCACCGAACCGCAGCTCGATCCCGGCCTCAATTACGTAAACAAGCTCATCGAGATTTACTCCCGTATGGCGCCCACGCCTGCCGACGGGTCGGCGCCGGCTACTGGTGGTGATATGGCGAGCATCGGCGCTTTACTGCGCGAAGCCGAGGCTTCTCTGAATACGGACCGTCGTCTTTCCGAGAGTTATGGCAAGGCCGCGAATGTCGTGCTGCCGATGCTGTTTGAGCTGGGGGAGCCTCGAGGCAAGCCCGACAAGCCGCTGCCTGATTACGTCGCCAAAAACAATCTCACGACCATTGAAAAAAAATCGGACGATCTGCCACTGCCGAGCGCTTCTGTTGTTTATCCAATAGAGCTGCTGGGCAAGAACGCGTCCGGAATCGGGCAGTTGAATTCCAATGTGGACATCGATGGCGGGATTCGTTCCGAGCCGCTGGTCGTTTCATACTACAACCAGATGTTTCCGTCGCTTTCGGCGCTCATTGCGGCGAAAAGCCTGAACCTTGACGTGAAGGACATCAAGGTCAGGTTGGGCGAGGGCGTGACGCTGCAGAACCTCAAGATCACGACCGACCCGTATCTGCAGATGTACACGTATTTTTACAAAGACCGCGACGGCAAGCCGGCGTTTCAGGTGGACTCGTTCTTTGATGTGTATACCGGCAAGATCCCGGCGGAAAAGTATCGCGACAAAATAGTCCTTATCGGACCGACTGCGGCCGGGGTGGGCACGACCTCGGTGACACCCGTGTCGCCGGCGATGCCGCCGGTTCTGACGCTGGCCCACTCCGTATCCTCGATATTGCAGGAGCATTTTTTCGTTGCGCCGACATGGGGTTTTTGGGTCGAGAAGCTGGTGTTCCTTCTGATCGCGGCCTATCTGATCGCCCTGCTGCCACGGCTGAAGGCGGGCATGGGGGCCGGCGTCACAGCGGGGCTCGTCGTGCTGCTTTTGGTGTTGCACTTTGTTCTCATGACCAGTCAGGGAATGTGGATTCAGTTGATGCAGTCGCTGGCGCTGCTCGTTGTCGGGCATGTGCTGCTGATTACCAAGCGTTTCATGATGACCGAGCGCGGGAAAGAGGCATCCGATGCTTCTTCGGCAACAAACGCCCGCATGCTCGGACTCGCCTTCCAGGGACAGGGCCAGCTCGACATGGCTTTCGACTACTTCCGCAAGGTTCCGCTCGATGACACATTAATGGACAACCTGTACAACCTTGCCCTCGATTTTGAACGAAAGCGCCAGTTCAACAAGGCCGAGTCAGTTTTTCGCTACATGTCCGATTACAATCCCAAGTTCAGGGACCTGGAGCAGCGTCTGACCCGTGCCAAGCAACTCTCTGAAACGGTCATTCTTGGGGGGGGCGGAAGCGGTCGCAGCAACGCCAGCATCCTTGGCGAGGGCAGCAATACGGTCGAGAAACCCATGCTTGGCCGCTATCAGGTTGAAAAGGAACTCGGCAAGGGCGCAATGGGCGTTGTTTATCTCGGCCGCGACCCGAAAATCGGGCGCGTCGTCGCGATCAAGACGATGGCGCTGTCGCAGGAATTCGAGGCCGATGAGCTGACCGAGGTAAAGGAGCGGTTTTTTCGCGAGGCTGAGACGGCAGGGCGCCTCAATCACCCGCAGATTGTCACCATCTACGATGCGGGCGAGGAACATGACCTTTGCTTTATCGCGATGGAGTTGCTGAAGGGCAAGGATCTTGCCCCCTATACTAAGCCGGACAATCTGCTGCCGTTTGAGAAAGTGGTGTCCATCATTGCGCGTGTGGCCGATGCCCTTGGCTATGCACACAAGCTCAACGTCGTCCATCGCGACATCAAACCGGCCAACCTGATGTACGACCTTGAAGGTGACATCGTCAAAGTCACGGACTTCGGCATAGCGCGCATCACCGACTCGTCCAAGACCAAGACCGGGATGGTTCTTGGCACGCCCTCCTACATGTCGCCGGAACAGTTGTCCGGTAAAAAGGTCGACGGCCGATCCGATCTGTTCTCCCTTGCGGTGAGTCTGTACCAGATGGCATGCGGCAAGCTGCCGTTTGAGGGGGACTCGATGGCGCAGTTGATGTTCAAGATTGCCAATCAGCATGCGCCGGACATTCTTCAGTACAACGCGAACCTCTCCCCGGCATTCGTGGCATTCCTCGATCGTGCGATGGCGAAGGAGGCAGAAGAGCGTTTCCAGGACGGCGATGCGTTTGCAGCAGCGTTGCGCGCGACCACTGGCGGGGGGGCATCCGCGCAGGCGCCGGCGGCCGGAAGCGGCGACGTAGACATCAGTCTTTAACGGTGGCGTTTCAATTGAATATGCATACGATCATCAATAAGAAGGGGTATTCCGCAGGCGCCGGATTCGGAGGTTGCGCATGACCATCCATCTGGATTCGGCGCTTGAGGTTTCCAGTCACACCGACCCCGGAATGGTGCGCTCGCACAACGAAGATTCCATTGCGTCGGATGCGGACAAGGGGCTGGTGGTTCTCGCCGACGGGATGGGGGGCTACAACGCCGGTGAGGTCGCAAGCGGCATGGCAACCACCGTGATTACGACCGAGCTCCAGCAAATGCTCGAGCAACATCCGCCGTTTTTGGTCGATGAACAGACCGGGCAGACCCTCGCACAGAAAATGTTGCGCGAGCAGATTGCCAAGGCCAACACCTCCATCTACCAAGCGGCTCAGAGCCAGCCGCAGTACGCGGGCATGGGCACCACGCTGGTGGTCGCGATGTTCCATGACAACAAAGTCACGGTCGCGCATATCGGCGATTCCAGACTTTACAGGCTGAGGGGGGAGGTGTTTTCGCAAGTGACGAAAGACCACTCCCTGCTGCAGGAGCAGATAGACAGTGGTTTGATTACGCCGGAGCAGGCGAAGACATCCCAGAACAAGAACCTGGTTACACGCGCCCTGGGCATAGATCCCGCAGTGGAACCCGAGATACACGATTACGACACACAGGTTGGGGATATTTACCTGCTTTGCTCTGACGGGTTGTGCGATATGGTCAGCGACGAAGATATCGGGATGGCCGTTCAGACTCTCGGGGCCAACCTCAAGCTGTGCTGCCAGCAACTGGTGCAGATGGCAAACGATAATGGCGGGCGTGACAATATTTCGGTGATCCTGATCAAAGTGGTGCGCGATTACGCCGCGCCGCGCGGATTTGTTTCGAAGTTCATTGGCTGGTTCAAATAGTCGGGGAAATTGCTATGGCGAAGCTCATTTTGAGTATGGATGGCCTGGTGCTGAAAGAGATTCAGCTGACCAAGGAACGAACCACGATCGGTCGCAAGCCGCACAACGACATCCAGATCGACAATCTGGCGGTCAGCGGCGAGCATGCCGTTCTGGTGACCATTCTTGCCGATTCGTTTCTGGAGGACCTCGGCAGCACCAACGGAACCATGGTCAACGGCCAGCCGGTGAAGAAGCACTTCATGCAAAACAACGATGTCATCGAGCTTGGCAAATACAAGCTCAAGTATGTCGCCGACGCGGCTCCGGCGGGCGCGGCGAAAGCCGACTTTGAGAAAACCATGATTCTGCGTCCAGGTGCGATGAGGCCTGCTCCGGCACCTGCCGCTGCCCCGGCTGCGCCTGCAGCGGCTGCGCCGGCTGGCGCGCCCGCCGCTGCGCCGGCTGCGCCCAAGCCCAGCGACACACAGATCAACTCTGCGCCCGTCGCCATGCCAGCTCCGCCGCCAGCGCCCGCACAAAAAATGGGAATGCTGCAGATTTTGTCGGGTGCCAGCGCGGGACGTGAGCTGGAATTGACAAAACCTCTGACCACACTTGGCAAACCCGGAGTCCAGGTGGCCGTTCTTACGCGGCGTCCCCAGGGTTATTTTGTCACCCACGTTGAAGGCGCGAATCAGCCAAGCGTGAATGGAAAGTCGATAGGCACCGCGCCGCACGCGCTCAAGGACCATGATCTGATCGAGTTGGCGGGTGTGAAGATGGAATTCTTCTACAAAGTCTGAAACCGATGCATCCGGAATCCGTATTAAGCACCGCACCAGCCGTTTCAGGTCTGATCCCGCCCCGCCGCCTCGCAATTGATTGGAGCAGCGCTCCGTTGGGCGCCGGGCGCGTCTCCTCTGCGTATCCCCGGCATGCCAAACCGGCGGGGGCTGTTTGAAGCAGCATATCGTCCGCATTGCGATCGGCTTGGCCGTCCTGCTGCTCTTTGTGGGACACGCCGCCAAGTTTTATCAGATCGGCCTCGTCAGTCAACTCGACAGCATTATCTACGACACCCGTCTGCGGCTGACCATGCCCGGCGGTGTGGACACCCGCATTGTCATCCTTGATATCGATGAGAAGAGTCTTGCGGAAATCGGCCGCTGGCCCTGGGGCAGGGACCGCATCTCGGAGATGATCAAGAAATTGTTCGACAAGTACGGCCTCGTGCTTGTCGGCTTCGACGTGGTTTTTGCGGAGCCGGATTCAAGTTCTGGCCTGCCCGTGCTCGAGGGTCTTGCCAAAAAGGAATTCAAGGACAACGCGCAATTTCAGAGCGTCCTCAACCAGCTTCGGCCGATGCTGGACCACGATGCGATGTTCTCGCAAACCATCAAAGGGCGGCCGGTCGTGCTGGGCTACTACTTCAACAGCGCAGACGATGCCCGAGAATCGGGCGGTATTCCAGATCCGGTAATACCGGCGGGAAATTTCGCCGGTAAAAATATCGCGTTCACGACCTGGAAAGGATTCGGTGGAAATCTCCCCGAATTCCAGAAGAACGCGGCCGGGGCGGGACACTTCAATCCGCTCGTCGACTTTGACGGTGTTTCGCGCCGGGTGCCGATGCTGGCCGAATACAAGGGCGCGTATTACGAGTCGCTGTCTCTGGCAATGATCAGGACCCTGTTAGCGCTTGACTCGGGGAAGTTTCCAAACGTTGTCCCGGGGTATCCGCCGGATCGCGTCATTTCCAAGGGCTACACCGGTCTGGAATGGCTGGAGGTCGGTCCACTCAAAATTCCGGTGGATGAGAATGTCAGCGCGTTGATTCCCTACCGCGGCAGGCAGGGCAGCTTCAAGTACATTTCCCTTGCGGATGTGATGGCAGACCGCCTCCCGGTGGAGGCGCTCAAGGGCAAGATTGCCCTGGTCGGTACGTCTGCTCCGGGCTTGCTCGACTTGCGCTCTACCCCGGTTGGCAGTGTTTATCCGGGGGTGGAAATCCACGCCAACCTGATCGCAGGCATGCTTGACCGCAGCGTCAAGCAACGCCCCCCCTACATGCTGGGTGCAGAGGTCATTTTGCTGGCGATCGGCGGCATCGCGCTGGCCTTGCTAATGCCCCTGTTGTCGCCACTGAGGGCTACGCTTGTGTCATTGCTTGCCATGATGCTCATTACCGGCCTCAATGTACTCGTGTGGTCCGGCGCGGGCATGGTGCTCCCGCTTGCATCAAGCCTGCTGCTTACGATCGGTTTGTTCATTCTGAACATGGCCTACGGTTATTTCGTCGAGTCGCGTTCGAAGCGGCAGTTCACCGAGTTGTTCGGCCAGTATGTCCCGCCTGAACTCGTTGACAAGATGGCGGAGGACCCTGAGAAATACAGCATGGAGGGCAAGCGCGAGGATCTTACCGTGTTGTTTTCCGACGTGCGTGGATTCACCACCATCTCCGAGAGTCTCGATCCGCACGAGTTGTCCGCCTATATCAACGAATACCTGACGACGATGAGTCTGGTGATCCGCAACAACCGCGGAACCCTGGACAAGTATATCGGCGACGCCATCATGGCGTTCTGGGGGGCGCCCGTAACCGATCCCACCCATCACCGGAACGGTGTCATTACCGCGATGCAGATGCAGGAAAAGGCGACAGCCTTGAACGAGGAGTTCCGCAAGCGCGGCTGGCCAGAGTTCAAGATCGGTGTGGGCCTGAACAGCGGCGTAATGAGCGTGGGCGATATGGGCTCCAAGGTCCGCAAGGCGTATACCGTCATGGGCGACCCGGTAAACCTCGGCTCCCGCCTGGAGGGCATAACGAAGCAGTACGGCGTTGGCATACTGGTCGGCGAGAGCACCAAGAAAGCGGTTTCCGATGTGGTGTTCCGCGAGATTGACCGCGTACGGGTGAAGGGCAAGGATGAGCCAATCGCGATATTCGAGCCCATTGGAATGGAGGGGCAGGTCGCCAAGGCGACCCTCGACGAAATAAAGCTCTGGCATCAATCGCTAAAGTCTTATCGCGCGCAGGAATGGGACCAGGCGGAGCTGCAGTTGTTCAATCTCCAGCGAATGAATCCCGGGTGCGGCCTTTACAAGATATTTTCCGATAAGATTGCGGAAAATCGCGCCAATCCTCCAGGTCCGGGCTGGGACGGTGTGACGAAGTTCGAAACCAAGTAGGCGAGCTTGAGACTCCGAATACTTGGCTGCAGTGGCGGCATCGGCGGCCGGCACCTGCGCACCACATCAATGCTGCTCGATCATGACGTGCTAATCGATGCCGGGACCGGGGTGTCAGATCTCTCCCTCACGGAATTGTCGCTGATCGACCACATATTCATCACGCATTCCCATCTTGATCATATTTCAAGCATTCCGTTCATGGTAGATACTGTCGGAGGCATGCGCGCGAACCCGGTCATCGTGTACGCCCAGCCCGCGACAATCGAGATCATGAGAAATCATATTTTTAACTGGAGTATCTGGCCTGATTTCTCCCAGATTCCAACGGCGGAAAGCCCTTTTCTTCGATACCAGCCCATTCAGGTGGGTCAGGAGATCGAGTTGAAAAATCGAAAAATCACCGCCGTGCCGGCCAATCATGTGGTTCCGACTGTCGGGTTCCACCTGGACTCAGGCCGATCAAGCCTGGTGTTTTCCGGTGACACCACGACGAATGATGCACTGTGGAAGGTCGTCAACAAGATCGCCAATCTGAAATACCTGATAATCGAGACGGCGTTCTGCAACCGGGAGAAACAACTGGCGGTGGTATCCAAGCACCTGTGCCCCAGCATGCTCGCGGAAGAGTTGGCAAAACTTGAGCGCAGCGCGGAAATATTCATCACCCATCTCAAGCCCGGCGAGATCGAACTCACCATGCAGGAGATTGAAGAGTGCGCGGGGCAATACAAGCCGCGGATGCTCCAGAACAACCAGGTTTTCGAGCTTTGACCATGGTAATCAAAGTCGACCTGGAAATACTCAAGCGCTTGTCCCCGGTGGCGGCGTTGTCCGACTTGCGCTTGCAGGAGCTGGCGAGCCTTTGCTACATCGAGAATGTCGCCAAGAATCTCAACCCGTTCCGGATGCGCGGAATCGCCGGTCAGTCGGTTTTTCTGGTGCGTGGCGAGTTGGCGCTCACCAGGGGCGCCAGCACCCCGCCGGAGGTGCTTGTCGGGGGCTCGGAAGAGGCGCGATACGCCTTGGGCAAACGAGGCGCGGCATTCGATTCGGCCAAGGCCATCACCGACATTGACCTTGTGCGCATCGACGACGACCTGCTTGACATCATGGTCACGTGGGACCAACTTGCCGAGGGTGGCGTAACCGGTGCCATGGACGTCCAAGATTCGCTTGCGCCGTCGATTACAAACTGGAGCATTCTGTCCGGGATGTTCTCGGTCAATAACCTGAAGTTCGGCGCGTTTTCCCAATTGCCGGCGGCGCATATTGATGAGTTGCTCCAGCGTTTCGAGCGACTCGAGGTAAAGCGCGGGCAGGTGATTATCCGCGAGGGGGCGGAGGGAGACTTCTATTATGTGATCGAGTCCGGAAAATGCCAGATCGAGCGCACAATAGGGGGGGTCGTCATGACCCTTGCCGAACTGAAGAGCGGCGACGCTTTTGGCGAAGAGGCCCTCGTGTCCGAAGCCAAACGCAATGCGACGGTCACGATGAAATCCGACGGCATCCTGTTGCGGCTGGACAAACAGGATTTTGTCGGTTTGCTGAAAGAGCCCTTGTTGCAACGGCTATCGATGGCGGAGGGCCGCGAAAGGATTGCCGGCGGGGCACAGTGGGTGGACGTGCGCTATCCGTCTGAGTATCAATACGACAAATTGCCAGGGGCGATCAATATTCCCCTCTCGGAAATCCGCAATGCCTTCGGGGTACTCGACAAGAGCCGGGAATACATCCTGTATTGTCAGAGTGAGCGCAGGAGCTCTGCAGCGGCCTTTTTGCTAGCGCAGAGGGGCTACCCTGCCTACCTGCTGTCGGGCGGTCTTTGGGGGGGCGAGAAGCGATGATAGACCCTGATTTGGCGGTCATTCCGGCGCCCATTTTGCATCGCCGGTTGAACTCGGCGGGCATAAACGCTAGGATTTACAAGGCTCCTCGCAGCCCGGTCGATTCAGGTGTCTGGCGATGCTTGTTAAGCTTATGAAATATATGGCAATTCCTGTATTCGGTATGACTCTCGCCGATCGCGTGGATTGCGCCCGGGCTGTCGCGGCCCCGCCTTTGTTACGAGACCCTAGACCATGAGCGCGGTTCTCAATACTCCCCCGAACGTAGCCCCGTTGGACGTCAACAGCAGGCTCGCATTCCAGAAAAACCTGCAGACAGTCACGAACAAAATTCACGCTACCAGCAACATCGATGAAATCATGCTGGAGGTGTCTTCGGACATTTGTACACTTTTCAACGCCGACCGGCTCACGATATACACCCTCGGCGAGGACAAGAACACGATCATCTCCAAGGTCAAGACCGGCCTCAACTCCTTCAAGGACCTGAAGCTGCCGCTTGCGGAGCATTCGATCGCCGGCTACGTCGGCCTGTCCAAGAAAATGTTGAACCTCAAGGACGTCTATGACGAGTCCGAGCTGCATTCCCACAACCCGAACCTGCGCTTCCTGCAGGAGGTGGACAAGCGAACCGGCTACCGTACCAAGCAGATGCTGGTGTCCCCGGTGGTGGACTCGACCAACGGTGAGTTGATCGGTGTTGTCCAGATCATCAACAACAAAGCCGGACTTCCGTTCGGGCCAATGACCGAAGAGGGTGTCAACGAGCTCACGCAAACCCTCGCCATCGCCTTCAAACAGCGCCAGAAACCGCAGGTCCTGAAGACCAAGTATGATTTTCTGGTCTCCGACGCCGTCATCTCCGCTGCAGAGTTTGAGCTTGCAGCGCGGTCCGCGCGCAAGAAGGCAATCGATGTCGAGGCGGTGCTCACCGAGGAATTCCAGGTAAAACTTCCGGCCATCGGGGCGGCGCTCGCCAAGTTCTTTGCCGTACCCTACGAACCGCTGAAGGCCGATCGCATCAAGCCCATGGATCTTTTGAAGAACCTCAAGCGCGAGTATGTCGAGGCTAACCAGTGGGTGCCGATTGAGGACGGCAAGGACGGGCTCGTTGTCCTGTGCCTCGACCCGGAGCGTGTGAAAAGTTCGCGCATTGTGCAGAACGTGTTTCCCAAAGCCAAGCTCTTGTACAGAGTGACCACACAGAAGGAATTCCGCGAGACGCTGAACCTTTTTTACGGCGCCGAGGAAATCGACACCGGTGACATCGGCGACATGCTGTCGAGTCTTGACGACGACGAAAGCATGGAGGTAGAGGGCGGCGATGACGTGTCGGCGGCGGCCGACAACGAGCTGGTAAAGCTCGTCAACAAGATCATCATTGATGCCTACAACCAGGGCGCTTCGGATATTCATATCGAGCCGTATCCGGGGAAAGCCAAGACCGAAATTCGTTTCAGGAAGGACGGCTCACTCGCCCCGTACATCGAAATTCCGGCCTCCTACCGCAACGCGCTGGTGGCGCGCCTGAAAATCATGTGCGACCTCGATATCTCCGAAAAAAGAAAGCCCCAGGACGGCAAGATCAAGTTCAAGAAATTCGGCCCGCTCGATATCGAGCTGCGCGTAGCGACGATTCCCTCTACCGGCGGCGTTGAGGACATCGTGATGCGTATCCTCGCCGCCGGTGAGCCGATACCGCTTGGCAAGCTTGGGCTCACGACCAAGAACAAGGAAAACCTAGAGAAAGCCGTATCCAAGCCTTATGGCCTGTTTTTCGTCTGCGGCCCGACGGGCTCCGGAAAAACGACGACACTGCACTCCGTGCTTGGGTTCCTGAACACGCCCGATACCAAGATCTGGACAGCGGAAGACCCTGTTGAAATCACCCAAAAGGGCTTGCGCCAGGTCCAGGTCAACAAGAAGGTGATGGATTTTCCGATGGTCATGAAGGCATTCTTGCGAGCTGACCCTGACATCATCATGGTCGGTGAGATGCGCGATGCAGAAACAACGCATATCGGCATCGAGGCTTCCCTGACCGGCCACCTCGTATTTGCCACACTGCATACCAACTCGGCACCAGAGGCTATCATCCGGCTCCTCGATATGGGTATGGATCCGTTCAACTTCTCAGACGCCTTGCTCGGTATCCTGGCGCAGCGGCTTGCCAAACGACTGTGCGGGAAGTGCAAGGAGCCCTATACACCCGCGCCGGACGAGATCAAGCAGTTCATGCACGAATTCACCTCTGACCTGAGACAGACCGATCCCTGGAAAAAAGATGCGGCAGGCGAGGCAAAGAAACTGTATGACTACTGGCTCAAGGAGTATGGCAAGGACGGCAAGCTTGAGTTCTATCATGCCAAGGGCTGCGATGCCTGCGGCGGTTCCGGCTACAAGGGACGGTGCGGCCTGCATGAGTTGATGGTGGCGAGCGATCCGGTCAAGAAACTGGTTCAGGAGCGCGCCCGGGTTTCGGACTTGTTCGTCAAGTGCGTCGAGGAGGGCATGTCGACGCTTAAAATGGACGGCATGGAAAAGGTGATGATGGGGCTTACCGACATGAAGCAGGTGCGCGCCGTCGCAATAAAGTAAGCATCAACCGGCTGTCAATTGCGCGCGTACATGCAAAGCGGGAAATCCAACCAGTCACGAAGGAGCGGGCGTGGAAACAGTTGAGCATCTGTTCCGCAGACTGGAGCAACTCAACGAAATCGGAGCCGCGCTTTCACAGGAGACCAACCTCGACGCCCTGCTCGAGAAAATCCTCGTGGCGGCGCAGACGATCACCCGGGCTGATGGCGGCACGCTTTATCTGCTTGAGGGCGGCGACCGGCTGAGGTTTGCCATCATCCGCAACAGCACGCTGGGCATCGCCATGGGCGGAGCCACCGGAACGGAAATCTCCTTTTACCCGATCCACCTGACCAATCGTGACGGGCAGCCCAACAACTCCATGGTTGCCGCTTACGCGGCGCTGCATGCCGAAACGGTGAACATTGCCGATGCGTATTCGGAGGATGGATTTGATTTTTCCGGAACCCGCAATTTCGACCAGAAAACCGGTTACCGCTCCCAGTCGTTCCTGACGGTGCCGATGAAGGACCACCAGGGCGAAATAATTGGCGTTCTGCAACTTATCAACTGCAAAGACGAAGCAAGCGCCGGAATAATGCCATTTTCGTTTTCGGACCAGCGTCTGGCCGAATCGCTTGCTTCACAGGCGGCGATTGCAATCACCAACCGCCAGTTGATCATGCAACTTGAGGAATTGTTTGAATCATTCATCGGTATGATCAACAGTGCTATTGACGAGAAATCCCCATACACAGGAGGCCACTGCCAGCGCGTTCCTGAATTGACGATGATGCTGGCTGAGGCGGTGAGCGGTTCAGATCAGGGGGCGCTTGCCGGATTCCACATGGATGACCGTGACCGCTACGAACTGAAGATGGCCGGTCTGCTTCACGATTGCGGCAAAATTACCACCCCCGTACATGTCGTCGACAAGGCTACCAAGCTGGAAACGATCTACGACCGTATGCACCTGGTCGATACCCGTTTCGAGGTGCTCAAGCGGGACGTCGAGATCGAGGCGCTGCGCAATCGGGAGGCGGCCGCCCGAAGTGCCGACACCAACGAAATCACTTACCGCGAACGTGTTCATCGCATCGACCAGGACCTGCAGGCGGAGTTGCGCCAACTGGACGAGGACAGGGCGTTCCTGCGTCGCTGCAATGTCGGCGGGGAGTACATGCCCGAAGACGACCGGGAAAGGGTGAGGCGCATAGCGCGCGGGTACAAGTGGATAGATGTCTCCGGATCCACCGCCGATTTCCTGACTGAAGACGAGCTGCTGAACCTGACCATCCCTCGTGGAACACTCACCGATGACGAGCGTGGCATCATCAATCACCACATCGTTGCCACAATCAAGATGCTGGAGGCGCTACCGTGGCCCAAACATCTCAAGAATGTTCCCGAGTATGCGGGAGGGCACCACGAAAGAATGGACGGCAAGGGCTACCCGCGCGGACTGGTGCGGGAGCAAATGTCGGTGCAGGCGCGGGTCATGGGGATCGCCGATATTTTCGAGGCACTGACAGCCCGGGACCGGCCTTACAAGAAGGGCAAGACGCTTACCGACGCCTTGACCATTCTCGGGAAATTCAAACAAAACGGACATATCGATCCCGATCTGTTCGATGTGTTCGTGCGGGAAAAAGTCTACCTGCGCTACGCCAAACAGTTTCTCGATCCAGAGCAGATCGACGAAGTCGACGAAAGCCGCATTCCCGGTTACCCGACTTGAGTTTGCTGCACCGCCCTGCGTTGGAAGGCAGGCGGCGGGGGAGGGCTACTTGGAAGCGCGTGTCACGTAGACGATGAGGCCTTCTGTCGCCATTTCAATGAATTTCTCGTCATAGCCCATTTCTTTCATCTCCCAGCGAAACTCATTCCCGAGTTTTGCTTTTTTGTACCAGCCCAGGCTGTTTTCCTGCTGAAACGCCGCAGCCTTGGCGAACGTTTCCTCAAGGATGTCAGTCAGGCGTTTTTGCGAAACCATTTGCTGCGGGTTGTTGGCGATAGCCGGTGGGTAGCGCTTGGCTATGTCCTGCGCCAGGCTTTTCGCAAACGCATCTATCTTGCTCGGCGAGAAAAGCTTGAAGACCACTCGTGTTCCCCTAGTACGCTTTTATGATGTAATAAGTATACCAGTTTAGGCATGGCATCCCCGTGAATTACTGCACGCGATGGCGGCGGAACGGGACGCATTTTCCGGACTGCGCGATCTGCCGGCACGTTGCATGGTGGGTTCGCGCCTTTGCGTGGTAAGCGGTGTGGCGAATTTCATCCGTCGGTCAGATATGATGACGGCAATCTTGGGGACGGAATTTTGATTCGGGTATTCATCGGTTTTGACACGCGCGAGCCTGTGGCATTCAGCGTGCTCGCGCACAGCATTCAGGCCCGCGCCAGCGCACCCGTAAGTATTGCGCCGCTGATGTTGACGCAGCTCAAACCGGATTTCTCCCGCGAAGTCCATCCGCTTCAGTCGACCGAGTTTTCCTTCTCCCGCTTTCTGGTGCCGCAGCTTTGCGCCTTTGAGGGCTGGAGTCTTTTTACCGATTGCGACATGCTCATGCTCGATGACATCGCGCGTCTGTGGGCGCTGCGCGATGACAGATATGCCGTGATGGTTGTCAAGCACGACCACAAGCCGAACGAGACCGTGAAGTTTCTCGGTGCCCCTCAGACGCCATACGAAAAAAAGAACTGGTCGAGCGTGATGCTGTTCAACAATGCACTTTGTCGCAAGCTCACCGTCGACTACGTCAATGCCGCGAGCGGCCTCGATCTGCACCAGTTCAAGTGGCTGCCTGGCGACGACCTGATCGGAGGCCTCCCGCCGCGCTGGAACCACCTGGTCGGATACGATGCACTGTCGTCCGACGTGTCGCTCGTGCACTACACCATTGGCGGACCGTACTTTGCAAAGTACGCCGATTGCGAGCACGCTGGCGCATGGTTCAAAGAGCGCGAGGCCATGCTCCACGCCGGTGAGCGGAAATAGCGACGCGGCATGCTGAGAAGACTGTGGCGGGCCTTCAAGCCGGCGGAGGCATCTGATCCGCGGGCAGATTTTCAACGTGCGCTCGGCCACTATGAGCGTCGGGAGTTTGATGTAGTGATCGCCTTGCTTGAAGCGGTGGTGGATCGCTCGCCCCGGCACGCCGCAGCCTGCAACATGCTCGGGCTGGTGCTGGCGCGCGAGCGGGGGCGGTTCGAGGAAGGGGCGCACTATCTGCGGTGTGCCGTCGAGGCCAACCCGGCGCTGTACGAGGCGAGGTCGAATTTGGGCTGGGTGCTGACCGAACTGGGCCAGCTCGACGAGGGCTTGCAGTGCCTTGATGCGTTGCTGGCGGAATTCCCCGGTCATCACGAGGCGCGGCTGATGCGGGCTACCGCGAATCTGAAGAACGGCCGCTTTGCCGCTGGGTGGGGCGACTACGATGCGCGGCACCACAGTGCCACCGCGATTGCGAGCCCGTATGCTTACCCGGTTTGGGATGGCAGCAGGCAAGCGCAGGCCTCGCTGCTGGTCACTGCCGAGCAAGGTGTCGGTGATCAGATCATGTTCGCGTCGTGCCTGGCACAGGCGCGTGGGCGCGTCGGCCGAATCCTGGTGGAATGCCATCCTCACCTTGTCCCGCTGTTGCGGCGCGTTTTTCCTTCCGACCGGGTTGGCGTGCGCGGCGCGGAACCTTCCCCGCCGGCGTGGACGGCGGGCAGCAACATTGATTTGCAGATTCCGATCGGAAGCTTGCCACGATTTTTTCGTAATACGCCGGCCGATTTCCCGCAGCACGGCGGCTACCTCTTTGCCGATCCGGTGCGGGTGCGCTACTGGAGGGAAAGGCTTGATGCCCTGGGGCCCGGCGTGAAAGTCGGCCTGTCCTGGCGGGGCGGCACGGTGAACAGCCGGCGATCCCTGCGTTCTATCGATCCGGCCGAACTGTCGCGGCTGCTCGAGCACCCCGGCTACTTCGTCAACCTGCAGTACGGCTCATCCGGGCCGGACTTGCAAGCGTTTGGGCGACTTGTCGGCAGCAGGTTTGTGCACTGGCCGGAAGCACTCGACAACTACGATGAAACGGCGGCGCTGGTTGTGGCGCTTGATCTTGTGGTCAGCGTTTGTACGGCTGTCATCCATCTTGCCGGTGCCCTCGGGCGTCCGGTATGGGTGCTGACGCCGGCGAGCCCGGAGTGGCGCTATATGCAGGCGGGGCCCGGAATGCCCTGGTACCCCTCGGCCCGCTTGTTTCGGCAGCGGCACGCATTTGAGTGGGAAAGCGTGCTTGCAGAGCTTGTTGGCGAGCTGGCGCGCTTTGAATCGCAGGGCGACAGAATATGACGAAAATCGGTGGCGCACGCAGTCATTCGATATGACGCGATATAAAAATTAAGTAATTGTTTTAAAAGAAATTTGTTCCGCGTGAGAAGATTCTTTTCGGCAGACAGCCACGCTATACGCAGCCGCCCTCAGAGCTCCCAGCGGGCGCAGACGAAAAGACGCATTGAGTCACGATGTGACGTTTTTTTGTGCCCCCTGCAGGGCTTTTTTACGCCCTTATCAAAGTTAATCCTAACTTGCTGATATTTATGAGAATTAAACAGTACTCATGAGAGGTGGATATGGCACCATCCTTGCTCATAGACCGGTACGGCGCAAACATTTGCCGCAAACCATATTTCTAAGGAGTTCCCGTGAAAACTATTCAAAAGGGTTTTACCCTGATCGAACTGATGATCGTGGTCGCGATTATCGGCATTCTGGCGGCGGTTGCGCTGCCGGCTTATCAGGACTACACCATCCGCGCCAAGGTATCTGAGCTTCTGCTCGCCGCCAGCTCGCAGCGCACCACCCTGTCGGAGAAATTCCAGACAGACCCCGCCAACACCACCGGCTTCGGCGTCGGGGCGACCATTGCTGTTGTCGGCAAGATCGCAACCGCCGATGTGCAGGATGCGGGAACGATCGTTGTTACGGGCACCGGCGCCTCGGGCGTAGGCGCAGCGGTGACGATCACGATGACGGCCAACCCGAACTCGGCGACCGGCACCATGACCTGGTCTTGCGTCGGCTCCCCGGGCAAGTACCTGCCGGCCACCTGCCGCAGCTAATTTGTACTATCGGTTTCGGGGGCCGAAGCAATTCGGACCCCGGCCTGAAAAGCCCCTCTACGGAGGGGCTTTTTTATTTGGACTCAGGCTGTGACAATGGGGCATGCTCGCTAAGCTCATTCAACGTGTGGCAGGTCGCTGGCGCCGGACCGATGCCGCTTTACTTGAGGCGGTGCCGGCGATGGTTGCGGCCGGCCGGACCGATGCGGCGGAGGCTTTGTTGCGCGGCTATCTCGCGCGCTGTCCGGATGATGCCAATGCGCTGAACTTTCTCGGGCTGATCAGCCATCAGCGCGGCGATTACACGGCGGCCGTGAGCCTGATTTCGAGCGCCGTCGAAAGAGCCCCCGGAATCGGGTTTTTCCACGCCAATCTGGGAGAGGCTTACCGGGCGGCGGGGCGCTTGCACCGTGCCGAGCATCATGCCCGGGAGTCGATGAAACTGATGCCGGACAATCCCGATTTCGCTTACAACCTCGCCAATATCCTTTCCCAGCGTCGTGCCTACCCTGAGGCGGCCGGGTTTGCAGAGCAGGCGCTTCGCGCGCGGCCCGAATGGTGCGACGCGCTGGTCCTGGCCGCCAGGCTCGACTTTGAAATGGGTGGGCTTGTGCGCGCCTTGTCACGCTATCGCAGCGCGCTCGTCTTGCGGCCAGGGGATCCGCAGATCGTGCTGGCACTTGCCAAAACCCAGATGTGGATGTGCGACTGGGAGCACGATCTCGCCGGCCTGTCGCGGATACTCGGGGCTTGGGCGGCGCAGCCCCTTGCCCCGGAGTTTGCCGGTCTCGATCCCTTTGCGGCTTACCAGTTCAAGCTTCCCCAATCCTTGCGCAAGGCGGTCGCCGAGGCGCATGTTTGCCGTGTTCGCAGTGCGGCTGGCGCGTCACCGCCGCGTTTTGAGTATTCAGGATGTGCCGGCAAACCGCGGCTGCGCATCGGCTATGTCTCGGCCGATTTTCACGGGCATCCGACCATGCACCTGATGCGCGGCTTGTTCGGCCTGCACGAGCGCACGCGCTTCGAGGTATGGGCGTATTCCATCGGCATCGATGACGGCAGTGCTTATCGCCAAGGTGTGATCACCGACGCGGAACATTTTTGCGACATTCGCAATGAAAGTGTGGCAGCCAGCGCAAACCGGATCAAAACCGACGGCATCGACATTCTGGTCGACCTGAAAGGATTTACCTTCGAGGCAAGGCCGGAGCTGTTCTTCCTCCGGCCGGCACCGCTCAACGTCGCCTGGCTCGGTTATCCCGGCACCACCGGCAGCGGACTCAACGACTACGCGATAGTGGATGCCACCGTGGCGCCTTACGGCACGGAGGCCGATTTCGGCGAACAGCTTGTCCGCATGCCGCACACCTACCAGATTAACGACAACCTCCAGCCGATTGCCGCCACGGTGTCATCAAGAAGCGAACTCGGGCTTGCCGAAAATGCATTCGTTTTCGCCTGCTTTAACCATGTGTACAAAATCGATGCGCTGATGTTCGCGTGCTGGATGCGCATTCTTGCCCGCGTACCGCACAGTGTGCTCTGGCTCTACCAAAGCAACCCTGAGGCGCGGGCAAACCTCGAGTCCGCCGCGTCGCGGTGCGGCATTGATGCCGCGCGGCTCGTGTTTGCCGGCACGCTGCCCAAGGCGGCCCATCTGGCACGACTCGCGTGCGCCGACGTGTTTCTCGATACCCTGCTTGTCAACGCCCACACCGGTGCGAGCGATGCGTTGTGGGCGGGGCTGCCCCTCATTACCTGCCCGCAGGAGGGTTTTCCCTCCCGCGTTGCCGCGAGCCTGCTGCGTGCAGCAGGCCTGCCGCAACTGGTGTGCGACAGCCTGGATGAGTATGAGACGCTCGCGGTGCGGCTGGCCGGGGCGCCGGGAGAGTTGCAGGCCTTGCGCAGCCATCTTGCCAAAGGGCACGGGAACCTGCCGCTGTTCGATACGCCGCGCTTTGTGCGCAACATTGAGCGCGCGTATGAAGCGATGTGGCGGCGGCATCTGGCGGGGCAGCCGCCGCAGGCCTTTGATGTGATGGAGCCATTATGACGCTGCTCGGCTCGTTGCTGGGACGCATGATTCGCCCGCCGGGCGCAGCACCCAGCGCCGCGGTGGCCGGCGCGGATAGCCCCGGCGAGGGCATGGCGGCATTTTTGCGCGGTGATCTTGCGGCTGCGGTTGCGGTGAGTGAGGCCGCCCTCGCCGCGGCCCCGCAAGACCCGGATGTCTTGTACCTGGCAGGGGTGCTCAGTTACGCCCGGGGTGATTGGGACATTGCCATCGCCCAACTCGAACAGGCACTTGCGGCTGGCGGTGACAAACCGGCGTACCTGAAGGATTACGGCAGCGTCCTTGCCGGTGTCGGCCGGCATCGTGAGGGACTCGCCATGTTGCAGCGGGCGCTCGCGCTCACGCCCGATTCGGCCCAGGTGCACTCCAATCTGTTGTTCGTCATCAGTTGTTGCGGCCACGTAAGCGTGGACGAGGTGTATGCGGCCTATGCGCGTTTTGGCAACGACATAGCCGACCCGCTTCTGCCACCGCGTGTGCAGCACGCCAACGCGCCCGATCCGGAGCGCGTGCTCACCGTCGGCTATGTTTCAGCGGACCTGCGTGATCACGCCGTGCGCTATTTCATCGAGCCGGTGCTGGAACGGCATTCGCGTGATCAGGTGCGCGTCATTTGTTACAACAATGGGTACAACAATGCGGCGGCGCCGGATGCGATCAGCGCCCGCCTGCGCGCCCTGGCAGACCTGTGGCGCGACATCGCCGGCATGTCCGATGCGGAGGTTGCCACGCGCATGCGCGACGACGGCGTCGACATACTGGTCGATCTTTCCGGGCACACGCGCGGCAATCGCCTGCTTGCCCTTGCGTTGAAACCGGCGCCGATCCAGGTCACCTGGTTTGGTGCGGTGCAGACCACCGGCATGCGCGCGATTGACTGGCGCATCACCGATCATCGCCTTGACCCGGTGGGGATGACCGGGCATCTCAGCCGCGAGCGCCTGGCCAGGCTCGACGACGTCTACGCATGCTTTCGCCCGCATCCGGACTGCCCGGATGTGGGCCCCCTGCCGGCGCTCGCTGCCGGATCAGGCGGGGGAATGACCTTTGCCTCCTTCAACAACACCTACAAGATCAACGAGGAGGTCGTGGCAATGTGGGCCCGCCTTGTCGGTGGCATCGCGGGGGCGCGCCTGAGAATGGTGGTCGAGCACGGCGAGTTGCCCGATATCCGCCGTCTGGTGTCGGCGCGCTTCGAGGCCCATGGCCTCGATCCGGCGCGCCTTGAGATCGCCGGCCGGCAATCAGTGTCGGGTTTTCTCGATATGTGCAACGAAGTCGATGTCCTGCTTGATCCGTTTCCGCAAAACGGCGGGATCACCAGCCTGCACGCGCTGTGGATGGGTGTACCCGTCATCAGCCTCGCCGGCGCCGCGCCGATTGGTCGCATCGGTGCTTCGTTGCTGGGTCTGCTCGGACTCGATTCCTTTGTCGCACACGACCGGGAGGCGTATGTCGCCATCGCCCGGCGGTGTGCTGCCGACACCACGGCGCTGTCCGCCATCCGCACCGGGCTGCGATCACGCATGATGGCGTCTGCGCTGATGGACGAGGTTGCGTTCGTCAGCGGGCTCGAAAAGACCTATCGCCGCATGTGGCGGGAGTGGTGCGATGCTCGCTGAGCTGCTGTCGCGTTTCTGGGGCAGGCGCGATGACAGTGCGCGCTTTGCCGACCAATGGGTCGGTCGCGGCCTCGAATCGCTGGCCGAGGGCGATGGCGGCGCAGCGCGCGCGGCGTTCGAGTCTGCGCTTGCCTGCGATAGTACGCACCTCGCCGCCATGGTCAACCTGGGCCATGTGCTGCGTGAGCACGCCGGCGAGTATGTTCTTGCCGCCGCGCAGTACCGGCAGGCCCTCGCTCGCAACGCCGCCCTGCACGACGTCAGGGTGCAGCTCGGTTCCTGCCTCTATGAACTGGGTGATGCAGCGGCCGCGCTTGACTGTTTCAATGCAGTGCTTGCGATCGACCCCGGGCATATCGATGCCGGGCAGCACGCCTTGTTTGCGCTGAATGCGCTGCCCGATGTCACGCCCACCGACCTGTTCATCGCCCACCGGCAGTGGGCGCGCCGGCATGCCGATCCGTTGCCGCGGCTGCCGCGCCGGGCGCCGGAAAAGCGGCAGGGGCGCATCCGCATCGCCTACCTCTCGGGCGATTTTCGCGATCACGCCACTCTCGCCTTCCTCGAGCCATTGCTCGTCCATCATGATCGCGCGCGGTTTGATATCTCCTGCTATTCGAGTTCGCCGGTACGCGATGCGGCGACCGAACGGCTCGGTGCGCTCGATCTGCAATGGCACGACGTGCACGGCATGGACGACGCATCACTTGCCGGGTACATTCGCGACCGGGGTGTCGAGGTCCTCATCGACCTGTCCGGCCATACCCGCGACAACCGCCTGCTGGCGCTCGCGCGCAAGCCGGCGCCGCTGCAACTGGGCTGGCTCGGTTATCTCAGGACTACGGGCCTCGCGGCGATGGATTGGCGCATCAGCGATGCCCTGGCCGACCCGGTCGGGCTGGGCGATGCGGTGCACGGCGAAAGGGTACTGCGCCTGCCCGGTGCATTGTGGGCCTACAGCCCGCACGCCGATGCGCCGCCTCCGGTACCGCGGGCGGCGGAGGCACGCATCAGCTTCGGCTCGTTCAACCATCCGGCCAAGCTGAGCGCGCCGGCGCTGGCGTTATGGGCCGCGCTGCTGCTGCGGGTGCCGCAAAGCAAGCTCGTGCTGGCCGGGGTGCCACCGGGACCGGGACGCGAGCGCATCGTTGCGGCGTTTGAAAAGGCCGGCGTTGACCCGGTCAGATTGAAATTTCACGGTCGTCTTCCGCGCCGCGAATTCTGGGGGCTGATCGGCGATATCGACGTTGCGCTTGACGCGTTTCCGTACAACGGCGGCGCCACCACCTGTGATTGCCTGTGGCAGGGCGTACCGGTGGTGTCTCTTGCCGGTCAGCACGGATTCTCGCGCTCGGGCGCCACCGTCCTCGCCAGTGCCGGTTTCTCCGAATGGATCGCCGGTTCTGCGGAGGAATACCTCGACAAGGCGGTCGCGCTCGCGCAGGATCGGACCGCGCTCGCGCTGCTGCGCCACGACATGCGGGCGCGCCTGGGCGCGTCGGTGCTGTGCGACCTTCCGGGGTTTACGCGCCGGTTCGAGGATGCGATTGCCGGTCTCTGGGACGGGGCCTGCGCATGATGGTTTTTCCGGCATTTTCTGTCCCGGTACGCGTGCGCGCGTCCGGGACGCAATTCACGGGGTGGTAGGTGGACATGGAAGCTGATTTGGCGCGCGCATTGGTACACCAGCGCGAGGGACGCCTCGATGAGGCCGAGTCTATTTACCGCGACTTGCTGCGGCTCGATCCGGGCAGCGCGCAGGTGCTGCACCAGTATGGCCTGGTCGAATTTGAACGTGGTCGCTATCCGGAGTCGATAGTGCTGATTGGCCGCGCCGTCGCCGCGCACGACGGTGACGCGGTGATGCACAGCAATCTTGGCGAGGCCTATCGCAGGGCGGGAGACCTTGCCGCTGCGTTCGTGCATTTCAAACGCGCGGTGGAGCTGGCGCCCAATCTGCCGGTGGCGCACATCAACCTTGGCGTGCTGATGCGGGCGCAAGGCGCCAATCGCGAGTCCGAGCATTTCCTGCTGCAGGCGATCATGCTGTTTCCCGACCTGCCCAAGGCGCATATGGAGCTCGGGCGCCTGTACACCGATGAGGGACGGTTTGCCGAGGCGGTTGAATGCATGAAAAGCGTTGTCGCGCTCAGTCCCGGCAACGCCGCAGCGTACTATCTTCTGGGCGGTGCGCTCGCCAGCTGCGGCGACACGCCCGGGGCCATGCAGGCATATGAAACGGCGCAGCAACTTGGTTATCCCGGTGCGGCGCTTGAGTTGACCAGGTTGTGTTTTGAAATGGCCTGGGAGAAAAGGGCGATCGACGCCTATCGTGCGCTGCAGCCAGATTGTGGCCGGGTGATGTCGGTGCGTGAAAACACCCTTGCACGCTGGTGCGCGCAGCATGAGGCCGACTACCTGCCGATGGGTGAGTTGCAGTTCCTGCCCTTCGACAAGCGTCCACCCACGCTTCCTGTCTCCTATGCCGAAGCGTGGCCCGAGGCAAAGGCGGTGGTGCCTTATGCTTTTCTTGGTTTCGTACGCGAGGCCGAGGTGCTGCGGCCCGGGTTTGCCGTCGTCGCCGGGCAGCGCGACCTGCTGCTCGAGGGGCTCGTGGCCGAGCACCGGCATTACGCGTATGCCGACGGCCCGGTGCGTTTCAGTTCAGACGACGGCCGTATGCTGCTCGACCTCGGCGCCGGGGTAGCGCATCACCCAGGCATGGCGCTGGTTCTGGGCGGCGGCGGCGACCGCTATAAATGGCTGTACGAGACACTGGCGCGCCTGTGGTTTGTCGAGCAACAGCCGAAACTGCGCGGTTTACCGCTGGTTGTCGCGTCCGAACTTGACCCGGAGGAGCGCGAGATGCTGCGCCACGCCTACGGCAGCGAGCCCGTACTGATTGAAGTGGATGCCGGCTGCAGCGTACGCGTGGATGAACTCGCCGTGCCATCGCTGCCGGTGCTTGCCGATGCCGTGTCGGCGGTGGCGATCCAGTTCTTGCGGCGCAAGTTTTCCAGCGCAGTCCGCGACGCGGGGCCCAGCCGCAGGATATTCCTGTCGAGGCGCAATTGCGCCTCGCGCCGCCTTGCCAACGAAACTGCGCTGTTGCCTCTGCTCGCGCCGCATGGTTTTGAAATTATCGATGTCGCCGGCACCGGCTGGCGCGAGCGCACGTCACTCTTTGAGCAAGCGGTCGCCATTGTCGGCATCGATGATGATGCGATGGCAGACCTCTACGTTGCCCCGCTCGGCGCACGGGTGGCGGTAGTCGCCACCGACGGGCTGCAAAACACCCGGGCCTGGATGGTGTCGGCGCAACTGGGCCATCGCTTTGTGTATCTGCGCGGCCGGCCGCTGTTTGCATCACACGTCAGTCACGAGCAATGCGACCTCGAGGTGGAAATGCCAGCGTTGGAGCAGTTTTTGGCTACGCTGTAAATATTTCCGCGGCTGCGGGCGGGGCGAGCCGACACTGCAGCTATTCGTAGCGCAGCGCCTCGATGGGTGACAGGCGCGCCGCCTTGCGCGCAGGATAGAAGCCGAAAAACACACCGATTGCCGCCGAGAACCCCACCGCCAGCACGATGGCTTCAGCCTGCATTTCCGTTCGCCAGCCGGCCAGTTGCCCGACCGCCACCGAGCCGGCGATGCCGGCCAGTGTGCCGAGCAGTCCGCCGATCAGCGCCAGCGTCACCGCCTCTACAAGGAACTGCGTGAGAATGTCGCGTCCGCGCGCCCCCACGGCCATGCGCAGGCCGATCTCGCGCGTGCGCTCGGTCACCGACACCAGCATGATGTTCATGATGCCGATGCCCCCCACCAATAGCGAGACCGACGCCACCGCCGCGAGCAATATGGTCAGCACCTTGCTCGAAGCCTCCTGTGCCTGCAGGATTTCCGTCAGGTTGCGGATGGTGAAATCATCGTCCGCGCCCGACTGCAACTTGTGGCGCTGTCGCAGCAGTTCGCGTATGCGGTCCTCGGCTTCTTTCATGCTCTGGCCGTCGCGCACCTTGACCGTTATGAGCCCGACGCGCCGCAGCTTTCCCTGCGGTGCGCCGAACAGGCGGTTGCGCGCCGTCGAGAGGGGCACCATCACCACGTCGTCCTGATCCTGCCCCAGCATGCTCTGGCCCTTGCGGTCGAGTAGGCCGATGATGGTGAAGGGCACGCTGCGTATGCGCACTTGCTGGTCAACCGGGTCGGTATCGCCGAACAACTGCCTTGCCGTTGACACGCCGATGATCGCGACCTTGCCGGCACCGGTGAGTTCGGCCGGTTCGAATCCGCGGCCTGCGACGATGGGCCAGTCGCGCGCCTCGAAGTATTCGGGTGTCACCCCCTGGATGGTGGTGGACCAGTTGTTGTTGCCGGCAATCATCTGTCCGGTGCCCCGTTGTGACGGCGCCGCCGCCTGCACTGATGGAATTTCGCGCATCATTGCCCAGGCGTCGTCCTCGGTCAGCCCCTGTGCGGCACCGGCGCCAAGACGCACGCCGCTTGAGGTGGTCGAACCCGGGATGATTATCATAAGGTTTGAACCAAGGCTGCGGATCTGCTCCTCGACCCGTGCCTGCGCACCGCCGCCCACGGCGATCATCGTGATGACCGCGCCCACGCCGATGATGATCCCCAGCATGGTCAGGCCGGAACGCAGCTTGTTCACGCGCAGTGCGCGCAGCGCGATGCGCAGGGTCGCGACGAAGTCCATCAGGCGGGCTCCGCTTTCTCGGCGAGACGCGACTCGGCCAGCAGTGCGCCGGCGTCCTTGGGATTCTGTTTGCGGTCTTCCACCACGCGACCGTCGCGAAACAGGATTACGCGGCGCGCGAAGGCGGCCATGTCCGCTTCGTGCGTCACCAGCACCACCGTCATGCCGTCGCGGTTGAGCTGCTGCAGCAGCGCCATCACCTCAAGACTGGTGTTCGAGTCAAGCGCCCCCGTGGGCTCGTCGGCGAGGATCAGCACCGGGTTGTTGACCAGGGCCCGCGCGATTGCCACGCGCTGTTGCTGCCCCCCGGAGAGCTGCGCCGGGTGATGGTGCATGCGCTCGGCGAGGCCGACTTCGGTCAGGCGCCGTACCGCGCGCTCATGCCGTTCGGCGGCGGCAACGCCGCCGTAGAGCAGCGGCAGTTCGACATTGTCCCGGGCCGAGGTGCGCGGCAGCAGGTTGAACTGCTGGAAGACAAAGCCGATGCGCCGGTTGCGGATCATGGCCAACGCGTCGTTTTCGAGCCCCGACACCTTTTCATCGGCGAGAAAGTACTCGCCCGAACTCGGCAGGTCCAGGCAGCCGAGCAGGTTCATGAAAGTCGATTTGCCCGATCCCGACGGACCCATTACTGCGACGAATTCGCCAGCGCCGATATCAATCGATACGCCGCGCAGCGCCGCCACGGTCTGGTCGCCGACGCGGTACTCCTTGGTCAGCGCCACGGTATGAATCAGGGGTGTCGACATGAACGGTCAGGGTGCTTCATGCGATGAAGGTGAGGGCGGTTGCACAACGCACGCCATGGATAAATGGCTGGAAAGCCACGCCAGACGGGCGTTTCCAGCTGGTGACATTTTCCGGTGACGCCGGAAAATCCGGTAACAATGGCGTGGCGCAGGTGTTGGCGGGCATCTCGCGCATACACTTAGAACATCATGCGCGGTCCGCGCGGCGCAGTCGGTGATGACCCGGCGCTTTGTGCGGTGCCGGTGATGATCTGCTCGCCTTCCTTGATTTCGCCTGAGACCACCTCGGTCATGCTGCCGTCGGTCAGGCCAAGCTGTAGTGTCACCGCCTTGGGCTTGCCGTCCTGACCGGCGATGAATACGCGGCCGCGCGCCGCCGAACGCCCCGATTGTTCGGCGGCGATTTCCTCGTAGCGCGGTTTTTGTTCCGCCCGCAGGATCTCGGTGATGCGCGCCCGCACCTCGGCGCGATTGCGCTCGACTGCGCGCGTGCGGTCGGCCTCGGGCAAGTCACGCACTCCGGCCATTTTCTGGCGCAGGTCGGCATAGATGCCATCGAGTTTGGACTGCTGCTCGGCGTCGAGCTTGAGTTCGGTGACCAGACGTTGGCGAAAGGCCTGTGCCGCCGCACCCGGACCGCCCGGCGTCGCGGCCGGTGCGCCGCTGCCGCCCGCGCCGCCGCCAGAGACGGCAGTCGCTTCGTTCAAACCCGCCGGCCGGTAGCGCAGCGCGGCATTGGGGACCTTGAGCGTACTGGCACGCTCGTCAGTGACGATGCGCACGTTGGCGGTCATGCCGGGTAGCAGCAACTGGTCGGGATTGGTCGTTGCGACCACCACGGTGTAAGTAACGACGTTCTGCACCACCAGTGCGGCCTTGCGCACCTGCTTGATTTCGCCGTTGAAACTGCGTCCTGGAAAGGCGTCCACGGTGAAGGTCGCCTTTTGCCCGACGCGCACGCGGCCGACATCGGCCTCGTCGATGGATGCGCCGACCTCCATCTCGGTCAGGTTTTGCGCAATGATGAACAGCTCCGGCGCCTGCAGGCTGGCGGCGACGGTCTGACCGGCGTCAACGCTGCGCTTGATCACGATGCCGTTCACCGGCGAACGGATCATGGTGCGGTCCAGGTTCACTCTCGCCTGGGAGAGTTGGGCTTCGCGTTGCTTGACGACGGCTTCGCCGTTCTTGGCCTGCGCTTCTGCCACGGCGAGTTGCGCCCATGCGGTTTTCACCTGCTCCTGTGCGCTGTTGAACACCGCCATCGACTTGTCACGGTCGGCTGCAGAGACGAAGCTTTTTTCCAGCAACATCACTTTCCGGTCGAAGTCGCGTTTGGCATCGGCAAGATTGACCTCCTCCTTCGATACCGCCGCACGTTGCGCGCCTATGCCGGCCATTTGCGTGAGCACCGTGGCGCGGCTCGCTTCCAGGTCTGCGGTGGCTTGGCGCACTTGCAGTTCAAACGCCTCCGGGTCGATGCGCGCGATGACCTGGTCCTTCTTGACCACGGAATTGAAGTCGACATAGAGTTCCTTGATCTGGCCGGATACCTGCGAGCCGACCTGGACCGAAGTCACCGGATTGAGCGTACCGGTCGCCGCGACTGCCGCCACCAGAGGGCCGCGTTCGACCTTGGCAAAGCGAAACTCCGAGGGCGCGGCTGCGCGCGAACCCCAGTAAGTCCAGCCGGCTGCGGCGGCGGCAAGTCCGAGCACAAGCATCGAAACAATGACAAGACTGCGTTTTTTCATATGGAGCGTCGTGAATGGGCCGGGGATGCGGCTAGTCTAGCCGCTCGCACCAGCGCCGGTGGTAACAAAGTGTTTCGACCGCCTCGGGCGCCGGATGTTCAGGCAGAATCGCGCAGGAAATGCCCGGATTTGCCGCCGGACTTTTCGACAAGTCCGATGAATTCGATCTGCATGCCCCGATCAACCGCCTTGCACATGTCATAGACCGTCAGCAGCCCGATGCTCACGGCGGTCAGCGCTTCCATCTCTACCCCGGTGCGCCCGAGGGTTTCAACCGTGACTTCGAGGCGAACCGAAGAGCCTGCCCGGTCAAGCTCGAACTCTGCGGCAACACGGGTGAGTGCGAGCGGATGGCAAAGCGGAATCAGGTCGGCGGTTCGCTTGGCGGCCTGGATGGCGGCGATACGGGCAATGCCGATGACGTCGCCTTTTTTGCTCGACCCGGAGCGGATCAGCTCGAAGGTCGTCGCCAGCATGCGGATGGTGCCGGCGGCCCGGGCGATGCGGTGGGTCGCATCCTTGGCGCCGACATCGACCATGTGTGCCTGGCCGTGTACGTCGAAATGGGTGAGGACGTCGCCCTTGGTGGATTTTTCCATCGGTTTGCTTCTACAAAATGCCGGGCCATCGCATCAGAGCAGGCGCCGGGGAACTGAACGGATACTAACGGTATCATACCGATATGCGTGTTGCTTACATTCCGCTGCTGCTTGCGTTGTGGTTTCCGTCTGGCATGGCGCAGAACCTCCCCGATCTTGGCGATGTGGCGCAGGCCACGCTGTCATTGCTCGAGGAGCGCCGGCTCGGCGAGAACATCATGCGCGAGGTCAGGCGCGATTTGAGTTTCAATGATGATGCGGAACTGGGCGAGTACATCAATGCGCTTGGCATGCGCCTTGTCGCGGTGAGCACGGATGCGCGGCAGGAGTTTGAGTTCTTCATCGTCAACGATCCGACGCTCAACGCCTTTGCCATGCCGGGGGGATTCATCGGCGTGCATACCGGCCTTATTCTTGCGGCGCAATCCGAGTCGGAGCTGGCCGGCGTGCTCGCCCACGAGGTGGCCCACGTCACGCAGCGTCATATCGCCCGTCAGATCAGCGCGCAAAGCCAGCTCTCGATGTTGTCGCTTGCCGGCCTGGCGCTGGCCGTGCTGGCATCGCGTTCCAGCGGCCAGGCGGCGCAGGCGGCGGCCATCGGGTCGCAGGCGGGTGCGGTTTCCGCGCAGCTCAACTTCAGCCGCGATTTCGAACGCGAGGCCGATCGTGCAGGCTTCCAGACCCTTGAGCGTGCCAAGTTCAACGTGCAGGGCATGGCGGCATTTTTCGAGCGCCTGCAAAAAAATTCAAGATTGATCGAGAACAACGCGCCGGCTTACCTCCGCACCCACCCGCTCACCGGGGAGCGCATCGCCGACATGCAAAATCGCGCCAAGGACGAGGCCTACCGTCAGGTGCCGGACAGTGTCGAGTTCCAGCTTGTCCGCGCCAGGCTGCGGGCCGAGCAGGGCGGTGCGCGCGACGCGGTGGTGTATTTTCAGGAGGCCTTGCGCGAAAAGCGCTTTGCCTCCGAGTTTTCCGCGCGCTATGGCTATGCCGCGGCGCTGTTGAGGGCGCGGGATTTTTCCGCCGCAGAGCGCGAAATGGCGGCACTGCGCACCGGTCCGGCTCGGCTGCCGCCGATGGCGGCCTCGCTCGGGGCCAGGATCAAACGCGACGCCGGGGACCTCCCCGGGGCGCAGGAAATACTGCGCGTCGCGTTGCAGCAGTACCCCGACAGCCGTTCGCTCAACTACGCCTACCTCGAGGCGCAGCAGGCGCGCGGATTGCACCAGGCGGCGATCGAGGGCATCAACCAGAGGCTGCGCGGTTTTGCCAATGACGCGCGGCTCTATGGCATGCAGGCCAAATCGTATGCCGCCCTGGGCAAGCGCCTGTTGCAGCACCAGTCGCAGGCCCAATTGTATTACCTGCAAGGCAGCATCCCGGCGGCGATAGAGCAACTGGAGCTGGCGCAAAAAAGTGCTGACGGCGATTTTTACCAGATGTCCAGCGTCGATGCCCGTTTGCGCGAATTGCGCCGGCAGTTGCAGCAGGAGCGGGGGAAAAAACCGTAGCGGGCGCAGGCCAGGCTCAAGCCGGACGATGGCCGCTCAGGTCTTGCCGGGTGTTTCGAAATAAGCCTCAAACAACAGGTCGAAGGTTTTCTCGCTCTCGGATAGCAACTCATCGTCGCTGGTACTGCGGCGGCGTGCGCCCTGCAGCAGCGTCTCGACGCCCGCAGCTTCGGGCACCGGGGTTCCGCCTGAGTCCAGGGCGTGCACCAGCTTGCCGATGCGCACCAGCGTGGCATTGCCGGCGAGGCCGAAATGGACCATCAACTCCTCGAATGTGACGCGCGTCTTACTGTTGCAAAACTGCGCGCCTTCGAAGGCAAAGCCCACTGCCGTAGGCGGACATTCCTGGTTTTTCTCGAGCCAGAGCAGTCTGGCTTCGGGGTCGATAAAGCGACGGATCAGCCAGGCCGAGGCGAGCCGGTCGGTCCAGATCGGCCTTTTTGTCGCCCAAACGCTCTTGAAATATTGCCGGCCTGAGGCGGTGACGCGGCCGTCCTTGGGTGCGTCCGGGAACATCAGCCCGCGCACCTGCGACTCCACTTCGCCCAGCACCCTTGCCGCGCGGTCGCGCGCCTCGGACGGAAAAAAATCAAGGCTGGACAGCGCGTCGAAATCCCGCCGCTGCTTGTTGAGCAGGCGCGCCAGCGCACCCGGGTCGGAGACGCCGAATCCCATGCGCAAGCCCTGGATGTTCTTGACCAGCTCGTCGTACTTGCCGGAGCGGTCAAAAAATGCGCGAAAGGCCTGCGCTTGGGCGTCGTCGCTCGTCACCTGCAACAAATGGGCCGTGCCGTTGATGCGCGTGACGTGCTCGGACAGGCGCGACAGGCCGAGACGGTTCGCCGGCGAATCGGGCAACACGAACACCCCTTCGCGCATTGCAGCGCAGCCGAGCGAATCGAGGGTGCGCAGGATGCGCATGCGCGCCGCCGGATCGTCCACCGGCAGGCTGGTCACATACACCAGCCAGCGCTCTGCGTCTTTTGGGGCGTTCTCGTTAGCCACGCGTGCCTTTCTGTGAACTGCCTTGCCCGTTGCGCCCGTCCTGAGGTACGGCGAAGCGGGCTTGCCGGCGGCTGGCGGCGGGGTCGCACGCCATTCTTTGGAACAGTGGGCAGTTTAAATTCGCTCCCCGGTTTAGGCAACCTTGGCTGTCCGACGCTCGCTGCAGCCTTGCCTTACGCCTCGGGGGCGATTTGGTATAGTAGCCGGGCATAAGTGAAACGGCGCATATTGCAGCCGTAACAAGGCCGGGACGAGTTGATGAATTTTGACAAGGAAGTGGATGCGCGCGGGCTCAATTGCCCGCTGCCGATATTGCGGACAAAAAAGGCGCTCACCGACATGGTGAGCGGCCAAGTGCTGCGCATCGTCGCCACCGACCCCGGGGCGGTCAAGGATTTCCAGGCATTTGCGAAGCAAACCGGCAACGCGCTGGTGGACCACTCGGCCAATGACAAGGAATTCACTTTTTTCATGAAAAAGAAGTGATCCGCGACTGACGGTTTTGGTCGGCGCCCCGCGGCCGCGCCGGATCATCAGGCGGGTTTTTTTTCCAGCAGGCCGGCGTGTTCGTAGAGCGGACGCATGGCACGGCGCCAGCCGCCGTACCCGGCGATAAACCATAGCGCGACAGTCCCGGCGACGAGCCCGTTCACCAGCAGCGCATGCTGCGCCCCTATGGCATCGGCGAGGGCGCCGGTGGCGAGGTTGCCGATGGGCTGCAGGCCGAGGAATACCATCACGTAAATGCCCACCACCCGCCCGCGCTTGTCCTCGTCGGCGAGGCTTTGCAGCAGGGTATTGGCGGATGCGGCGGTGATGATGACGCCAAAGCCGATCAAAAGCATGCAGGCCATGCCCATGGCGGCTGCGTGCGTGACCGACAGCAACATCATGCCGATGCCCGCAACCAGCGGTCCTGCGGCGACAAACCGTCCCAATCCCGGAACCCGGGTGCGACCGGCAAGGTAGATCGAGCCGCACAGCGCACCGACCCCGGCGGCGCCGATCAAAAAGCCGAAGGTGCTCGAGTCCCCGCCGAAGGTCTGCGCCGCGATGAGCGGCATCAGCATCGGGTAGGACGAGACGAAAATACTCGTCGCGCCGAGCACCATCACCAGTCGGCGCAGCGGCATGGCGCCGAAGACGAAGCTGAATCCAGCGCGCAGTTCCCGCCGCCAGTCGGGGCGCGGTCCGGACACCGGCCGCGCGGCTGTGCGCATGCGCAGCAGGATGGCCATCACCCAGCAATAAGTCAGCGCGTTGACGACAAAGCACCAGGCTTCGCCGAACGCCGCTAGGAACACCCCTGCCAGCGCCGGTCCGATGAAGCGCGCCATCTGGAACAGCGACGCGTTGAGGGCGATGGCGTTGGGCAGGTTTTCCCGGTGTTCCACCAGTTCCAGCAAAAAACCGTGCCGGGTCGGCGTTTCGAGGGAAGTGGCCACACCGATGCCCAGCATGATGACAACGATGTGCCAGGCGTTGATGACATGCAAAAACGTCAGGGTGGCGAGCAGCATCGATAGAATGGCGCTGATGCCTTGCGCGGCGATGAGCAGCCGCCGGCGGTCGTAGCGGTCGGTGAAGACCGAGGCCACCGGCGACACCACGAGAAAGGCGATATTCGAGGCAAAGCCGACGATGCCCAAGAGCAATGCCGACCCGGTGAGCCGGTAGACCAGCCAGCCGACGGCTATTTGCTGCATCCAGGAGCCGATCATCGACCCGCTCTGACCGATGAAAAACCAGCGGAAATTGCGGTGCCGGAACGCGCGCAGTGCCGCCGGCGTTTTCACGCCTGTCAGCCCTTGAGCCTGCCGAGTTGCTGGCGCAGCTTGTCCAGCGTTGCGACAAACCCGGCAAGGCGTTCCTTCTCCTGCGTCACCACCTGCGCCGGTGCGCGCTCGACAAAGCCCGCGTTGGAGAGTTTGGCCCCGGCCCTGGCGATTTCCCCCTCCAGCCGGTTGATCTCCTTGCCGAGGCGCTCGCGTTCGGCGTTGACGTCGATCAGGATTTTAAGCATCAGGCGCGTGTCGCCCACCACGGCGACAGGGGCGTCGGCCTCGGGCAATTGCGCCGCGACGCTCGCCTCGGAAAGCCGGCCCAGCGCCTTGAGATAGGGGAAGGCCGCTTCGAGGCGGGACTTGTCACCGCTTGCCAGGAGCGGCACGCGCTCGGCCGGCGAGAGTTTCATTTCGCCGCGCAGGTTGCGGCAGGCGAGGATCAGGTCCTTGACGTAAGTGAGCTCGGCCTCGGCAGCGGTGTCGATTTTCCCGGGCTGCGATTGCGGGTAGGGCGCGAGCATGATGCTCGCGCCGGTCTTGCCGGCGAGCGGTGCCACGGTCTGCCACAACTCCTCGGTGATGAAGGGAATGATGGGATGGGCGAGGCGCAGCACAGCTTCGAGCACGCGTACCAGCGTGCGCCGGGTGCCGCGCTGCTGTGCCTCGTCGCCGTTTTGCAGTTGCACTTTGGCCAGTTCGACGTACCAGTCGCAGTATTCGTCCCAGACAAACTTGTAGATCGCACCCGAGGCATTGTCGAAGCGGTATTCGGCAAAACCCTTCGCCACCTCGGCCTCGGTGCGTTGCAGCAGGCTGATGATCCAGCGGTCCGCAGCGGAGAGTTCGACCGGAAGGGATTCGTCCGTGCCGCAGTCCTTGCCCTCGGTGTTCATCAGTACAAAGCGCGTGGCGTTCCACAGCTTGTTGCAGAAATTGCGGTAACCCTCGCAGCGCGACAGGTCGAAGTTGAGGGTGCGGGCAAAGGTCGCGAGCGAGGCGAAGGTAAAACGCAGCGCGTCGGAACCGAACGAGGGGATGCCCTCGGGATAATTCTTGCGGATGTATTTCTCGATTTTCACCTTGTGGTCGGTGCGCATCAGGCCGACCGTGGATTTGGCGAGCAGCGCATCGAGCGTGATGCCGTCGATGAGGTCCAGCGGGTCCAGCGTGTTGCCCTTGGACTTGGACATTTTTTGGCCCTCTGCGTCGCGCACCAGGGCGTTGATGTAGACGTCGCGAAAGGGCACCTTGCCGGTGAAATGCAGGCTCATCATGACCATCCGGGCGACCCAGAAGAAAATGATGTCAAAGCCGGTCACCAGCACCGAGGAGGGCAGGAAGGCCTCAAGGTCCCTGGTTTTTTGCGGCCAGCCGAGCGAGGTGAAGGGCACCAGGGCGGACGAGAACCAGGTGTCGAGCACATCCTCGTCGCGTCGCAGCGCGCCGTCGTAGCCTGTAGCCGCGGCCTGCTTTTTCGCCTCCTCCTCGGTGCGTGCGACGTAGACACGGCCTTCGCTGTCGTACCATGCCGGGATCTGGTGGCCCCACCACAGTTGTCGCGAAATGCACCAGTCCTGGATATTCTCCAGCCAGTGGTTGTAGGTGGTGGCCCAGTGTTCGGGGTGGAATTTGACTGCGCCGGTAGCCACCGCATCGAGGCCCTGCTTGGCGAGCCCGTCCATTTTGACGAACCACTGGTCGGTCAGCATGGGCTCGACGATGACCCCGGTGCGGCCGGAGCGCGGCACGCGCAACTTGTAGGGTTTTTCGGATACCAGCAAGTCCTGCGCCGCGAGGTCGGCGAGCATTTTCCTGCGTGCGTCAAAGCGATCGAGTCCGCGATAGGCTTCGGGCGCGTCGGCGCTGATTTTTGCGTCGAGCGTGAGCATGCTGATCTGCGCCAGTTTGTGGCGCTGGCCCACCTGGTAGTCGTTGAAGTCGTGCGCCGGCGTGATCTTGACGCAGCCGGTGCCGAAAGCCGGATCAACGTAGTCATCGGCGATGACGGCAATGCTGCGGCCGGTGAGTGGCAGCTTGACGCGCCTGCCGACCATGGCGGCGTAGCGTTCGTCCTTTGGGTTGACCGCGACGGCGGCGTCCCCGAGCATGGTCTCGGGGCGGGTGGTGGCTACCACCAGCGATCCGCTGCCGTCCTCGAGCGGATAGCGGATTTCCCATATTTTGCCGTCTTCCTCTTCGCTGTCGACCTCGAGGTCGGACACCGCCGTGCCGAGCACCGGGTCCCAGTTGACGAGGCGCTTGCCGCGGTAAATGAGCCCTTCTTCGTGCAGGCGGACAAAGACCTCGGCGACGGCGTGCGACATGGTCGCGTCCATGGTGAAGTAGCCGGCCGACTGGCCCTCGGTGTCGGCGTAAGTCCAGTTGGCGGAGGTGCCGATGCGGCGCATCTGGCGCGTGATGGTCGCACCGGACTCCTGCTTCCATGACCAGACGCGCTCCAGGAAGGCCTCGCGCCCGAGGTCGTGGCGGGTTTTGCCCTCGGCCTGCAACTGGCGTTCAACAACGATTTGCGTGGCGATGCCGGCGTGATCGGTGCCGACGACCCAGTTGGTGTTCTGCCCGAGCATGCGGTGATAGCGCACCAGCGTGTCCATCAGCGTCTGCTGGAAGGCGTGCCCCATGTGCAGTGTGCCGGTAACGTTGGGCGGCGGTAGTTGTATGCAGTAGGCTCCGCCGGCACTGTCGCCGGAGTGGGCGAAATAGCCGCGTGATTCCCACTCGGGATACCAGTGCTTTTCGATGGCGTGGGGGTCGAAGCTCTTTGATAATTCCATGACTTGCCGGGCCTGCTCTGCGATGGGGTACAGCCAGTAAGAAAAGGCGCGTTGTGCTTGATCTGCCCTTGCGGGTCGCCGCCAACGCGCCGAGAGACGGCGATTATAGCGGAGGGCCGGCGCGAAACGCTGCTATGAGGGGTTCCGGGCGCGAAGGTGGCCGGGTGCGCAATGAAGCCTGATCACGGGGTGTCGATGGCTGGAAACGCCCGTCTGGCGCGGATTTCCAGACATATTGGCACTCCCGGTCGGGCCCTGAGCGGACCCAGACGCGCCTTGTCAGCGCTTGTCGTGGCTGCCGCCGGCGCGCTGTCTTTCCAGCGCCTCGTCCACGGCGGCTGCCACGGCGCTGCGCACTGCGGCCCGGATGCTGAGCCCAAGCTCGAGTTGCACTGTCTGCATTGCCCAGTCGAGCAACTCATTGGCGCGCGGCTTTAGTGTATCGGACAGGCGTTGTTCCAGTTCTGGCGCGAGGGTTGCAAGAATCTCCTCGCGCAGGCGCGACGCGTCGATTGCAATTGCCTCGGCCTCGGCCCCGGCTCCAGTCGGCGCGCTTCCAGCCTGTTGGTCGGATGTGCTTGCCGGCAACGCGGTCTCGGCCGGTATCAGTGCCGGGAAGTCCGCCACCGGCTCGGCCGCGGCGGGTGGCAGTTCGACGATCTCGGTCAAAACCGGAAAATCCAGGCTCTCAGGAGCCGCCGCTTGCAGATGCGCCACCGGCGCCATTGCAGGACGGTAGCGGCCGAGCAGTGCATCGGCCTTGCTCAGCAGTTTGTCGGCGCTGTCTGGCGATGACGCATCGCCATCCTCCCATTGCCCGGCGCCTTGCCGCGGCGGGACCCCGGTCTCATTCGTGCTCATGCCCGCTCGCCGCCGATTCTGTGCGCCTGGATTTCATATCCGCGGTCGCGGTAAAAGCGAAAACGTTCGCGACCCGCGTTGCGACCGGCCTCGTCGGTACCGATGATTTCAACCAGGCGCTGGAACTGCGCGAAGCCGGGCGGGCAGGCGTCATCCAGGTTGACCAGCACGTCGTCGTGCGCCTCGGCGCTGCAGTCCGTGCTCAACAGCACCGGGGTCTGTGCGGCTAACGGGGCATCGGCCATGCAGTGGGGTATGAAACCGGTGGATTGCCAGGTCCAGAGCAATGTATCGACATGCTGCAGCACTTTCGCATCGGGCGCATAAATCAGCACGCGAAGTTTTTGCTGCACGGCTTTTGCGACGATCTTGCAGGCGGCGAGATGCCGGTCCGGCGCGTCGTGGTAAAAATTGATGCGCGTCATGCCGCGCGGGAACGCGTTCCGGCAAAACGCATCTGCGGCAAGAAGGGCAGCCCTGTTGCAAGGGCGGTGGCCGAATGCCGACGGCAACTGCGCATGTTCACGCCTTGCGTTTCCCGGCCCGCTGCATCAGGAAGCTGGTGAGCAGGGGCACCGGCCGTCCGGTCGAGCCCTTTTCCTTGCCCGATTTCCACGCGGTGCCGGCGATGTCGAGGTGGGCCCAGTCGTACTTGCCGGTGTAGCGTGACAAAAAGCAGGCTGCGGTGACGCTGCCCGCGGGTCGGCCGCCGATGTTTGCCATGTCGGCGAAATTGGACTTGAGCTGGTCCTGGTAGTCCTCCCACAGCGGCATGTGCCAGGCGCGGTCCCAGGACGCCTCGCCGGCGTTGGCGAGTTCGCGCGCGAGGGCGTCGTCATTGGCGTACAGGCCGCTCGCGACATGGCCGAGGGCGATTACGCAGGCGCCGGTGAGCGTGGCGATATCGACCACTGCGGCGGGGTCAAAGCGCTCAATATAGGTCAGCGCGTCGCACAGGATCAGCCTGCCCTCTGCGTCGGTGTTGAGGATCTCAATGGTCTGGCCGGACAGGCTGGTGACCACGTCACCGGGTTTGGACGCCGCGCCATCGGGCATGTTTTCGCAGGTGGGGATGACGCCGATGACATTGGCGCGCAGTTTCATCTGCGCGACTGCGCGCACGGTGCCGAGCACGCTCGCGGCGCCGCACATGTCGAACTTCATCTCGTCCATTTCCGCGCCGGGCTTGAGCGAAATGCCGCCGGTGTCGAAGGTGATGCCCTTGCCCACCAGCACGATGGGCTTGTCCTTTTTGCCGCCGCCGTTGTAGCGCAGGATGATCATCTTGGGCGGCTGGCGCGATCCCTTTGCGACCGATAGCAGCGAGCCCATGCCGAGTTTTTCCATGTCGCGCTGCTCGAGCACCTCGATGCCAAGCTTCCAGGCACGCGCCAGGCGCGCGGCTTCGCCGGCCAGGTAGGTCGGCGTGCAGATGTTGCCAGGCAGGTTGCCCAGGTCTTTTGCCAGCGCCACGCCGGCGGCAATCGCCTCGCCCTCGGCGGCGCCCTTGGCGACGGCGGCAGCATCGGCTTTGTTTTTGCAGACAAACGCCAGCGAGTTGAGCGGGCGCGGCCGCGATTTTTCACTCTTCAACTGTTCGAAGCGGTAAGTCGCCTCGCCGGCGGCGAGCATGAAGTGACGTGCCTTCCATTCGGTGTCGCGCCGCTTGAGCGCCAGTTCGGCAAAGCAGATCGCGCCGCTTTGTGCGCCGGTTTCAGCCAGCGCCATCACCGCCGCTTTTGCCGATGCCAGGTATTCACGCACGCCAAAGCGCTCTTCCTCGCCGAGGCCGACCAGCAGCACACGCTGCGCAGCGACACCGGGCAGGGCGTAAAGCATCCGTGTCGCCCCGGCGCGCAGCGGCAGGTCGCCCTTCAGGCCGAGCTCGCGCAGTACGCCCTTGCCGGCCTTGTCGATGGCCTGCGCGGCTGCGGACAGGCGTCCCGACGCATAGACGCCGACGACGATGCAAGGGGTGGCGAGGGTCTCCGGTGCCGCGACTTTTGTGCTAAATTCCATGATGTTTTTTCCGTTCGATGTGCGTGCGTTCCAAGTGCTTCCCGTCAAGCAAAGCCGATTATCCACGCTTTGCGCGGAGCAAGTCAAAACACTGCGGCAAGTTCCCGTCAGGCCCGCTTGAACTCGATTTTCCAGCGCGCGTTGCTGCGTGAATTCGGCAATCTTGCGATCGCCGTATTTGCCACGCTGTTCGCCATCACGCTGACCACCCAGCTCATCCGGCTGCTGGGTCAGGCTGCCAACGGCAAGGTCCTGTCGGAGGCGGTGCTCGCGCTGCTGGGTTTCTCCGCGCTCAACTACCTGCCGGTGCTGTTGTCGCTGACGCTGTTCATTTCGGTGCTGATGACCCTGACGCGCAGCTACCGCGACTCGGAGATGGTGGTGTGGTTCAGCGCCGGCCTCGGGCTCACCGCCTGGATACGGCCGGTGCTGGTGTTTGCCGCGCCGCTGGTGTTTCTGATCGCCGGCCTGTCGCTCTTTTTATCGCCTTGGGCGGCCAACAAGAGCGAGATCTACCGGCAGCAGATGGACAGTCGCGACGAGGTGTCGCGTGTCGCACCGGGTGTGTTCCGCGAAGCGTCCAGCGGCGACAAGGTGTTTTTTGTCGAGGCCATCGCCGGTGACGCGAGCAATGTCAGGAACGTGTTCATATCCACGTTGCTGCACGGCAGCCAGGGCCTCATGGTCAGCCGGCGCGGCTTCCAGGAGACGGCGCCCAACGGCGACCGTTTTGTGGTGCTGCTCAACGGCCGCCGCTATGACGGTGAGGCGGGTACCACGGAGTACAAGGTCATGGACTTCGAGCGCTACGCCACGCGCGTCGAGACCAAAGAGGCGACCGAGCAGGTGGTCTCGACCAAGGCCTTGTCGACCTGGGCGCTGCTGAACAATCCGTACAGCGGCAACCTGGCCGAATTGCTGTGGCGCATCGGCTTGCCGCTTGCTGCGCTCAACCTCGCATTGCTGGCGATTCCGCTGTCCTTTGTCAACCCGCGCGCCAGCCGCTCGGTGAATCTTGTATTCGCACTGCTTACCTACATGGTCTACAGCAACCTGGTGAGCGTCACACAGGCCTGGGTGGCGCAGGGCAAGGCGAGTTTCGGTGTGGCGTGGTGGCTGGTGCATGCGCTGATGTTGCTCGTGCTGGTGCTGCTGTTCTGGTGGCGCATGAGTCTGGGTTCGGTGTTCCGGTGGCGTCGATGATGATTCTGCGGCGTTACCTCGCGCGCGAGGTGTACGTTTCCACGGCATTTGTGTTTATCGGGTTTCTCGCGCTGTTCGCCTTTTTTGACCTGATCAACGAACTTGGCGACCTTGGCAAGGGTGACTATCGACTGCCGCATATCCTGTTGTTCGTACTGCTGACCGTGCCCAGCCACGTGTATGAGCTGGCGCCCATCGCGGTGCTCATCGGCACGCTCTATTCACTTTCCCACCTGGCTTCCAATTCCGAATTTACCGTGATGCGGGTGTCCGGCCTGTCGCCGGTGCGTGCAGCGGCGGTGCTGGCGCGCATCGGCGTGGTGTTCGTCGTCATCACCTACGCTTTCGGCGAATTGGTCGCTCCCTTCTCGGAAAAAGCGGCACAGCAGGTGCGCCTGACCGCCCTGAGTTCGTCCATGGCGCAGGCGCTGCGCACCGGCCTGTGGGTCAAGGAGGAGTTGCGCTTTGTCAATGTCCGCGAAGTGCTGCCCGATTCGACCATCAAGAGCATCAAGGTCTACGATTTTGACAAGGAGTTCCGCCTGCGCACCATCAGCGAGGCCTCCCGCGGCGATTACCAGTCGAACAACGTCTGGCGGCTGACCGGGGTGGTGCGCACACACTTTGAGGCCGACAGGATTTCGCTGGAAAAAATGCCGGACATGTTGTGGACCTCCGTGCTCACACCGGAGATGCTGTCGGTTCTGATCGTCCAGCCCGAGCGCATGTCGGCCTGGAATCTATATCAGTACACCCGGCACCTCGACGCGAACAACCAGAAGACCGAACGATTCGAGATTGCGCTGTGGAAGAAGCTCGTCTATCCGTTCGCGGCGCTGGTGATGATGGCGCTGGCGCTGCCCTTTGCGTATGTGCATGTGCGTGCTGGAGGCGTCGGCGTGAAGATTTTTTCCGGCATCATGCTGGGCATCCTGTTTCATATGCTCAACAGCCTGTTCTCGCATCTGGGCCTGCTGCAAAGCTGGTCACCGCTCACCAGCGCGATCCTGCCCAGTCTGGTGTTCCTGTCGGCCGCGCTGATCATGATGTGGTGGGTCGAGCGCCGCTAGGCGCCGTGCGGGTGGGGGTGTGCTCAGGGCGCTCTGGCTGCAGGCGCTGCGCCCGGGGGCGTGGCGCGTACCATGCGTGTTCCGGCCAGCCGGTCATGCAGGAACTGTCGGTCGCGGTCGACAAGCGCCCAGGCGACGCTGAACAAGCCCGGCACGAGGAGGGCCCAGCCGAGCGCCTCCTGCGGCCTTTTCCATGCCACAGCGAGTCCGGCGCAACTCGCGCCCAGGGTCAGCGTGGCAAGCCCGAAACGGGCCAGCGCGCGCGCAGGTGTCGGTGGTTTTTCGCGCTGGTCCACCAGCCGGATGCCCCAGGTTTTCATCGGCAGGGTCTGGCCGCTGCGACACCAGCACCACAGGAAGTAGACTGCCAGCACCGCGCCGAGGTAAACCTGCAGCAGCAGGCGCATGAATCCGTCGATTAATCCGGGGGCGGCGATATAGAAACTGACCGCGGTTGCCAGCAGTACGGCTGCAACCAGCAGCGATTCATAGAGCAGCGACCCAAGGCGCCGCGAAATCGTCGGCGTGGCCGATGGTGCGCCGGCGATCAAGTGCGAATCAGGTCAGCGTGTGGCCGGCGCTGTGGCCGGCGCGGCGACCGGACCGGTACCCGCCTCGGGCGCGGCGGGCTTCGCCGGGGCGGCAGAGGCGGCAGGAGCGGCCGGATTGGCCGGATTGGCTTTGACGCCGGCCGAAAGACGTTTTTTCTGTTCGTCGGGCAGCTTCTGGTATTCCTGCCACTTGTTCTTGACCGCCTGCTTTTGCTCCGGCGGCAGCTTGGAAAGTTTTTTATACCGCTCGCGTGCGGCACGGCGCTCGTCGGAGGTGAGTGTGGCCCAGGCGCGCATCTGGTTTTGCACGCGCTGCTGCCCGTCGGGTTTCATCTTGGGATAACGCTTTGCGATGCCCAGCCACTTTTTCTGGCGTTGGGGTTCCATTTGGTCCCAATCGCTCTCAAGCGGAGCGAGCACCTGTTTTTGCTCGCTATTGAGTTCGGACCAGGCCGGCTGTTTTTTCTCGGCGGTGGCGGCGAATGCGAGGGACGCGCACAGGCACAGCGTGCCCAGCGCTAAGGCGAGGAGCGCTTTAACCATGCGTCAAAACCCTTGTCCAGATAGGCGTCGATAGGCAATTCGCTGGTCAGCAATGCGGCATCGATTTCTTCGATGTCGGCAGCCTGCTGATTGACATTCCAATAGCTGATCCCGACCGCGCCGAAGGCGAGGAACAAGATCGTTACCGCCATTTGGGATACGAATCCGCGCCCGCCGCCCATTGCCGCCACCAGGCGGTCGGAAAACACCATTACCAAGGCGGGTTGCGAGGTGCGCTGCAGCAAAAGGGCGCGCTCACGCGCAGCGCGTAAGCGCTCTGCCTGCCCGGCATTGATGTCGAGGCTGCCGTTAAGCAGCTTTCTGATTTTATTGGGAAAATCAATATCGTCATTCATAATTCGATTCCTTTTGCGCGTAACGCCATGGCAAGTGCATGGGTGGCGCGAGAGCAATGCGTTTTCACGCTTCCCCCGGAGCAACCCATTGCGGCGGCCGTTTCGGCAACGTCCAGTTCCTCCCAATAACGCAGCAGAAAGGCTTCGCGTTGACGTGGCGGCAGCTCACGGATCTGGTTTTCAATAATTTCAAGGACTTGGGCTTGTTCCAATGTTTCGCCCGGCCCCTTTGCCGAGTTAGAGCCATCAGCGGCCTCAAGAGTTTCAAGCGGATCAAAATCTTCATCGTCGCGATTGGGGGAAAGCGAGGAGAAAAGCGTGGTCCACAGCGAGCGTACCTTCTGCCGCCGGTAGAAATCGCGGATCGTGTTCTGCAGGATGCGCTGAAACAACATCGGCCACTCTGCCGCCGGCTTGGCACCATATTTCTCGGCCAGCTTGAGCATCGAGTCCTGCACGATGTCGAGGGCATGCTCCTGGTCGCGAACGGCGAATACCGCCTGCTTGAAGGCGCGTCGCTCTACGCTGGCGAGAAATTCGGACAGTTCCTTGCGTGAAGCCAGGGTCGGCCCCCTTTTTATCTTCTGTGCGTGGCGGGTGTTTTGCCAATCCTCTGGATGGTATCAAATCGGCATCGTCCCCGCATCAAATTAGGGCAAAAAAACTTGACCAATCAAGCCTTAGGATTTAGTGTACTGGGTTTTCCCCGCGTCGCACATCGCCCAGATTTGCGCGCAAACGAGCACAGGGTGCCCCAGCATGGACCGCGGACCAACATTGGAATTTACCGGCGCTGAGATCGTCATCAAATGCCTGCAGGAGGAAAAGGTCGAATTCATTTTCGGCTATCCCGGCGGAGCGGTGCTGTACCTGTATGACGAGATTTTCAAGCAGGACAAGGTCAAGCACGTGTTGGTGCGCCACGAGCAGGGCGCGGCTCACGCGGCCGACGGGTATGCACGCTCCAGCAAGAAGGTCGGGGTCTGCCTCGTTACCTCGGGTCCCGGACTGACCAACGCGGTGACCGGCATCGCCACCGCGCATCTGGATTCCATCCCGATGGTCATCATCAGCGGGCAGGTGCCGACGCGTGCGATCGGCGAGGACGCATTCCAAGAGGTGGATACCGTCGGGATCACCCGTCCGTGCGTAAAGCACAACTTCCTCGTCAAGGATGTCAAGGACATCGCAGCGACGATGAAAAAGGCGTTTTATCTTGCCAGCAGCGGACGCCCCGGGCCGGTTCTGGTTGACATCCCCAAGGACATCACTGTCGCCAAGGCACGCTTCGAGTACCCCGAAACGGTGACCATGCGCTCCTACAATCCGGTCACCAAGGGCCATCCGGACCAGATCAAGAAGGCGGTGCAGTTGCTGCTTGAGGCCGAGCGGCCGATGATTTACGCCGGCGGCGGCGTCATCCTCTCGGATGCTGCGCCCCAGCTCACCGAATTTGTGAGGCACCTCGGTTTCCCCTGCACGAACACGCTGATGGGCCTCGGTGGATACCCCGCCACCGACCGCCAGTCCCTCGGCATGCTGGGCATGCACGGCACTTACGAAGCCAACATGGCGATGCACAACTGCGATGTGCTGCTTGCCATTGGCGCACGCTTTGACGACCGCGTTATCGGCAACCCGGAGCACTTTGCGCAGAATCCGCGCAAAATCATCCACATCGACATCGATCCATCGTCGATTTCCAAGCGCGTCAAGGTGGACGTGCCCATTGTCGGCAGCGTCCCGGATGTGCTTGAGGAAATGCTCAAGCAACTGCACACGACGAAGGCCAAGCCGGATGCCCGCGCGCTTAAGGATTGGTGGGAGCAGATCGAAAAATGGCGCGCCCGCGACTGCCTCAAGTACAACCGCAACAGCGAGATCATCAAGCCCCAGGCTGTGATCGAGAAGCTGTATGAACTCACGGGCGGTGATGCGATCATCACCTCGGACGTAGGCCAGCACCAGATGTGGGCGGCGCAGTACTACAAATTTGACAAACCGCGTCGCTGGATCAATTCAGGCGGCCTCGGCACCATGGGTGTCGGCCTGCCTTTTGCGATGGGGGCGATCCTCGCCAATCCCGGTGCGACCGTAGCCTGCATCACCGGCGAGGCCTCGATACAGATGTGCATCCAGGAACTGTCGACCTGCAAGCAGTATCACCTGCCGGTGAAAATCATCAACCTCAACAACCGTTACATGGGCATGGTGCGGCAGTGGCAGGAGTTTTTCCACGGCAACCGCTACGCCGAGTCCTACATGAATGCGCTGCCGGATTTTGTCAAACTGGCCGAGAGTTACGGCCACGTGGGCATGAAGATCGAAAAACCCTCCGACATCGAACCCGCGCTAAAGGAAGCGCTTGCGCGCACGGACGACCTGGTGTTCATGGACTTCATCACCGACCAAAAGGAAAACGTGTTCCCCATGGTTCCCGGCGGCAAGGGGATTTCGGAGATGATCCTCGCGGAAGAACTCTGACGCGTCCCCAAATTGAGCAACCCTGCGCGCCGGATATTCCCGGCGCGCCTAGAAACCCTCTGTCACACCACCGTCCATCTCATGCGACATATCATCTCCATTCTGCTTGAAAACGAAGCGGGCGCGCTGTCCCGTGTATCAGGGCTTTTTTCGGCGCGCGGTTACAACATTGAGTCGCTGACCGTGGCGCCCACCGAGGATCCGTCTCTGTCGCGCATGACCATCGTCACCGTAGGTTCGGATGATGTAATCGAGCAGATCACCAAGCAGTTGAACAAGCTGGTCGAGGTGGTGAAGCTGTCCGATCTAGCCGAGGCGCCGCACATCGAGCGCGAGCTGATGCTGATCAAGGTTCGCGCCGTTGGCAAGGATCGCGAGGAATTAAAGCGCATGGCCGATATTTTCAGGGGTCGTATTCTCGATGTGACCGATTCGACTTACACCATGGAGTTGACCGGTACGGGCGAGAAGCTGGATGCGTTTTTGCAGGCGCTGGACCGCAGCGCAATCCTGGAAACCGTGCGTACCGGCGCATCCGGTATTGCGCGCGGCGAAAGAACACTGAAAGTTTGAATACCGGGGGCCGGCGTGTTTCGCCGGTGGCCGCCCCGCGGCGGCCACCGGCGAGCGGCGACCTGTCCCCAGATCCCATCGATTTAAAAGAGAGGAAACCATGAAAGTTTATTACGACAAAGACGCCGACCTGTCGCTCATCAAGGGCAAAAAAGTCACCATCGTTGGTTACGGATCGCAAGGGCATGCCCACTCGCTCAACCTGCACGACTCTGGCGTGAAGGTTACTGTCGGCTTGCGCAAGGGCGGCGCTTCGTGGGACAAGGCCAAGAAAGCCGGTCTCAAGGTTGCCGAGGTCGGCGATGCCGTCAAAGGCGCCGAGTTTGTGATGATGCTGATGCCCGACGAGAGCATTGCCGCGACCTACAAGGCCGAGGTCGAGCCGAACATCAAGAAGGGCGCGACGCTCGCTTTCGCGCACGGTTTCAACGTGCATTACGGCCAGGTGCAGCCGCGTGTCGACCTTGACGTCGTGATGGTGGCGCCCAAGGCGCCCGGCCACACCGTCCGCTCGACCTACGCCCAGGGCGGCGGCGTGCCGATGCTGATTGCCGTTCATCAGAACCCCTCCAAGAAGGCGCGTGACCTCGCGCTGTCCTACGCCGCCGCGATAGGTGGCGCGCGTGCCGGCGTCATCGAAACCAATTTCCGCGAAGAGACCGAAACGGACCTGTTCGGCGAGCAGGCGGTGCTGTGCGGCGGCACTGTCGAGCTGATCAAGGCCGGTTATGAAACCCTGGTCGAGGCCGGATATGCACCGGAGATGGCGTATTTCGAATGCCTGCACGAGCTCAAGCTCATCGTCGACCTGATTTACGAGGGCGGCATTGCCAACATGAACTACTCCATCTCCAATAACGCCGAGTACGGCGAGTATGTCACCGGACCGCGGATCGTCACGGAAGAGACGAAGAAGATCATGCGCGAAGTGCTCAAGGACATCCAGACCGGCGAGTACGCGAAGAGCTTCATTCTGGAAAACCGCGCCGGTGCGCCGACGCTTTTGTCGCGCCGTCGCATCACATCCGAGCACTCGATCGAGGTTGTCGGCGAGAAACTGCGCTCGATGATGCCCTGGATCAAGAAAAACAAGCTGGTTGACCAGTCGCGCAACTGACCTGGGGCGATGCGGTTCGGTTCGCCGGCATCAACCGCCTGCGCCCTGCAGGCGGGCGCGCGGAGCGTCGGGTGGTGCGAGGCGTGCCTCGCGCCTGAGGCATAATCCGGGCACGGCGACGTGCCCGTTTTACTTTACAGGCGGTGTGTCTTGGTGAGTTCCTTGCATAAATGCCTTTTGGCCTTCTTTGCAGTTGCATTGATTGCCGCCTGCGACAAGGTGCCCGAATCGAAAGTGGCGAAGGAGGCTGGCAATGCGCCGAAGCAGGCGGTGGACAAAGCGGCCGCCGGTGTCGGTGATGCCCTGGGCAGGGCGGCGGAAAGAACCAAAGACGAGGAAGAGAAGAAGCAATGAGTTCACGCTATCCGCATCCAATTATCGCGCGCGAAGGGTGGCCCTTTCTGGGTATTGCCGTCGCCGCTGCCGCCGGTGTCGCGTGGTTTGCCGGCTGGTGGTCCCTGCCCTTGTGGATTGCCGCGCTGTTCGTGCTGCAGTTTTTCCGCGACCCGGAACGCGAGATCGCCGGTGACGCGAAGACGGTGGTATCCCCGGCTGACGGTCGGATCGTCGTCGTCGAGAATGCCGAGGATCCCTACCTCAGGCGCCCGGCCATAAAGGTCAGCGTATTCATGAATGTGTTCAACGTCCACTCGAACCGCGCGCCGGTGGATGGCGAGATCAAGCAGGTCTGGTACCACGCGGGATCATTTCTCAATGCAGCGCTGGACAAGGCCTCGCTCGAGAACGAGCGCAATGCGATGTGGCTGAAAACTTCCTCCGGACTGGATGTGACCTGCGTGCAGGTTGCCGGACTGGTCGCCCGTCGGATTCTTTGTTACGTCAAGGCTGGCGATGTACTGTCTAGAGGCCAGCGCTACGGTTTCATCCGGTTCGGTTCGCGCGTCGATGTTTACCTGCCGCCCGGCGCAGTGGTGAAGGCGGCGCTTGGTGACAAGGTCAGCGCGTCCAGTACCGTGCTTGCGATTCTTCCCTGACATGATCGAGCGCAAGTCACGCCGTCCTCTGATCAACGCCGAGTTCCGCCGGCGCGGCATCTACCTGTTGCCAAATCTGTTCACGACTGCGGCGCTGTTCGCGGGATTCTACGCAATTGTGCAGGCTATGAACCAGCGATTCGACCAGGCCGCGGTTGCGATTTTTGTGGCCATGGTGCTGGACGGGCTGGACGGGCGTGTCGCCCGCATGACGCGAACGCAAAGCGAGTTCGGAGCCGAATACGACTCGCTGTCTGACATGGTTTCATTCGGCGCGGCGCCGGCGCTGGTAATGTACGAGTGGGCGTTGAAGGACCTCGGCCGCGCCGGCTGGATAGCGGCGTTTGTTTACTGCGCGTGCGCAGCCTTGCGCCTTGCGCGCTTCAACACCAACATCGACATCGTGGACAAGCGCTGGTTCCAGGGCCTGCCCAGTCCGGCGGCCGCAGCGGTGGTCGCCGGTTTCATCTGGGTCAGTGATGATTTTGGCATCGCGCGCGCCGATGTACTGCGCTGGATTGCATGCGTCATCACCTTTTTCGCCGGCGTTACCATGGTCACCAACCTGCCCTTCTACAGCTTCAAGGACCTTAACTTCCGCCGCAGCGTTCCTTTCTGGGGGGTGTTGCTCATCGTCGTTGCGCTGGTACTGGTGTCAAGCAAGCCGCCGCTGGTGCTGTTCTTGTTGTTCATCGCCTACTTGATGTCAGGCTATGTGTTGTGGGTGACGCGCAAAAAAGGGGGCGCGCGCCAGTTGTTCTGAGCATTGCCCCCGGGCGGGTTGCAAGGTCACGGGAAACCCGTTATATTCTTTGTCATGATTAGCGCTCACAACTCGCTGACCTTCAAAAACAGCCGCCTGCCGGGTTTTGCCCTGGCTGGCCTGCTGCTGCGCCCCGCGCGCACATAACCCACCCCCCAATTTGGCAGTACCCCGGTTCGCAGAGCGAAAGCGCTGCGAAACACCCTCATCCATTCCATGGAGCACGACAGGAGAGCGGCATGACCACTACCGAACGATTGATCATATTCGACACCACCTTGCGCGATGGCGAGCAAAGTCCCGGCGCATCGATGACGCGCGAGGAAAAGCTGCGCATCGCCAAGCAACTCGAACGCCTGCGCGTGGATGTGATCGAGGCGGGGTTCCCGGCCGCCTCAAACGGTGATTTCGATGCGGTCAAGGCCATCGCCGCGGTGATCAAGGACTCGACCGTCGCCGGTCTGTGCCGTGCCAACGACCGCGACATCAGCCGTGGAATCGAGGCGCTCAAGGATGCCAGGTCCTGGCGTATCCACACTTTTCTTGCGACCAGCGCACTGCATATGGAAAAAAAGCTGCGCATGACACCGGATCAGGTATTTGAGCAGGCGAAGCTTGCAGTGCGCTTTGCCCGCAATCATTGTGGCGACATCGAATTTTCGCCCGAGGATGCCAGCCGCTCCGATCCGGATTTTTTGTGCCGTGTCCTTGAGGCCGTGATTGCCGAGGGTGCCACCACCATCAATGTGCCCGACACCGTGGGTTATGCCGTACCCGAGCAGTTTGGCGAGTTCGTGCGCAGCCTGCGCGAGCGCATTCCCAACTCCGCTAAGGCCATATGGTCGGTGCACTGCCATAACGACCTTGGCATGGGCGTTGCCAATTCTCTTGCCGGTGTGACCATAGGCGGCGCACGCCAGATCGAGTGCACCATCAACGGCCTCGGTGAGCGCGCCGGCAATACCGCGCTTGAGGAGGTTGTGATGGCGCTCAGGACGCGCAGGGATTTTTTCGGCCTCGAAACACGCATTGATACCACGCAAATCGTTCCGGCATCGCGTTTGGTGTCCGGCATCACCGGGTTTGTCGTGCAGCCCAACAAGGCCGTGGTCGGCGCCAATGCCTTCGCCCACGCCTCGGGCATACACCAGGACGGGGTGCTGAAGGCGCGCAACACCTACGAGATCATGACCGCGGAGGATGTGGGCTGGAACGCCAACAAGATCGTGCTTGGCAAGTTGTCCGGGCGCAGCGCGTTCAAACAGCGGTTGAAGGAACTCGGTATCGATCTCGAGTCGGAGGAGTCTGTCAACGCGGCATTCCAGCGTTTCAAGGAGCTTGCCGACAAAAAAACCGACATCTTTGACGAGGATATCCAAGCCCTGGTCTCGGATGAGTCGGTGACAAACGAGAACGAGCACTGGAAGCTGGTGCACATGACGCAGGCCAGCGGTATGGGCGAGCGTCCGCACGCGAGTATTGTTGTCAGCGAGGGCGGTGCCGAGCGGCGCGCAGCCTCCGAAGGCGACGGGCCGGTGGATGCCGTGTTCAAGGCGATCGAATCGCTGGCCAAAAGCGGAGCCGAATTGCTGCTCTACTCGGTCAATGCCGTCACGCAGGGCACCGAATCGCAGGGCGAGGTCACGGTGCGTTTGTCCCGCGCCGGGCGCATTGTCAACGGTGTCGGCGCCGATACCGACATCGTGGTGGCATCGGCGAAGGCGTATATCTCGGCGCTGAACAAGATCGCCAGCAAGGCCGAGCGCGTCAATCCGCAGACATCTGAATCCGTCTAGCGGGCTGTCCGCGCTTCAGCATAATCGGCTGGAAACGCCCGCCTGGCGGGCGTTTCCAGCCGATGCCCGCAATTTCTGCGGCGTTATCGGCTAGCTTTCTGCCCGCCCTGCTGCGTGGACTTTGCAAAGCCCAATGCCGATGCGAAAAATACCAGAGACAGCAGTATTTCGGCGAGCGCCAGACCGCGCGCAGGGCCCGCCTCGGACCACGCGCGGACGGTGCCCTCGGTGAAATAGGCGAGGATCATCATCGACGCCCATTGCATGGTGTAACGCCTGCCGCGCAACACCCCCATCATCGCGGCAAGCAGCGGCAGGATCTTGAGCACCAGCCATGAACCGCCCGGGCGCAGCGGCGCAAGCCACAATTCCCACGCGAGGCACAGAAAAATCAGCGTAACGAGGCTGCCGCAGGCCCCGAGGTGCGCTATCGCAGCGATCCTTGCCCTGCTGCCGCCACTCATTCGCGCGCCTGCCGCAATGCCACTTGCGCCAGCCGCCTTCCCAGTGCGACGCAAAGTTTTCTCTCGGTCGCATCGACTGCGCGCTCACCCGTAGTTCCGGCGAGGTGGCTCGCGCCGTACGGGCTTCCCCCCGATTGCGTGACCATGAGGTCGGGCTCGGTGTAAGGCAGTCCGACGATGATCATGCCGTGATGCAAGAGCGGCAGCATCATCGACAGCAGCGTGCTTTCCTGCCCGCCGTGCATTGAACCGGTTGAGGTGAAAACCGCGGCCGGCTTGCCTGCCAGGGCGCCTTTGATCCATTCCGCGGCGGTACCATCCCAGAAGTACTTCATCGGTGCGGCCATGTTACCAAAGCGCGTCGGACTGCCGAGCGCAAGGCCGATGCATTCATCGAGGTCACGCATGGTGCAATAGGGCGCGCCTTCATCTGGAACGGCTGGTGCAACGGTTTCACTGAGTGCGGAGACTTTGGGCACCGTCCTCAGGCGGGCGGAGGCGCCAACGACCTCCTCGATCCCGCGCGCGATGTGCTGCGCCATTTCGCGCACGGCGCCGTGATGGCTGTAGTAAAGGACAAGTATGTCTGACATGGCACATTGCTTCCGGGCGGGGTTGTCGGCGTGAAAAAGCGGTTTGGTCGCACTGCTATTATACGGTCTCGCCTTTGCCGCCCAGACTGTGCCGACCCGATACGTGCGAAATCAACTCCAGCTGCTGACGCGCTTCGCCCGCCACGTGTTGCGGCGCTTTAATGAAGACAAGAGCCTGCAGCTCGCATCAAGCCTGACCTTCACGACGCTGCTTTCGCTGGTGCCGCTGGTCACGATCGCACTTACGCTGATTTCCGCGTACCCAGCATTCGCAAGCCTTGCCGACCATGTGCAGTCCTTCGTAATGCAGAACCTGCTGCCGGAAGTGGGCGGCAAGGTTATTTCGCGCTATGTCGAGCAGTTCAGTGATCGCGCCGGCCGGCTTACGGCCTTTGGCACCGTGTTCCTGGGTGTCACGGCCTTCATGTTGATGTTCATGATTGAACGTGCGTTCAATTCGATCTGGCGGGTGGCCCGGCCGCGGCCGCTGGCGCAGCGCATCGTCCTCTACTGGGGCGGGCTGACGCTCGGCCCCATCCTGATCGGCGCCAGTCTGTCGATCACCTCCTACCTGGTGAGCATCTCGCTGGGAATTGCGCGCCAGATACCCTTTGCCGCCGAAATCCTGTTGCGTGCCGTTCCGATGGCGCTGACCATAGGGGCGTTTTCCCTGCTGTACTTCATTGTGCCCAACCGTCAACTGCGTCTGCGTGACGCCATGATTGGCGGTATCGCCGCAGGTTTGCTGTTTGAGTTGATGAAGCGCGGGTTCGCGATTTATATCACCACGGTACCCACCTATGCCATGGTTTACGGTGCGTTTGCCAGCATCCCGATTTTCCTGTTGTGGATTTATCTCTCTTGGCTGGTGGTGGTGCTCGGTGCGGTCATTGTTGCGGCGCTTCCTGACTACGCCTACCTGCGCCCCGGGGGGAGGCGGCAGGCGGGGGTGCTGTTCGCCGATGCACTGGCGGTATTGCGCGCGTTGATGCAGGCACAGCAGCGGGCGAGGATTTTTTCGGTGGCGGAACTCTCGGCGTTCGCGGCATTGCCGCGAGATGAATGCGAGGCGCTGCTGGAGCGGCTGGCAGCCGCCGGATGGGTACTCGCTTCCTCCGGCGATCGCTGGACATTGGCTTGTGACCCGGAGCGACTGACCGTGGCGCAGGTGTACCGCGAGTTTGTCTATCAGCCCGACGTGCTGCTCGCGCTCAGGATGACCGGTTTTCAGGACACGGAGTCTGATGGGGCGGGCGCACAAGCCGCGCTGTTGGCCGAAATTTCCGATCGCCTTGAGGCCGGCGTGGCGGGTGCGCTTGATGTGCCCTTGAAACGCTTGTTGCAGGACGGAGCCTGACTCAGGCGGAACGCTGACCACCCTGTGACCACTCTGCACACTCAGTTAACCGGATTCACCGGACTGAAGTGGAAGAGTTCAAGCGAATGGGTCTGTTCGACGAGTTGCGTCGTGCGCACACGCTGCGCGGGCTCGCCGAGGTGAAATTCAATGCTCGAATCGAGTCTGCCGGGCATGGTGAGGATGGTCGCAGCCCGATTGAGCGCCGGTATTTCGGGCAGCAAAAGTCCGGGTTCGATGCTGCTTGCGATGCCGCCCGATGTCGCGAGCCGCGCGATCGAAACCGGCTTCGCGTTGGGCGATAGTTCCTCTAGGCCGAGCTCGACGTGCTCAGGACTGTCCGACAGCACCCAGCGCACGACGCAAATATGCACGCGGTCGCTGTCGCGGCTGCGCAAGCCCAGCACCTCGCCCACCTTGACCGACTCGATGGGGCCGCTGACATGCATCAGTGCGAAGCCCCCGGGGCTCTCGTTCTTCACCATCCACTCGCTGGTCTGCACGTTCGCGCCGTCGTCTGATTGGCGTAAAAACCGCCAGACGCCGTGCAGACCCACGCACAGGTCGACCCGGGCATGGCGGCGAAGGCGGCTGTACTGGCGGCTGGCGCAGGCCGTCCAGTGCCGCACCAGGCGGCGCAGCAATTCCGGGGAAGGGGGCCTGCTATTGAACTGCTCCGGCGCGGCCGGTGCAAGTTCTGCCAGTTGCATTGCGCGATCAGCAAGGCGGGAGGTGTTCAGCACAAGTTCATCCGGTCCGAGCGCCGTGCCTTCGCTGCGCGCAGCGCGCTTGCCCCAGGGGACGCCTGGGGCGTCCCTACCCTGTTGCACGACAAACAGCCCGTCAACAGGGTCCTGTGGAACGGTGTCGATAAACACGGCCAGGTCGCCGTTAAGCGCCAGGAAATCGAGGATCAGATCCAGTTCTCCCTGCATCAACTTGGGCGGGCTGGCAAAGCTCAGCGCGAGGGCTTCGCGATACACTGCAAGCGGACTGTCATTGGCCCCGGAAAGGCTGAGCTTTTCGATGCGGTGATGGCGTGCCATGCTGAAAAGTTCGTGCATTTCCAGCCACACCGCAGGCGGCGGCGGCGCATAGATGCGGTGGGCGAGGACCATTCTGCGCGCCAGCATTTGCAGCGCGCGCGTGAGCGGCAGGTGAAGCCGCCGTGCGAGACCGAAGTTAAACCAGCGCTCCGGCAGTTCGGATAAGGCAAGTTTGTAAGCGCAGGCAAATTCACGCAGCAGCTCATCAATCAGGCGCGCCACCGCACGCGGCCTGGCTTGCAAAGGGACTTGAACGCCGGCCACCAGGGAGTCCAGTTCAGGCAGCAATTGTTCCGTGCAATCGCGCAGTAACGCGGTAAGCACGAGCCGTTCTCGCAATGCCGTGCGGCTGCGGTTGAGGGCCGCCACCTGCTCGGTGATGCAGCGCGCGGCTTCCGGGGCGTTGTGCAGCGGCAGTGATGCCAGCCAGTCCTGCATCTCGGCCACCGACAGCGCGAAGCGCCGGGCGGAAGCACGGATGGGGGAGGAGGGCGTTAGGAGCGGCGGCATGTTCGGCTAAAATGGATCAGGTTGGGGGTGATGAGTGGGTCTGTCCTCAATCCTGTGCAACTCCTGTGCCAAAGCGTAGTTATGACTGTGACATAGTTCCTGTTTTTAAAAAAACGTTTGTATTCATAGTGTTATTTTTTTACTTTGGTTGCGAAACCGATCGGTGTCTAGCCGGTTTTCATGACGCTGTCCTGAGGATTTTTTTGATGTCGGAAGTACTGCTATCGAGCAAGCCCATTCCCTGTCGCGAGCGGCTGATTTGCGCCCTGGACCTGCCTCACACAGAGGAGGCGCGTGCGTTTGTCGAGAGCTTGGGCGATGCCGTCGATTTCTACAAAGTCGGCTTGGAGCTATTCATGGCCGGCGGGTATTTCGAGTTTATCGACTGGCTGGTGGCACGCAAAAAGAAGGTTTTTGTCGATTTGAAATTCTTTGATGTACCCGAAACGGTTCGCTCCGCAGTGCGGGGATTACGACACCGGGGTGTCAGTTTTGCGACAGTTCACGGCAATCAAGCCATGATGGAAGCCGCCGGCGCAGAGAAGGGTGAAGTGAAGATTCTGGCGGTGACGGTACTCACCAGCCTTGATCGCGGCGATCTGGATGACTTCGGTTTTGCCTGCGATGTGCAGCAACTGGTGCTGTCCCGGGCGCGGCGTTGCCTGGAAGCGGGCTGCGACGGCGTGATTTCTTCGGGTCTTGAGGCGCCTGCGCTGAAGCGCGAACTTGGCGAGCGCCTGCTGGTGGTTACCCCGGGGATACGCCCGGTTGAAAACCGGCCCGCCGATGACCAGAAGCGCACCGTCGATGTAGCGCAGGCCTTTGCCAACGGCGCGGATTACATCGTGGTGGGGCGCCCCATCCGCCAGGCTGCGGACCCGAGGGCGGCGGCCGAAGCCATTCAGTCCACCATCGCCGGCATCTTCAATGTCTGAAGAACAAGCCGTTCAGCTCAGCTTGCCGTCGTAACCCCAATTGGTCTTCCATACGGCATGGACCGCATTAGGATACTCCGGCTTGCCAAGACTGCCGTTGTAGCGGCCAAGGGCGCGGTAGTAGTCGCCTTTTTCGATGTCCAGATAATGGCGCAGGATGACGCAGCCATATCGAAGGTTCATGCGCAGGTTAAACAAGTTGTGGTTTTTCTGGCCGATGAGGTTGACCCAGAACGGCATCACCTGCATTAGGCCGCGCGCGCCTGCGCTGGAGACGGCGTATTTCTTGAAGCCGCTCTCGACCTGGATCAGGCCGAGCACCATTTGGGGGTCAAGCCCGGCGCGCCTTGCCTCGTAGTGCAGCGCCGATAAAAAATCCACGCGCGTCTTGCGGTCCGGAATCCTGCGCAACAGGCGCACCGACATTTCCGCCATCCATTTGCGCCCGTCCTCCGAGTTCTCAAACTGCAGCGAGGCCGGGGCGCGGTCGGCGATGTCGGCTGACATGGCTGCCCTCACGCTTGCGGCCAGCGGCTCGTATTGCTGCGCGCCGCCGATCGCCGTTGCGGGCAGCCCGGCGAGGGCGAGGGCGAGGCCGAGGGCGACAAGCAGGCGCTGCATATCAGTCGGGACGCAACCTGGCGAGGACCTCGTCCGCAGTCATCGCCGTGGCGGCGCGGTCTGTGCGATGCTGATATTCAAGCTTGCCTTCCTTCAGGCCGCGCTCCCCGATGGTGATGCGGTGGGGGATGCCGATGAGTTCCATGTCGGCGAACATCACTCCGGGCCGCTCGTCGCGATCATCGAGCAGAACCTCGCGACGGGCGGCGGTCAGCGCGTCATGCAGCTTGTCGCAGGCCTCGCGCACCGCTGCGCTCTTTTTATAGCCGATGGGAACAATCGCCACACTGAAGGGCGCGATCGAATCGGGGAAGATGATGCCGCGCTCGTCATGGCCCTGTTCGATCGCCGCGCCGACGATGCGCGTGATGCCGATGCCGTAGGTGCCCATTTCCATGGCGCGCTGTTTGCCCGTGGCGTCAAGAAAAGTGCATTTTAGCGCGTCGGAATACTTGCTGCGAAGCTGAAAGATATGGCCAACCTCAATGCCGCGGCACAGATCGAGCGTGCCTTTGCCGTCCGGGGAGGCGTCTCCTTGAACAACATTGCGGATATCGGCCACGAGCGCCGGTTCCGGCAGGTCGCGGCCCCAGTTTACGCTGGTGAGGTGGTAGCCCGCTTCGTTGGCGCCGCAGACGAAATCGCTCATTGCGGCAACGGTGCGGTCGGCGATCACCCTGACCGACGCACCGGCGCCAACCGGGCCGATGTAGCCGGGCTCGCATCCGAGGTGGGCGAGAATTTCGGCTTCACTGGCAAAGCGGAAAGACCCCAGGCCCGGGATTTTTGAAGACTTTATTTCATTCAGGCTGTGATCGCCGCGCAGCAGCAAAAGATGGAACTGCGTCGGTTCGGCGGGTGTGTCCGCTGCGGGCTCCCGCACCAGGGCGATCGCCTTGACCGAGCGCGTGAGCGGAATATTCAGCATTGCCGTGACGTCCTCGCAGGTCTTTTTGCCAGGCGTTGGTACTTTGGACATTGGTCCGGAGGCGGCCGCGCGCGAGGCGGAAGGGGCGACAGCCTCGGCCAGTTCGACGTTTGCGGCGTAATCCGAGTCCGGGCAGAACGCGATCGCGTCCTCGCCGGCGTCGGCGAGGACATGGAACTCATGCGAACCGGTCCCGCCAATGGAGCCGGTGTCGGCGGCCACGGCGCGAAATGACAAGCCGAGCCGCGTAAAGATACGGCTGTAGGCGTCGTACATGATGCGGTACTCGCGCTGCATGTCCTCGTAACTCGCGTGGAAGGAGTAGCCGTCTTTCATGACGAACTCGCGTCCGCGCATGACGCCAAAACGCGGCCGGCGCTCGTCGCGGAATTTTGTCTGTATCTGGTAAAAATGAACCGGCAACTGGCGGTAGCTCTTTAGTTCATTGCGCGCGATGTCGGTCATGACCTCTTCCGACGTAGGCTGTATGACAAAGTCGCGGTCGTGCCTGTCCTTGAACCGCAGCAGTTCGGGCCCGTAGGCCTGCCAGCGCCCGGATTCCTGCCACAGCTCCGCCGGTTGCACCACCGGCATGGCCAGCTCGATTGCGCCCGCGCGGTTCATCTCGTCGCGCACGATCGCCTCGACTTTGCGTACCACTCGCAGGCCCATTGGCATCAGCGTGTAAATCCCGCCGGCAAGGCGGCGGATCAGTCCGGCGCGCATCATCAGCTGGTGGCTGATGAGTTCGGCGTCCGAGGGCGCTTCCTTGAGCGTGGAGAGGAAAAACTGCGAGACGCGCATGGGGGATGGGTCAAAAGCCGGAAAGCGGCGATTTTACTAGAACCGGACCGGCTGACGCGGCTTTGTCGGTTCTGCGCGGCTTCGCCGACTTCTTTCATTGGGGCCTGAATTGTGGAAGAATCAGACAAAGAATTTTCGCAGGAATAGACATGCTTGACCGTGAAGGCTACCGCCCAAACGTCGGCATCATCATCTGTAACGCACGAAACGAGGTTTTCTGGGGTAAGAGGGTTCGCGAGCACTCCTGGCAGTTTCCGCAAGGTGGAATCAAGCACGGCGAGACGCCGGAGCAGGCGATGTACCGCGAATTGCACGAGGAGGTCGGTTTGACCCCCGAAAACGTCCGGATACTGGGGCGTACCCGGAACTGGTTGCGTTATGAGGTGCCGTCGCATTGGGTCCGCCGCGAATGGCGCGGTTCTTACAGAGGCCAGAAGCAAATCTGGTTTCTGCTGCGTCTTGTCGGCCGCGACAGTGATGTTTCCCTGCGCGCCACGCCGAAGCCGGAGTTTGACGCCTGGCGCTGGCATGATTACTGGATTCCGCTCGAATCAGTGATCGAATTCAAGCGCGGCGTCTACCAACAAGCTTTGTCCGAGCTGGTGCGCTATCTTGGGCGCGATGACGAACTTCCGCCGATGCGTCAGCGGGGTGTCGCACTTTAAGCGCGTATCCCCGGCGTGGGTTGTGACGCTCTGTACGCTGGCACGCGGGGGTCTGTCCTGACTGGATTGTTGTGAAAGCGGCAACAACGCCGCGGCGCCTTCGCGCCATCCTCTGGCGTGGTAATCCTTGACAGTGGGAAACACGGTTTAATATACTCCGTCAGTGATTTAGATTTAGTCTAAATCATGCAATTTCACCAACAGAAGGAGACGAGAATGCAGCTCAAAGGTTCAAAAACCCAGGAAAGTCTGAAGGCGGCATTTGCCGGGGAATCGCAAGCCAACCGCAGGTACCTTTATTTCGCAGCCAAGGCGGACGTGGAAGGTCAAAACGACGTGGCGGCGGTTTTCCGTTCCACGGCGGAAGGCGAAACAGGTCACGCTCACGGTCACCTGGAATACCTGGAGTCCTGTGGCGACCCGGCGACCGATCTGCCGATCGGCAGTTCGCGCAACAACCTGAAAGCGGCGATCGCCGGCGAAACGCACGAGTACACCGATATGTACCCGGGCATGGCCAAAGTCGCACGCCAGGAAGGCTTTGAGGAGATCGGTGACTGGTTTGAGACTTTGGCCAAGGCCGAGCGCTCGCACGCCAACCGTTTCCAGAAGGCGCTTGACGCTCTGGTCGACTAAGTCGGGCAGGTTCCACGTACTGACTTCGCGGATTGAAACGGCCCTGCCAGGGGTTTTTTCATCCGCGAAGGTTTTTATAAACTTTCAGGATTCAATCTGATGGCTTCACGCGAAGGCAGTCTAGAGGCGCCAACCAGGCACCCTATCGACTGGAAATCTCCTGACTTTTACGACGAGGAGAAACTGTTTGATGAATTGCACCGTGTCTATGACATCTGCCACGGCTGCCGGCGATGCGTGAGCCTGTGTACGTCGTTTCCCACCTTGTTCGATCTGATTGACGAGGGCAAAACCGGGGAAATGGATGGCGTGGAGAAAAAAGATTACTGGAAGGTCGTCGACCAGTGCTACTTGTGTGACCTTTGTTACATGACAAAGTGTCCTTACGTTCCACCGCATGAATGGAACGTCGACTTCCCGCATCTCATGCTGCGCGGCAAGGCGATCAAGTTCAAAAAAGGCGAGACAAATTTCAGGGACAAGTTGTTGTCATCGACTGATGCGATCGGCAAGCTCGCGGCGATTCCGGTGGTCGCGCAGACGGTGAATGCTGTTAACCGCAACAGTGTAGCCCGCTCTGTCATGGACAGTGCGCTGGGCGTGCACAAGGACAGGAAGCTCCCCGAATACAGTCCGACACGGTTCCGGTCCAGCGTCGACGCGAGCGCCGATTACCCGGTACGCAACGGCAAGAACACGCCGGGAAAGGTCGCGATCTACGCGACATGCTATGTCAACTACAACGAGCCCGGCATTGGCCACGACTTGGTGAAGCTGCTCGGACATAACGAGATTCCGTTCACGCTGGTTGAAAAAGAGGCCTGTTGCGGCATGCCCAAACTTGAACTGGGTGATCTTGAGGCGGTCGCCCGGCTAAAGGCGGTGAATATTCCGCCGCTCGCCAAACTCGCGCGGGAAGGTTACGCGATACTGACCGCCGTACCCTCGTGCACGCTCATGTTCAAGTCTGAACTGCCTTTGCTTTTCCCTGACGACGCCGACGTCAAGGCCGTTGCGGCAGCGATGTTCGATCCGTTCGAGTACATGATCCTGCGCAACCGCGACGGATTGCTCAGGACCGATTTCAAGCAAGCCCTTGGCAAGGTTTCGTACCACATCCCCTGCCATTCCCGCGTGCAGAACGTTGGCCAGAAGACCCGCGAGATGCTGCAACTTGTGCCTGGCACAGAGGTCAATACCGTTGAGCGGTGCTCCGGTCACGATGGGACCTGGGGCGTGAAGTCAGAGTATTTCCAGAGCTCGATGAAGATAGGGCGGCCCGTTTTCAAGGCGATGGCGTCGACCGATCCTGATTACATCAGTTCTGATTGCGCCATTGCGGCTCGCCATATCGAGCAGGGCATGGGCGAAACACGCGCCCGGAAAGAGCACCCGCTTTCGTTGATTCGCATCGCCTACGGACTATAAGGAGTTGTTGACCATGCCAAAAATAGAACGCGAGAGCCTGTTCACGCTAGAGGCGTATTCGCGAGGACGCAAGGAATTCCGTGCCAAAGTGCTGGCGCACAAGAAGAATCGCAAGGTGGCTCTTGGAAGTCACGTAACACTGATTTTCGAGGACGAATTGACAATCCGCTACCAGATCCAGGAAATGCTCAGGGTCGAGCGGATTTTTGAGGAAGAGGGCATTGCCGACGAGTTGCAGGCTTACACCCCGTTGATCCCTGACGGCCGTAACTTCAAGGCGACGATGATGGTCGAGTATCCCGATCCGGCCGAGCGTGCGGCGGCGCTGGCAAAGCTTATCGGAATCGAAGACCGCGTCTGGGTCCAGGTCGAGGGTTGTGAGCGCGTGTTTGCCATCGCCGACGAGGACCTCGAACGCGAGAATGATGAAAAAACCTCTTCAGTTCATTTTTTGCGTTTTGAGTTCGCGGAAGAGATGGCGCAGGCCCTCAAGTACGGGGTGTCGTTGGCGATGGGCATCGATCATCCCCGGTACCAGGCCCTGATCGATGCAGTTCCCGAAAACGTGCGGGCCTCACTTTTGCAGGATTTGCGTTAAGCGATGCGCTGGCTCGCAATGACGTTGGTCTTTGTGGCGGTAGGCGCACAGGGTCAGCCGGCAAAGCCATTTTTCCTCGAAGAAGAGTACGAGGCCAAGCCGTGGAAGGAAATCGAGTCACAGCTGCCGCCCTTTCCGACGTCTGGAAAGCTCCTCAAATTTCCGGTCACACCGTCAAACTTTGAATTTTTCATTGACGCGGATTCCCTTGGCGTGGGCAGCGATGGCGTGGTTCGATTTTCGCTCGTTGCGAGGAGTACAACTGGTGCCGAGAACATCACTTTCGAGGGCATGCGCTGTTTTACCGGCGAGCGTCGCACATACGCGTTCGGCCACAGCGACAAGACGTGGTCGAAAGCGCGAAGCAACAAATGGGCAGCAATAGGTTCGGCCAACAGGGCACCCCAGTTTGCGACGCTCTGGAACGACTACTTTTGCCCTGCGGGATTCATTATCGCCAACCCCAAGGAAGGCCTGGATGCGCTGCGCTGGGGTGTGCATCCGAGGGCGCGACCCTAGCCCCCGCGCGCAAGTCAGATCAGGACGAGATTGTCGCGGTGGATCAGTTCCTGCTCCCCGATGTATCCGAGTATCGATTCTATGTCGCCCGAAACCTTGCCAATGATGAGCCGTGATTCGGCCGCACTGTAGTTAATGAGCCCGCGTGCGATATCTCTGGAATCACTGGCGATGCAGGCGACCACTGCGCCGCGTTCGAAATCACCCTCCACGCTTTTGACGCCTATCGGCAGCAGGCTTTTCCCCTGAGCGGTGAGTGCGCGCGTCGCGCCCTCGTCAATCATCAAACGACCGCTCACCTGCAGGTGGTCGGCAAGCCATTGCTTGCGTGCGGCGAGGGGGGTGGTTCCGGCACGAAGCAGCGTCCCTATGCCTTCGCCGCGTGCCAGTCGCAATAGCACGTCGGATTGCCGTCCCGACGCTATTACGGTGGCTGCCCCCGAGCGAGCAGCGCGCTTTGCCGCGAGCACCTTGGTCAGCATGCCCCCGCGCGCTATTGCACTCGAAGTGCCACCAGCCATTTGTTCAAGACGCCCGTCAGTCGCTTCGGCTTGCGGAATCAGCAAGGCGTTTGAATCGATGCGCGGGTCTGCCGAGAAAAGCCCTTCCTGGTCGGTCAAAATGACCAGCGCATCGGCCTCTATCAGGTTTGTGACCATCGCACCCAGCGTGTCATTGTCGCCAAAGCGGATTTCGTCGGTCACCACGGTGTCATTCTCATTGATGACCGGGATCACCCCCAGGGAAAGAAGCGTCAGTAGTGTCGACCTTGCATTGAGGTAGCGCTGCCGGTCCGCAAGATCGGCGTGGGTCAGCAGCACTTGGGCGGCATGCAATCCGTGGTCACGAAAACAAGATTCGTAAACCTGCACCAGCCCCATCTGGCCCACAGCCGCAGCGGCTTGCAGTTCGTGCATGGCGTGGGGGCGCGTTGACCAGCCCAGGCGCTGCATCCCCTCGGCGATGGCGCCGCTGGATACGAGCACAATCTGCCGGCCGCCACGAACAAGTACGGCGATTTGGCGCGCCCATTGTGCGATGGCATGCCGGTCCAGACCGCTACCGCCGTTGGTGACGAGCGCGCTGCCGACTTTGACGACAATCCGCTTGGCCGATTCAAGGCTCATAGTGCGGGAGCGCCGACTTTCTCAAGATGGCGCATTACCGCGTGCGTGAGTTCCTTGCAGCCATCGCCGGTCAGCGCCGAAATCTGAAAGCACTCGCCCTTCCAGCGAAGCTTTTTCAGGATGTTCTTGACCGCGCTTGCGCGCGCCTCGTCGTCGAGCATGTCGACCTTGTTCAGAACCAGCCAGCGCGGCTTCTTGTACAGGGCCTCGTCGTATTTTTTCAATTCGCTTGCCAGCGCCTTCACTTCATGCGCGGGATCGGTATCGCCGTTGACCGGGGCGAGATCCACGAGATGAAGCAGCAGACGGGTGCGGGCGAGGTGGCGCAAAAACTGGTGGCCCAGTCCGGCACCCTCTGCAGCGCCTTCGATCAGGCCCGGAATATCCGCGACAACAAAGCTGCGGTCCGGCGTCACGCTGACCACGCCCAGATTGGGGTGCAGTGTCGTGAACGGATAATCGGCAACCTTGGGCTTGGCGCTGGAGACGGCGCGGATGAAGGTCGATTTTCCAGCGTTGGGCATGCCTAGAAGCCCGATATCGGCGAGCACCTTTAGTTCGAGGCTAAGTTCCCGGGTCTCACCTTCTTCGCCCGGCGTGAACTGGCGCGGGGCGCGGTTAGTGCTCGATTTGAAGTTTAAATTCCCAAGTCCGCCTTTCCCGCCCTTGGCGATCAGTGCGACCTGCCCGTGTTCGGCGAGGTCGGCGACGAGCTCGCCGCTCACGCGATCTGAAATCACGGTTCCCACCGGCATGCGCAGCGTAATGTCGTCCGCCCCCTTGCCGTTACAGTCGGAGCCGCGGCCCTTCTCGCCGTTTTTTGCGCGGTGGATGCGTGCAAAACGATAGTCCACCAGCGTGTTGATATTGCGGTCGGCGATCGCGTAAACGCTGCCGCCACGCCCGCCATCGCCACCGTCCGGCCCGCCTTTGGGGATGAATTTCTCGCGGCGGAACGAAGCTGCGCCGTCACCACCGTTGCCGGCGTGGACTTCGATTCGTGCTTCGTCGATGAATTTCATTTTGGCTATCCATTCTGCGGGAGGGAACCGACCGCAGGTCCGCGATGCGGGGTCGCAAACAAAAAAGCCCCGTCGACAGGACAGGGCTTTCCGTGCGGTGCGGGAGGGTCAGGCCGTGATGATGCTCACAATGTTCCGGCCTGCCGGACCCTTGACACCGAAGGCCACTGTACCGGCAATTTTGGCAAAAAGGGTGTGGTCCTTGCCCATGCCGACATTGTTGCCCGGATGGATACGCGTGCCACGCTGGCGCACGATTATTTCCCCGGCGTTTACCGCCTGCCCGCCGTAACGTTTGACGCCAAGTCGTTTCGACTCCGAGTCGCGACCGTTGCGAGAACTGCCGCCTGCTTTTTTATGTGCCATGAGTTTTTCTCCTTGGGCCCCTGCCGTTAAGGCTTAAGCCGTGATTCCGGTGATCTGCAGTTCCGTGTAGGCCTGACGGTGGCCCTGATGCTTCTGGTAGTGTTTGCGGCGGCGCATTTTGAAAATCTTGACCTTGTCGCCCAAGCCGTGGGAAACCACGGTTGCCTTGACTGCTGCACCGACGAGTAGGGGCGCGCCAACCTTAACGTTGTCGCCCTCACCGACCATGAGCACTTGGTCAAGAACAACTTCGCTGCCGACATCGGCCACCAGTTTCTCTACCTTGAATTTTTCGCCAGCAGCAACGCGATATTGTTTGCCACCAGTCTTGACGACCGCATACATGCGCTTCTCCAAACTATATTGCAGGAAACCAAATATTATACAGGAACTTCTGTGGTGGGGTCAAAGCCCGCTGTGCTATGCTTCCGCGCCTGCAACAACGTCGCCATTTTGGCAATTTCATGCTGTCTTCTCAAGACCTTAGCGTTCCTCTCGGTAATATGAAGGCGCTCATCGCCGCTGACATGGCGGCAGTGGACCAGCTTATCCGGCTGCGGCTCGATTCGGATGTCGTCCTGATACGGCAGGTTGCCGAGTACATTATCGCCGGGGGGGGGAAGCGGCTGAGGCCGGCCTTGGTGTTGCTCGCCGCAGGCAGCCTTGGCTATCGCGGTAGCCATCATCACGAGCTCGCCGCAGTGGTCGAGTTCATCCACACTGCGACGCTATTGCACGATGACGTCGTCGACGAGTCGGCCCTGCGGCGTGGCCGGGATACCGCCAACGCGCGGTTCGGCAATCCTGCAAGCGTTCTGGTGGGGGATTTCCTTTATTCGCGCTCGTTCCAGATGATGGTGGGCTTGAAGAACATGCGGGTGCTGGAGGTGCTCGCCGACGCAACCAATACCATCGCCGAGGGCGAGGTTCTGCAATTGCTGAACGTCAACGATGCCGATGTCGATGAGGCGCGCTACCTTGAGGTGGTTCGCCGCAAGACCTCAAAATTGTTTGAGGCTGCGGCCCGTCTGGGGGCGATTATCGGCGGGGCATCGCAGCAGGTCGAGGCCGGACTGGCGCTCTATGGCGCGCATCTTGGCACGGCCTTTCAATTGCTCGATGACGTGCTCGATTATTCGGGCAATCTGGACCAAACCGGAAAAAACCTGGGTGACGATCTCAATGAAGGCAAGCCGACGCTGCCGCTGATACACGTTATGTTGCGCGGATCGCCAGAGCAGGCGAGGGTGGTGCGCGAGGCGATACAGAAAGGTGGGCGCGACGCGTTCGACGAGGTGCTTGCCGCGATCGCCGCCACGGGTGCGCTTGAATATGCGCGCAAACAGGCGCAAAACGAAGCGAGGGTGGCTTGCGCCTCGATTGCTGAACTTCCGGGTTCAGCTTACCGGGAATCTTTGGTAGAATTGGCGTCCTTCGCGGTGGATAGAAATCACTGATTCGCCGGTTTCCCGCCTGTTTTACCTAGTTCTTGTTCAATTTTTCGGGGTGTAGCTCAGCCTGGTAGAGTACTGCGTTCGGGACGCAGGAGTCGGAGGTTCGAATCCTCTCACCCCGACCAGGCATTTGCGGTATGTGACGGGATTTGCCGTCACACTGCGGCGGGCTGTCAACCGTCTGAACGTGCGTCGGTCGGAGTTCTTCAGATTGAGCAAAATAATCCTGCTCGTTGTCGCTGCGTTCGGGCTCTATCTTCTGATCAAGGGGATTGGGCGAAAGGCGGCCTCTGCCCGCAAGGACGACGTCCCTGCGGCCAAACCTGTTGAGAGCATGGTCGCCTGCGCCCACTGCGACGTCAATTTGCCCGAGAGTGAGGCGCTTGCGGACAATGGCCGCTTCTTTTGTGGCGAAGCCCATAAAAGATTGGGCGGACGCTGAGACGGGCGGTCATGCGAACAGCTGTCTGGCCGCGAGCCGACGAGCAGCAGCCCGATTCGTTCTGGGTGTCGCTGCGCTACTTCAACATCTACCGATTACTGGTGGCGGGAATGTTCCTGCTGTCGGTCCTGGTGTTCGACGACACGCTCAATTTCGGTACTTACTCGTTAAGCCGCTTCACTTATGTAAGCATGGCTTATCTCGTCCTCGCGGCTGCATATCAGGTGGTCCTGGTGCGCTACAGGCTTTACTTCAATCTGCAGCTTTCGCTGCAGGTGGTGACCGACATCGTGGCGACGGTGTTGCTGATGAATGCCTCGAGCGGCATGCGCAGCGGTCTCGGCGTAATGCTGCTTATCTCGCTTGCTGCCGCGGCGCTGGTCAGCCGGCGCCAGCTGATGTTGTTTTATGCGGCCCTCGCCTCGATTGCCGTCCTCCTCGAGCAGGCCTTCTGGGTGCTGGTGTACGACCAGACCACGGCGGGTTTCGTGCAGCCGGGTTTGCTCTCCATGGGGTACTTTGCAACTGCGCTCATTACCAACCAGCTTGCCAGGAGAGTGATAACCAATGAACGGCTGGCACGGCAGCGCGGTACCGATCTCGCCAATCAGCTGCGCATCAACCAACTGGTCATTCAGGATGTGCAGGACGGCGTCCTGGTGATCGACAGCAATGGATTGGTGCGCCAGTTCAACCCGCAGGTTGCGGTCTTGCTGGGCATTCACGCCCCGGAGCTGGCCCAGGTTGATGACTATTCCGGGGAGCTCGCCGAGCAGTTGTTGCATTGGCGCAGGGGCGGCCCGTCGAGTACCGTGTTGCGTCCGGCTGAAAGCGGCAAGCTTGTCCGTGCCCGCTTTGTAGAGGCCGGCATTGAGGGCGGCAGCTTTACCCTGGTTTTTCTCGACGACATGTCGCGCATGCAGGAGCAGGCGCAGCAGCTTAAGCTTGCGGCTTTGGGCCGGCTGACAGCGAATATTGCGCATGAGATACGCAATCCGCTATCGGCCATCACCCACGCCAGCGATCTTTTACAGGAGGAGCACCGCGTCGAGGGTCAGGCGCGGCTGGCGACGATTATTCGGGATAACGCACACCGACTGGACCGGATGGTAAGGGACGTGCTTGAACTGTCGCGGCGTGACCGAGTGCAGTCGGAGTCGATACAGCTCGGCGCGTTCCTGGCCTCATTTGTCGAGGATTTTTCCGCGCGGGAGGGAGTTCCGCCGGAGTTCTTTGTGCTTGAGGCGGGCGCGGAGGTCGTCGTTGAAATGGACCGTGTGCATTTGCATCAAGTCGTGTGGAACCTCCTGCGGAACGCATCACGCCACTGTAAGCGGCGAAGCGGCAGCGTCAGCCTGAAGATTTTGCGCCAACTGAATCGGGTAGAATTGCACGTCGCAGACGATGGAGAGGGTGTTGCCCGTGACTTGCAACCACAGTTGTTTGAGCCCTTTTTCACTACTTACAGCGGTGGTACCGGGCTCGGCCTGTATATCGCCCGCGAGTTGTGCACGGCCAACGGTGCCGCGCTCGATTACATGAACCGAGGCCCTGGCGCTCATTTCAGGATTCAATGGCAGTCACCCCGACACTGAAAAGATCCGACCGGAGGGGCGCCGGCCACGTCTCCACTGTACTGGTGGTTGACGACGAGGCGGATATCCGCGAGCTGCTTGAACTCACCCTCATTCGCATGGGCTTGGGTGTCGACAGCGCCGGTTCGGTCGCCGAGGCCAAGCGATTTCTCGGCCTGCGAGAGTACGATTTGTGTCTGACCGACATGAGGCTGCCCGACGGCGAGGGTATTGAACTGGTGCGTCACATTTCTGCGGCCTGTGCTGACACGCCGGTAGCCGTAATTACGGCGTATGGCAGCACCGAGAGTGCCGTGGCTGCATTGAAGGCCGGGGCCTTCGACTACCTTTCCAAGCCAATATCGCTCGATCAACTGCGTAGCCTGATCAAATCCGCCCTTGCGCTGCCGCTTGCGGCGAAACTTGCTGGTGCGCCGGCATCGGGGCGCAAGCTCCTCGGCGACAGTCCGCCACTCGTGCAGGTTCGGGCGATGATCGAAAAGCTGTCCCGCAGCCAGGCGCCGGTCTATATTTCGGGCGAATCGGGCACAGGCAAGGAGCTCGCTGCACGGCTTATTCACGACAACGGATCGCGGAGCGAAAAGCCTTTTGTGCCGGTCAATTGCGGGGCGATTCCGGAGAATCTGATGGAAAGCGAGTTCTTCGGTTACAAGAAAGGCGCATTTACCGGCGCCGATGCCGACCGGGACGGTTTTTTTCAGGCTGCCAACGGCGGCACCCTCTTCCTGGACGAGGTTGCTGACCTTCCGCTTTCCATGCAGGTCAAACTGCTGCGCGCGATTCAGGAAAAAAACGCCCGCAAGGTGGGGGCGACAAGCGAGGATGCGGTGGATGTGCGCGTAATCTGCGCCACCCACCAGAATCTTGCCGCGTGCGTGGAGGCCGGCAAATTCAGGCAGGACCTGTACTACAGGCTGAATGTGATTGGCCTGCATCTTCCTCCCCTGCGTGATTGCCGCGAGGATATCCCGTTGCTGTCGGCGGCCATGCTGTCGCGTCTTGCCGAGCAGTCCGGAACCCGTGCGCATGTCCTGAGCGAGGCTGCTGCCGATACCCTGCGGCAATACGGCTTTCCCGGGAATGCCCGAGAGCTGGAAAATGTGCTGGAGCGGGCGGTCGCACTGGCGGCGACTGACCAGATCGAGGTCGGGGATCTTCAACTCGCCGAGGCCACAGAGCCGGCCGGATCGCCTGCTGCCGACGGTAAACGGCCGTTACAGGATTATCTCGACCGGCTGGAGCGGGAGGCTATTCTGGAGGCGCTGGCCCAGACCCGCTTCAACCGTACCGCCGCCGCCAAGGTTCTCGGAATAACATTCCGCGCGCTGCGCTATCGAATGGAGCGCCTTGACATACGCTGACCGCCCGGCTTGCATATGAACGGGGACGGCGCCCGAGGCGCCGCGATAGATGAGCTCGGACGTCACCGCGAGGCGATCTGGATAGCGTCCCCCAACTTTGATGCGCGCCCGAGCGGCATGGACATCAGCCTGCTGGTGGTCCATGGCATAAGCTTGCCGCCCGGCGAATACGGTGGCGACGGTATTGCCCGGCTCTTTACCAACACCCTTGATCACGCCGCCCATCCGTATTACGCGACATTGGGCGGGCTCAGGGTTTCCTCGCACTTTCTTGTCCGTCGCGATGGTGTGCTGGTGCAGTTCGTGTCCTGTCTTGACCGTGCATGGCATGCCGGCGTATCCAACTGGCACGGCAGGGAGCGCTGTAACGACTTCTCGATCGGCGTCGAACTCGAGGGCTTGGACGACCTGCCGTATACCGATGCCCAATACCAGGCGCTTGCAGCGCTGACCCGGGTTTTGCGCGCGCGGTACCCGATCACCGATATTGCAGGACATTCTGAAATCGCCCCGGGGCGCAAGACTGATCCTGGCGCCGCGTTCGACTGGCCGCGTTATCGCGGGCTGTTTGACGTTTGACGTTTGGCGCCCGGCGCTCCGGTCCCGGCGTCTATTCGGGGCGCAGTTCTGCCGGCCTGACCGCGCCAGGCCGCACCAAGCGGCAGACGCTGTTTTCATCCCTTGACAGGCACAGCCTGTCCACGAAAAACCTTGCGTATTCAAAATTCCATCACTAGAATTAGTTGCAAGGCCTTAACGAGATACTATATATTGTGGTTCGAGGGGAGTGACGCGCCAGCAAACAGTCGGTAAGCGACGGGGCTGTCGAGTGATGAGCGGTGCTCGTCCCCAGCTACATAATGAGTCGCAAGCGTCAGAATTAGAGGAGACCGTTTATGCAAATTGCTGCTGATGTCGCTACACCCACTCTTGCCTCGGGCACGAGTCTCCCCCAGGAATCCTCCGGTCTTCAGTCCCCTTTCTCGCAGTACAAGGTCATTCGCCGCAATGGCGCCGTGGTCGGGTTTGAACCGGGCAAAATCTCCGTTGCAGTAACCAAGGCGTTTCTCGCCATCAATGGCGGCCAGGGCGCCGCCTCGGCGCGTATCCGCGAATTGGTCGTAACCATGACCGAGGGCGTGGTCGCGGCATTGGTGCGTCGCCAGCCCGCCGGCGGCACCTTCCATATTGAAGACATCCAAGACCAGGTTGAACTGTCCCTGATGCGCTCGGGCGAGCACGAAGTTGCCCGCGCCTATGTGCTTTACCGTGAACAACGTTCCAGGGCGCGCGCCCAGGAAAAGGCGCAGCACAAGCCCGTACCGGAGTCACAAATCAATGTGCTTGAGCACGGGCAAAAGCACCCGCTTGACATGGCGCGCCTTACCGAGCTGGTGCAGTCGGCTTGCGAAGGGCTGGGCGAGGCGGTCGATCCGGGGCACATTCTTCAGGAAACGCTGAAAAATCTTTATGACGGCGTACCGATGGACGAGGTGCGCAAATCGGCGGTATTGTCAGCCCGCGCCCTGATCGAAAAAGATCCTGCGTACAGCTATGTCACCTCCCGTCTTCTGCTCAATACCATTCGGCACGAAGTGCTAGGTGAGGACGTCTCCCAGGCCGAGATGAAGAAGCGTTACACCGAGTACTTCCCGCAATTCATCAAGCGAGGCGTCAAGGCCGAGTTACTTGATCCAAAGCTCGCCTCCTTCGACCTGAAAAAGCTCGGCAAGGCACTGGATGCCAGTCGCGACCTTCAGTTTGGCTATCTTGGCCTGCAGACCCTTTACGACCGTTATTTCCTGCATGTCAGCGATGTGCGTATCGAGTTGCCGCAGGTGTTTTTCATGCGTGTGGCCATGGGCCTCGCGCTGGGCGAGATTGACCGCGAGGCGCGCGCGATCGAGTTCTACAATGTGCTCTCCTCGTTTGATTTCATGAGTTCTACGCCGACGCTGTTCAACTCGGGTACCAATCGTTCACAGCTTTCGTCGTGCTACCTGACCACTGTTTCCGACGACCTCGATGGCATTTACGAGGCGATCAAGGAAAATGCCCTGCTGGCCAAGTACGCCGGAGGCCTTGGTAACGACTGGACCCCGGTCCGCGCCCTCGGTAGCCATATCAAGGGCACCAATGGCAGGAGTCAGGGTGTCGTACCGTTCCTCAAGGTGGTTAACGACACCGCCGTTGCGGTGAATCAGGGCGGCAAGCGGAAGGGCGCGGTTTGCTCCTATCTGGAAACCTGGCACCTCGATATCGAGGAGTTTCTCGAGTTGCGCAAGAACACCGGAGATGACCGTCGCCGCACGCACGACATGAACACGGCTAACTGGATTCCCGACCTGTTCATGAAGCGGGTGATGGAAAACCAGGAGTGGACGCTGTTTTCCCCTTCGGATGCGCCCGAGTTGCATGAAACCTTCGGCAAGGCGTTTGAAACTGTCTACCAAGGCTATGAGGACAAGGTCGCCCGCGGTGAAATGAAGCTCTTCAAAAAGGTCCCCGCCGTCCAGCTATGGCGCAAGATGCTGTCGATGTTGTTCGAAACCGGCCACCCCTGGGTGACGTTCAAGGACCCTTGCAATATTCGCTCTCCGCAACAGCACATTGGCGTGGTCCACAGTTCCAATCTGTGCACTGAGATCACACTGAATACCAACGAAAACGAGATCGCTGTCTGCAATCTTGGTTCCGTCAACATGGTCGCTCACCTCAAGGATGGCAAGGTCGACCAGGTCAAGCTCAAGAAAACCGTTTCGACCGCGATGCGGATGCTCGATAACGTCATCGACATCAATTACTACGCCGTGGAGAAAGCGCGGAACTCCAACCTGCGTCACCGGCCGGTCGGGATGGGCATCATGGGTTTCCAGGATTGCCTGCATGCGCTTCGCATCCCGTATGCCTCCGATGTGGCGGTGCAGTTTGCCGACCAGTCCATGGAGTCGGTTGCTTACTACGCCTACTGGGCATCGACCGAAATCGCCGAGGAGCGTGGGCGTTACGCCTCTTATAAAGGGTCCTTGTGGGATCGCGGCATCCTTCCGCAGGATTCACTCAACCTGCTGCGTGAAGAGCGCGGCGGCTATGTCGACGTTGACATGTCCGAAACAATGGACTGGAAGGCGCTGCGCGAACGCATCAAGCGCCATGGCATGCGCAACTCGAACTGTCTTGCAATCGCCCCTACGGCAACGATTTCGAACATCATTGGCGTCTCCGCGTCGATCGAACCCACATACCAGAATCTCTACGTCAAATCGAACCTATCGGGTGAGTTCACGGTGGTCAACGAGTATCTTGTGGCCGACCTGAAGAAGCTCGGGCTGTGGGACGAGGTCATGATTGCCGACCTCAAGTACTTTGACGGTAATCTGGCCAAGATTGACCGCGCCCCTGCGGAATTGCGTCGTTTGTACGCAACCGCTTTTGAGGTCGATCCGTCCTGGTTGGTCGAGGCTGCAGGCCGGCGCCAGAAGTGGATCGACCAGGCGCAGTCCCTCAATCTTTACATCGGCGCGCCCTCGGGCAAAAAGCTCGATGACACTTACAAGCTTGCCTGGCAACGTGGTCTGAAAACGACCTACTATCTGCGTTCAATGGGTGCGACCCACGCGGAGAAGTCCACGGTGAAGGCCGGGCAGTTGAATGCCGTGCCCGAGGGCGGGGTGAACGACGCGATGGCGGCAGCTGCGGCCGATGCCGCGGTGAAGTTCTGCGCGATTGATGATCCCGAGTGCGAGGCCTGCCAGTGATGCTGTTATTGCCATTGATTGCACACGTGCGCCTGCTGAAACAAGAAGACACGGAGGAATAGATCATGCTCAGCTTTGATGATGATGTGAAATCCATGCCCGGCCTCCAGCCCATGGCTGCGCTCGGCATGCAGACTTCGGCGGGGTTTGTTCCGTCGTCGCCGGCCCCGGCGGAACTCCCCGAAGAAAAAAAGTCTTCGATCAGCGAAGCGCGCCGTATCCGTGCGGAGGACAAGCGCGTAATCAACGGCAGCACCGACGTCAACCAGTTGGTGCCGTTCAAGTACAAGTGGGCTTGGGAAAAATATTTGTCCGCGTGCGCCAACCACTGGATGCCGCAGGAAATAAACATGAGTCGCGATATCGCGACCTGGAAGGACCCGAACGCCTTGACCGAGGACGAGCGCCGCATCATCAAGCGCAATCTCGGTTTTTTCGTGACCGCCGACTCGCTCGCGGCAAACAACATCGTGCTCGGCACCTACCGCCACATCACGGCGCCGGAGTGCCGCCAGTACCTGTTGCGGCAGGCGTTTGAAGAGGCTATCCATACTCATGCCTACCAATACATCGTCGAGAGTCTCGGTCTTGATGAGGGCGAAATTTTCAACGCTTACCACGAGATCACGAGCATCCGGGAAAAGGACGAGTTCCTGATCCCGTTCATCGACGTGCTTACCGACCCCGCCTTCAAGACGGGTACGCCGGACGCGGATCAGAAACTCCTCAAGAGCATGATCGTGTTTGCCTGCGTCATGGAGGGGCTGTTCTTTTACGTCGGCTTTACCCAGATTCTCGCGATGGGGCGCCAGAACAAGATGACCGGCGCCGCAGAGCAGTACCAGTACATCCTGCGCGATGAGTCGATGCACTGTAATTTTGGCATTGATCTGATCAACCAGATCAAGATGGAGAACCCCCACCTCTGGACGGCGCAGTTCCGGGAGGAAATTCAGGGGATCATGCAAAAAGCCGTTGAACTCGAATACCGCTATGCAGAGGACACGATGCCTCGTGGCGTGCTCGGACTCAATGCACCGATGTTCAAGGAATATCTTCGCTATATCGCCAACCGCCGCTGTCAGCAGATCGGTATAGACCAACTCTATCCCGGGGCAAACAACCCGTTCCCGTGGATGAGTGAAATGATTGATCTTAAGAAGGAGCGAAACTTCTTTGAGACGCGTGTAATCGAGTACCAGACGGGAGGCGCGCTCAGTTGGGACTAGTCCGTATGAAGCACGAGGGCCTGTAAATGGCGGCGATCATGCATCGTATTACCGATTGCAAAGCCTCAAGGGATTACAGGCTTTGGCTGCGCTTTGAAGACGGACTTGAAGGAAGCGTTTATCTGGGCAATCTTCTGGAGATTTCGGCCTTTAAAGGCTGGCGCGACATTGAACAGTTTTGCCAGGCAAGCGTGGATCCGGAGGTGGCGACGGTGGTCTGGGGATCGGGAATAGAACTCGATCCGGACACGCTCTACCAGGACCTTTTGGGCAGTAGTGGCGGCAAAGAATTCAGCATGTCCGGGTTTTCCCCGGCTGCTGGATAGTTCGGGCCGGTTCGGACGGGCTTATTTGTGTTGTTCCTTTAACTTTAAGAAGGAGTTTTAATATGGCTACCAAGAAAAAACCCGCAAAAAAAGTTGCAAAAAAGAAACCGGCTAAAAAAGCTGCCAAGAAAAAGGCTGCGAAAAAGCCTGCAAAGAAAAAACCCGCAAAAAAAAAGGCTAGTAAAAAGAAACCAGCCAAAAAAAAAGCGGTAAAGAAAAAGCCCGCTAAAAAAAAGGCAGCTAAAAAGCCTGCCAAGAAAAAAAAGATAGCGGCGAAGAAGCCGGCCAAAAAGCCAGCTGCAAAGCAGGCGGCGCCGATAGTCAGGACAGTGGCTCCGACAGCACCGTCCACTGCGGCAACGCCAGGGGCGAAGACCGCCCTGAATCCGGCAGCAGCATGGCCGTTTCCTACCGGCTCCCGGCCTTAAGCGGGATGCGAATGAACTGCGGACAGCCGATGTTTCGGCACCGGCTGATCCGCAGACATTCGTTGTACTACAAGGGTGATTGCCCAGTTGGCCTACCGAGCACCGACATAGTATCAGGTGCTCGGTAGGCCAACTGGGGTTTTTGTTCGGTTTCTGGTGGTTCAGTAAGGCATTGTTGCAAAGCAACAATTTTGGATGTGAGGCATTATTGGCCGGCTTGACTTAAGCTAAGCGATTCATTATAATAATGTTTCTTTCTTTCACATCTGTTTTGCTTGCTTAGAATCGTTACAGATTCGCGGACATCTTAGATATGTCCAACATCTCTAACCCAAGCAGCACCGATCTGGTTACTTCGCTCAAGCGGGTCCGGTCCCAATAATCAAGATTTGCGGGTTTGTGGCCGGATAAATATCCGTCTTTGAGATCTTTTGACTTGATTTTAAACAAGATTATGCCCTTTTTGTTGGGGCAAGAGGTACGGGGGTAAAGATTCATGGATAAAAACATGCTGAAACAATTGGCCAAATCGTCGCGCGGTAGGGTCGTCGCCACCCTTCACAACGGGCTTGCCTTCATCGGACTGGTGTCTTTGCTGATTGTCGTCAGCCAGGGCGGCAAATTACTTCCCGATGCCAAGACCCTGAATTCGGCCCCGGCATTCGGCACCATCCGTTATGACGGCATTTCCTTGTTCGAACCAGCTGACGAGGTTCGCAATCCCCGCCAGAAGGCCCTGGCCACTTACCTCTCGCGCAAGTACAAGGTTTCCACGGATGCAACCGAGCAATTGGTCGGGGCTGCCCACGAGGTTGGCGGCAAGACCGGTGTTGACCCGCTCCTGATACTCGCGGTGATGGCGATCGAGTCCAGGTTCAATCCCATTGCCGAAAGCGTTGTCGGTGCGAAGGGCTTGATGCAGGTGATTCCGCGATTCCACCAGGACAAACTTGAGGCCCATGGCGGCGAAGAAGCCGTACTCGATCCAATGACCAACATTACCGTCGGTTCGCGCATTCTCAAGGAATACATCAGGCGCACCGGGAACGTGGAATCAGCGCTGCAGTACTACGCCGGCGCGCTTGACGACACGTCCAGCCAGTATGCCCAGAAGGTGATGGCGGAATACCAGCGCCTTCAAGCGGCGGCACAACGCGCACCGCAACCGGCGCCCGCCCCCCCGCTCAAGACCGCCTCGGTCGGTTAGTACCCCCTCTGGCCGGTGTCTTCCGGCTGTTTCGCCGGTCACCTACCCGACCAAAATCTGGGTGTCTAGGCCTTTTGGACTAGTTGGATCGCGATCCATCTGCGTGTATCATTTTCCCCGGGGGTTTCGTCTGTCGCAAAACACGCGCGTTCTGGGAGGGGCTGCGTGCAATCGGAGCAAGCACTGTGTGCCGATGCGTTTTTGTGGACCTTGGGCTGTGCTTGTCAGCTCGAGCAGATTCCCTTTGACCTGGAAAGACTGAGCCACCGTTTCCCGCCGCAACATTCACTCAACAGCCTGATTCCTGCCGCAGCTGAGCTGGGCTTGCGCGCAGAAGTAAGGGTGTGCCGGGCCGAGGACGTCGCCGGAGGGCCGTTTCCCTGCTTTGCGCAAATTGCCAGCAAAGACGGTGGTGCCGGCAATTCGATCTGGATGGTTCTTGAGACGGCGCCTGGAGGCATGAAAATCCTCCGCGCCGGTGGCGAATCGGCATCGGTCGTCGTTTCCGGCGATTTTGCGAAAGCGTTCACCGGGGCGACAATCCGCTTTACCCGTAGCAGCCGCGAGCCGGAAAAAAACGAACACGACAAGCGACCCGGATTCGGTTTTTCCTGGTTCGTGCCCGAGCTGTTGCGACACCGCGCAATCTGGCGCGATGTGCTGCTGGCTTCATTTGCAATCCAGCTCATGGGTCTCGCCGTACCGCTGTGCACCCAGGTCATCATCGACAAGGTGATTGTTCACCAAACCGCCAGTACGCTGGTGGTGGTGGCGATCGCGCTGCTCATCTTCATGCTCTTTACCGCCCTGATGAGCTGGATCAGGCAATACCTCGTCCTGCATACGGGTAACCGCGTCGACGCGGTTCTTGGCTCGCGTGTGTTCGCGCACCTGCTGGCGCTGCCGGCGCGTTACTTCGACCGGCGGCCCACGGGCACCGTGGTCGCGCGCCTGCAGGGCGTGGAGACCATTCGTGAGTTTGTCAGCGGCGCCGCGGTGACGCTTTTGCTCGACCTGCCGTTCATGCTGGTTTTTGCCGCCATCATGGTCTGGTACAGCTGGCAGCTGTCGCTGATTGTGCTCGCGGCCCTGGCACTGGTGATGTTGATAAGTCTCGCCGTCGTGCCGGCGATTCGCGCCAGGCTTGACCGCCAGTTTCTCGCCGGTGCGAGGAACCAGGCATTCGTAACCGAGCATATCGCTGGCATCGAGACCGTCAAATCGCTGCAAATGGAGCCGCGGCTGAAGTCGCTGTACGACGAATATCTCGCCAACTATCTCGAGGCCGGTTTCAACACCCGCCGCCTGACCAATACCTATGGTGTCTGTGCCGGCCTTATCGAGCAGTTGCAGACGCTCGCCGTGCTGGTTGCCGGTGCCTGGTTGGTGATGCAGAACGAGGGTTTCACCATCGGCATGCTGGTTGCGTTTCAAATGTTCTCCAGCCGCGTCAGCCAGCCGCTATTGCGCCTGACAGGCCTGTGGCAGGAGTTCCAGCAGGCCGCGGTTGCGGTGCGCCGGCTGGGCGATGTCATGAACGCCCCGGTCGAGCCCGACTCCCTGCTGCCGACGCGGCCCGCCGCCGCCCGTACCACCATCGAATTCTCATCGGTCAGTTTCCGCCATGCCGAGAATCTGCCCTACCTTTATCGCAACTTCGATTTCCGGCTGGGGCCCGGTGAATGTGTGGCGCTGATGGGGCCCTCGGGCAGCGGCAAAAGTACGCTGGCGAGCCTGCTGCTGGGGAGTCATATGCCGACTGAAGGGCGCATCCTCGTGAACAACTGCGATACACGCGCCATGCCAGTCAGCGAGTTGCGATCCCATTTTGGCGTCGTGCTGCAGGAGGCGAGACTGTTCTCCGGAACCCTTTATGAAAACCTCGCCCATGCGAATCCGCGCTCCGGCATGGCCGATATTGCCAGGGTATGCAAACTCGCCGAGATCCACGCCTTCATCGAACGACTTCCCGAGGGCTACCAGACACGCATCGGGGAGCAGGGCGTGGGTCTCTCTGGAGGGCAGCGGCAGCGCCTGGCCATCGCCCGCGCGCTGCTGAGAAATCCCAGGGTGCTGATTTTCGATGAGGCCGGCAGCAATCTTGACGCGCACACAGCCGAGCAGATAGGGCACACCGTCAGCCGCCTGAAGGGGGCGATGAGCATCCTGTTCATTGCACACCAACTGCCGGCAAGCCTGAACGCAGACCGGGTCTGCACGCTGCCGGGACCGGCTGTATGAGCGGCCGGCTGGATCGCGCGAACCATGGCGCGCAAACGTCCGCGTTCGCGCCCGAGCTGCTGCGCCTGCAACAAACCCCGCCATCGCCGCTGCCACGCCTGACGCTTTACACGCTCTTGCTGCTGGTTTGCATTGTGCTGCTGTGGTCGGGCGTCGCACGGCTCGACATCGTTGCAGTGGCGCAGGGACGTATCGTGCCGCTCAACTATCTGCAGATCGTGCAGCCCTCGGAATCGGGCATCGTGCGCGAATTACTGGTGAGGGAGGGCGACACGGTGCACAAGGGTCAGGTGCTCGCCCGCATGGATGCGCGCGTGACGAATGCCGACCTGCGGCAGTTGCAAAACGATCTCGCCCTGAAAAACCTGCAACTGCGCCGGGTCGAGGCCGAACTTGGCGGCAAACCCCTGACGCGGCTGCCCGGGGACTCGTCCCTGTTGTTTGGCCAGGTCGAGGCGCAATTCGGCGCCCGCCGCCAGGCCTACCTGGATGCACTGGCTGCCGAGCGTGCGGTGCTCACCAAGGCGCAGCAGGATTTACGCAGCGGCCAGGAGCTCGAGTCCAAGCTGAGGCGCACCGTGCCGCTGGTCAGCGAGCAGGAGCAGGCCTACGACAAGCTCACCAGGGATGGATTTTCCGGCCGCATGCTGCATCTGGACAAGCAACGCGAACGCATCGAAAAAGAACAGGACCTGAAGGCGCAGGAGCACAACATCGCCAGCCTGCGCGCGACCGTTGAGCAAAGCGAAAGACGCTCTGCGCAGATCACCTCTGCCTACCGCCAGCAGCTGCATAACGAGCGTGTCGAAGCCCAGGCGCAGCAGCACCGCCTGCAACAAGACCTCGACAAGCTGTCGCAGCGGCATGAACTGCTCGAACTCAAGGCCCCGCAGAGTGGTGCGGTCAAGGACCTCGCCACCCACACCGTCGGCAGCGTCGTCGGTCCGGGCACGGTGGTGATGACACTGGTGCCCTTGAGCGACCCGATGCAATGCGAGGTGTGGGTGAGCAACGAGGATGCCGGGCTCGTGCGAGTCGGGCAAAAGGTGAAGATAAAGCTGGCCGCCTATCCGTTCCAGAAATACGGTCTCGCAGAGGGCGAGGTGAAGCATGTCAGCCCCGATGCAAGCGATTTGCCCGAGGCCGCCAATCGTGAAAAAAAGCGCGAGTTCGGGCATGCCCTGCCACCGACCGGTTACCGCACGCTGCTGACATTGCGCACCACATTGCTCGAGCATGGTGGCGCGCAGTTGCGCATCGCCCCGGGCATGCAACTGACGGCCGAAATCCACCTCGGCACGCGCACCGTGATGGCCTACCTGCTGTCTCCGGTGAAAAAGACCCTGCACGAAGCGGCGCGCGAACGTTAGCCGGCAAACCTGCAAACCTGCAAACCATAAGCAGGCCGCAGAGGGGACGCTGGTGCGGTATAAAATGGCCGCTTATGGAACATATCTCCCGCGCCCTTTTCAGTGCGCTCATCAGCCTGCTGCATCCTAAAATGCTGTTGCTGATGGTCTGGCCGGTGCTCGTCGCATTGCTTCTCTGGACGGGGATCGCGATGTTGTTCTGGGCGCAGGCATTGTCCTGGGTCGCGGCGCAGATTCGCGTCACACCGGGCGTCGAGTGGCTGATCACCCTGTGGCCCATTTCGCTCGTGGCCGCGCATCATTTCGCGTGGGTAATCCTGCTGCTGCTGTTTATTCCTGCGGTGCTCATCACCGCAGTACTGATCATCGGCCTGTTCGCCATGCCGGCAATGGTCAACCACGTCGCTTCGCGCAGTTACCCGGAGCTTGAGCGGCGCAATGGCGGTGGATTTGCCGGCGCGATTTGGAACAGCGTCGCCGCCTTGCTGCTGCTCATGGTGTTTGCGCTGGCAAGCCTGCCCTTGTGGCTGCTGCCGCCGCTTTGGGTCATCCTGCCCCTGTTGTTGTTCGCCTACTTCAATCAGCGCGTCTTCCGCTACGACGCGCTGGCCGAGCACGCCAGCGCAACCGAGATCGACGTCGTCATCCGCCGGAACCGCGGTACGCTGTTCGTTCTTGGTATGCTGTTGTCGCTGGCAAGCCACATCCCGGTGCTGGGCTTTTTCGCACCGGTGTACGCGGGGCTGGTGTTCATTCACTACTGCCTTGACCGGTTGGCGGCGCAGCGCAGCCGCCCCATCGACAGCGTTGCGGTGCGCCTCTAGCAGATTCGGATTGCACGGTTTTTCGCGACTCTGAAATTTTGTATCAGGAAGGCATCATCATGAATCTTGGCGGCATCATCATCGGCGACGAAATAATGCGCGGCAAACGCCAGGACAAACACCTCGCGCAACTCATCGCCATGCTTGGCGCGCGAGGGCTCAAGCTGGCTTGGTGCGAGTACATCGGCGACAGCCCCGAGCGCATCACGGCAACGCTCAAACGCACCCTCGGCTCGGGTGATGTCGTGTTCAGTTTCGGCGGCATAGGCGCGACTCCCGACGACCACACGCGGCAGTGCGCGGCGGCGGCGGCGGGCGTCGGTATCGGCCTGCACCCTGATGCCGAAACGGAGATCCGCACGCGCTTCGGTGCCGAGACCACGCCGTTCCGTTTGAAAATGGGCGAGTTCCCCGTAGGATCTTCCATCATCCCCAACCCCTACAACCGCATTCCCGGGTTTTCCGTCGGCGAGCATCACTTTGTTCCGGGCTTCCCGGTGATGGCCTGGCCGATGGTGGAGTGGGTGCTCGATACCCGCTATGCGCATCTGTTCAATGCCGACCCGGAGGGCGAAGCCTCCATCATCGTCTATGACTCGGCCGAGAGCACGCTGACACCGCTCATGGTTGCCATCGAGGCGCGTTATGCGGGTCTCAAGGTGTTCTGCCTGCCGCATATGGGTGAAGATGGAACGCGCAGGCATATCGAGTTGGGCGTGCGCGGCAAGCCGGGCGAAGTGTCCCTCGCCATGTCCGACATCAAGATGGGCGTCGAGGCGGTGAAGGCGACCTGGGAGGAAGCCAAGCCCGGGGCTCCGGGCTGAGCGCGGCCTTTTGTTGAGGGGCGGGCGAAAAAAACCCCGCGCTTGCGGGGTTTGTTCAACTGCCGATCAAAGTGATCAAGCGGCTTTTTTCTTCGCTTCCTTGGTCGCAGCGGAGGTCGCGGCGGCAAAGTTCGCCTGGGCGATTTCCGTGGCCTGCTTGGTGACTTTGGTCATGCTGTCGTAGGCGGTGTTGGCTGCAGCCAGCGCCGACTTGACGGCGGCGACGGCGACATCCGAACCGGCCGGTGCGTTTTTGGCAACCTTGTCCAGCATGCCGACTACGCTTTTGTTGAACTCGGATGCCTGGCCTTCAACAGCCTTGGTGTACTCGCCCTGGGTCGCCGAAGTCACTTCATATACATTGCGCGAATAAGCGAGCGCTTTTTCCAGCGTCGGCTGGGCCAGCGAAGCGTTAAGGTTGACCAGTTCCTGCACGTCCTTGACGCTGGAGATGGCTTTGGCAATGCCCACGCTCTCTTCGAACGCTGCCTTGGTTGCGTTGAAGTTCAGGGCCGACAGTTTTTCAAATGCGGCGAACTGCGTGTGGGCCAGTTTCAGGAAAGCTTCGATGCCGGCTTTGTTGCTGGCGGCGATTTGCTCAGGGGTCACGATCATTTTAAATCTCCTCGTCTATGAGCCCAAACCGTTGGTCGAGGCTCTGTTCATTTAGTGGACTTGCCAAAGTGGCTTTGCTGTCTTGTTGGTTTTCGCTTGCATATTGCACTGCAACAATTCAAATTTTACCAAAGAATCAAACCATGTCAAGAGCTAATTTTGCAGTGCAACATAAAAAGCTGTTTCTTCGGCGATTTATTCTTTCAATCAATGATTTACGCCAATTTCTACCGTCTTGGGCGCGTTCCCCGGCCGATTCCGGCATAATGACTGTTCCGGCTTCGAGGGTTTTTTCTTAGCCAATTGTTTTTATGAGAGAAAAGCCGTAAGCGGGTACTCACGGCAACGACCAATACCGACATGGCTGATCCGGCGCCCCCTCCCTCGCCAAGCATCTGGGTCAAACTCACCCCCGGCGCCTTTGTGGTGCTTTGGGCCAGTGGATTCATCGGTGGCAAACTCGGTCTGCCTTATATTGAACCCGCAAGCTTCCTGTTGTTGCGTTTTGCGCTGGTTATTGCGCTGATGCTGCCGATCGCACTGTTTTGGCGGGCGCCCTGGCCGTCAACGCCGCGACAGGTTTTTCATATTGGCGTGGCCGGCATCCTGATGCAGGCGTGCTATCTGTGCGGTGTGTTCGCCGCCATCCACCATGGCATGTCCGCCGGACTGGCGGCGCTGATCGTCGGCATGCAACCACTGCTGACTGCCTTTGTCGCGGCGCCATTGCTCGGTGAACGTGTTTCGCGGCGGCAGTGGGGCGGACTGGTGCTCGGACTCGCCGGGGTCGCGTTGGTGGTGTCGCAGAATGCCACGCTGAGCGGCGTTTCACCCTGGAGCATGGGCTTTGTGCTGGTGGCCCTCGCCGGCATCACCTTTGGCACCATGTACCAGAAGCGCTTTTGCGGCCCCTTCGACCTGCGCACCGGATCGGTCATCCAGTTTGCGACGGCGGGTCTTGCCCTCGCGCCTTTCGCGCTGCTGTTTGAATCGGGCGTCGTGCACTGGTCGTCAGAACTGGTGTTTGCGCTGGCCTGGCTGGTGCTGGTGCTGTCCATCGGGGCTATTTCGATGCTGACCCTGCTGATCCGGCGCGGTGCGGTAACCAAGGTGGCCAGCCTCATGTACCTCACACCACCGGTCACGGCGGTCATGGCCTGGCTGATGTTTGGTGAAATGCTCTCGACGCAGGCTTTGTGCGGACTGGCGCTTGCCGCACTGGGCGTGGCCATCGTGGTGCGCGATTGAACGTTGACATGCGCGCCTTCGGGCCATCCGATGCCCGTGCGGCGGTTGGCGCGCCCCAATCCTTCAACCGGAGTTCCTCATGACCGACCCCAGGCCGCTGACATTGACCCTCGGAACCGCCACGCCCGGCGGCGGCTTTCCGCTTTACGGCGAAGCGTTCGCCGCCGCCGTGCACGAAGCCGATCCTGGCGTTACAGTGCAGACGCGCAATACCAGGGGCAGCATCGAGAACATTCCGCTGATTGAGGCGGGCTCACTCGACATCGCCCTCGTCACCGGCGAACCGCTTTACGAGGCGGTGAACGCAATCGGCCGCGCGCCGGCGGACTTGCGCATTGCCGCCGCAATGTATTCGTCGCCGGGCCTGTTCGTCACGCGCGCCGACAGCGCGCATCGAAGCATCACCGATCTTCTCGGCAAGCCGGTCGCGTTCGGCGCGCAAGGATCGGGGCTGGTGATCCTCGCACGCTATGTCCTCGATGGCGTCGGCCTCGACATGAATCGCGATTTCCAGGCGGTGTTCCTCGAGCGCGCCGGCGACGGACCCGCGATGGTCGCCGACGGTCGCGTCGTGGCGCTGTGGGGCGGCGGCATCGGCTGGCCCGGGTTTGCCGCGGTTGCGTCCAGCCCCGGTGGTGCGCGCTTTATCGTGCCCGATGCCGCACAGGCACAGACCATCATGCAAAAACACGGATTGCTCAAACCGCTCACCGTGCCGGCCGGCAGTTATGCCGGACAGACCGCGCCCATCGTATCGGTGGGCTCGTGGGCTTTTGTCATCGCGCGCAGCAGCCTGCCCGAAGCGGCCGCCTACCGTCTCGCGCGTGCGCTGCATCTTGGCGAGAGCACCATCGCGCGGCGTCTGGCGCAGGCGGCCGAGACGACAGCGGCCAACACGGTCGCGGCCGCGCTGCGCCCGGACCTCATTCACCCCGGCGTGCAGCGCTACCTGCGCGAAGCCGGTGTTATGCGCTAAAGTCGCAAGTGGTCGCACCGACGCACCCAAATCAAATAAAACCCAGGAGGAAAGCAAGTGAACAAGCTGATCAAACTCGCTGCGGCGGCGGCACTCACACTGGCGGCAACGCTGGCCGGCGCGCAGGAATACCCGTCAAAGCCGGTGCGCATCATCATCCCGCTCACGCCCGGCTCGGGCGCTGATATCGCCGGGCGCATTGTTGCGCGTCACTTGAGCGAAGCCTGGAAGCAGCCCGTGGTGGTGGAAAACCGCCCGGGCGCGGGCGGGCTCATCGGCACGCAGGCCGTGGTCAAGTCCGATCCCGACGGCTATACGCTGCTGATCCAGTCGGCCTCGCACGCCGCCAATCCGGCCATTTACAAGACGCTGCCCTACAACCCCTCGACCGACCTCATCGATGTGGCCATACTGGGCATCACGCCGTATGTGATGGTGACGGCCAAGGGGGGCGAGTTTCCGACCATCAAGGCGCTCGCCGATGCGGCGAAGGCGAAACCGGGCGCGATTCCGTTTGCATCGGCCGGTGTCGGCAGTTCCACGCACCTTGCGGCCGAGTACTTTGCCCAGGCCGCGGGCGCAAAAATGCTGCACATCCCGTACAAGGGTTCACCCGAGGCAATACAGGACACCATCGCCGGACGCACCTCGTTCTACATGGCGCCGATCAACACCGTGGTCGGGCAGATGAAAGACGGCAAGCTCGCGGCGCTTGGTGTCACCACGCGCAAGCGCGCCGAGGTCATGCCCGACGTGCCCACGCTCGCCGAGCAGGGTCTTGCCGATTTCGATATCACGCTGTGGTTCGGCGTGTGGGCACCGGCGGGCACGCCGGCTGCGGTGGTGCAAAAAGTCAACACCCAGGTCAGTGCCATTTTGCAGGGCGCCGAGGTGCGTGAACAGTTTGCCAGGCTCGGCATTCTGCCCGCACCGATGAAGCCGGACGAGTTTGCGCGCTTTGTGCGCGAGCAGATCGGTACTTTCCAGAAAATCGTCAAGCAGGCCGGCATCCAGCCGCTGTGACGCGTGTCGGCTAAAAGCCGTACAGCCGCGCTGGATTGTCCACCAGTACCTGATGCCGGATCGCGGCATCAGGTACCCATGCCTGCAGCAGGTCGGCGAGCTCGCCGTCATTGGGCATCGCGGTTTTCATCATCACGTGCGGCCAATCGCTGCCCCAGACGATGCGCCCCGGCGCCGCCTGCAGCAGTGCGGCGGCAAGCGGCGTGACATCGGCATGGGGCAGGGCCTTGCCTGAAATGCGATAGGGGCCGGTGAGCTTGACCCAGGCGCGTCCCGTTGCCAGAAGACGCAGCAGCGCCTGGAATCCGGGCGCCGTGACGCCCTTGTCGGCGCGCATGTAGCCGAGGTGTCCGAACACCACATCGACCGGAAAATCCGCCAGGTCGCGATCGAGTTGCGGGAATTCGTCCACATGCATCAGGAATTCCATATGCCAACCGAGCGGGGCAATGCGCGCAGCGAGTGCGCGCAGCAGACCGAGCGGCAGGCCCGCCGTCTTGTCCCTGACATCGACGATGTTGACGCGCACGCCGCGCACCCCCGCCGCATGCATGGACGCGAGTTCGTCCGCGCCGACATGCGCGTCCACGACCGCCACGCCGCGCACGGACGCACCGGCGGAGCGCAGCGCGGCCAGCAGCACGGTGTTGTCGCTGCCGTAAACGCTTGGCTGCACCAGCACCGCGCGGGTCACCCCCAGCTTCGCGAGCATGTGACCGTATTGAGGCAAGAGGCAATCGGGCGGCGTGTACACGCGTTCTGGAGCGTAAGCGTATTGCGCGATCGGTCCGAGGATATGCGCGTGGCAGTCGCAGGCGAATGGCGGCATCTGCAGACGTGGCCGTCGTGGCGCAAAGTCCGGTGGTGGGCAGGGTATCGCGCTTGCTGCAGAAGCGGGGGGCGCCTCGTTCATGAGCCGTTCCAGTCCGGATTGATGCTGCGTGTGGAGGGCGCAGTATAGCGAGCGCGGGCCGCTGCGGCGGCGGCTGCGATGGCGCCGCCGCTTGAGCAGGAGAGGCGCGAAATCAGGTATGCTCGTGACCGTAAACGGTAACAGCAACAGTACTTACTAACGGTACTTGCGGTATATCCTTCGCCTCCGCGGCGTTTCGTGCCGCGACCCAGCAATTCGTAATTCGAAATCCGCAATCCCGACATGTCCCGCCCCCAAGCCCATTCGCGCGCTGATTACCGGCATTTTCAGGCCATCACAACGCGCTGGATGGACAACGATGCCTACCGCCACGTCAACAATGTCGTCTTTTACTCGTGGTTCGACACTGTCGTAAACCAGTACCTCATCTCCCGCGGCGTGCTCGATGTCGAGCACAGCCCGGTCATCGGTCTGGTGCTCGAAACGCACTGCCAGTATTTCAGCCCGGTGAGTTTTCCCGACACGGTGCATGCCGGCCTGCGCGTTGCAACGCTGGGTAACAGCAGCGTGCGCTATGAAATCGGCCTGTTCCGAAACGATGATGCCGTCGCTGCGGCGCAAGGGTATTTTGTCCATGTCTATGTCAGCCGCGCGGACACGCGCCCGGTTACGTTGCCGGCGCCGCTGCGCCAGGCGCTCGAGTTACTGCTTGCATAGCGCCACGTCCGCTGCACGGCCGCGCCGCGCATGAGCGCAGTGCGGCAGGCATACCGGCTACCGGCGAGTGCGCTTGCGCTGATCGTTGCGCTCAACCTGTTGTGGGGCCTCAACTGGCCGATGATCAAGCTGGCGGTCAACGAAATGCCGGTCATGAGTTATCGCGCCATCTGCGTCTATGGCGGCGCAATCGGGCTGTTCGCGGTGGCGGCGGCCTCGCGCCAGTCGCTCGCCGTGCCGCGCGGCGCGTGGCGGGTGCTGATGTTGTGCGCCCTGTTCAATATCACCATCTGGCACCTGCTCGGCGCCTGGGGCGTGAGCCTGCTCAACTCCGGCCGTGCCGCCATCCTCGGTTTCACCATGCCCTTGTGGGCCGTGTTATTCGGCGCCTGGCTGCTTGGCGAACGCATCACGCCGCGCCGGCTGACCGGGCTCACCTTGGGCATGGTCGCGATGGCGTTGCTGTTCTCGAGCGAACTCGCCTCGGCGCGCGCGGCGCCGGTCGGCACGCTGGTGATGCTGGGCGCGGCACTGTCGTGGTCTGTCGGCACCATCATCATGAAACGCTGGCCCCTTGGCATGCCGGCCGCCGCCTTCACCGCCTGGCAGTTTGCGCTGGGCGGGTTGCCCATGCTTGCCGGCGCGCTGCTGTTCGAGCGTGAGCACCTGCATCCGGTCTCGCCGGCGGCGTCACTGGGCATCGCCTACACCGTCGTCTTCGCCTTCGTTCTCTGCCACTGGGCCTGGGTCAGGCTGATCGCCATTGTTCCTGCGGGCCTCGCCTCCCTGTCGGTGCTCGGCGTTGCACCGGTAGGCGTGTTCGCCGGCATGCTGATACTGCGTGAATCGCCGCAATGGCAGGATTACGCCGCGCTGGCGCTGGTGGTGGTCGCGCTCGCAACGGTGTTGTGGCCACAGGGGGGAATACAACGGGTGGTGAAGCAATGAGCGCAAGCACGACTTTTCCGCGACAGGCCATCGGCCTTTTGGTGCTGATGACGGTGTTCTGGGGCGTCAACTGGCCGGTGCTCAAGGTCACGCTGGTCGAGATCGCGCCGCTGCATTTTCGCAGCTGGTGTTTTCTTGCCGGGGTCATCGGCCTGTTCTCCATCGCCCTTGCCAGCGGCCAGAGCCTGCGCGTGCCCAAGGGGCAGTGGGGCCGCCTGACGCTGATTGCCTTTCTCAACATGACGTGCTGGAACATACTCGCCGTCTATGCCATCCCGATGATGGCCTCCGGGCGCGCGGCTATTCTTGCCTACACCATGCCGGTGTTCGGCGTGCTCTTTTCGGTCTGGCTGTTGGGTGAAAAACTCACCCGCCGCCGCGTCGTCGGCGTGCTGCTCGGCATGGGCGGCATGCTGCTGCTGTTCTCGACCGAGTTCTCGTCGTTGCAGCGCGCGCCTCTCGGCGCGATTCTGATGATCTCCTCGGCCGTGATCTGGGCCCTCGGCGTGGTGGCGATGAAACGCTGGCCGGTGGACATGCCGCTGACCCCCAACATCGCCTGGCAGATGGTGATTGGCGGCATCCCTGTCCTGCTTGGCGCGGTGTTCGTCGAAACCGGCAGCTTTGACCTGACGCGCTTGTCGTTCTGGCCGCTCTTTGGCACCGTGTACAACATGATCATCGCCTTCGTGTTCTGTTACTGGGTGTTCGCCAAGATCACCATCATGGCCCCGGTCGGCGTATCGACGCTGTCGATACTGATGACCCCGGTGGTGGGCGTGTTCAGCGGCGTGTTTTTTCTGGGAGAAACACTGCACTGGCAGGACATGGTCGCGCTGGCGCTGGTGCTCGCCGCGCTGGCGACGGTCATGCTGCCGCCGGGCATCGGCCGGCGGTTCATGCGCGCGGCCAACGATTCGCGCTGATGATTTGCCGTAAACAGGCGTTGCGCCGGCATTGAATGAATGGCTGGAAACCCTTGCCTGGCGGCCATTTCCAGCCATTCATCTGGCCAAAAATCAGACTCGTTGCATGTTCGCCAGCAGCAACAGCAGGCCGCCGGTGATGGCGACGTTGTTGAGAAAAAACAGCCGGCCGAGATTGCGCCGCAGCGGATCCGCGACCCGCCAGAAGCGGTGAAAGATGGCCGTTGCCGCAAGCGTGAACACGATCAGGCACAGTGCGCCGATATCGGCGTGCCAGCCGGCGAGCAGCAGCGCGCAACCTAAAAACTGCAGCGTAATGCCGAACCAGAATGCCGGAGCCGCGAGTGGCAGTCCGCTCGCCGCAATGCGCTCGATATGATCGCGAATGCGCTCGCGCGTCATGTTGCCGAGGCCGGCCACCAGAAAAAAGACCACGATCAACAGCCTTCCGGCCGTATCGAGAAACTGGGCTTCATTGTGCAGGGTCATGTTGGAGTGTGTTTTTCTGTAAGCGGAATCGCGGCGACAATATTGTCGCGCGGTACACGCTGCAATGCCCAGTTTGCCATTGCCCAGGCCCAGACCTCTCTGATGCCGGTGCCGGCCAGCCTGGCCGGCACCGGCTGCCCGAGAAAGCGCAGCGCGGCGACAAGGTTTGCCGCCGCGCGGTCCGGCGCAAGCGGCAACGCCAGTGTCTGTTTGGAAAGTTTTTCTCCGGTCATATTCAGTGCCAGCGGCAGGTGAATATGACGCGGCGTCGGCAGTCGCAGCAGGTGTTGCAGCAGAATCTGGCGCGGCGTCGAATCGAGCAGGTCGCCCCCCCGAACCACATCGGTCACGCCTTGTTCGGCGTCATCGACCACCACCGCCAGTTGATAGGCAAAAAAGCCGTCGGCACGATGCAGCACAAAGTCGCCGACGTCGCGTGCAAGGTCTTGCCGGATGCGGCCTTTCAGCGCATCTTCAAACGCAATCACCGCAGCGCCGACCCGCACGCGCACCGCGCGCGCTGCTTTTCCTGCTGCGATGCCGTCGCGGCAGGTGCCCGGATACACCGGCGTGCCGTCGGGACCGGGCCGGCTGTCGCCGATTTCGCGGCGCGAACAGGCGCAGTCATAGACATGGCCTTTGGAGCGTAGTTGATCGAGCGCCGCCTGATAGAGCGCGCCGCGCCGGCTCTGGCGCACGATGGCGCCGTCCCATTCGAAGCCGTGTCCCTCCAGCGAAGCCAGAATGTCATCGGCGGCACCGGCCTGCTCGCGTGCGCGGTCAAGGTCTTCGATGCGCAACAGCCATTGGCCGCCGTTGACCCGTGCCTCCAGATAACTGCCGGTCGCGGCGACAAGCGAACCGAAATGCAGTGGACCAGTGGGAGAAGGGGCGAAGCGGCCGCGATAGGACGTCATGGCCGCATTCTGTGCGGGGGATCGCCCGCTGGCAAGCTGTGGCTCGGGCGGGGTGCCGGACCGGCTTTGGTTACCGGCCGGTTTAGCTGTTTACTTATTTGCCGGAGGCGAGACGCGACAGAATCGTTTCGCGTGTTTCGCGTACCGCCGCCGCGAACGGGCTGTCGGCCCGCAGTGCATGTTCTACCAGCTTCAGAGCCTCAGTGTTACGGCCTTGGTCAGACAAGGTCTGCGCCAGATTATTCAGGACCAGCGCCGAGTCCGGGTGGCGTGCTGCGGCCTTGCGCAGCAGTGCTTCAGCGTCCGGCAGTTCACCGCGCTCGTAATGTGTGTTGGCGAGCGCGATGCTCGCCGTGATGTTGTCGGGCCAGCGCTTGAGCAATGTCGTGTAGGCCGTCGCCACCGCCTTGGCGTCGCCAACGCGGGCCATTGCAACTACCGCGGAGAGATAAGCCGATTCGGTTGCGGTCGCCGGTATGCGGTCCGGCGGCAGTGTGACCATCGCCCAGTACGCGCTTTTTTTCCAGGTGTACTCGAAAACCGTGAAAGGGACGGCGTGACGCCGTGTTTCGCCCGAGCGCAGCAACAACTCCCCGGCCGGATAGTCGAAACCGGCGACTACGGCATAGTGCCAGTTGGAAAACAATGCAACCCCGTTATCCTGCAGCACCAGCACCGGGTTGCCGGCGGCGACTTCACGCAATAAATCGTCTATGCGGCCGGCGATGGGGTAGGAAACCACGCCGTAGCGGCGCGGCGCGGCGAGCATGTCCGCTTGCAGGCTGCCCTGACGCGCCGGCAGGTAAACCTGCTCGACCAGTTGCTCGGGGGTCAGGCTGAGGCCGGCATGTGCCAGCGTCGTTGCCAGTGCGGCTGGTCCGCATTGGAATTCGGTTTGCGGGAAAAACGGCACATCGGCGAGTTCGATGCGCGGCGGCACGCCGGCAGGCCAGGCGTCGCGCAAAGCCATCGTCTGCGGCACCAGGGACGCGCAACCACCGAGCGTGATCGCCAGGATAAAAGCGCCCGTGAACAAGCGGGCGCCTTTATGCATTTTCAACATTTGGTAGGGGCTCTTCGTTCGGTTGCGCACGGCGGCCGGGGCCGCGCGTGACGTCACTCGCGGTCCTAGCGGCGGAACGCGAAGAACCAGATGAAGAACACGACCAGGATCAACAGTGCCAGGCCGCTGTCGGCGCCGGCCGGCAGGGCGTTGATTTTGCCGACCAGCGATTGCACTTCGGTATCGCTCATCGCAGCGACGCGGGCGCTTGCCAGCGTGGCATCGAGGCCCATGGACTGGAACTGGCTGATCGTCTCGGCGCGGTTGAGCAGGCTGGTGAGGGCGACGCGGTCGGCCTGGGCGCTGGCGACAGTATTGGCCTGATCGGTACCGATCATGGCCGCCTGGCCCGACTGAAAGGGTAGCATCATCGTGGCGATCACCAGTACTTGGCAAAGCAGGTTTTTCAGGGTCAGTTTCATTTGTATCTCCATGGTTGGTCAGGTTGGCATTGGTACGGCCCGCCTCGGATCAGTGGGCCGCAATCTGACTATCGGCAGACGCGGCCCGGCGATCTGTGCGCTATCGCACATATGGAGCAGATTGGCCGCCTATGTGTGCTGGCGCACAGAATTCCAGAGTCGTTGCGGTGATCGTGCTGCGGAGCCAATTCGCGCGTCCGCAGATGAAAACACCGACTGATAAAGCGGCCGCAGCGGTCGCGGCTGACCCGGCTGACCCGGCTGAGGTGACTGAAGCGCCGCTTGCCGAGCAGCGTGACAGGCGCTTCGTTCGCACCAGTGTCGCGCTGGGCTTCCTGGCGTTTTTTGCGCTGTTTGCCGCGCTCTATCTGGCGCGGGCATTTTTCGTGCCACTGCTGATCGGCATTTTGGCCAGCTATACGCTGCGCTCGGTCGTCGACTGGCTTGAGGCGCGCCATATTCCGCGCCCGATCGGTGCCGCACTCGCCTTGATGGCGGTGGTCGGCAGCCTGTCCTGGGTTGCGTATGCGCTCAGCGACGATACGGCGGCGATGATAGAGCGCATGCCAGAAGCGGCGCGCAAATTGCGGCAGGCCATGAGTGAATCGCGCGCCAGCGGCAAGACGCCGCTGCAGAACATGCAGGAAGCGGCCAACGAAATCCAGGGTGCGGCGGCTGATGCCGGGCTCAAGCCCGGGGCGCGCGCTCCTGTCGTGCGAATTCCGGAGCCATCGTTGTGGTTGCGCGATTACGCACTCGCGCAGTCGGCATTGCTGATTTCGGTGGCTGCGCAAACACCGATAGTCTTGCTGCTCGCCTATTTCCTGCTTGCCTCCGGCGCGCATTTCCGCCGCAAACTGGTGCAGTTTGTTGGGCCGACGCTGTCGCGTAAAAAGGACGCGGTGCGCATACTCGAGGAAATCGATTCGCAGGTACAGCGTTACCTGTTCACCGTTCTCGTTTCCAATACGCTGGTGGGCGTGGGCACCTGGCTGGCGTTCGAGGCGCTGGGCATGGAAAGCGCCGGCGTATGGGGCGCGGCCGCCGGCGTGCTGCATTTCGTGCCCTACCTCGGATCGGCGCTGGTTGTTGTGGGCAGCGGCGTAGCGGCCTTTCTGCAGTTCGGAACGCTGGTGCACGGACTGGCCGTGGCCGGTGTCGCACTGTTTGTCGCTGGGGCGATCGGATTTGTTTTCATGACCTGGATGCAAAGCCGCGCCGCTCGACTCAACACCACGGTGCTGTTCATTGCACTGCTGTTCTTCGGCTGGCTATGGGGCATATGGGGCTTGCTGCTGGGCGCGCCACTGCTGGCCATTGTCAAGGTGGTTTGCGACCGGGTCGAGGAGTTGAAGCCGGTCGGCGAGTTGCTCGGGCGCTGACTATGTGCGCTGGCAGACCGACTTGATCGCGGCGGCGCCTTAAGCTTTGGTCTCAGGCACGACGGGCGTGCATCGTGGGCACCATGGTCGCCACCGCTGCTCCGTCAGGCCCTTTCATCAACCCGATATTTTGAAGGACACCGCCATGAACTGGGATCGCATCGAAGGCAACTGGAAACAATTCAAGGGTAATGTCAAAGAGCAATGGGGCAAGCTGACCGACGACCAGCTCGACGTGATCGCCGGCAAGCGCGACCATCTGGCCGGCAAGATTCAGGAAACCTACGGCATTTCCAAGGACGAAACGGAAAAGCAACTGGCCGAGTGGCAGGAGCGCATGAAGGCGGTCAGGCACGTCGATTGAAACGGATACCAGGCGCGACAGCAGATCATTACGATCACGCGGCGCCGCCCGCTTTCTTATGGAAGGAATAGTCCCATGAAACAATCCATGCTTCGGACGGTCGCGCTTGTATGTGGCGTCGCATTCGGCGCCGCCGCATCGGCGCAATCGATGACCGGCGAGCGTTTCAAGGCGGCGAAAGACGCGATTACCGCCGATTACAAGGCGGCCAAGGCCGCCTGCGCTTCGCAATCGGGCAACGCCAGGGACATTTGCAAGGCCGAAGCCAATGGCAAGCAGAAGGTCGCGATTGCCGATCTGGACGTGCAGAACAAGCCTTCGGCTGCGACGAGCTACAAGCGCAGTGTGGCCAAGGCAGATGCCGACTATGCCGTCGCCAAGGAAAAATGTGACGACGCCGCCGGCAACGTCAAGGACGTATGCCGCAAGCAAGCCAAGGCGGCGTCGGTCGCGGCCAAGGCCGACGCCCGCGCAGGTCAGAAAACCGCCAATGCCAACCAGGCTGCAGCCGAGAAAAATGCCGCTGCCAATGGCATGGCGCGTGCAACCGTTGCCGAGGCCCGCAAAGACGCCACAGCGGACAAGCGTAACGCCGACTATGCGGTGGCGAAGGAAAAGTGCGATGCGTTTGCCGGCGACCTCAAGAGCAATTGCATGAATGACGCCAAGGCGCGCTTTGGCAAATAGCGGGCCGCTGTAAAGCCCCTGCGGCGTGGCGCTCGAGGGCGCGCGCCTGCCCGATAAAAAGGGCTCCTGCGGGAGCCCTTTTCGCACTGACGCGCGCATTGAACCACCCGGAGATGCCCGCCAGACGGGCATCTCCAGCGTGTGCCTGCCCTGCTTGCGTCTTCGTTGCAGGCCTTGCGCGGGATTCGGCGCAATTGCAGGGTGGCGGCGAATCCCCCATACTTGGCGGTCGCTGTTCCGCCAACGCCGTCCAACCTGGGAGTACACCGTGGCCACCGTCGAGCTGACCAAGGACAATTTCGAACAAGTGGTGAGCGGCAACGCCATGGTGGTGGTCGATTTCTGGGCGCCCTGGTGCGGACCGTGCCGCGCATTCGCGCCGACCTACGAAGCCGCGTCGGAACAGCACCCCGGTGTCGTATTTGCAAAACTCAACACCGAAGACGAGCAGGAGGTCGCCGCCGCGTTCAACATCCGCTCCATTCCGACGCTGATGATTTTTCGCGAAAAGGTGGTGCTTTTTTCCGAGGCCGGGGCGCTGCCACCGTCGGCGCTTGAGCAGGTGCTGACGCAGGCGGCGCAACTGGACATGGTCAAGGTGCACCTTGAGATAGCGCAGCAACAGGACCAGCAGACCCCCAGTTAGGCCCCGATGCCCCCCGGCAAATCACGCCAGCAATGGTGAACGACCCGTCCGCTGCGGCGGATGTGACGCAGGCCGCCGATCGCGCGCCGCACAGCCGGGCGGAGCGTATTGATGCCGAACGCGTGCGCATCCTCTATGCCGGTGCGCCGTTCAGCGTGCTCATCCATTTGCTCTGCGCGTCGCTGCTGTTCATCGGCTTGCGCGGTGCCATCGAGTTTGCGCTGCTGCTGGCCTGGTATGTCGTGATGACGCTGGTGTGTGCCGGCCGCTGGATGCTGAACATGGCGTATCGCGACGCGGTCAAGCTGCCGGGCGATGCGCGCGGCTGGGAGCTGTATTTTGGCGTCGCGGCCCTCGTTACCGGTCTCGCCTGGTCGGGCCTGGTGCTGTTCGCCTTTCCGGCGCACAGCGTGCCGCACCAACTGCTGGTGATATTTGTGGTGACCATACTCGCCGTCGGTGGCGCCGGCGCGGTGCAAGCGAGCCCGCTGGCATTTTTCGCCTTTGTCGCAACCACGATGCTCGCCATGATCACGCGCCTGCTGATTACCGGGCAGGAGCTCTACATTTATGCTGCGATCCTGCTTGCGATCAGCTTTCCGGCAACGGCCAGCATGTTCCTGCGGCTCAACAAGTCCATCCAGGAATCCCTGGCCGCGCGCTTTGAAAAGGAAGACATCGCCGAAGACCTGCAGCGCCTCGAGTCACAGATGCAGCAATCGTCGCTCGAAGAAAAGGTCATTCTTGACACCGCCCTTGTCGGCATTGCCTTCATACGAGGGCGCCTTATCCTGCGCTGCAACCGCCACATGGAGACGCTGTTCGGTTTCGGGCCGGGCGAGTTGTCGGCGCGCTCTACGCGCGTGCTCTTTCGCTCCGACGTGGCCTGGAACAGCGTCGGCAGGCGCGTCGAGGAGAGCCTGCGCACGGGCGGTGTGCACGAGGAAGAGATCGAGCTCTTCCGCCGTGACGGCACACCGGTATGGTGCCGCTTTTCCGGACGGTCGCTCGACCCGGACGACCCCGCGCGCGGTTCGGTCTGGACCTATGTGGATGTCAGCAAGCGGCGTGAGGCGGAGCTTTCACTGGCGCGCGCCAACGCCATCATCATCGATGCCATCGAGAGCGTTCCCGACGCTTTCGCCATTTATGACCGCGAGGACAGGCTCGTGATGTGTAATCAGGCCTATCTTGCCGGAGCCGGCGAGGGCCTGTCACTGGAGCGGGCGATCGGCATGTCGTTTGAGCAAATGGTGCGCAACGCCATCGTGCGCGGCGAGCCGGTGCCATCCGCATACAACGGCGACGCCGAGGCCTGGGTTGCCGAGCGCGTGCGCCGCCACCGCCGGCCGGACGGCGACTTTTTGCTGCAGTTCGTCGGCGGGCGCTGGATGCAGGCGCGCGACCGGCCCACCGCCGAGGGCGGCATTGTCTCGGTGCGCACCGATATCACCGAACTGCGGCGCAACCAGGAGCGCGCCGAGTTCCTTGCCAACCATGATCCGCTGACCGAGTTACCCAACCGGCGCCTGCTCGAGGACCGCCTGAGGCAGGCGCTGATCCAGGCGCGGCGCAACCAGAGCGCGGTGGCGCTGATGATGGTCGATCTCGACCATTTCAAGTACATCAACGACCGCCACGGCCACCGCTTCGGTGACGAAGTTCTGCGCGAGGCGGCGCAGCGCCTGCGCTCCTGCGTGCGCGAAGTGGACACCGTGTCGCGCGTCGGCGGCGATGAATTCGTCATCGTGCTATCCGAGCTGCGCAAGGCGCAGGACGCCGCGCTGGTGGCGCAAAAAATCATTGCTGCGCTGGCCCAGCCTTTCCCGATCGCCGGTTTGGAAGCGTCGCTGCAACTCGAGTGCAGCATCGGCATCGCGCGCTACCCGGCCGATGGCGACGACCCGGACGCGCTGCTCAAGACGGCCGACATGACGATGTACGGGGCCAAGGATGCCGGGCGCAACCGTTACCGCTTTGCGTCGCCACCCGCGGCTGCGGAGGCGTGAGCGCAAACGCCCGGCCGGTGTCCGCCGGCCGGTTGACCCAGGCCAAATGGTCTATGCCCAAAGAATGCCGCGCAGACGCGGATGGCGCTGCGCCCGGGTGCCTGTGTTTCGAGAATCGCCTGGAACCGACTGCGTTGCCGCAAGGGTGCGCCTCGACAGGCGCGACGGCGAGGGCAAGGCCTCGCACTACGTATGGATCATCCGCGAGGCCAAGCCGGACCATCGTGCGCAGTCGGCCTGAGCAGCCGGCCCGCCCCCGGGCTGCGGTAGCGCGAACCCTGTCAGGCCGGTTCGAGCAGCGCCGTGCGCACGGCTTCGTCTTCAAGCTGCTTCAGAAACCAGCGCAAGGCCTTGCCGGGATCGGTGTTGCGCCAAGCGTAGTACAGGGTACCCGAAGGCTTGATGTCCTCCACCTCCTTGATCACGAGTTTTCCATCGCGCGCCAGCGGCACCGCGATGCCCGCCGGCAGGTAACCGCAACCGAGGCCGGCGATTTGTGCCGCGACTTTGCTCGCCATGTCGGGCACCGTCAGCGCGTCCTGGCCGGTCAACAGGCCCACCGAGCGCGTGGCGAGATTGCGCGAGGTGTCACCGACGGCGACGGCGCGGTGGGCGAGGATTTGCTCGCTCTTCAGCGGCTCGGGCGCGGTGGCAAGCGCATGGGTCGGCGCCACGGCATAGACAAAATCCCGCCAGCCCATCAACTGCAGGCCGTAGCCGCCGCCCGCCGGCGGTTCGCCAGACACGCCGAGCGCGAGGTCGGCGCGGTTGGAGGCAAGGGCGTCCCAGGTGCCGGCCAGCACCTCGTGGCTGATCCTGAGGCGCGTGCCCGACTGCTCGGCGTAAAACGCTTGTATCAGCGGGAACAGGCGCAGCGGCGACACGATGGTGTCCATCACAATGCGCAACTCCGTCTCCCAGCCGGTGGCGACGCGTTTGACGCGGCATTCCAGTTCGCCGGCGGCGCGCAGCAGGTGGCGGCCTTCTTCGAGCAACTCGGCGCCGGCCTCGGTCAGTTGCGCGCGGTGGCCGCGTCTGTCGTAGAGCAGCACATCGAGGTCCTGCTCAAGCTTTTGCACGCTGTAGGTCAGCGCCGAGGGCACGCGGTGCAGTTCGGCCGCCGCTGCGGCAAAACTGCCGCGGCGGGCAATGGCATCGAGCACCTGCAAGGCATCGAGGGTCAGCTTGATTCCGGACATGGCCCTGATTCCGCAGCGGAAAATCACATTTTACATTCATTCATAAAATTTGACTGAGATGGTTAGTTTTATTCGATTTTTTTGCTGAAAAGACGTGCCTATAGTGTGCAAAGCGAAATCAATAAACCAGAACAAGGAGACCATCGTGATTCAGATTCGCAAGGGCGTTGAGCGCGGTTACGCGGACCACGGCTGGCTGCGGTCTTTTCATACCTTTTCCTTTGCCGACTACTACGACCCGGCCAACATGGGCTTTGGCGCGCTACGCGTCATCAATGAAGACCGCGTCAACCCGGGCATGGGTTTCGGAACGCACGGCCACCGCGACATGGAAATCATCAGCTATGTGCTGGAGGGCGCGGTCGAGCACAAGGACTCCATGGGCAACGGCTCGGTCATCCGGCCGGGCGACGTGCAGCGCATGAGCGCCGGCACCGGTGTGCGCCATTCCGAGTTCAACCCGTCCAAGACCGAGGGCGTGCATTTCCTGCAAATCTGGATAGAGCCCGGTGTCACCGGCATCGCGCCGAGCTACGAGGAAAAGCATTTCGATGCGGCCTCCAAGCGCGGCAAGCTGCGCCTGGTTGCATCGGCCGAAGCGCGCGATGGCTCGGTAAAAATCCACCAGGACGCGAGTCTTTACGCAACGCTTGTGGACGGAGCGGAAAAAGTCACGCACACGCTGGCCGCCGGACGCCGCGCCTATGTGCATGTCGCGCGCGGCAGCGTCAGCATCAACGGCGAAGCACTGGCCGCCGGCGATGCGCTGAAGGTCAGCGGCGTGTCCGACATCACGCTGGAGCACGGCGACAAGGCCGAGGTCTTGCTGTTCGACCTCGCCTGAACCGGAAGCGATTTTTCACCTTTCACATTTTTACCGCACACGTTCCATTTTGTTCAAGGCCGGTTCGCCTTAGGGCGCGACTTCGGTGTCGGGCACTGCAGGCACGCCGCCCAATGCGGACGACCTTGCCGTGGCGCCATTCCAAGGCAGGCGCGTGAACCGGGTCGCAACAGCACTTGAAGCGGCGAAATAGCGTTTTAATCCAGAGGGAGAATCAGGCATGGCGGCAAAACTGCTCGCGTTTTCCGGAAGCGCCCGCGCGGGCTCGCTTAACAAGCTGCTCGCCAAGGCCGCCACCGAGGCGGCACGCGCCGCCGGCGCCGAAGTCAGCTTGATTGATTTGCGTGACTTTGCGATGCCGGTCTACGACGGCGACCTCGAAGCGAGGGAGGGCGTGCCGCCCAAGGCGCGCGAACTGAAGGCGCTGTTCATGGCGCACAACGGCCTGCTGATCGCATCGCCCGAGAACAACGCCTCGGTATCATCGTTGCTGAAAAACATCCTGGACTGGGTATCGCGCCCGGACGGCGGCCAGAACGGCCTGGTGCCCTACCAGAACAAGGTGGCCGGCCTGATGTCGGCGTCGCCCGGCGCGCTCGGCGGCCTGCGCGGCCTCGCGCACCTGCGCGCCATTTTGCAGACGCTGGGCGTGCAGGTGATCTCAGAGCAGTTCGCACTGGGCCGCGCGCACGAGGCCTTTGATGCGTCCGGGGGGCTCACCGATGCCAAACAACAGGCCATGCTGGCGGGGACGATGCAGCGGCTGGTTGATGTGACGGCGCGTCTTTCCAGGTAGCAATAGGCTGGAAATGCCCCAGGGACGGGCGTTTCCAGCCGGTATGCCGCTGTGGTCAGGGCGCCGCAGCTTTTCGGGTATTCTGAAACCATTGCGCCAACGTCGCGCCAACGTCGCGCCAACGTCACGGAGCATGTCCATGCACTTGCTGGAACAAACCGCCATTTTTTTGCTTACCGCCGTGCTGCTGGTGCCGCTGTTCAAACGGCTCAAGCTGGGCGCAGTGCTCGGTTATCTGGCCGCCGGCATGCTGATCGGGCCGTGGGCGCTCGGCCTCATCGGGGAAGTGCAGACGACCATGCACTTTGCCGAGTTCGGCGTGGTGCTGCTGTTGTTCCTGGTCGGTCTCGAACTGCAGCCGGCGCGGCTGTGGGTGTTGCGCCGGCCGGTGTTCGGCCTCGGCGGCGCGCAGGTCCTGGTCACCGGCGCGGCGCTGGGCGGGGCGGCGATGCTGTTCGGCATCGACTGGCGCGCGGCGTTTGTCATCGGCGTTGGGCTCGCCATGTCTTCGACGGCGCTGGTGTTGTCCTCGCTGGCCGAGCGCCATCAACTGACCGACCGCCACGGCCGCGAGGCGTTTGCGGTGCTGTTGTTCCAGGACCTCGCGGTGATTCCGCTGCTGGCGCTGCTGCCGCTGCTGGGTGGGTCGGGCGCACAGTCGGGAACCGGCTGGATGGCGGCACTGAAGGGTCTTGCAGCCATTCTGGCGGTGATTGCCGGCAGCCGCCTGGTGGTGCGGCCGGTGCTGAAGGCCGTGGCGAGCTACGGCGGGCGCGAGGTATTTACGGCCGCCGCATTGCTGCTGGTGGTCGGCGCCGCGCTGATCATGGAGCACATCGGCTTGTCGATGGCGTTGGGCGCATTTCTCGCCGGCGTGCTGCTGGCCGATTCGGAATTCCGGCATGAGCTCGAGGCCGATATCGAGCCTTTCAAGGGCTTGCTGCTGGGTTTGTTTTTCATCGCCGTTGGCATGAGCGCCAACCTCGCGCTGCTGTGGCAGCAGCCGCTGCTGGTGCTCGGGCTCGCGCTGGCACTGATGGTGGTGAAGTTTGCCGTGATGTACGGCATCAGCCGCGCGCTTGCCACACCCGATGCCGTGGCGCAGCGGCTTGCCGTGGCGCTGGCCCAGGGCGGCGAGTTTGCCTTCGTGCTGTTTGCCGCCGCCAACGGCTTTGGTATTTTCAGCACCGAAACGGCGCAGTTGCTGGTGCTGGTGGTGACGCTCTCCATGCTGCTGGCACCGCCGCTGTTTGTGCTGCATGAGCGCTGGCTGGCGCGCCGCCTCGCCGCGGCGCAACCGGAGTTCGACGCCATCGACGGGCCCGGCAATCCGGTAATCATCGCCGGCTACGGCCGCGTCGGTCAGATTGTTTCGCGCGTGCTGCGCCTCAGCGGTCTCGCGTTCACGGCGCTGGAAGCCAACTATCAGCAGGTCGATTTTGTACGGCGCTTTGGCAGCAAGGTTTATTACGGAGATGCGTCGCGCCTCGAGTTGCTGCAGGCCGCCAAAACCGGCGAGGCGAAGCTGTTCGTGCTGGCCATCGACGACATCGAGGCCTCGGTCAAGACGGCGGCGGTGGTGCGCAAGCATTTCCCTGATCTGCCCATTCTGGCGCGCGCCAGAAACCGCGTGCATTACTTCAACCTGCGCGACCTGGGCGTGAAAATGATTTACCGCGAAACCTTTCCGGCCAGCCTTGACATGGCGCGTCAGGCCTTGTTGCGTCTGGGCGTCGGTGTGGCCGCATCAGAACGCGCGGTGAGCATGTTCCGCAGTCATGACGAGACACAGCTCGAAGAGCAGTACGCCGTGCACCATGACGAGGGCCAGTTGATCCAGAACGCGCAGCAGGCGGCGGCGCAACTGCAGGCCTTGTTCGAGGCCGACACCGTGGGGCCGCTCGCTGGTGTTGCGAATGCGGCGGCGAAGGCGGTGGCAAATACGACCGCCAAGGCGGGTAATGACTGAACGCCGGCTGGTACTGGGTGCCTTGGGAGGCCTGGCGCTGACAACAGCTTTCCCCCTGCTGGCAGCTGGAAAGCCGCGCCCGGATTCATTCTCCAGCGGCCTGCTGTGGCGCGTATCAAGGGGCGGGGTGCCTGACAGTCACGTTTTCGGCACCATCCATGTTGCCGATCCGCGCGTGCTCGAGCTGCCGGCACCTGTACTGTCGGCGTTTGCGTCGGCGCGCACTTATGCCATGGAGATCGTGCTCGAGCAGCAGGAGGCTTCGCTGTTTTACGAGGCGGCGCAGTTCGAGGACGGCCGCCGCCTCGCGCCGCTGATCGGTGATGCGGCCTATGCCGAGGTGTCGCGGCTATTTACGGAGCGGCGGCTCGCGCCCGAAGTCATTGCCAGGCTCAAGCCCTGGGCGGTGTTGCTCAACCTGACCGTAACGCCGCAGGGCTATGGTGCGCAGACGCTGGACCAGCAGTTGTTCGCGAGGGCGCGGGCGCAGCGCATGGAATTGCACGGCCTTGAGGGCCTAGACGAACAGGTGGCTGTGTTTGACGGCATTCCGATGGACAGCCAGGTTGCGCTGCTGCGCCATGCGCTGGCGCAGCGCGAGTATTTTGTCGCGCGTCTGGAAACCACCATTGCGGCGTGGTTGAAGCGCGACCTCGCCGCCTTGTGGCGCGCCAGCGAGGACATTGGCCGGCGCTTTCCGGAAATGGCGTCGCATTATGCGCAACTGACCACGCGTGTCGTTGTCAATCGCAGTGTGGTCATGGCGCACCGGCTGTTTGCGCCGCTGCGCCGCGGCCGCAGCTTTGTCGCGGTGGGGGCCTTGCACTTGTTCGGGCGCCAGGGTCTGCTGCAATTGCTGCGCGAACAAGGCTATCTCATCAATCGGGTGTACTAGGCGGTCAGCGGGTAAAATGGCGGGGTGAAATCCATCGTCATTCTGATATCCGGCCGCGGCAGCAATATGCAGGCGCTGGTCGAGGCCGGTTTGCCGATCAGGGCGGTGATCTCCAACCGCGCCGATGCCGCGGGCCTGACCTGGGCGGCGGAACGGGGCATCGCCACCGTCACGCTCGAGCACAAGGCGTTTGCGTCGCGTGAGGGTTTTGATGTGGCGCTGACGGGGGTGATTGACGCATATACGCCCGACCTGGTGGTGTTGGCGGGCTTCATGCGCATCCTGACGCCGCATTTCGTGCAGCATTACGCCGGGCGCATGCTCAATATTCACCCGTCGCTGCTGCCTGCTTTTACCGGTCTTGACACGCATGCACGCGCGCTGGCCGCCGGCGTCAAGCTGCACGGCTGCACGGTACACTTTGTTACACCCGAGATCGACCACGGCCCGATTGTCATGCAGGCGGCGGTGCCGGTGCTGGCTGGCGACGACGAGGCGACGCTCGCGGCGCGTGTACTGGCGCAGGAGCATCGGGTGTATGCGCAGGCGGTGCGCTGGTTTATCGAGGGCCGCCTGGTCATCGCAGACGGGGTGGTGCGCGTTAAGGATACGGATACCGGGCAAACGGTTTTTGCCGAATGATGGACTTGATGAAGTCAGGGCTGCGATGAACGCACCGAAACCGCTTTTGCACATTCTGGCAGGCGCAGGCGCCGTGCTCTGGTCGCTGGCCTTGTGCGCCGCGCCGGCGCAAAAGCTCACGCTGCAATATGACGCCAGTCGCAACGGTACCGTCATGGTCGAGGTGACCGAGCGGCTCGAGCATGACGGCAAGAACTACACGGTGAGCTACGAGGCCAGGGGCAAGGGCGCCTACGCGCTGGTGCGCTCGGGCGCGGTCAAGCGCGCGAGCAAGGGCACGGTGACGGCCAACGGTCTGCGGCCCGACGAGTTTCGCGACAAGCGCGGCGACCGCCCGGAAAAAACGGCGCGTTTCGACTGGGTCAAACGCACGCTGCAGCAGGGCGAGGAGGGCAAGGCCGAGACCAAGCCGATGCCCGTGAGGGAACTGATTGCCGACCGTGTCAGCCTGTTCTGGTCGTTTGCTTTTCGCCCGCCCACAGGCAAGGAAGTGGCCTTCGCCGTCGCCGACGGCGGCGGTGTCGATGATTTTCGCTTTGTGCTGTCGGGAACCGAAACCCTGAAGACCGCGGCCGGCGACATCGAGGCGCTGAAGCTGGTGAAAGTGCGCGAGGGCGGCGATGAACGCGGCACCGAGATCTGGCTGGCGGTAAAACAGAATTACATTCCGGTGCGCATGCTGGTCATCGAAAAGGACGGCACGCGCATTGACCAGGTTGTCACCTCCATAAGCGCGCAGTAAGGGCATCTTGCAGCACGCGGCCGCGCTTTTGGCGCGCCGGCACACCGTCGCGTTCGGAACGGCGTCTGTGCAAACGACAACCAATACGCGAACGAAAGCCAATTCATGAAGCTGTCCCCCAATCTTATTGACCACGCATCCGAAGCCCTGGCCGCGGTGATGCGTTTTGAATACCCGGCCGACGGCGTGTTGTCGCGTTACTTCCGTGCCCACGACAAGCTCGGCCAGCAGGACCGCGGCTTTATCGCCGAGACTGTGTTCGCGGTGCTGCGGCGCAAGCGCCTGCTCGATTACCTGCTGGGGGACACCGGCGCGCGCGACATGGTGCTCGCCTGCCTGGCGGTGTTGCGCGGTCACAACCTGCGTGAACTCGAGGGCGTGTGCAGCGCGCCCGAACTGGAAAAACTCGGTGCCATCAAGCAGCGCGCGCACGAGGACCTGCCGTTTGAAATCGAGTGTGACCTGCCCGACTGGGTAATCGAAAAACTGCGTGCCGGCGGTCATGATGACGCGGCACTGCTGGCGCTGGCGCGCGCCTTGCAACGGCCCGCGCCGCTGGACTTGCGCATCAACCTCGCCAGGAGCACGCGCGAAGCGGCGCTGGCCTCGCTGGCGGCCAGCGGCGTAGAGGCTGCGGCCATGACTTACTCGCCGGCCGGCATACGCCTCAAGGACAAGCCCGCGCTGTCGCGTCATTCGCTGTACGTCGAGGGCGCAATCGAGGTGCAGGACGAGGGCAGCCAGTTGCTGTGCTACCTGCTCGGCCCCAAGCGCGGCGAAATGGTCGTGGACTTTTGCGCCGGCGCCGGCGGCAAGACGCTGGGCCTCGGGATGCTGATGCGCTCCACCGGCCGGCTGTACGCCTTTGATGTTTCGGCAACGCGGCTGACCAAGCTCAAGCCGCGGCTCGCGCGCTCGGGTTTGTCGAATGTCCATCCGCAGCACATCGACAGCGAGCGCGACCCGCGCATCGGCCGCCTCGTTGGCAAAATAGACCGCGTGCTGATAGACGCGCCGTGCAGCGGCATGGGAACGCTGCGCCGCAACCCCGACCTGAAGTGGCGCCAGACGGCGGCGGGCATTGATGAGCTCGCCGCCAAGCAAAAGCGCATTCTTGAATCGGCGGCGCGCCTGCTCAAGCCCGGCGGGCATCTCGTCTATGCGACCTGCAGCATCCTCGCCGAGGAAAACGAGCTCGTTGTCGAAGACTTTTTGTCGCGCCACCCGGAGTTCCGGCTGGTGCCGGCGATCGCCGAGATGGCGCGTCGCGACATCGCACTGCCGGAGGCCGCCGATGGAGGGCCTTACCTGCGCCTCGCCCCGCACTCGCACCAGACCGACGGTTTTTTTGCCGCGCTGCTGGAGAAGGTCAAGGTGGAGTCCTGAGCACGGGCGTGCACGCGCCCGTGCGCAGCGCCTGGCTGTGCGCTGTCGCTGTTTTTGCGCTGCTGCCTGCAGGCGGCGTTCATGCTGATGCCGCGCAACGCGGCGCGGTCACCGCCACCGGCACGATGCAGGTGGCTTTCCCGCCCTGGGACAACGCCGAGGCCATGGTGATCGAGGTGATCGCGGGTGCGCGCAAGCAGATCCTGGTGCAGGCCTTTGCCTTTACCAACCGCAGCATTGCCAGGGCTCTGGTCGACGCGCACAAGCGTGGCGTTGACGTGCAAGTCACCGCCGACCGCGGGCAGACCTTCAGCGGCGACAACAGCCGAATCCCCGACCTGGCGGCTGCCGGTATTCCGGTTTTTCTCGAACTCAGGTACGCCGCCGCGCACAACAAGACCATGGTCATCGACGCCGGCGGCGCCGAACCGGTGGTCATTACCGGCAGCTTCAACTGGACCTGGGGCGCGCAGCATCGCAACGCCGAGAATCTGCTGCTGCTGCGTCGCAATCCGGAAATGACGCGGGCCTATCATGACAACTGGCAGCGTCACCAGGCCGACGCGCTGCCCTACGCCGCCGGTTTGCGCAACGCACCGGCGCGTTAGAATCCGCGCTCAGCCCTTTTACAACCCACAACGCAGCGACCAGCCCTTCCCTCAATGGCAACCCAAGCCCCTGTCAAGAACCTGCTGCGCGAAGCGTGGATAGACGTCACCGACCTTGCCAACTATCCGGAATTCATCGTGTTGGTGGTCGCGCTGGCTGCGGCGCTGCTGATCAGCCGGTCGGTGCGCGCGTCCGACACACTGCAGTCCCTCGGCAATTTCGGCGCCGGCGGCGTCAGGCGCCTGGTATTCCCGCTGTTCGCGCTGCTGTTGGTCTGGATCGGCATGATTGCGCTCAAGCCGTGGTTTCAGGTCGACCTGTTGCGCCTGGCCGTGCCGCTGCTCGGCTCCCTTGCCATGGTGCGCGCGGTGCTGTACCTGTTGCGCCAGGTGCTGGCGCAGGGCAGTCTGCTGGCGAGTTTTGAGCGCACCATCGCACTGGTCGTGTGGCTGGGCTTTGCGCTGCACATTTTCGGCGCGCTGCCCGAGGCGGTTGATCTGCTCGAGGACATCAGCTTCAGCGTAGGCAAGCAAAAGCTGAACATGTGGGTGCTGCTGCAGGGTCTTTTCTGGATCGGCATCACGCTGCTGATCTCCCTGTGGCTGGGCCGCTTGGCCGAGTCGCGGCTGCTCAAGGCCGATCGCCTCGATGCCAATCTGCGCGTGGCCTTTGCGCGTCTGGTGAACGCACTGCTGGTGGTGATGGGTATCCTCATCACACTGCCGCTGGTGGGCCTAGACCTCACGGTGCTGTCGGTGTTTGGCGGCGCGCTGGGCGTCGGCCTTGGCTTCGGACTGCAGAAAATCGCCAGCAATTACATGAGCGGCTTCATTATCCTGGTCGAGCGCTCGATACGCCACGGCGACATGATCACCGCCGATAATTTTTACGGCGAGGTGCGCGCCATCACCACGCGCAGCGTCGTGGTCAAGGCGCTTGACGGCCGCGAGGCAATCATCCCGAATGAAACCTTCATCACGCAAACGGTGCTCAACCATTCGTTTACCAGCCGGGACGTGCGGCTGGGGCTGCAGGTGCAAGTGGCCTATGCGTCCGACCTTGAAAAGGTGATGGCGCTGATGACCGGGCTCGCACTCGCCAACCCGCGCGTGCTGCCCGAGCCGCCGCCGGCCACATACGTTTTGCGCTTTGCAGATAGCGGCATAGACCTCGAACTGGGTTTCTGGATACGCGATCCGGAAGCCGGCCAGTTGAACGTACGGTCCGAACTCAACCTGGCCATATGGCAGGCGTTCCGGCGCGAAGGAATCGAGATCCCGTACCCGCAGCGGGAAGTCCGTCTTGTTGACACCTCCAAAAGCGACATAAAACAATATAAAACAGGTGCTTAACCTAGCCGGGAATATGCCTCTTCGGGCCTGCGGGAATTAACGTAAAATGCCCGCAATTCAACCAACCTAGGCCATTAGATGACCTTCGCTGAAATCCGTAATATTCCGGTTATTTTTTCGGGTATTTATGACCTTGAGTGGTGGCAGCTCGCACTGGTCGCCCTCGCGCTGACGCACGTGACGATTGCCGCAGTGACCATTTTCCTGCACCGCCACCAGGCGCACCGCGCGCTGGAGCTGCATCCGATCGCCAGCCATTTTTTCCGTTTCTGGCTGTGGATGACCACGGGTATGGTGACCAAGGAGTGGGCGGCCATCCATCGCAAACATCACGCCAAATGCGAAACCGTCGATGACCCGCACAGCCCGCAGGTGCTGGGCATCAACCGCGTGCTGTGGGGCGGCGTGGTGCTCTACGTCAGGGAGTCGCGGGTCAAGGACACCATCGAGCGCTACGGCCATGGCACGCCCGACGACTGGCTCGAGCACAACCTCTACAGCAAGTACCAGACGCTGGGCCTGACCATCATGGGCGTCATCAACGTGTCGCTGTTCGGCATTCTGCCCGGCCTCGTCATCCTCCTGACGCAGATCATCTGGATTCCGTTCTGGGCGGCCGGGGTCATCAACGGCATCGGCCACTACTTCGGCTACCGCAATTTCGACTGCGCCGATGCCAGCACCAACATCGTGCCCTGGGGCATTCTGATCGGCGGCGAAGAGCTGCATAACAACCATCACACTTACGCCACCTCGGCCAAGCTGTCGAACAAGTGGTACGAGTTCGACATCGGCTGGATGTACATCTGCATCATGGCCTCGTTCGGTCTGGCCACGGTAAAGAAGGTGGCCCCCACGCCGAAGCTGGCCGGTGCCAAGGCCGTGGCCGATGCCGACATGCTGCAGGCGGTGATCGCCAACCGTTATGATGTGCTGGCCAAGTACGCCAAGTCGCTGAAGGCGACCTATTCCGAGGAAGTAGCCAAGCTGCGGCAGCAGTCGCCGCAGGATGCCGAGATGCTGGCGCGTTTCAAGCGTTGGCTCAACCGCGACCACAAGGCGCTGGCGGCACCGGAGCAGCAGCAGTTGGCGGCGGCTCTTGCCAAGAGCAAGCCGCTCGAGACCGTGTACACCATGCGCCAGGAGTTGTCGGCGCTGTGGGAGCGCTCCAGCGCGTCGAAGGAGCAATTGCTCAAGGACCTGCAGGACTGGTGCCAGCGTGCCGAGGCGAGCGGCATCCGGCATCTGGAGGAGTTTTCGTTCAGGCTGCGCTGTTACGCCTGACCCTGACGCCTGGCGCAGTAAAAAAAGTACCCGCTGCGGCGGGTATTTTCTCGTGTTTATTTTGCGCCGGACCGCAGGTGCCGGCGTATCGAGCAATAAACGCCGATAAAAAAAGCCCGCAACGGCGGGCTTTTTTTATCGGACGGGCTGATTACTTCAGCTTCGTCTCCTTGTACAGCACATGCTTGCGGACCTTGGGATCGTATTTAATGATCTCCATCTTGTCGGGCATGGTGCGCTTGTTCTTGGTTGCGGTGTAAAAATGTCCGGTACCGGCGCTGGATTCGAGCTTGATTTTTTCACGCATGATCGTTGTCCTTGGAGCGGGTGTTGATGCTCGGGGGTTTCAGCAGGGTTTTACTATTGGGGGCTTAGAGCTTGCCCTTGGCGCGCATTTCTTCCAGGACGACCTCAAGGCCCTTCTTGTCGATGGTGCGCAACGCAGCCGTTGAAACGCGCATCGTGATGAAGCGCTTTTCCGACTCAAGCCAGAAGCGGCGACTCTGCAGGTTGGGCAGAAAGCGGCGCTTGGTCTTGTTGTTGGCATGGGACACATTGTGTCCGGTCATCGGTTTCTTGCCGGTGACTTCGCAGACGCGTGCCATGGCTGTACTCCAGTTCGAAAAAAGACCGCCATTATAGCCAGAAAACCAGCCTCTTTTCAAGTTCTTGCTGGAACCGGTCGCAAATTGCCTTCGAGACCGCATTACGCGCCGGGCGCGGCCATTCCGGACCGGCCGGATTGAGGAAAACCGCCCGTTAAATCAGACCTCTTTCGGCGAATGACATGGCCGCGCCTTCGCCGACGATAAAGTGGTCGAGCACCCGTACATCGACCAGCGCGAGGGCCTGCCGCAGCGTGCGCGTCAGCAATTCGTCGGCCTGGCTGGGCTCGGCCAGGCCGGAAGGGTGGTTGTGCGCAAAAATGATCGCCGCGGCGCCGTGCGCCAGCGCGAACTTGACGATTTCGCGCGGATACACGCTGGTCTGGGTCAGCGTGCCGCGAAACAACTCCTCGGCGGCGATGACGCGGTTTTGCGCATCCAGCAGCACCGCCATGAAAACCTCATAGTCGCGCCCCGACAGCGTCAGGCGCAGGTAGTCGCGGACCGACTGTGGCGAGGACAGGGCGTCGCGTGCGCGCATTTGCTCGCCGAGGGCGCGTCGCGCCAGTTCCAGCGCGGCCTGCAACTGCGCGGCCTTGGCCGGGCCGATGCCGGGCATTGCCGTCAATGCCTTGGGGTCTGCGGCGGCGAGGCGCGCGAGCGAACCATGGCCGACGATGAGCTCGCGTGCCAGGTCAAGCGCGCTTTTGCCCTTGATGCCGGTACGCAAAAAGATGGCCAGCAACTCGGCATCGGACAGTGCGGCGGCACCCTGTGCGAGCAATCGCTCACGCGGGCGTTCTGCAACGGGCCAGTCTGCAATCGTCATGATTTGCCCGATGTTTCCATTGATGTTTCCCCTGTTGTTCCAGCCTGTGCCGGCGGCAGTGTTACCGCGGATTTCGGCGTAGAATCCCCGCTCCTGTTTAACGTGCCTTGGCATATTCGGATGACCGCACTCAAGGGCAAGCGCATTCTTCTCGGCCTCACCGGCGGGGTTGCCGCATACAAGGCGGCCGAACTGACACGCCTGTTGACCAAGGCCGGGGCCGACGTGCGGGTGGTGATGACCCAGGCGGCGTGCCGTTTCATCACACCAGTGACGATGCAGGCCTTGTCAGGCCAGACCGTGCATACCGACCTGTGGGACGCGAGCGTGCCCAACAGCATGGGCCATATCGAACTGTCGCGTGACCGCGATCTTATTCTGATCGCACCGGCCAGCGCCGACTTTCTCGGCAAGCTCGCCTGGGGCCTTGCCGATGATCTGCTGTCAACGCTTTGCGCGGCGCGCAGTTGCAGGCTGGTCGTGGCGCCGGCGATGAATGTCCAGATGTGGGGGAACCCGGCGAATCTGCGCAATGTCGGCATGCTGCGCACCGACGGCGTGCAGGTGCTTGGACCGGCGGCCGGCGACCAGGCCTGCGGCGAGACCGGCATGGGCCGCATGCTCGAGCCGGCGCAGATCGTGGCCGAGGTGGCGACCTTGTTCGGACCGCAATTGCTCGCCGGCAAGCGGGTGCTGGTGACGGCCGGCCCGACCTACGAGCCCATTGATACGGTGCGCGGTATTACCAACAAGAGTTCGGGCAAGATGGGCTATGCGGTGGCGCAGGCTGCGGCCGAGGCCGGCGCCGAGGTGACGCTGGTCAGTGGCGAGACCGTATTGCCGCCACCGCCGGGTGTCGCGCGTATCGAGGTGGTGACGGCGCGAGACATGTATGCGGCGGTGATGCGGCAGGCAAAAAAAGCCGATATTTTCATCGCCGTCGCGGCGGTGGCCGACTACCACGTGGTCGATGCCAAGTCGCACAAGATCAAGCGTGGGGATAGCGTTAACAGCGGCGGCGTGCAGGTGGAACTCGCGCCCAACCCGGACATCCTCGCCGCAGTGGCGGCGCTGCCGAAAGGGCCGTTTTGCGTCGGCTTTGCCGCCGAGACCGAGAACCTGCGCACCAATGCGCAGGCCAAGCGCAAGAAAAAGAACATCCCCCTGCTTGCCGCCAATCTGGCGCAGCACGCTTTCGGTCGTGACGACAATGCGCTGACCTTGTTCGACGGCAACGGCGAGCATGCTTTGCCGCGCGCGCCCAAACTCGTGCTGGCGCGGCAGTTGGTGCGGCATATTGCATCCCTGATGACCGACAAGAAACGCTGAGCCCTGCGGCGCGCCAGCAAACGCCGCGGCGCGCGAAGCGCTTGCAAGCCTGGACCTCCCAAGTGACAACCATAGACGTCAAGATTCTCGATCAACGCCTGCGTGAAACGCCGCCGCAGTATTCCACGCCCGGTGCCGCCGGCCTTGACCTGCGCGCCTGCATTGACGCGCCGCTGACACTGCAGCCGGGTGAGTCGCAACTGGTTCCGGCCGGCATGGCGATTCATCTTGCCGACCCCGGGCTGGCTGCCGTTGTGTTGCCGCGTTCCGGTCTTGGCGCCAAACACGGTATCGTCCTCGGCAATCTGGTCGGGCTGATCGATTCGGACTACCAGGGGCAGCTGATGGTGTCGCTGTGGAACCGCGGCAGGGAAGCTTTTACCGTGCAGCCGCTCGATCGCATTGCACAACTGGTGGTGGTGCCGGTGCTGCAGGTGGCATTCAATCTGGTCGAGGAATTCGCCGTAAGCGAGCGCGGCGCCGGCGGATTTGGCAGCACCGGCAAGCGCTGAATCTCGCAGGCAGCAAGCCACCGCCAACAAAAACGGCCGCTGCATGCGGCCGTTTTTGTTGCAATGCCTGTGTGACTAGCGCAGCGAGTCAGCCCATATGTTGTTGGCCCAGGCGTCGGCATAGGCCTTCTCCAGCGTGTTGCGCTGGGCCGACACGCCGCCCGCGCCCTGTACCGGCAGCAGGGTTTTCTTGTCCGGGTCGTAGCGGTGGACCGAGGTGACGTGCATGGCCTCGGTCGCGCTGACATAGCTGTAACAGGTGTTGGCGATGGAGGTCGTCGCCGGTGCCGGCTGGCCGGTGAGATTGGCGACGATCGCCGCCGCAGCGATCTTGGCGTGGTTGTTGGCCATGCTCGCCGATTTGGGCATTGCCGCCGCCGACAGCGTGGCGTCGCCCAGCACGTGTACGCCCTTGACCGCCAGCGACTCCATGCTGAGCCAGTCAACGCCGCACCAGCGGTTGTTGGCGGTAATGAGTTTGGCCGAAGCGGCGATGTTGCCCGCACGTTGCGGCGGCACGACGTTGAGCACGTCGCCCTTGATGGTTTCGAAATCGGTCTTCAGCGCCATGCCCTTGACGTCAACGTCCTTGACTTCCATGTTGTTGCGGTATTCGACGATGCCCGGGTAGAGGTCTTTCCAGGCCGCCTTGAACAGGCCGGCCTTGGAGACGACGTCCTCGTTGGCATCGAGGATGATGACCTTGGAGCGCGGCTTTGACTGCTTGAAATAAGCGGCGACCTGGCAGGCACGTTCATACGGGCCGGGCGGGCAGCGGTAGGGTGCCTTGGGGATGGATAGCAGATAGGCACCGCCGTCGCGCATGGCTTCGATTTGTGCGCGCAGCGCGATCGTGTCGGGGCCGGCTTTCCAGGCGTGCAGGATCTGCTTTTGCGCCTCGGCGTTGTTGAGCCCGGGGATCTGGTCGAACATGAAATCGATGCCCGGCGCGACGATCAGACGGTCGTATTTCATGTCGCCGTACTTTTTGGCGAATTTGACCAGACTCTTGTCGGCGTCGATGGCGCTGACCTCGTCGTTGAGCACCTGCACGCCGTATTCGCGCAGGCCGCCGTAGCCCATGGTGATGTCCTCCATCTTGCGCGAGCCGCCCAGTACCAGGTTTGAAAGCGGGCAGGAAACGAACTGCAGGTTGCGCTCTACGAGGAACACCTCGATGCTGCCGCCGCTCCACATGCGTATGTACTTGGCCGCGGTGGCGCCGCCGTAGCCACCGCCGATGATGATCACGCGCCCGACGGCCTTGGCCGGTGCGGCCGGCTGCGATGCGCAACCGGCGAGCGAAACCGCCGCGCCTGCGCCAAGAAAACGCACGAAGTCACGCCGATTGAAATGCCTGTTCATGCTCATCTCCTTATTTCGCCTTTTGCGCAGCGAAGTAACTCGCCAGCAAATCGATTTGTTGGTCGGTGTAGCCTTTGGAGATCTGGTGCATGATCGTCGCCGCGCGCTTGCCGTCGCGAAAATCGCGCATTTGCCTGGCGAGGTAATCGCTGGGCTGGCCGGCGATATTGGGCAGCCCTCCGGCGTTGGCGCCGTTGGTGCCGTGGCAGATGGCGCAGGCGGCGGCCAGGTTGCGACCGGTGTTGACGTCCTGCGCGAGGGCAGGCGGGACGAGGCTTGCGATACAGGCAAGCGTCGCAAGCAGCAGTTTGTTCTTCATCTGTTCCTCCTTGAGACCCTGCGGCTACAGGGCGATATTGGTTGTTTCGCGCAGGCAGTTTCGCCTCAGCCCTCGGGCGCTGTCAAGGTAGGCCGCAGCATAAGTTGATTCCACCGGGGCATAAGCTGAAAAGCCGCGCTGGGCGCGGCTTTTCAGCTGCATGCACTCGCCGCTCAGGCTTCTGCGGCGGGCACCGGCTCGGCCGGCGTTGCTTCTGCGGGGAAGCTGAGGAAGACTTTGTCGTCGGCACCGATGTCGACCGTGACCTTGCCGCCGTTGGCGAGGCGGCCGAACAGCAGTTCGTCGGCGAGCGCGCGACGGATGGTGTCCTGGATCAGGCGCGACATCGGACGCGCACCCATCAAAGGGTCGAAGCCGTGCTTGGCGAGATGTTCCTTGAGTTTGTCGGTGAACTGGGCCTCGACTTTTTTCTCGTGCAACTGCTCTTCAAGCTGCATCAGGAACTTGTCCACGACGCGCACGATGATGTCGTGATCGAGGGCGCGGAACGAGATGGTGGCGTCGAGGCGGTTGCGAAACTCAGGCGTGAACAGCCGCTTGATTTCGCTCATCTCGTCGCCCATCTCCTTTTTTGCAGTAAAGCCCATCACGGGTTTGTTGAGGGCTTCGGCACCGGCGTTGGTGGTCATGATGATGATAACGTTGCGGAAATCAGCCTTGCGCCCGTTGTTGTCGGTCAGCGTGCCGTGGTCCATCACCTGCAGCAGGATGTTGTAGACGTCCGGGTGGGCTTTTTCGATTTCATCGAGCAGCAGCACCGCATAAGGCTTCTTGGTGACGGCCTCGGTCAGCAGGCCGCCCTGGTCGAACCCGACGTAGCCGGGCGGCGCACCGATGAGGCGAGAAACGGCATGGCGTTCCATGTATTCGGACATGTCGAAGCGGTGCAGTTCGACGCCGAGGCAGTAGGCGAGTTGCCTTGCCACTTCGGTCTTGCCGACGCCGGTGGGGCCGCTGAACAAAAAGGCGCCGATGGGCTTGGTCGGACTGCCAAGACCGGAGCGCGCCGTGCGTATTGCCGCGGTCAGTGCGTCGATGGCCTTTTCCTGGCCGAAGACCACCGCCTTCAGGTCGCGGTCGATATTCTTCAGCGCGTTGCGGTCGTCGTTGGACACGCTTTGCGGCGGGATGCGTGCGATCTTGGCGATGATGTCCTCGATCTCGAGCTTGCCGATTACCTTTTTCTGTTTCGATTTGGGCAGGATGCGCTGTGCTGCCCCGGCCTCGTCGATGACATCGATGGCCTTGTCGGGCAGGTGGCGGTCGTTGATGTAGCGCGCCGACAGTTCTGCCGCGGAAGACAGCGCGCCGGCGCTGTATTTGACGCCGTGGTGTGCTTCGAAGCGCGACTTGAGCCCGCGCAGGATTTGCACCGTCTCCTCGACCGAGGGCTCATTAACATCGATTTTCTGGAAGCGGCGCGACAGCGCGTGGTCTTTTTCGAACACGCCGCGGTACTCGTTGTAGGTGGTGGCGCCGATGCACTTGAGGGCGCCCGAGGACAGCGCCGGCTTGAGCAGATTGGATGCATCGAGCGTGCCGCCCGATGCGGCGCCGGCGCCGATCAGGGTGTGGATCTCGTCGATGAATAGGATGCCGTTGGGGTTGTCGAGCAATTGCTTGAGCACGGCCTTGAGCCGCTGCTCGAAGTCACCGCGGTACTTGGTGCCGGCGAGCAGGGCTCCCATGTCGAGTGAGTACACCTGGCACTTGGCCAGCACTTCGGGCACCTGGCCTTCGACGATGCGCCGCGCCAGTCCCTCGGCGATCGCGGTCTTGCCGACACCGGCTTCACCCACCAGCAGCGGGTTGTTCTTGCGTCGGCGGCAAAGCGTCTGGATGACGCGTTCGACTTCACGCTCACGACCGATCAGCGGGTCGATTTTTCCGACCAGTGCCTGCGCGTTGAGATTCTGCGTGTAGGTCTCTAGCGCGCCACCGGATTGCTGGTCTTCGCCCTGCGGCTCCTGCTGCTCTTCGCCTTTTGCGCTTTGCGCCTGCGGCGCCTTGGTGATGCCGTGCGAAATGAAATTGACCACGTCAAGGCGCGTCACCCCTTGCTGGTGCAGGAAATAGACGGCATGCGAGTCCTTCTCGCCAAAAATCGCGACCAGCACATTGGCACCGGTCACTTCTTTCTTGCCGGAGGACTGGACGTGCAGGATGGCGCGCTGGATCACGCGCTGAAAGCCGAGCGTGGGCTGGGTGTCGATTTCTTCCGAGCCGGCCACCGTGGGGGTGTGCGTGGCGATGAAATCGGCGAGGGCCTTTTTCAATTCCTCGATGTTTGCGGCGCAGGCGCGCAGCACCTCGGCGGCGGTCGGGTTGTCCAGCAGCGCAAGCAGCAGGTGCTCGACGGTGATGAACTCATGGCGCTTCTGCCGCGCCTCGACGAAGGCCATGTGAAGGCTGACTTCCAGTTCCTGGGCGATCATAGTCTTGTATCCTGTGATGAAACGGGTGACCGCCGGAGGGGGAAGCCCGCCGGGACAATCATGGGGACAATCATGGGGACAATCATGTTTCCTCCATCACGCATTGCAGCGGATGTTGGTGCTTGCGGGCGAAAGCGGCAACCTGCTCGACTTTGGTGGTGGCGATGTCTTTCGGAAACACGCCGCATACGCCCATGCCCTCGCGATGAACCTTGAGCATGACCTGAGTAGACTGTTCTCGCGTCAGCGCGAAAAAAGACTGAAGGACAAGCACGACAAATTCCATGGGCGTGTAGTCGTCGTTCAAGAGAATGACCTTGAACATCGGTGGGGGCTTGAGCTTGCTTTTCTTCGCTTCAAGTACCGTGCCTTCACGTGATCGCGTCGCCATGAACGTATTGCCAAACCTTCCTGAACACTAAGCCAGAACCGTGTACCCGTCAATTTGCTTAGGGCGGGTTTTCCCGCGCTATTCTGCGCCAAGGGATGCACGACTACTTTAGCGGCAGTCCCCTGCCGGTGCAACGATCATTATGTGGGTATCCGGGCCCCGGAAAACAAGAGTTTGACACTTGACGGGCGCCATGAATTCACGGTAAAAACTCGATTGTGTCTGTTTATTCGGCATCACTGGCCGGTGTATTCGCACCTGCCCCGGTTGCTGAAGCGCGGACGCAGGTCCGGGAACGTCCCGGGGATTATTTTTCAAGGAAGGTGTGTTTCCATGGCGACAGGTACAGTGAAGTGGTTTAACGATGCCAAGGGGTTCGGTTTTATCACCCCCGACGACGGCGGCGAAGATCTTTTTGCGCATTTCTCGGCGATCCAGATGGGTGGCTTCAAGACCCTCAAGGAAGGCCAGAAGGTGAGCTTTGAGGTCACCCAAGGACCGAAGGGCAAACAGGCCTCAAACATTCAGGCCGCATAATCACCTTTGCCACGGGCGCCGCAGCGCCCGTGGCCGTTGCAGGGGCCGTGTGGCCCCGCCAAGGTCCGAGCGGCGACCAGAATCGCCGCACGAGCGTTGTCTTTCGTTTGTGTCCGCCTCTGCCGAGCGGTAGAGATCGCCAAAGGCATGGCGGCCGATCACCACCGGCAGGTTCCAGTGCGGCACAGTGCGCGGAACGTTGCTGCAGATGATCGGCTCGCGGAAAAGCGTGCCGTTAAGGATGCTGCGGATGGTGCCGTCGGGCGTTTTCCACATTTGCTTCAGCCCGAACTCTTTCATCCGGCCCTCGTCTGCCGTACGGGTGGTGCATTTGAGGGCAACACCGTACTCGCTGGTGGCGTGGGCTGCGGCTGTCGTTACCCTGTCGTCGGTGGCATCGCGATGCGCCATGCCCAGGTCGAAGTACGTAAGGTCGATGTCAAGGCGTGGAAGAATCAGGCGCTCGCGGATTTTCTTCCAGATGACGCGTGTCATTTCATCGCCGTCCATTTCGACGAGCGGAATTTCACCTTGATTTTGCTCACTGATACGCTCCTGATTGCAAACGGACATCGCGTGCGCCGGCGCGCCGGGGCCCCATGGCATGGGGGGATGTAAAATGCTGCAATTGCCGCGACGGCAATGTCGTGGAAATGCGTCTGCGCAGCCATTTTTTGGTAAGCCCATGCCTCGAGTCCTGCTGCTGAACAAACCCTTCGGTGCGCTATGCCAGTTTTCAGTTGAGCCGGGGCGCGCTTGTCTTGCCGATTTCGTCAAGGTGCCCGATGTGTATCCCGCCGGGCGTCTTGATGCCGATAGCGAAGGCCTGGTTGTGCTTACCGACGACGGCAGGTTGCAGCAGCGCATCAGCCACCCCCGGCACAAGCTGGCAAAGATCTACTGGGTACAGGTGGAAGGGGAGCCGTCGCAGGAGGCTGTCGCCATGCTGTGCGGCGGGATCGAACTCAGCGACGGGAAAACCCTGCCGTGCAAGGCCCGCCTTGTCGCCGAGCCCGACGGCCTCTGGCCGCGCCACCCGCCAATTCGTGCGCGCAAGGCCATCCCCGCAAGCTGGTTGGAAATGGTGCTGGTGGAGGGGCGCAACCGCCAGGTTCGCCGCATGACGGCCGCCGCTGGTCATCCGACGCTGCGCCTGATTCGGGCCGCCATCGGCCCGTGGCATCTGGATGGGCTGGTGCCGGGGCGCTGGCGCGAGGGCAGTGTCAACCAGTTGTAATGCCGGGCGTTATTCGGTCAGACACCCTTGCAAGGTGTCGCCCCAAACGACTAAACCCTTGATAAGGAAATAACATGAAAAAGCTGATTACCCTGATCGTCGCCGCTGCATTTGCCGCCAGCTCCGGCGCCGCGTTTGCCCAGGCTGCTGCTCCGGCAAAGGCTGCTCCCGCCGCCCCGGCTGCTGCCGCTCCCGCTGCCGCGCCGGCCGCCAAGGCTGGAGCGAAAGCCGAGAAAAAAGTTTCGAAAAAGAAAAGCAAAAAAAGCAAAAAAGCCAGCTAATTGATTTTTATGGAGAAAATCGGTAATCTTTGCCTCGGTTGCCGGTTTTTTTCTGTCATGAAGCTGTCAACCTGACCGTTGTTTCCGCGTTATTGTCAATGGCTGGGTCCTCCTGGTCAAAAAACCAAATCTATTAACTGCTACTGAGAGAGGGAAGACTATGAAAAAATTCATCGCCATGCTGATCGCTGCTGCTTTCACCGCCACCGCCGGCTTCGCTGTTGCCGCTGATGCGAAGAAAGACGAAAAGAAAGCAGAAATGAAGAAGGAAGCGCCCATGGCCAAAAAAGACGCGAAGAAAGACGACATGAAAAAAGACGAAATGAAAAAAGACGCCAAGAAGTAATTCTGGCATCTTGTTTCTGGAAAAGGCCGGGCTTGCCCGGCCTTTTTTATTGTTCCAACGTGCGGGGCCGGATCGAACTTGCCGTCAAGCGCAGGCGCTTTGTTTTGGCACGAGATTCGGGGTGCCGATCCAGCTTGAGCCGGCACCGCGTGATGGTTAAAGTTGCCGGTGTTTCTTGCCAAGGATGGTGTTGATGCATGCAGTCATTTTTCGCGCAGGCCAGAGAGTTTTTCTGGCGCTCGCACCGTTTTTCTTCTTCACTTGCGTGCTCGCCGCCGAGCATCCTGTCATCAGCCTGACTGCAGGAATGCACGTCATTCGCGCCGAGGTCGTCAACACCATGGCCTCGCGCTCGCAAGGCCTGATGTTTCGCAAGTCACTCGGACCCAACCAGGGCATGCTGTTCGTATTCGACATCAATGAGCGCCACTGCATGTGGATGAAGAACACGCTCATCCCGCTCTCGGTCGCTTTTATTGACGAGCAGGGTGCGATTCTAAACATTGAGGAAATGAAGCCGCAGACTGAGGACACGCATTGCGCCAGGAGCGCTGCGCGCTACGCCCTGGAAATGACCGCGGGCTGGTTTGGCAAGCGCGGCTTACAGCCGGGGCTGCGCTTGGGGGGGATGGAAAAAGCCCCAGGGCCAAAGTAAGGCGCATCGAGCCTGTACCGGGGCCTGGTGCCCTCAGTGACCCAGGTACAGTGCGCTATGCCCTCCCGCAGCCATGAAAAAGAGCATCGGGATTGACAGCATCAGATTGACCCGCGAAACCAGAAAGGCCGTCCGTCTGGCACGGCTTTTCTCGTCGTCCGTCGCGGGGACCATGCCGAGGATGATCTTCTGCTTGGGCCAGATCAGCGCCCACACGTTGACCAGCATGATGGTGCCCAGCCATGCGCCGATGCCGATGGCCAGATGCGACTTGGACAACGTGAACGCGCTTACAAAGTCCCTGCCGAGCAGGGCGGCGCCCGCCAGCCATGTGACGACCGCCGCCCAGCGGAACCACAGCAGGGCCAGCGGCGCAACGTGCTTCTGTATGCCTGCGGCGGTGCCATCCGCCTGTGCCGCCTTCAGGGCCTGGATTTGCACAAAGTTGAAGTAAAAAAGCAAACCAAGCCACATTACGCCCGCGAGGAAATGGATCCATCGTGCCAATGCCGGTACGTACTCCATGTCATCCTCCGAGGGCGAAGCGGACGGCACCATAAAGAACCAGGGTCAGGAGCAACCCCGAGATGATGGTTCCCCAGAGCGTTTCGAGCGGATTCATGGAGGCCTCCTTGGCGCGGTCTGATCAGATGTGAACCGGCAAAAAAGCAAAGCCCGCCGGCGGGGCGGCGGGCTTTGGACTGTTTTGCGTGGGATGCTTAAGCGAAATTAAGCAAAGTTTTTTGCTGCGAAGTCCCAGTTTGCGATATTCCAGAACGCCGTCACGTAATCGGGGCGGCGGTTGCGGTAATCGACGTAGTACGCGTGCTCCCAGACGTCGCAGGTCAGCAGAGGCTTGTCCGCAGTGGTGAGCGGCGTGGCGGCGTTGGACGTATTGACGATATCAACCGAGCCGTCGGCTTTTTTCACCAGCCAGGTCCAGCCCGAGCCAAAATTGCCGGCCGCTGATTTAGCGAAGGCTTCCTTGAACGCGGCAAACGAGGTCCATTTTTTGTTGATCGCATCGGCGAGCGGTCCGGAAGGTTCGCCGCCACCGCCCTTGCCGGCGGGTGCGAGCGAATGCCAGTAAAAGGTGTGGTTCCAGATTTGCGCCGAGTTATTGAAAATGCCCGCCGCCGATTTCTGGACGATCTGCTCCAGGGTGGCGTTTTCGAACTCGGTGCCCTTGATCAGGTTGTTGAGGTTGGTGACATAAGTCTGGTGGTGCTTGCCATAGTGGAACTCGAGGGTCTCTTTCGAGATGTGCGGCGCCAGGGCGTCCATGCCGTAGGGCAGCGCGGGAAGGGTGTGTTCCATGAGGTCGATCTCCAAACAGTAGGGGTTAGCGGAAGGGATTTTAGGCAAGAAACGCCGAAGCTGCAAACCGGGCCACGTCAGCGTGAGGGTTTTATCGGGTTCGCGGTGTGCACGGCAACCTTCGCGCCACCTTTTGCAAATTGCAGGCTGAGGATGTCACCGGCAGCGAGGGTGGCGCCATCGTTCACCAATTCACCCCGGTCATTGTGCACGATGCTGTAGCCGCGCGCCAGCACTGCCGCCGGGCCGAGGTGGCCGAGGCTGGTTTGCAGGCGTTCCAGCCTTGCCGTCAGCGCTTCAAGGCGGCGGGATGACACCGCTAGCAGGCGCGCGCGAAGGCCTTCGAGCAATTGCAGCAAGCGCTCCGGTTGGGGCAATCGCGCGGCGTTGCGCTGCAGCAGTTCGGACAGGCGCCAGCGGCGCATGGCCATGTCATGCGCTGTTGCGCGACCCAGCCGCGTGACGAGTTGCGCCAGATTGTTCTGTTGCGCGGCGATACGCTGGCCGGGGTGGGTAAGCCGCCTGGTCAGCAGGTCAAGGCGCTGCATCCTGTCCCTCAGGTTTCGCGCCAGGTGTCGCGACAGCGTTCCGGCGAGCGCCGCGATGTCGCGCAGCAGGTCTGCGCGCGAGGGGCTGACCAGTTCGGCGGCGGCCGTCGGCGTCGGCGCGCGGTGGTCGGCGGCGAAATCGGCGATGGTGAAATCGGTCTCATGACCGACACCGGTCACCACCGGCACGGGCGATGCGCAAATCGCCCGGGCGAGTTGTTCGTCGTTGAACGCCCACAAATCCTCGATCGATCCGCCACCGCGGGCGAGTATCAACACATCGCACTCTGCGCGCTCGCCGGCCTTGCGCAGCGCCCGCGTCAGTTCGGCCGCCGCCCCCTCGCCCTGCACGGCGGACGGGTAGATGATCACCGGGATTGAGGGATTGCGCCGGCGCAGCGTCGTCAGGACGTCGCGCAAGGCTGCCGCCGCGAGCGAGGTGAGGACACCGATCTGCCTCGGGTAGGCCGGCAGCTCGCGCTTGCGTGCTGCATCGAACAGGCCCTCCGCGGCGAGCTTGTCGCGCAAGCGCAGGAAGGCTTCGTATAACGCCCCCTGACCGGCGCGCCGCATCGTCTCTATGTTGAGCTGGAAATCGCCGCGCGCCTCATACATGGTCACCAGCGCGCGGGCCTCGACCTGCATGCCATCACGCGGTTGCCATTCGAGATTTGAGGAGCGGTTGCGAAACATCACGCAACGCACCTGCGCTGACTGGTCTTTCAGCGAAAAATACCAGTGTCCCGACCTTGCCTGCATCAGGTTGGAAATTTCGCCGGCTATCCAGAGTAGTGGATAGCGGTGCTCGAGCAGGTCTCGAACGTCGCGGATGAGGGCGGAAACGCTGAGAATTTCAACGGGGGAGGGGGCGGAAAGCCGCGCCGATTCTGGCTCTGCAGGCATGCGCGCAGTCTACACTATCCACAACGTGACCGGGGTGTGCTGGGGCGATACGCTTTCTCCTATGGCTCCCTAGGGGGAATTTTTTAACTATATGATTATAAAACAATAAATGACGCGTATAAAATTTGGGCAATCTAGGCAAAGCCCTTATTTGACGCCATTTCCGGGCCGTATAGACCGACCTATGCACAATGTTATCCACAGCATGTGTGGATAACCTTTTTGCTTGCCAATGCACAGTGTCTATGCGTGCGCCGCAACAAGCTCGAAGAAAAATTTTCAGCAGTTTGTGCCAAGGCATTGATACGTAGACACAGACCAATTCGCCGCCTTGCTCAAAAGCTGCATGCAGGCTAAAGTGTCGCCGATCAAATCAAGCGGAAAGTACATCTGGCATGTGGGCAATCATTCAGGCAGCAGGTTGGCCGATTTATCCCCTGTTGCTGGCTTCCGTCATTGCGGTCGCCCTCATCATCGAGCGTCTGGTCATGCTGCGCAGGAGCAAAATTGTTCCGGCAGGGCTGCTCGACAAGGTGTTCGCAGCCTACCGCCAGCAGGGCGTCACGCCCGACCTGCTGGCCAAGCTGGCGCAGGACTCTCCGCTTGGACAGGTGCTCTCCGCCGGTTTGCGCAACCACAAGAGCTCGCGCTATGTCATGAAGGAGTCCATCGAAGAGGCGGGGCGCGGGGTCTCCCACGAACTGGAGCGCTTTCTCACCACGCTTGGCACCATCGCATCCATGAGCCCGTTGATGGGCTTGTTCGGGACGGTGGTCGGGATGATCGAAATCTTCGGTTCCAATTCGCCGACCGGGACCAATCCGACGCAGCTTGCCAACGGGATTTCCATCGCTTTGTACAACACCGGTTTCGGCCTGGTGATTGCCATTCCAAGCATGGTTTTCTTCCGCCACTTCCGCGGCCTCGTCGACGGTTTCGTGGTCGAAATGGAATTGCAGGCGGCCAAGCTTGTGGACATGGTTCACGGCGAGCGACTGGATAGCGGCGACCAGGCGAATAAATGAATTTCGGTCGCGGCAGGGTCAAGGAAGACCCCGAGATCAACCTGATTCCGCTGATCGACGTGCTGCTGGTGATCATCATCTTTCTGATGCTCACCACGACTTACTCGCGTTTTGCCGAGTTGCAGATCAATCTGCCGACTGCGGATGCGGAAAAGCAGGCCGACCGTGCCAACGAGATCAGCATCGTCGTTAGCGCCGCCGGCCAGTATTTCATCGGCAAGACGCCGGTTGCTGCGCGCGATGCCGCCGGCCTTTCCGCGGAGATGCGCCGTGTCGGGGCAAGCCTCAAGGACCCCGTGGTGATCATCAATGCCGACGCGGCCAGCACGCACCAGTCGGTCATTACGGTGATGCAGGCGGCGCAGCAGGCCGGTTACGGCCAGATTTCCTTCGCCACCCAGACCGGCAAGTAAGCGCTCCACGGCGATGTTCTCAGCCGCCGGGTTGCTCTCCGTGATCGCGCGCCACTGGAGCAGGCGCGACGCCGTGTCGCTTGCGCTTTTCCCCCTGAGCCTGCTGTTTCGCCTGCTCGTGGCAGTGCGCCGCAATGCATTTCGTGCCGGCCTGTTGCACGCGACGCGACTGCCGGTGCCGGTAATCGTGGTTGGCAATCTCACCGTCGGCGGCAGCGGCAAGACGCCGCTGGTCATCGCTCTTGCCGCCGCGTTGGCCGGGCGCGGCATGCGTCCGGGCATAGTCAGTCGCGGTTATGGCGGTGCCGCCGCATCGCCGCAGGCGGTGCGCGCCGACGGCGACCCGGGACAAATTGGTGACGAAGCCCTGCTGCTGGCGCGCAAAAGCGCTTGTCCGGTGTGGGTCGGGCGCGATCGCGCGGCAGCCGGGGCCGCCTTGCTTGGCGCCCATCCGGACTGCACTGTGCTGCTGCTCGATGACGGCTTGCAGCACTATGCGCTGGAACGCGATTGCGAGATCGCCGTCGAGGACGGGCGCGGCCACGGTAACGGCTTCATGCTGCCGGCCGGGCCGCTGCGCGAGCCGGCCGGCAGGATGGTTGACGCCCGCGTCATCAATGGCGCGCAGCAGGACATTGCTCCCGGTAGCGGTGGTAGTCAGCGCTTTGCGATGCGGCTCCGGACGCGCAGACTGTATCGCCTCGACGAGCCCGGACACGACGTCGATCCGGCTGTGCTGTCGGGCTTGCGCCTGCACGCGGTTGCCGGCATAGGCAACCCGGCCCGGTTTTTCGAGCAGCTTGCCGCGGCGGGGCTCAGCGTCGTGCCGCACGCGTTTCCAGACCACCATGCCTTTGCCGCCGCGGATTTGCGCTTCGACGATTGCGACGCCGTGCTGATGACCGAGAAGGATGCGGTAAAATGCGAACGTTTCGGGCGCACGGATCTATACGCGCTTGAGGCGGAAGCCGACATCGATCCGGCCCTGATCGAACTGATACTGAAGCGACTCAATGGACGCACGCCTGCTTGAAATCCTGGTTTGCCCCTTGTGCAAAGGCCCGCTGGTCTTTCGCAAAGCCGAGCAGGAGCTCGTGTGCAAGGGCGATCGGCTCGCCTTTGTCATTCGCGACGGCATACCAGTGATGCTTGAGGGCGAGGCGCGCAAGCTCGAGCCGCTCGAAGAAATCGATTAAAGCAGCGCCCATGCAGGCCCCGTTTCGCGTCGTCATTCCCGCGCGCTTTGCCTCGAGCCGCCTGCCGGGCAAGCCGCTGGCCGATATCGCCGGCAAGCCCATGGTGGTGCATGTGGCCGAGAGGGCGAGGGCGAGCGGTGCGGACGCGGTGGTCATCGCCACAGACCATCCGGATATCATCGCGGCGGCACGTGCACACGGCATTGATGCGCTGCTGACCCGTGCCGATCACGCCACCGGCACGGACCGAATCGCCGAAGTGGTTGCCCACCTCGGGCTCGCGGACGAGGCTATCGTTGTAAACGTGCAGGGCGATGAACCGCTGCTGCCGCCGGCACTGGTTGCGCAGGTCGCGCAATTGCTGCACCGGCGCGAGCACGCAGCGATCGCCACCGCCTGCCATGCCATCCACGATGCCGCCGAGGTGTTCAGCCCGCACGTGGTCAAGGTGACCTTCGATCATCTTGGCTACGCCCATTATTTCAGCCGCGCACCCATACCGTTCTGGCGCGACGGATTCGCCAACGGCAACACCGCGCTTCCCCGGGGCGGTGAGCCTGCGTATTACCGGCACATCGGCCTGTACGCCTATCGCGCGGGCTTTTTGCGCAAGTTCGGCGGCCTCGCGCCAGCGCCGGCCGAAGTGCTCGAGTCGCTGGAGCAATTGCGCGCCATGTGGCACGGCTACCGCATCGCTGTTGCGGTGTGCGCCGAGGCCCCGCCGCCCGGCGTGGATACCCTCGAAGACCTTGAGCATATCCGCCGCCTCGTCGGCGCGGCGGGCTGACGGTACGGTTTGACCGCGGCAGCCGGAACCGGTAAGTTCGATACCTTAACGATTCGGCCCCCTCGATAAGGCCGGACGCAACGACAAGGATCCACTCATGCGGCTCATCCTGCTCGGGCCACCGGGAGCTGGGAAGGGAACCCAGGCCAGTTATATCAAGGAGAAGTTCGGCATTCCGCAAATATCCACCGGGGACATGCTGCGCGCCGCAGTCAAGGCCGGAACGCCGCTTGGAATTGCCGCCAAAAAGGTCATGGACTCCGGCGGTCTTGTCTCCGACGACATCATCATCGGTCTTGTCAAAGACCGGCTGAAACAGTCCGATTGCGACCAGGGCTACCTGTTCGACGGTTTCCCGCGCACCATTCCCCAGGCCGATGCCATGAAGGAGGCCGGCGTCGGCCTCGATTTCGTGCTCGAGATCGACGTCCCTGACGAGGAAATCATCCTGCGCATGAGCGGTCGTCGTGTGCATGCAGCCAGCGGCCGCACGTATCACGTCAAGTTCAATCCGCCCAAGGTCCCCGGCAAGGACGACCTTACCGGCGAAGACCTGATCCAGCGCGACGACGACCGCGAAGAGACGGTCAAGAAGCGGTTGGAGGTTTATCACGACCTGACGCGTCCGCTGGTGGACTATTACTCCAGATGGGCGGCGGCCGGCGAAGCGCAGGCGCCAAAGTACCGCAAGATTGCCGGCACCGGCGCGGTCGAGGAAATCCAGCGTCGCGCGTTCGGCGCACTGGTGTGAGCGGTGTGAGCGGCGTGAGCGGGGTGAGCGGTGTGACTGCGGCGCCGCAGCGGTCCCCCAACCGCCGGGTGACACTGACCCAATACCTGATCGAGCAGCAGCGCGAGAAAGGCGCGGTTTCCGCCGACCAGCGCTTGCTCATCGAGGTTGTCACGCGTGCCTGCAAGATGATTGGCAACGCTGTTTCAAAAGGCGCGCTGGGCGGCGTGCTCGGCGGTGCCGGCAGCGACAACATCCAGGGTGAGGCGCAGAAAAAGCTCGATGTGATCTCCAATGAGGTGCTGCTCGAGGCCAATGAATGGGGGGGTCACCTCGCTGCGATGGCCTCCGAGGAAATGGAGCACCCGCATCCGATTCCAAGCCGCTATCCGCGCGGCGAGTTCCTGTTGCTGTTCGATCCGCTCGACGGTTCGTCCAATATCGACGTCAATGTCTCCATCGGTACGATTTTTTCGGTGCTGCGCTGCCCCGACGGTGTGATCGACCCGGATGAAAAAGCCTTTTTGCAACCGGGGCGCGAGCAGGTCGCGGCGGGTTTTGCAGTGTACGGTCCCTCGACCATGCTGGTGCTGACCGTGGGCCACGGCGTTGCGGTGTTCACGCTCGATCGCGAGCTCGGCAGTTTCGTGCTGACCGAGTCGGACGTACGGATCGCGGATGAAACGCAGGAGTTCGCCATCAACATGTCGAACATGCGGCACTGGGAGCCGCCGGTGAAGCGGTATATCGACGAGCTTCTCGCCGGCAGGACGGGTGCGCGCGGGAAGGATTTCAACATGCGCTGGGTCGCCTCGATGGTGGCGGACATGTTCCGCATCCTCAGCCGCGGCGGCGTGTTCATGTATCCGCGCGATGCGAAAAATCCGCTTGGCCGCCTGCGCCTGCTGTACGAGGCAAATCCGATGGCCTTTATCGTCGAGCAGGCCGGGGGCAAGGCCACTGACGGCGTAACGCGCATCCTTGATCTGCAGCCGACCAGCCTGCACCAGAGGGTCGGCGTGGTGTTGGGTTCCCGCAGTGAGGTCGAGCGTCTGGCGGCCTACCATGTCGAAGCGGGTCACCCCGCCTAGCCCATGCGCCCGCGCAACGGCTTGTACGCGCAATCGGGCGGAATGACCGCGGTCATCAACGCCTCTGCTGCGGGGGTGATCGAGACCGCGCGCAAGCGCAAGGCCGACATCGGGAAAATATATGCCGCCCGCAACGGCATCGTCGGCGCGCTGACCGAGGACCTGATCGACACCTCAAGGGAATCGGCGAGGTCCGTCGCCGCGCTAAAACATACGCCCGGCGGCGCCTTTGGCTCCTGCCGCTACAAGCTCAAGGGTTTCGACGAAAACCGCGCCCAGTATGAACGCCTGATCGAAGTCTTCCGCGCCCACGACATCGGTTATTTTTTCTATAACGGCGGCAATGATTCGGCCGACACCTGCTACAAGGTGTCGCAGATTTCGAAAAAACTCGGTTACCCGGTCGCCTGCATCCACGTGCCCAAGACCGTCGACAACGACCTCGCGGTGACCGACAACAGCCCCGGTTTCGGTTCGGTCGCAAAATATGTCGCGACCTCGATGCGCGAGGCCGCCTTCGATGTGGCGTCGATGGCGCAGTCCTCGTCAAAAATATTCGTGCTCGAAGTCATGGGGCGGCACGCCGGATGGATTACCGCGGCGGTGGGACTTGCGGCCGATGCGAGGCATGACATCCCGCTGCTGTTGCTGTTTCCGGAAGTGGCATTTGACGAGGCGCGTTTTCTGGCGCGGGTGGAGGCGCTGGTCGGCTCCCATGGTTATTGCTGCATCGGCGTTTCGGAGGGGTTGCGCAATACCGACGGCAGTTTTTTTTCCGAGACCGGGCTCAGGGATGCATTCGGGCACGCGCAACTGGGCGGCGCCGGTGAACTCGTCGCCAAACTGATCCGCCGCAAGTGCGGTTTCAAATACCACTGGGCCCTGGCCGATTACCTGCAGCGCTCGGCGCGTCACATTGCCTCGAAGACCGACCTTGAGCAGTCTTACGCCGTCGGCAGGGCGGCGGTGGAATATGCCCTGTCGGGCATGAATGCGGTGATGCCCGCCATACGCCGGGCGAGTGGCCGGCCGTACCGATGGACTATTGCGCCGGCGCCGCTTGCGCGTGTCGCCAACAGGGAAAAAATGCTTCCGGCAGGTTATATCAGCGCGGACGGTTTCGGCATTACACGGCGGGCGCGGGAATATCTCGGGCCGCTGGTGATGGGCGAAGCGCCACCACCGTTTCGCGACGGCCTGCCCGATTATGCCTGGCTTAAAAACATGCCGGTGCCGAGGCGGCTGGACGCGTTCGAGGTTTGAGGGTTTGAGCTGCATGTCCGGTTGCTGAATCGCATCTGGTCTTTCCGGCCCAGGGTCGCGCCGGGGGATGCATCAAGCTGGTCCGGACCCGTAATGCGTGCTTGGGGGGGAGACATGGATAACACGTCGGGGCAGGGCAAGGCGGCTACGATTCCGGACGAGATACGTGGCTGGAGCTGGGGCGCGTTTTTGCTCAACTGGATCTGGGGCCTGTTCAACCGCACCTGGATCGCACTTGCCGTGCTGCTGCCGGTAATCGGCTTTGTCGTCTGGATCATTCTGGGCATAAAAGGCAACGAATGGGCGTGGCGCAACAAGCGCTGGGACGATGTGGAACACTTCAAGCGGGTGCAGCGCAAGTGGGCCATCGCCGGCGTGGTGTTGCTGCTGGCGCCCATTGCCGCCATCTTGGTGGCGGTATTCGTGCTGGACATGGGCGCTGACACGTTCAAGGACGCGCCCACCGCGGCTGCGCCGGCCAAGGCCCCCGCGCCCGTCGCCAAGCCGCCTGCGCCTGGCGTGCCAAAGGCTGCGCCTGCCTCCGCTGCCCCAGGCCCTGTCGCAGCGTCGGATGTTGCGGCTGCGGCTGCGGTGGCGGGGGCCAAACCAGCATCCCTCCCCGCTGCTGCCCCGGCGCCAGTCCCCGCCTCAGCGCCAGTACCGACTCCAGCGGTTGCGCCGGATGCCAAGCCGGGGGCAGATGATGCGCCGCCGCGGACCGCTGCGCGCAAGCGACCCGCGTCCTCACCCAAGCCTTTCGCCGCGACGGTGGCCGCGGCTGCGTCGGCGCCTGTCGCTGCCGCCGAGCCCCGCCAATCGCCGCGCTTCAACGACATCATGTCGGCGGTGATTGCGGGCGACGAGGCGGGTGTGCGCGAAACCATTGCCTTCGGCATTTACGTCGACCGTCGCGACAGCAACGGCATGACGCCCCTGATGGCGGCGGCGGCGCGCCGCGAGTTGAACATGGCGCGGCTGCTGCTCGAGGCTGGCGCCGATCCGCGGCGGGTCGGTGACAACGGCCGCTCGGCGATGGGTTTTGCGCGCGAGAACGACGATGCCGGCATGGTTGCATTGCTGCGCCGTTACGGCGTGCCGGAGCGTTGATGTCTCCGGCGCAAAGCCAGATGCGTTGTCGCACGCCCAAGCGCGGGAAAGTGCGATGAATGAGACCGACGACGCTGTACCGGCCGACGGCGCGAATACGGCCGCTGTACACGCGGCGCGCCAGCTCACCACCCTGGTGTATGCGCTGCAGGCGGCCTCGTTCCTGGTCGGGATCACGCTTGTTGCCGCCGTGGTAATCAACTACATCAAACGAGATGAGATCGCCGGAACCTGGCTGGAATCGCATTTTCGCTGGCAGATGCGCACGTTCTGGTTTTGTCTGCTGTGGAGCGTGATCGGCCTGGTGCTGATGGTGGTCGTGGTCGGCTTTTTTGTCCTCGGCGCCACTGCGATCTGGCTGGTGTATCGCATAGCAAAAGGCTGGATCCGGCTTTCCGAGGGCAAGCCGATGTACGCCTGATGCGCGCCAGCCTGGCACTGCGGGAGGGGCGTGCACGCTGGTGCGTCAAGCCGGAGAGCAGAATGGCAATCCGGGACGACACCCGGCCGAATTCGGGCTATGCCGGCGGGGGTGCGGGCTGCTATAATTTTGCGCTTTCCGCATATTCGCAATCGGAATCTTTGTAATGAGCGGACTGGCGCGCGATCGACAAGAATCGGCCGCCACGGCAACAGGCAACAGCAACGCAACAGCAGCAAGGCAACAGCAGCAAGGCAACAGCAGCAAGGCAACAGCAGCAAGGCAACAGCAGCAAGGCAACAGCAGCAAGGCAACCGCAAGCAAGACGTCAAAAAAGCCATTCACAAAGTTTAGGGAGAAATTATGTCTGCAGGTCTCTGGTTCGCGCTCGCGTGCTCTGTTTTCGCGATCATTTACGGCGCGGTGTCCACCAAGTGGATACTCGCCCTGCCCACCGGCAACGACCGCATGCGCGAAATCGCCGCAGCGATTCAGGCCGGCGCCATGGCCTACCTTAACCGGCAGTACACCACCATCGCCATCGTCGGCGTGATCCTGTTCCTCGTTGTCGGCCTGGTGCCCGGCCTGGGCTGGCTCACCGCCTGGGGCTTCGCGCTCGGTGCCATCCTTTCCGGTGCCACCGGCTATATCGGCATGAACGTTTCGGTGCGCGCCAACGTGCGCACCGCCGAGGCCGCCCGCACCGGCCTCGATGAGGCCTTGCAGGTGGCCTTTCGCGGCGGTGCCATCACCGGCATGCTGGTCGTGGGCCTTGGCCTGCTGGGGGTCGCCGGCTACTACGCCATCCTCGTCGCCTCCGGCGCGCACGGCGCGCCGCTCGCCGATGTCATCAAGCCGCTGATCGGTTTCGGTTTCGGCGGTTCTCTCATCTCGATTTTCGCGCGACTTGGCGGCGGTATTTTCACCAAGGGCGCTGACGTCGGCGCCGATCTCGTCGGCAAGGTCGAGGCCGGCATTCCCGAGGACGATCCGCGCAACCCTGCCGTTATCGCCGACAACGTCGGTGACAACGTCGGTGACTGCGCCGGCATGGCCGCCGACCTGTTCGAGACCTATGCCGTGACCCTCATCGCCACCATGATCCTCGGCGCGCTGATGGTAAAGACCGAATCCTCCGCGGCGGTGATCTACCCGCTGGTGATCGGCGGCTTCTCCATCATTGCCTCGGTCATCGGCTGCATGTGCGTCAAGATCATTCCGGGCAAGAAAATCATGAGTGCGCTGTACCGCGGCCTGATCGTCGCCGGCGCGCTCTCGGCCGTCGCCTTCGTGCCGATCACCTACTGGATCATGGGTGACGTGGTGGCCAACGTGCCCTTTGACATGGGCGACGGCAAGCGCCTCATCACCGTGTGGCACCTGTGGGGTTCGGCCATGGTCGGCCTGGTGCTGACCGCGCTGATGGTTGTGATCACCGAGTACTACACGGCGACCGAGTTTGCCCCGGTGCGTCACGTGGCGCAGGCCTCGACCACGGGCCACGCCACCAACATAATCGCCGGTATCGGCATCTCGATGAAGTCCTGCGCCTGGCCGGTGCTCTCGGTCTGTGTCTCCATCCTGCTCGCCTACAAGCTGGGCGGTCTTTACGGCATCGCCATCGCCGCGACCTCAATGCTGTCGATGGCCGGCATCATCGTCGCGCTCGACGCCTACGGCCCGATCACCGACAACGCCGGCGGTATCGCCGAGATGGCTAAGCTGCCCGACTCGGTGCGCGCCATAACCGACCCGCTCGACGCGGTGGGCAATACCACCAAGGCGGTGACCAAGGGCTACGCCATCGGTTCGGCCGCGCTCGCTGCTCTGGTGCTCTTTGCCGACTACACCCACGCCCTCGAGGCCGCGGGCAAGGTCGTGTCGTTTGACTTGTCCAACCACATGGTGGTGATCGGCCTGTTGATCGGCGGCCTGATTCCCTACATGTTCGCCGCGATGGCGATGGAGGCCGTCGGCCGCGCCGCCGGTTCGGTGGTGGTCGAAGTGCGCCGCCAGTTCAAGGAAATCCCGGGCATCATGGAAGGCACGGCCAAGCCCGATTACGGCACCGCCGTGGACATGCTGACCAAGGCGGCGATCAAGGAAATGATCGTGCCCTCGCTGCTGCCGGTCGCCGTGCCCATCGTCGTCGGCCTTGCGCTCGGTCCGGTCGCCCTGGGCGGTGTGCTGATGGGCTCGATCGTCACCGGTATTTTTGTCGCCATTTCGATGACCACCGGCGGCGGCGCATGGGACAACGCCAAGAAGTACATCGAAGACGGCCACTTCGGCGGCAAGGGCTCCGATGCGCACAAGGCCGCCGTTACCGGCGATACCGTGGGCGATCCCTACAAGGACACCGCCGGCCCTGCGGTGAACCCGTTGATCAAGATCATCAACATCGTGGCGCTGCTGGTGGTGCCGCTGCTCTAAGCGTCCGTGTTCCGCTAAAAAAGGGCAGCGCAGGCTGCCCTTTTTTTCTGCTCGCTGCGGCGTGATGCGATATTCACCCTGCTGCGATCATCGCGCCGGCACTGCGTTCGATGCTCTGAAAGCCGCGCCAGGCGGGCGTCTCCAGCCGGTTTGCGACGGATTTCTTGCCGCACACCGCCGATGCATTTCGGTTTGCCGGTCACCGCTGTCATTGCGTTCGGTAATCGCAGCAGCGTGCCCGGCACGGAGTGTCGTTCGCCGAACACGTTCAACGGTATTCGCGGCCGCCCGGCGCGGGCTTTCTGGTATCTTCGGGCAAGCTCCTGCTGCGGCTGCTCCGCCGTCCTGGCGAGCTTGAGCCGCATCCCTTTCGCAGCAAAACACGCACAGCAAGGCGCATGCCCCATAACATTTCGCTTATCACGACGATTTCCGCCGCGCTGGGGGTTGGACTGGTGTTCGGCTATGCCGCAATGCGCCTGAAGCTGCCGGCGCTGGTCGGCTATCTTGTCGCCGGCATAATCATCGGGCCCTTTACGCCGGGTTTTGTCGCTGATGCCGACCTTGCCGCACAACTTGCTGAAATCGGCGTGATGCTGTTGATGTTCGGCGTCGGACTGCATTTCTCCCTCGATGACCTGCTTGCGGTGCGCCGCATTGCGCTGCCCGGTGCCATCGCGCAGATCGCCGCCGCGACGCTGCTGGGCATGGGTGTGGCCGCGCTATGGGGCTGGAGCCCGGGCGCCGGCCTGGTGTTCGGTCTGGCGCTTTCGGTGGCGAGCACGGTGGTGCTGCTCAAAGCGCTCGAAACCAGCGGTGGGCTCGACTCGGTCAACGGCCGCATTGCGGTCGGCTGGCTGCTGGTCGAGGACCTCGTGATGGTGCTGGTGCTGGTGTTGCTGCCGCCGCTCGCCGGCTGGATGGGCGGCACCGTGCCCGCCGGGGCCGCAGATCGCAGCCTCGCGCTGACGCTGGCACTGACGCTGGGCCAGGTGGCGGTGTTTGTCGTGCTGATGCTGGTCGTTGGCCGGCGGTTTTTCCCGTGGCTGTTGTGGCGGGTGGCGCGTACCGGCTCGCGCGAACTGTTCACACTGTGCGTGGTCGCCGCGGCGGTGGGCATTGCCTACGGCTCGGCCGAACTGTTCGGGGTGTCATTTGCGCTGGGTGCTTTTTTCGCCGGCATGGTCATGCGCGAGTCCGAACTCAGTCACCGCGCGGCCGAGGAGTCACTGCCGCTACGCGACGCTTTCTCGGTGCTGTTTTTTGTGTCGGTGGGCATGTTGTTCGATCCGTTCATCGTGTTGCAGCAACCGTTGCAGGTGCTCGCGGTCGTAGCCATCATCGTTGTCGGCAAGTCGCTGGTGGCTTTCCTCATCGTGCTGGCTTTCCGCTACCCGCTCAACACCGCCCTCACAGTGTCGGCAAGCCTGGCGCAAATCGGTGAATTCTCGTTCATCCTCGCCGGCCTGGGCATGACGCTGGGCCTGCTGCCGGCGCAGGGGCAGAGTCTGATTCTCGCCGGGGCCATGATTTCGATTGCGCTCAACCCGCTGCTGTTCAGGCTGATCACGCCGGCGCAGGCCTGGATACGCGCGCGCCCGGCACTGGCGCGCAAGCTCGAGCGTACCGATGACCCGTTGGCCGAGTTGCCCTCCAGCGTTGACCGCAGTCACCTTGCCGGGCAGGTGGTGCTGGTGGGCTATGGCCGCGTCGGCCGGCGCATCGGCGAGGCGCTGACGGCGCAAGGCGTGCCCTTTGTCGTCGCCGAGCAGAACCGCGAAATCGTCGAGACCTTGCGCGCGCGCGGCCAGCCGGCGGTGTCAGGCGACGCCTCCGAACCGTCGGTTATCATCCAGGCGCACATTGCGCATGCGCGCCTGCTGGTGATCGCAACGCCCGATACGTTCGGTGCGCGCAAGATGATAGCGCTCGCGCGTATGCTCAACCCGGGTATTGAAACCGTGGTTCGCACGCACAGCGAACAGGAGGCCGAATTGCTGCGCCAGGAGAATGCCGGCGAGGTCTTCATCGGCGAACACGAACTCGCGCTTGGCATGGCGCGCCATGTACTGCGACGCATTGCAAAGGAGCCCGCAGGTGAAGCTGCGCATGAATAAGAATTCGCTGTTCGCGATATTGTCGCGCTCGCCCTGGTGGGTGAGTTTTTTGATTGCCGCCGGATTGTTCATGGCGATCCGGCAATTTTTGCCCGACTACGCCGCGGCCTTCTCGACACTGCCCTTTCTTGGCATCGCCGCGTATGCCGGCTGGCGCCAGTTGCGCGCGCCCAGCGCCTGTCTCTTATACACATCTGACGCTGCCGACGAATAGAGAGGTGTAGATCTCGGTGGTCGCCGTTTCATTAAAA